>Ga0209129_1000306_pt1 | contig 44538 bp, 66 predicted proteins | sample AraplaMF_Col_mMS_FD_184257 | JGI IMG/M metagenome (GOLD analysis project Ga0209129, IMG submission 184257) | Arabidopsis root microbial communities from the University of North Carolina, USA - plate scrape MF_Col_mMS (SPAdes) (version 3) | ecosystem: Host-associated > Plants > Roots > Endosphere... | reverse complement strand
CGCCGCTGACCTGGGACTCAAGGAAGATGGCCTCCGGACGGTATGCCGGGTCGGTAGGCGCGCCCTGCTCCTCCGCGGCCGGTGCAGGAGCGGCTCCCGTGGCCGGCACATACGCCGCCCGCCAGCCCACGTCACCCAGCCACGCCACCACCTCCGCCGCCGAGGCCGAGCCGCCCGTCCAGCCCATCGCCGATACCTCCGTGCCGCGCTGCCGATACTTCATACATGCCTCCAGTGCTTATGCCGATGCCGGGGTGGGAGCCTACCATGTTTCCTCGGCGAGCGGCTATTCGTTTGAAAAAGGTTTTTGGGATGGCGGGGATAGTGGGGGGGCATCTCGTTTCGACGCCCCCGGGTCCGCCAGCGGGGGGCTCCCCGGGGTCGCCGCGTCGATCGCCTCAGCCTGGCCCCGCTCCCGCTGCCTCACGATCCTGGCCAGCTCGGCGTCGGACAGCTCGTCCGCATTCACCCCGCCCTGGCTGACCTCGACCTTGACGGCCGGGTCGAAGCGCTTGCGGTCCAGCACCTTCACCGCGAACTGGCGCGCCTTGATGGACACCTCCCTGCAGGCTGGCGCCCGGTTCTCGTCGTCGGCGATCTCCAGCATGTCCCACAGCATCTTCTCCGCGCCCGCGCGCTCGGCATCGGCCACGGCCTCGGCGAACCAGGGGTGCTCGCGCTTCCACTTGGCGATGACCCAATAGGCTGGGATGTCGGGCATGGCGGCAATGTGCGTGATCCGCTGGCCCTGCGCCAGGTGCATCAGGATCTGCTCTGCCTGCTCTAGCACCAGCGGCGGCGCAAGGCGCTCGGCGCGAAGCTCCTGCCGGGCTTCGATGCGGGCCTCGACGGTGGGGCGCAGGCGGCGAAGCTCGCTCACTGGCGGCCCCTGGCGGCGCGGCGGCGGTGGATTGCCAGGCGTCTCTGGCGGAGTGACAGCGCATAGCTCAGCCTGCCGCCCTCGACCGTGAGCGTGGTCCCGGCCATGTGGTGCACGAATGCCGGCTGTCCGACGCCGCCCATGCCTGGCGGGATCTCCGCCACCTCCCTGAAGCCAGGCAGGCGGGAAAGCGCAGGGGCGGATTCGAACCGCCTGTTTCCGTCCGGACTCGAACCGGCCGCGCCGGCGATGCCGGCACCCTCACCTGACCTGCGCCGCATGTCACTCAAAACGCGCTCTCCGGGTCCTCGGGGTCGAACCGCGCCCCAGCCTCAGCCAAGCCATCAACGTCGATCAGGCGCTCTCCGCGGCCCATCCCGAGCCGCATCTGCTCCTCAACCTCATCCCAGCGCCGGTACGCAAAGCCCCTGGCCTTGAGCGCCCGATCCACGTCCAGCTGGAACAGTAGCTCGCTCGGCGTGTCTCCCACGGGGAGCTTCCGATGCGAGTACAGGCGGAAATAGTAATCGAACTTCGGCACCTGCGCACGCCAGCGCTTCAGGACGTGCCAGGTCGGCACCGCGCCCAGGCGCTTCAGCTCGCACAGCTTCACCCCGGCCTGCAGCTCGGCCAGGATCGCCTCGGCAAGCTCGGGGTTGTAGGGAACGGTCGGTCGGGCCATGGCGCTCATGGTAACCCGAATTACTCAAACGAGCAAGGCTTCGGATGCCGAAATGGGTTATCGATTCGAATAACAGGTGTGACTGAAAAATTCCTAGACACGTGTGTGTGTAGTTGACCATAGGGTAAGTGTTTTTTCCAAATTTTACTTTCCTGAAAGTCACATCTGCTATTCGAATCGTTATCCCCCTATTTAACTTGATCGAAGCCACGCTCAATCACAAAAGTTATTTAGATTTGTAGCAGGTGTGACAGGTATGGGCCGGCGTGTCACATGTGCTACAAATCTTAATAACGACGAATACGTGTTCGTTTGAGTAATTGGGCCACCTGGTGGCGTGACCATCGGAGACTGTTCTATCCATGGAACGAATAATTCCATCCGTAGTGTTGATCGAGGCCGGATTCGTTTGAATAATGGTCCCACTCGCCGCATCGCCGGATCTACCTGGACCGCCTCACATGACCACCGACCTAACCCACCTGCATGCCCTTCAGGAGCGCCTGGCGCGGGAAGTGGCGCGCGCCCACGACTGCCGTCCCAGCGAGCTGGAGCTGCGGCAGGTGTGGATCGCCCAGCTTGAGCGGGAGATCGCTGCCGAACGCCGTTTCCTGGGCCTGCCGGAGGAGGTGGCCCTGTCGGCCATGTCCGACGAGCAGCTGCTGGCCGAGCTTGGCCTGTAACCCATTCCCACCCACCCGGAGACACCCTCATGAGCAAGCCCACCATCTATGCCCAGCCCGGTGCACTGATGACTCGATCCGAATACATGGAAGCATCGCGTGAGGACGGCCACGCCGCGCATCGCGCTTACTTCGGCCAGTTCGTCACCGAATCCACCATCTCGCGCGTTGTCGCGGCTATCGGTGCGGACACCCTGCGGGCATCCACGGATCCGCACATGAACGACATCCCGCTTTCCCGCTGGGACCGGCTTGTGCCGCAGCTTCCGGGCAGCGCCGGGTTCCGCAAGGCCGGCGATTACTACACCACGTCCCACGGCGTTTGCCTCGCAAAGGAAGCGGCCCGGCAGTGGCTGGACCGCCAGCAGGTGGCGGCATGACCGCCCCCGGCGTGACCGGCGCCCCGGTCGATGTGCTGGCGGTGATGGATGACGCGATCAACAACATCCTGATCCCGAACGGCGGGGCATACGTCGAGTCCATGGAGGAAGCCCGCGATGTCGTGGCCGAGCTGATCGCCGAGCGCGATGCGCTGCGCAAGGGTCTGGAGGCAGTTGCTGCCGTCATCGACAACAGCGATGGCGTGAATGGCCTGCACCTGAATGGAGACCTCGCGACGTGGGCTTCGCTGCGTACCGGCGGCCGGTTCGAGTCGTGGTTGCTCGACTTCGATGCCGCCCTCGCCAGCGTCGGGGGTGCGTGACCACCATCTGCCGCTCACCAACACCAACACCAACACACTGGAGAACTGAAATGGGCGACCGCTGCAACTTCGTTTTCACTGACAAGCCCGCTGGCGATGCCAGCATCGAAGGCTGCATGGTGCTGTACTCACACTGGGGCGGTGAAAGCCGGCTCAGTGACCTGGCCGAAGCACTGGAAGCCGCCCGCGGCCGCTGGGATGACCCGGCATATGGTCGCCGCATCGTGGTCGACCAGCTGACCAAGCCGGGGCGCGACGAGGAAACCGGCTACGGCCTGTCGGTCGGCGAGCTGTGCGACAACGAACACCCGCTGACCTTCATTTGCTTCAACCGCAAGCAAGTGTGGGCCGGCGACATGGAGGCGCGATCGTTCGCCGAATTCGTTGCCTACTGGAAGGGGAGGGAGTCGTGACCCTCCATCCCATCCCTTGGGGCAAGCCCGACCGGAAGCTGGCCATGGCCGTCTGCTGGGAGGTCGAGCGCGCCATGCCGTGCACCCTGTGGACCTGGGCGCCGCGCGCCTACGTCCCGCGCTGGGTCGGCTGGCTGGCCGTCGCGCTGCTGGTGCTTGCCGTCCTGGCCGGCTTCGGGGGGCGGTCATGAACAAGGAACAGTGGCGCGCCCTATACCGCTCGGCCAGGTGGAACTGGCGGCCGGGGGCCTTCGTCGGGAAGCAGGCTTGGGTCCGCGGCCCGGACTGGAACCCGCCGTTCAACCACGAATTCGGAACCAAGCTTTGGTTTCAGGAGGTGGACGCCAGGGCATATGCCGGAGCGCGTGCCATCTACCGCGACGCATTCACCGGCGACCGCATCGGCGCCATCAATCCACGCTACCGCAACCGGAGGAAACAGCCGTGACCGCCATCATCATCTGCGCCGCCGTCATCGCCTACGGCATCGGCCGCGCCATCGCCCCGCTGCGCTACCTGGCGTGGCAGGACCGCACCGCCTTCATGCGTGAGGAAGCCTTCGGGCGCACCGTCTGCGGCAACCGTTGGGAGTCGGACCATGACTAGGGCGACCTACCTGCATGTGATTCGCTGCCTGGTGATGCTGGGCTATGACCACATCAGCCTGGACGCGATCAGCTGGGCCTACACCGGCATGCACTGTGGCATGACCACCGCCGGCCTGGAACGCGACAACGAGGCGTACGAGCTGCGCATGTGGGGTGGAGCATGACCGTCCCGGCCCCCATCAAGCACCACCGCCGCCGGCTGCTGGCCGCGCGCAACATCTTCCCGCTGCCGCAGACCGGCCCGGTGGATCGCCAGCTGTCCAACCTGGCCCAGGTCCGCCGCTGGGTCATGGGCACCAAGCCCTGCTGGCGTGCCGATCCCAAGGCGGCACACGCAGCATGGCTGCGCCGGAGCATCGGACCGCGGGGGTGGCTGCCGTGATCACCCGCCGCGACCGCGTGGCACGCGCCTTGTGCCTAACCCTCCTGCCTGCCGCCTTCGCCATCGGCGTCTCGCCATGGCCCTTCACCATCCTCACCAGCTTCACCGCCGGCTTCCTCATCGGGGTTCGCAATGACTGACTTCTCCACCCGCCTTCCCACCATCCTTCTCTCCGACACCGTGGCGCAGCTGGCCGCCGGCCACGCGCTGCTGGGCGACCGCTGGCGCTGCATCAAGGTGCCGGACCACGTCATCGCCTGGGCGCTACAGACCGGGCACCGCTTCGTCACGCTCACGCTCACTGACTCGGGCACGCACTGCGCCGTCAAGGCCGGGGCCATGACGTATGAGTTCGACGGGGAGGTCGACCATACCCGAGAGGTCGAGTACCGAATCGACCGCAAGCTGATGAAAATTCCGACTGGCGAACTCACCCTGGAAGGTGGCAAATGAAATTTATGATGATGGGGATCGGTGTGATACTGATCGCGCTGGCATGGCTGGTCGGCGGCCTGGGATCCACCGTCGCGATGTTCCTAGGCGTGGTGATCGCGGTGAAGGAGTCGTTCTTCACCGGGCTGGCGGTCTTCGTGTTCGGCCCGATGGTGGCCGGCGCTGCGGGTCTGCTGATCGCTGCCACTGGCAGCTTCTTTGTTGGGATGGGAGAGAAGGCATGAAGACGAACCACGGAGACATGCCGGCAATGCCGGTAACGCTTGGCGAGAATGGTGGATATCAGAACAGCACGCACACGTGGCAGCATCCAGGCCTCACCAAGCGCGAGCTGTTCGCGGCGATTGCGATGCAGGCAATCGTTACTGGCGTTACGGGTAGCGTGGAGGTAATTCAGGCGGTAGAGCTTGTCTGCAAAGAAAAATGCATCGACACCGGCGCCTACATCGCCAAGTCGGCAGCAGAATACGCAGACGCCCTCCTGGCCGAGCTTTCCAAGGAGCCGCAGGAATGAGCCAGATCACAGACGACCAGGTGCGGGTGGCGCTGGAGGCCAGCCTCGCCAGGATGCGCGCAGTTGGCGGAAATCCAGACGCAGACGTTGTTCTACTGGAAGGCATGCGCGCCGCCCTCACCGCCTTCCTGTCGAGCGTTGGCGGGGATCCGGTGGTCACGTATTCGGGACGCCGACTGACGCCGAAAGGCACCACGGAAATGTGGGGATACCTTGCGGATGGTGTTGAAGATTTGCCGCGCGGCACGAAACTCTACACTGCCTCCGCCCTCGCCGCTCGCATGGCTGGGGGTGGGGGGGCGGTGGCGTGGCTTATCCAGCGTAATGGCAATACCGTCGCGTGCATGGCGCGGGAGCCGGGAAACGTTGTTGCCGATGACGAGGTTGTTGTCCCCGTCTACACCCACCCCGCCACCGCCCGCGCTGGGGTGGATGAGCTGAGCCAGATCGGAAGCGACCCGAGAGTCAACGTGGATTCGTATGCCGAATGCATTCGCGCCGCGCGTTCGCAGATTGGCGCATTCCGACCCAATGACTTCGATCCCGAGGATCAATGGCAGTGGGACAAGCTGACCAGCCTGTTGGAAATCATCAACCAGCAAGGAGCCGACCGTGGCTGAAGAACTGAAGCCGTGTGAGCAATGCCGACACATGCGCATGTTCCTGCTTTCCTACCTCCTCATCGCAGCAGCTTCATTTTGGGTGGCCCTCAATGTCTGAATACATGCTCGAAGTGGCGCGCCGAAACTTGCGCCAGTATCTGTCAAAAGCCAGCTTCTCAAGTGAGGTTGACCGAAAAGCGGCCATCAACTGCCTTGACGTGATCGAGGAGGCACTGAACACCCGCCACCAGCCCAACGGCGGCGCTGGTGTTGCCCGTTGCGACTTTTGTGGTTCCGACTACACGACCGTGGCGTGCTGCCGGGCACGTTACGACTACCTGACCGCGCATGGTGAAAAGATAGGTCGCCCCGTAAGCGCTGGGGCGGAGGATGCGCGGAATACGCAGGATGCGGAGCGTATCGCGGCCCTGCTGTACGAGGAAGCTACGGATGAGCCGTGGAAGATCGCTGGCATCGAGCATGAAGGCCCGGACCGCGAGTATTACCGCAGTCTCGCTCGTCGTGTGATGGCCGCCATGTCAGACCAGAACAAGGGGAAGGTGTGATGGGCGACCTGATCGAAACCAACGTGCGCAGAAAGTGTGGCATGTGCGGTTACGTCGGCACGCTTACCGACGACGTAGGCCAGTGCCCGCGCTGCCGCTGGGATGAACTGTCCCCGGCTGACCCCGAAGATCGCGATCCGATCCACGAATCGTCCGGGGCTGACCAGAACAAGGGGAGCGGGAATGGCTGACGCTATCAGCAGAATCATTCAACGCTGGCGCCGCCTGTTCAGGCGTAAGCAGCCGATGCCGTGGGAGCGCCGGCAGTCCGCCGAATTGCTCTACATGGTCAGCAAAGACGCGTGGGCCTGTCAGATGGTGGCCGACCTGCTGGAACTGTCGGGCGACCCCGGCGAATCCATGGCCGACTACGTTTCGCAGATGCTTCGGGAACCGCATCGGCAGGTCATCGAGAACGACAACCGGCGCGAGCTTGCGCGCATCGACCAAGGATTCAGCCATGACCACCGATAACCACGACCAGGCACTGGACCCTAGCGTCTACTCTGCCGTGATCGCAAACGGCGGCATCTGGCCTGCCGAGCTTGTGAGCGGTGTCATGTTCTACGACGGTTGCCGCGTCACCTTGCGCGACTTCCTCAACGCTGGAGGGAGGGTGTCATGAGCGAGAACGACCAGGCGCTGGAGGCGCGGGCAAGGGAGCTGCTGGCGGAAGCCGAAGGCGTGCCTCAGCACTGGCTGACAGAAGACTGGAAGGGCGGGATTGTTCCGATCAGTGCGGCCCTACGCGCCATCACCGCCGCGCTCCGCGAGGGCCAGAAGGCCGGCGGGCAGGATTGGCACCTGCAGCCAGAGGACAAGCTCCCGTGCGACGTTCGTCTACCGCCAGCCAGCACGATCAATAAGGGCTGCACGGTTGGAACGCTGCTGGCGGCATTGGAGCAGCGCGTGCTTTGGGGTGATGGATACGACGGGAAGTTCTCTCCCAAGTCACTGCCGCAGCCCCCGCCCGGCCACGCCCTGGTGCCGATGGAGCCGACGGAGGCGATGTGGGCAGGACTGGCCCGCGACATCGTGATGTGGATGCAGGCTTACAACCGGCACACGCCGGAATCGTTGCGCAAGCATCTTGACCGCTGCGGGGAGACAATTCCTGCGTGGCTTGAGGCCGAACTTGGCGACTCGCGCGCGAAAGATCACGCTATGGAGAAAGGCACCATCGCCTGCCTCATCTACAAGGCCATGATCGCCGCAGCCGGCGCGGCGGGAGGGGAGTGATGGCTACCGCCTGCTGCAAGAATGGCCAGTATAACTGGGCAATGATCGGCCATATCCTGACCTTCATCCGCCGTGGTCGGTCCAAGATTTATACCGCGCGTTGCAGCTCATGCAATCGCTACCACGAGTTCACGGAGCCGCAGATGCGCAAGGCGATGAAGGAGAACCCCCATGGCTAAGTGGCACGCCCAGCCCGAGTAAACAAAACCCCGGCTCATCACCGGGGTTTTTCTATTCCGCCACCCTGTTTCCTCTGGCCAACTCCCGAAGCTCTCGCAGCTTCTCCGCCGCATCCGTCCGTCTGTCGCGCTCCATCAGCGCGCGCTCTGCATAGCGGCCATGCACCATGGGATTGACCACCCAGGCCGACTCGCCATCTGACAGCCAGTTCCCGTCGCGCAGGAGGCCGATAGCCGCCTTGCGCTGCCACTCGGTCGCCGTGCGCCAGGCTCCGCAGCCGAAGTGGATCTCCCGGCTCGTCACCGTCATCAACCCGTCCGACAGGATCATGGCCGCCACAGACTGAGCCATGCTGAACAGCTTGTTCCCCTCGGCGATGGTGCTGCCGTAGAAGCGCAACGCCTGTGGCAGCAGGAAGCGCTGCATGAAGGCTGTGACGCGCTCCGCGGTGCGCGCCGCGATGGGAGTTGTCGCCGGGTACTTTCCGGCCAGCGCGCAGCCGTAGGCGTGGTAGACCAGGCACAGTCGCGCCCACAGTCCGGACCACTTTCCAAGGTGACCGAGCAGCATGGGAGAGAGGCTATCGTTGGTGGACATGCGCTCCACCCAGCCACAGAACTCCCGGTACATGGACGCTGCCTCAGGCCCCATCTTCACCACGGGGTCGTTGCCAGGCTTCATGGCGTAGATGTCTTGGATCGCGCGGGTGTAGTCGCGCGCAAGCGCCTCGTTCTCCGGGTGGTCAAAATCCGCCTGAACGCCCTTGCGGCTCACCTCCACGCACATGAAGCGCTGGAACAGGCCGTCGTCCGCAGAGTCCCGCGCGATCTCCCGGATCTTATCCGGCTGCGTGGTGCCGACGACGGAATAGCTCCAGTTGGTGACATGCGTGGTGCCCGATCCCTTGCGGTCGAAGGTGGTTTCGCCACCCTCATACGCGCGCAGCGCATAGGCGCGGTCCTTTCCGCCACCGTTCTTGGAGTAGGCGTCGAACAGGCTGAACCATAGCGCCAGTTCGTCGGTGCTGTAGAGCATCCCGCGGGTGTTGTCCTGGAACAGCTCGCCCAGCTTCTCGGTGGTCACGTCGTTGATGATGATGCGGCGCTGCGCAGGCTTGGATGGTGCGTCCTCGCGCTCCTCGAATCCTTCACCATTGGCGCGGCGCTTCTCCGCCGAACGCTCGCGGATGTTGAATTCCCGCAGCTTCGGCATGTACTCGCCCATGTCCCGCGTAAACTCGGAGATCATGGCGTTGTTGATCTTGGACAGCGGCTCCATCGGACGGCGGATGGCAACCGACTTCTTGCTGCCAGGCGGCGCGATGACCATGGCCCACAGGCAGGCGCGCTCGCGCCACTTCGGCTCATTGGGCTTTGGGCAGATGACGAAGGCATCGTCAAGTGCGGCGGCGATAGTCGTCAGGCAGCCCATGGCGATCATCTCCGGGTGCACGCCGATCACGCGGCCTTGGTCGATTGCGTATTCAGCAATGCCAGGCGGCAACCACTCCGGCTGCAGTTCAGTGGTCGGCGAGTCGCCGAACACGTCCATCGGCTCGCCGCGGCTCTTGGAGAATGTCGTCAGGATCCCGGACAGGGAGGAGATGCCGTAGGCGGCGATGTCCTCCGGCTCGGCACAGTTCATGCCGCGCTCGATCAGCTCCTGGCCGATCTGCACCTGGCGCCGCTTGGCGGCAGACCGGCGCACCAGGTCGACGTACCCCGGTAGGTTGGCCACGGAGTAGTGGCCGGCGGCGATCTCCAGCGCGTAGGCGGCCGTCTCGGCGCTCTCCAGGGCGTCCGCCACGGTGGTTGGGTCAACGGGGCGCTTGGCATCAGCCAGGCCCATCGCGGCCTTGAAGATGGCCCGGTGGCTGGAATGGAAGAAGTGGTCCTCGCGGAGCTGGGCGCGCACGGACGGCAGCGACTCCGGGGACATCATCAGCGCGCCGAGGACGGATTGTTCCGCCTCGGTCGAATGCGGTAGTTCGGGTGTGGCGTTCATTTGGCCCCGTCAGGCGGATAGGTGCCGGTAAGCTGGTGTGACGGCACCAGCAACGCAGGGGAGGCGCTGTCCCGGCGGGGAGATATTACTGTGAAGCCGTCAGCTTGTCGCGCAGGCGGAAGCCGAGGAGTGGCCAGATCTTCTGCACCGAGTTCTGGCGGGCGATCTTGCGGCCCAACTCGGCGTCGAAGTTTTCAGGGCTGGCGCAGGCCGATTCACCGGTGACGGTGAAGCCGTTGCGCAGCACCAGCACGCAGAACGTCAGCAGGCCCAGTGCAGTGCCTGCTCGCTGGCTTGTCGGCCGGTGCCCGCTCGCTCCGGCGCAGCCGTCTGCGGCCGTGAAGTAGAACTCGCTGGTAATCTCGGCCTCGATGTCAGCCGGCGTCACGCGCGGAGCGATGAGGCCCTTGGCCTGGAGTTCTTTTTCGATGTCGCTGTCGTTGCTCATTTTGCCCTCCTGGGCGTTGGTGGATCAGAACGGAATGTCGTCGTCGGCAGTCTGCGCCGGCGGCGCCGGCCGCTGCTGCTGGCGGGGCGCTGACTGCTGCTGCTTCCCCCCATCCTCCTTCACCTCGAAGGCGGACACGACCACGGTATCGCGCCCATCCGGGTTGGGGACGCCTGCCGGGTTGAACGTGCGCTTGAGGCAGATCATCCGGTTGTCGCCATCGCGCAGGATGTGACCGACGTTCTCGTAGCGGCCCTTCGTGTTGCCCTGTGCATCGGTGTACTCTCCGGTCTTTACGGCAAGGTCATGGGTTTTGCGGAATGCCATTTCAGTTGGCTCCTGAGTTGAAGCGGCGGTAGGGATGCGGCTGGCCGCGCAGGGTCGGCGGCGCCACGGGTGCGGAAAGGATCTCGGTCATCTTGCCGGCATCGAGGAACTGCTGCAGGTCGCGCTGCAGCCGCTCGCTCTCGGCCTTCTTGCTCGGTGGGATGGTGTCCAGGCTCATTCGGTTTCTCCGGTGGTGGAACCCGAAGCTTCCACTCCAATGAAGGGCTTGTCAAGTTCTTGTTGGGCCTGTTCGACCGAGCGGGCCACGAATGCCTTCCCGCCCATTGCGCAGACGTGTTCGGCCCACGCCACCTGTTCTTCGCGCGATGCGCCGGCGTCCGTTTTTACCTCGCACGACACGAACACCAGCATGTCGCGCCCGACCATCTCCGGCGTGATGCGGATGCGCTGGTAGCCGATCAGGTCGCCCGTCCCGACGCCCAGGCCGAATGACAGGCGGGATGCGGAGCCACCAAGTTCGTTGGCCAGTGCGATGCATCTGGTGATGATGGTCTGCTTCGTCTGCGCGTGCTTGTGATAGACCATCAGGCCCTGGCCGACGTTGTTGCGGTACAGGCGAACCGCGCCGCGACTGAGCTTGTCGCGGATCGCCTTCATGATGCTGGTTTCGCTCATGACAGCAGGATCCTCGGCGCAGCCTCGGTGAACGCGGTTGGCAGGTACTCCACCAGGAACTCCATGTGTTCCATAACCGGCGCTGTGGTCCACCAGCCATTCACCGGAAGCCGCTCGTCTTCGTGCCAGTACACCAGCGCGTAGTGGTAGCCGTTGAGAATGCTGCCGCCGTTGTAGCCGCGCGCCCACACGGGGCGGCCATCCTTCGGCGCGTCGTTGATGCTTTTCCAATCCGTCATGACCTGAACCCTCGTTTTTGCCGCTTGATGGTTGCTTCCTCGCGCAAGCGGCGGTTCTCCGCGAGGGCATTGTGATGTCGGATCCAGGCATCGGCGCTGTACTCCACGCCGTCGTGCGCGCCGCGTGGGCGGTTGCCGGCGATGACCGCGCCTGTCTCCGGGTTTTCGATCCATGCTGCGTCGATCTTCCAGCCAAGCCTGCGCATCTCGTCTATGGCAAAGGCGAAGTCAGGGTATAGCGCCCGGTTGCGGTCGCGCTCGTTCACCATTCCTTCCTCGCGCGCGCATCCATCACATGCCCGGCGCGCCTGACCTGGGAAGCCATCTCATCAGGCGTGAGGGCGCGGCCCAACTTTTCACTCATCTGACGCTGGAACAGCGACGCGAGCCCTTCCTTACTACGGGTCTTCTGCTGTTCGCGCATCTGCGGGGAGATTTCCTTCTTCGCCTTCTCGCGCCGCTCCTCGATGTCCTGCTCGATCAGCGTTCCGTCGCGCTCCTCGATCTCTCGCACGCGCACCGGGAACGGAGTTCCGCACTCCGGGCACTTCGCGTGGTAGAGCGGGGAGCGGGTGCGACACTTCATGCACTCGCGGTAGGTGGATACCTCACCCTTGGCGCGCGGCGCGGCGCCACCTTCCAGCGTCCAGTGCCGGTCAGCGCATGGCAGGCCGTGGTTGTCGTCGTCGGAGTTGCCAACGTGGTCCAGAATGATCGCTCGGTCCTTGCCAGGCGCCGTGCGCAGCGCGCGCCCGACCTGCTGCAGATACAGGGACAGGGACTTCGTTGGTCGGATCAGGATGGCGCCGAACATGCCAGGCACGTCGAAGCCCTCGGACAGGATCTCCGCTGAGGTGATGAGGTTGAGCCGCCCTTCGCGGAAGTCCCGCACGATCTGTGCGCGCTCGAACTTCTCCATCTTCCCGTCGATGGATGCCGCGGTATACCCGGATGCGCGGAAATGCTCCGCGACATGCTGGGCATGGGCCACGGTAACGCAGAAGGCAGCGCTCGGCGCGCCATTGAGGTAGTCCCGGTAGTGCTTCACGATGTCGCCGGTGATCGCCGGCTTGTCCACGGCCTCGTTGACCTGGCCCTTGTTATAGTCGCCGCCCAGCATCCGAACCCCGGACAGGTCGATCTTGCCGGGGGATAGGAGGCGATACTTGGACAGGTGCCCCATCTGGATCAGCTCATGAGGACGCGGGCCGATGACCATCTCCTGGAACGTCTCCCCTAAGCCGCGCCCATCCAGACGCTGCGGGGTGGCCGTCACGCCGATGACCTTGGCCAGCACTGAGCGCTGCAGGCATTGGTCCCATGTCGATCCCTGCGTCGCATGGTGCGCCTCGTCCACGATGATGAGGTCGAACTCCGGCATCTGCGCGGCGCGGCGCGCGTAGGTCTGCGCGGAGCAAACGAACACGGTATGCCTGCGATCAGGCTGCCCGGTATTCGGCCCGATGATCTGGTGCGGTACGCGGAATGCGCGCAGTGTGTCACTGATTTGCGTAAGCAGCTCGGCTCGGTGGGCAAAGATTCCGATCCTGCGGCCACGCTCTCGCGCGCGGGATGCCATGTAGCTGAAGCACACGGTGTTATGAGTGACAGTAAAGTCACCCAGTAGGAATAGGCGATCATTTCCAGAGACCTCGAACCCATAATATTCACCGTATCCAGCAGGCTCTACAGTGATACCCGTTACGAGCGGATCTTTTATCTGGCGCCGAGGATCTGCACGCTTGCGCGCAACACGGCAAGGTACAGATTCTACTGGTCCGTTTATGTGGCATCGCCAGTATGTTCCAACCTTTCCATTATTCCCGCAGGTCTTTTTGCACTCTCTCTTATAGGCAGAGAATCCCAAAGAGCGTGCTACGAAAATAACATCATCCATGAGCCGCTCTGACTTTAGTGTCAGGTCAAAACCCTTCCCTCCCATGTGTCCATCGGTATCTATGATTCCAGCAAGCAGTTCTAGGCGTTCATGGCGAGATCCGGTTTTATATCTGTGCGGTATGTGCTTGTTGTTGGTCAGATTGTATTTGCGGAGGGAATTCCCCATGGTTCCACCCCCTCGGCCAGGCGGCACGGGGCCTCCGCTAACATGCATTATCACCGACCCTGGGGAGTTGTGCTCAACGCGAATCTTCATATCAATTGAATCTGCATATCGCGCAACCTCATAGGCAATCTCTGGATCACCAGTAGTGATGCTGAAATTCCTACTATTACCATCGCCCAACCAAACTCCAAGCATGTAGGCTGGAATCGCTAATTGATCCGAGTGTGGCGGGAAGTCCACAGCGACGCGCCACCCCTTTGCGCAATGCTTGAATGTCTTACTTGACCCCAAGTAGTCGCGTACCTCGATGTTCTTTATTTCCCCGGTAACAGTCATCTTTAGCGACAATATATGGGACTCGTTGACCGTGTAACTTTCACCCTTGACGGGGGTAACCCGGTACAGCGCCTCGCGGCCTCGCGCAAGCGATTCAACCTTTCTAGGTTGACTATCAGGACCCATGAGAAGATCGCCAACGCGGACATTCTCAACCGATATGACGCGGCCGTCATGTAGCATGACTGGAGTTCCGGCAGCCAGGCACTTCCCGCCGCCCGTGGGAAGGACGGCCAGAACGCGCTGCACGTTGCCCATAGCGGTGCGTATGCCGGATACCAGGTCTTCCTGGTAGTGGCGCAGCTGGATGGTCACGCAGCACGCCCCTCCTGAGCAGCCTTCGTGTCGTCGTAGCCGAAGAACCATGCGGCGCGGTAGCGCTCATCGGTTTCCGGGTTGGACTCGCGCGGCATGTCGTACAGGAACGCGCTGGCGCCAGCGTTGATCCACAGGGAGTAGTCGGCGCGGACGCGGAACAGGCGGAAGTCAGGAGCTACCATGTTAAGCCAGCCCTCTTTGCTAGTTGTGCCACATACTGCCTAGAAACCCCAACCAATTTTGCGATCTCGCCGTATGTCCTATTGGAAGTCTTAAGCATGGCAAGAATCTTCCTTTTGGGGCTAATGCCAATCTTATCCTCGCTCACGAACCTTCTCCGCCCGGTTCACCTGCCCCACGTAGGCCGGCGAGACGCCAAGGCCGTAGCCGATGGCGACATACGACAGGTCGGTGGTGCGCAGCTGCTTGATGATGGCGGCCTTGAGCTTGGCGGATTCCCGCTTGCGCTCGGCCAGTAGCTTCTTTCGATCTCTCACGGTGTCCTCCGGGGTTGTCAATGAGCTGATACTGGCACAGAAAAAAGTAGTTGACAAGTGGTTTTTGGTGTGATGATATTTATTCCAAGTCCAGCAGCTAGTTCGGCTGGGGATGTAGGTCAAGGGCAGACCGCCGGGAAACCGGAAGTTGGCGAATCGTATAAGCCCTCCCAACCTGGACTCCGGCTGCCCCACGTTACGGTCTTAACTTAACCACTCTGACGGGAGAATGAAGTGGCCACCATCAAGCAAATCAGAAAGTCGAAGTTCTACATGGCTTTGGCTCCATACATCGTCGCCAAGGATCGCGCGGAGTTTGCGAGAATGCTTTCACTGATCGACGAAAATAAGGCTTATGCTGATTTCAGTCGCCCAAACACGGTTTGCGCCGCATTCACTTGGTACAAAACGCCGCAGGGCCATGATTACTGGCGGGATCTTGATAACTCGCTGTGCGCATCTGGCGCTTATCGCGAGGCCAAGCTTAGTGGCTACTGAATACATCACACCCGAAAGCGAAGCACACTGGCTGGAAATGCGACGCAACGACCTGACCTCAACCGAGGCCAGCGCGTTGTTCAACATGAGTCCGTACAGCACCAGGTACGAACTGTGGCATAAGAAGCGCGGCATTTTGCCAGAAGACTTCGAGGACAACGACCGCGTGCAGGCGGGTCGGCACATCGAGCCCGCCATCGCATCACTGGTGGCGGAGCGCTACGGCGTGGTCGTGGAGCCGTTCAAGCGTTATGCGCGTGATGTGCAGGATCGCATGGGGTCCTCGTTCGACTACCTGGTCACCGGGGTGACGGAGAACGATGTCACCGACCATACGCTGCGCGACTTCTTCAACGATCTCGGCCCCGGCATCATCGAGTGCAAGAACGTCGATGGGCTGGTGTTCAAGCGCAAGTGGATGGACGACGAAACTCCGGCCCACATCGAGATCCAGCTGCAGCACCAGCTCGAACTAACCCGGCATGGGTGGGGCGCTGTGGTCGCGCTGGTTGGCGGCAACAAGCTGGAAACCTACGTGCGCGAGCGCAACGCAGAGTTCGGCCAGGTGCTGCGCAACGAGATCCGCAAGTTCTGGCGCTCGGTGGATGAGGACCAGGCGCCGCCCATCATCTATCCGGACGATGCGGAAGTGGTCATCTCAATGCACCAGTTCAGCGACGGCAGTATTGCGGACGCGCGCGGGGATGACGCCATCGGACTACTGTGCGCCGGATACGACGACGTGAGTGCGCAGATCAAGGCGCTGGAGCAGCAGAAGGAGATTTTCAAGGCCAAGATCCTGGACTACGCAGGCGACGCCGCCACGCTGCTGTGGGACGGCGGCAAGGTCGTACTGACGCAGACCAAGGACAGCCCCGGCACCCTCATCACCGCCGACATGGTCGGAACCCACATCGGTGGTCGCAAGGGCTACCGGATGGCCAGAAGTTACCCCAAGCCGAAGGAGGCAAGCAGCAATGAGTGAGAAGTCCAATGAGGTGTTCGAAGTCCAGGTCAACGGCCAGCACATCGCCTACGTCGAAGCGAAGGGCAAGCCGCAGGCGCGCACGCTGGCGCTGAAGCACGTCACCGTCGAAAAGCTGTCCGGAACGCGCGTGGCGCAGATCGTGACCGACGGCAAGGCAATCCTTTCCGAGAAGGATTACATCTCCGACGACCAGGGCAACCTGGAGCTTCCCCATGGCGAAGCGGAAGAGGCGTGACGGAGAAGTAGTTTGCCTGTGTGGGAGCTACCCGTTCCCGCATCGGCAGATGGGCGGCGCCTGCAACGGCGCCGCTTTCATCGAGGTGTTTTTCGAGTCGAACATGCACAGCGACTGCAGGGACTGTCACTTCCGAGTCGCTGACGAAGACCAGATTCAGTGCCAGGTGCTTTGCGGTCTAGATTCCGTAATGCAGTGCCCCGGCCTTGCTGACCATATCCGCTACCACTCCATACGCCTGTACGGCGTCAACCGAGAATGACCATGACCTCCCAGGAACTCACCACCAAGATCAAGGCGGTCGAAGCCGTTTTGATGACTCCGGACTCCAAGCGACAGCTTGCACAGATGCTGCCGCCGGAGATCCCCGTGGATCGCTTCGCGCGCGCCGCCGTCATGGCCGTGCAGAACAACCCCGACCTACTGAACAAGGACCGCGGCAGCCTCTACAACGCCGTGCGCCGCTGCGCACAGGATGGCCTGATGCCGGATGGCCGCGAGGCCGCGCTGGTCGCCTTCGGAAACCAAGTTCAGTACATGCCGATGGTCGGCGGTCTGCGCAAGGTGGCCGCGAAGTATGGCGTGAACATCGCCAGCGGCGTCGTATACGAGAACGACTTCTTCGAGTATGAACTTGGCGTGCAGCCGACGAAGACCCACAAGCCGCCGAAGCTTGGCGAGGACCGTGGCAAGGCCATCGGCGCGTGGGCGGAGGCCATCGACAAGTCCGGGCAGCTGTACCTGGAGGTGATGTCCACTTCCGAGGTGGAGAAGATTCGCGCAATCAGCCGCGCCAAGTCATCCGGCCCGTGGGTCAACCAGTGGGGCGAGATGGCGCGCAAGACCGTCGTTCGTCGCCTGTGGAAGTCGCTTCCTCTCTACAACATCAGCGACCAGGACGCACGCGTGGGCAATGCTGCGATGGACCCGGAGTTCGAGGAGTTTCCGCCGGAGGATCCTGCGGCCGAACCCGCGAATCCATCTGCGGCGCCGACATCGACGCGCACCAGCAGGCCGTCCGTGCTGCAGCGCGTGGTGAACGCAGCTGGCGGCGAGGACGTGGTGGACACGCGTACTGGCGAGGTCAACCCGCCGGAAGCGACGGATGAGGTGCAGGTGGCAGAGCCTGTTGATGAGTCGCCGCGACAGCGCGCAGCTGACGACTATTTCTAATGTGGGCGCCCAGCCGGAGGTGGCGAGTAACACCGGCAGCAGGCCCTGGGGTGCATCCGCGTCGCGGGCTGGTACTTTCGCTGCTGGCAGCGCGCTAACGCCGCCTTCCGTGCGAACCTAGTCATAACCCTGGTGAACCTGCCGTGTGGCCCCGACGATACCGGGGCACTACCTGGTTGCGTTGAGGGTGATGACGCCCGTCGCAAGTATGGTCCCGGTGGTTTTGTCGCGTATTTGCGCGGTCCCTTGCGCCGTGACGGTTCCGGTGGCAGGGGAGCTGATTGAGACAGACCACGTTGGCGCGCCCGCAAGGCCGAGATCAATCCAGGTGTTGACGGGTGAGCTGGATATATCCAGCGACCCAGAGATGGGCGTCCATCGAACCTGATAACTTGTCGGCGATCCGGCAAGTAGCCACTGGTATACGTTGGATAGCGCGGAGTCGGTGATGAATCCGCTGGATGCGAAAGACGCCCCCTGCGTAACGGTGGGCGTGGCCCCGGTGAGTGAAATAGTCAGGTTTGTCAGCTGCACGCCTGAGATGAAATTCACCCACGCCGCCGATGCTCTTTTGAACGCTACCCCAGCCGACGCCCACGCACCGCTGAGTCGCTTTCTGATGTCGTTCTTTGCGACATTGGACCCTCCTGACTTGACGTAGAAGGTCATGGTATCCAGATGTCTCCGTCAGCAGCAGCAGCGCCAGGGTCGGATCCGCCAACCCAAATCCTCGGCTGGCGAGTAAGCGTCGTTGAATTCGCGGCGGCGCGGTAGAACTCATGCCCGGCAGCAGTGAGTGATGCCCCGTTGGCGCTCACGTTTCCAGATACCGTCAGGTCGCCGCTTGACGAGATGAACGCCTGTCCGGACGTTGAACCAGCTCCATTTGGGCGGAAGATTACTGACCCGGTTGATGCGGGCGCAAGAACGACGTTCGCAGTAGAGGATGCAAACGTGGTGTTGGCCGTGATGGTGCTGCCGACAGTCAGCGCCTGCGAGAAGGAGACGATCGTCGGGTCTACGGTCACTTCGCCGGTGGTGGATCCGGTTCCGCTTGGCCGAAGGCGAACGGTGCTTGCTGCGGTTGGTCCCAGGATAAGGAACGTAGCTCCGCCAGCCACAACTCCGCCAGTGGCAATCAGCTGGAATGTGGAAAAGGAGCCGGAGGTGTCAAGTGCAGCCTGCCCAGCGCTGTAGCCCATGCCGTTCGGGCGAAGGATCACGCCGCCCGCAGACCCTGGCGCCAACACCACGTTGGATGTGGACGACTGGAAGGATGTTCCGGAGGTGATGGTCCCCGTGGCGGTAAGCGTGGGCGCAGTCAAGCCGCCGGACATGGTATCGCCGGAGCGGAGTACCCACGGGGCGCCTGCAGCGGTGGTAGCGCCAGTTCCGCCATTCGCCACTGCAAGCGTTCCTGAGATCGTGATCGTGCCGGAGCTGGTAATTGGGCCGCCACTGGTGGTCAGGCCAGTGGTTCCCCCGGAGACGGCCACAGAGGTCACAGATCCGCCGCCAGTGCCGGCGCCAATGGCGGAGCGGAAGGTCGACGCGTCCAGCGCGCTCACGCTGTTGTCGGCGTTGACGCGCAGGAAGGTTACGGCGGACGGATTGGAGAGCGTGAACAGGTTTCCGCCGACCGTCGTGGCGCCGAGCGCAGTCCTGGCCGCAGCCGCCGTCGTGGCGCCAGTGCCACCGCTGGCGATAGCCAGTGTTCCGCCAAGGGTCAGGGTTCCAGACCCGGTGATTGGGCCGCCAGTAAGCGTAAGCCCTGTGGTCCCGCCAGAGCCGCTGACGGATGTGACAGTGCCCCCGCCACCGCCACCACCAGTCACCACCACCCATGCGCCATCCTTGCGGCCATAGGTGGATCCGTCGATCGGTGCTTCACCGATGGTGGTCACCCATGCCCCGTTCCGGCGACCATAGGTGCTGCTGTCGCTTGGCGCGTCGGTCAGGCGCAGCGATACCTGGTTCTGCAGCTTGCCGAAAGCAGCCAGAACCGAATCGGTGGCCACGATGGCGCCGCCGGTGGCAACCGACAGTCCGGTCAGTACCGTGGAACGAACGCGGGCCTGCGTGAAGTATAGGTTGGATGCTCCCTCGGTCAGGTCGTCCGTCGTGGCGGCAGAGCTACCCGTCTTCCTGCCCTTGGCGTCGAATGCCGTCCGCTGCAGCACGCCGCCGCCGGCATCGGCCACGTCGGCAAGTCCAAGCAGAGGGTCAGCAGTCACGCCATCGCCGAACTGCACGGTGATCTGCCCGGCCGCGCCGGTGATCTCGCGCGACACGCTGGTGCCGGTGCCCGTGATGACGTACAGCCCGGTGTCGCCGAAGTTGCCGAGCGCCTGCACATTCGGCGGGATGTTCAGCAGCAGGGTCCAGTCGGAAATTCCTACCTGGCCACCGCTGCTGCCGCCGGTCGACGGAGAGAACAGAGTGCCATCTGCATTGAAAACGTCCTTGCCGATCGTCGCGCCCACGGTTGCGCCAGGCGTGATGTCGATGACCTTCCTGGTCCCGCCAAGCAGATGGACCTCAATTTTCACACGGTTGCTCCCTTAAGCTCGAATAGGAACATGGCACCGCCACGCATGTTGATGCCGGAGAAGTTGTTGGTCCAGAAGACGTACAGGCCCAGGTTGTTCCCAGCATCATCCAGGTATCCGAAGCGCGCGGCCATCTCCCCGAACGAGGTGTTCCACTGTTCGGTTTCTTCATCGCGCGAGTCGATCTCCAAGCCAATCGGATACGCGCGCGCATCCGACCATGCGGAGATGCTGGCGAGGACATTGTTGCCTGGCGATACCGGCGAGATGTCGTCGTCAAGCTCGTAGCTGAAGGCGCCACCATACCCGGACACAGCGCCCTGCCAGTCAGCCGGAAGGACGGAGATGTCGCCGATGCGGATGATGCAGTCCACAAGCGAGCTTCCAGCCGCTGCGGAGATAACCAGGTCAGCAGCGCCAGCCGATGCACCGCGGATGACGAAGGCCACCAGCCACGCGTCGTTCAGCGCAACCGACGGCGACGGCTGATCCACGCGCGTCATCGCCACGCCCCCGTAGGTTGCCGACAGGTTCTGCGCCACCGCCGCGGCGTTGCGGCCGGCGAAGCGCACCACCACGTTCCCCGACACCGTGCGGTAGTTCACGGTGAACGGCGTGGCATTGTTCAGCGCTGCGGCGGTCATTCCCAGCGGCTGCGGCGGCGTCGGCGGCGCCACGCTTCCCTCGAATGGCTGCACGTCCACAAGCTGCGTGTTGATGGGCAGCACCAGCGGGTACACCAAGTCCTGGATCATGGCTACACCTGATCGACACCGAAGGGGGAGGTGCTGGCCAGCTTGCGCACGCGATACGTGCCGGCAGCGACGAGTCGCACCGCATGGTTCGACGGGCCGAGTTCCCCCTTGGGAACCGGGCCATAGGTGCCGTCGGAGTTCTTGATGTCGATGAAGGCGGAACACCCGCTCGGCACCTGGCCGCCGCCGACCGCGCGCAGGGAGATCACCGCTGCCTGCCCGTTGGTAAGCACGATGTCGGCAGACGTGTCGGCATTGACGCTGGTATTGATGATGCTGGCCATGAATCACTCCTCATTGTCGGATGACATGAAAGCTTGGATAAGCCGGCCGCGCTCATTGGCCAGCGCCTGAATCACCTTCATTTTCGCCGAAGTCGGCGCCTCCTCACCAGCATCCCCGCCAAGTGATCCGGACTGGTACTTGCTGTAGATCGCCTGCAGGTCGCCGTTGGTGATCGGCGCATCCATCAGGCTGGTGATCTGTTTGTTGAGGTCGGAGATGGTGTCCTCGGTCTTCTGCAGTTCGCCGACCACCGAGTCCTTGGCGATCTTCAGCTTTACCTTGCCACTCTCGGTTTGCTGCAGGCCGGAGCGCCGGGCACCAGAGGCATCGCGCGCGGTAGTGCGGCGCTTGTACTGCTCGACCCCGACGCCATCAATCCCCAGCGCCTGCGCCTTTGCCTCCACGGCCTCACGAACGTCCGCAGCCGGGGTGTCAGCAGGGAAGCTGTTAGCCAGATCGCGCAGGTCATCGAGCTGGGACTTCATGCGCTGGGCGCGCTTGAGGTAGTCGTTGTACTCCGCACGCTGCTGCGGACCCAGCGTGGCGTAATCCGGCGCCTTGTAGGTCGCGCGGTCGGTCACGGTAGTTCCCATGCCAAGCAGCTGCAGCGCGTTGAGGGCAAGGCCGGTGCCGGTGCCATTGGCGCGCATCACGTCGGCGATGTTGCCCAGGCTCATAGGCGCGATCAGGCCAGCGGCCTGCTGGCCCGGATCGGTCGACTGCCCGGTCGGATCCTTGCCCACCACCGAGCTGACCACGGCGCCAGGCACCGGGGCGAGCTTGGATCGCAGGAAGCTGGCCATGGTGTCCTGCTCGGTCGGGTCACCATACTTGAGTCGGTCATAGTTCGGCGCATCCGGGAAGCGGGCGGCCAGCTCGTTGAAGCCGGCGCGATCCAGCGCTTGCCCAGCGCCGTACAGAGCGTTCGTCAGCCGCCCTTGGTCGCGCAGCGGGTTGATGTCGCCGCCGCCGGAGGACTTCGTTTCGCCGGTCGCCAGCCGCGACAGGAAGGTGGTGATGCCGCCCAGGCCCGAGAGCGGGTCCAGGTAGGTGTCGCCGAATCGCATCCGCCCGAACATGGTGCTGCGCGGGTCCGTCTCGATGAAGGGGCGCTCCTCGTCCTTGTCCTCGTCCTGGGCATGGTGCCACAAGTAGCCAAGGCCGTAGACCAGCGACATGCCGGTCAGGTAGCGGGCATACTCCTGCGCGACCAGCGCGCGCGTGCGCGCCGTGCCGCCATACAGCGGCTGGCCGGTCAGGAACTGGAAACGGCTCAGGACCAGGCGCGGCGCAAAGAACACCGTGTTGAGGTCCGAGGCGAACTGCTTCATCCGACCGGGGTTGCCGCGGCCGGTGGCCACGTTGACGTAGTTGGCGATGGCCTTGGCCTCATCCATCGTTGGCGCCTGACCGTCGCGCGAGAGCGTGGCCACCATCGCATCGAAGGTGTCGGCGCGCAGCTTGTTCAGGACGGTTCCGTAGGCGCGCCCCGAGCCGCGTATCGGGCCAAGGGCGATGTTGACCGTACGGCGCGCTGCGTTGCGCACCGGCTGGCCTGGCTGGTAGTTCAGCCTATCCAGCCACCTGGTCATGTACTGCTCCTCCATCTTGGACATCTCGCCGTGGGATTCGGTGATGTCCAGGCCGGCCTTGCGGTACAGCGGCGCGTTTGGCCGCGCTTTCAGGTCCTGCTCGATGGCGTGCGCCTTCCGCTCAGAAATGAACGAGCGAAGCATGTCCGGGATCGCAGAGCCGGCGCGGATGGGGTGGGAGAACGTCACCACGCCGCCCTGGCGCAGCAGGCCGGACAGGTCAAGGCCGGTCTGGATGGCGCGCGCCAGGTTCACGCCGGACTTGGTGTTGTCCAGCGCCTTGGCCCAGCCGGAGCGGTTGGCCAGGTCGGCCATGAACTGCCGGTTGCGGAACTCCTGCCGCGCCTTGTCCAGTTCGTAGGCGGCCCGCTGGTTGGCCTCGGACAGCTGGCGCGGCATGCGCGGCGCATGGGCGTAGTCGTCGGCCTTGATGCGTGCCTGGATCTTCTCGATCTCCCTCTCGATGGCGCGGCCGCGCTGGCCCTGGTAGATGGCCTCCGGGTCGCGCGCGGCGCGGCGCGCCTCGGCATCGACGGCATTGCGCTCGGCGGTCAGATCGTTAATGCGGTTGCGCAGCGCCTGGATCTCGGCATCGCCGCTGGCAGCGCGCTGGCGCCCCGCCGGCCGGCGCCCGGTGGCGATCTGGTCCTGCAGGTCGGCGATCCGCGCGTTCAAGTTCTCGATGCGCTTCTGGCGCAGCGCGGCCTGGCGCTCTGGTGATGCTGCCGGGTTCAGGCCGGCCTGCTTCAGCATCTGGTTGAGCTGCGCACGCTTCTGGCGCACCTCCTCAGCCACCTGCCCGCGGCGCGCTCCGGTCAGCGGCTTCTGGCCGGTGGTCAGGCGGTCGATGCTCTCCTGCAGCTTCACCAGCTGGCGCAGGCGCCCCAGCTCGGCGCGATCGGCATCCCGCGTCGGATTGCGCTGCCGGCCGTATTCGGAGAACAGCTGACGCACCTCCCGCTCGGTCAGGCCGGCGCCAGCGTCCTCCAGATCGCCGTGCACGGCCTTCATGACGGCATCCTCGCCACGCAGGCCGGACCGGATGTGGGCCAGCGCCAGGTCGCGCACGTTGGCCGTGGTGACGTTCTCCGGGTCGACCTCGGCGGCGATGTCGGTAGGCGTCAGCGCCTCGCCGGTGCGCGCATCGGCCTTGAACTGGGTTTCCGCCGCGCGATCGCTCATCCGACTGGCGGCAAACACGTCCGGCAGGATGTCGCGCACGCGCTCGAACACGTCGCCCAGCTCGGCCTTCATCCGGGTCATCCAGTCCTTCAGGCGCACCGCGCCGTCGGCGACGTGGTAGGCGCCGATGTTGACCAGGTGCCCAAATAGGGCAGGGTCCACGCCCGAGTTGAACTGGCCCAGGGACTTGCGGATCTCGGCGCGGGATTTCTCCGCCCGCTCGCGCATGACATCGAGCTTCGGCTTGCCGGCGCGCGCCGCGGTGCGCGACTGGCCGACCACCTCCTTCAGGATGGACTCGTATGCCTGCTTCACGCCCCGGGTGGCGTCATGGTCCTCCACAGCCTTGCGTGCGGCCTCCAGGTCGCGCTCCAGCCCCTTGATTCGCTCGGACAGCTGCACCAGCTGGGCATGCTCGGCCTGCGTCAGAGGGCGACCGCGCACGGCGCGCTCGCGGCGCTCCATGGCTTCCAGGCTGAAGTCGTCGCGCAGCATGCGCTGGCGGATCTGCAGCGCGCGGCCGATGTTCGAGCCGGCCTCGCTGGTCACCACGTCGATGTCGTTGATGGCCTGCTCTGCCCGCAGCCACGCCGCTTTGGCCGCGGCGCGCTCGCTCTCCGGCAGCCTGTCGTTGCCCACACGGGTGGCGGCGGCGTCGCGCTCCTGGCGAAGCGCCACCTTGTCCTGCAGGAGCGCCATCTGCTCGGTCGCCGTCAGCGTGCCCGGCGTAGTGGAGGTCTTGTGCCGCTCGATCAGCGAGGCCGTCCAGGTTGGATCCTCGGTGCGCCGCTGCATCGCCTCGCCGTAGGTCTGCTCGTTGGACTGGCGCAGCTCGCGGGAGATTGGGTCGCGGCCCTCGCGCGCGCGCTCCATGTCGGTGACGGCATGCTTGATTCCGGTGGACTCGCGCGGCGCGGGCGGGGGCGCCTCGGCCGCCGGCGGTGCTGCCGGCATGGGGATAGGCTGGGAAACCGGAGCCAGCGCCTCCTCTGCCTGGGGAGTGGCTGGGGCGGCTGGGGAAGCCTGCTGTTCAGGGGCAAAGAACTGCACGCTGGATTCGTCTGCCGCGCTGCGGAATGCCTGCCCTTCATCGGTCCGGTAGGTTGGACGCCCACGGCCGGACATTCCGGTATCCGCAGCACCAAGCACGCCACCCTGCTCTCGCGCCAGCTTCAGCATGGCCGTTGCCACGCCGCGGCGCTGGTATTCCGGATTCACCTCAACGGTTGGAGGGGTTCCGTCATTCGCATATACCAGCGTGCCGATGGGCGTATCACCATCGTAGGCCGTCACCTCTCGGATCTGTCCGAACTCGCTGAAGTCGCGGCCGGCGACGGCAGGGCGGTCCTCCAAGCGGAATTCGCCCCGAGGCGTCTTGGCCACCACCTCACGGGTTTCCTGCGGTGCCTGCGGCTCAAGCGCAACCCGGGTGTCCGTCGCCGGCTCAGAAAGAACCTCCTCCCGCGCCAGCGTCGCGGCGCCGCTGTCGGGGGCGACGGACTCGCGCACATCAGGCGCAGGGGAGGGGCGTGCAGTCTCTCGCGCTTCGGGTGCAGGCGCCGTGACGGCGGCGCGCGGCGCCGGCTCATCCACGAATTCCGGGGCACGCTCCACCGGCGTCAGGCGCGCCTCATCGAATCCGCCGACAGCGCGAGCCGACGGCGACAGGTCGCTCACCGGTGCGGGCGCGCCGCGCATCGCCACCGGGTCGTTCAACGGCTCCGGCGCCCGCTCTCCGGTCATGCCTCCCAGGCCGGCGCCCATGAAGGCATCGGTGATGGCCTGCTGTGCGTCGTACTGCTGGTCCAGGCCCAGACGGTCGGGGAGCGCCAGGTTCTCCAGCTGGGTCTGCAGGTAGCCCGCCGCTGGTTCCACCAGGGCGCCCTGCGCCAGCCGCGCCGGCAGGGAGCCGCTGGTCGCCGCCGGGGCCAGGAACGCCAGCGAGTTGGCTGCCGCGCCGCTGCCGAGCGCCGCCATGGCCTCCGCCGGAGTGCCGCCGGCTTGGATGACCTGCTGGCCCAGCTGCGTGCCACGGTTGACTGAGGGGATGATGCTGGCGCGCACGCCCTGGTCCACGGCGCGCTCGGCGCTGGCCAGCACAGCATCGCGCAGCCCGGTCTGGATTGCCGGCCGCACCGCCGCGGACTCACCGCCGGTGGCCATGGCGGCCGCCAGGTCCGGGATAACGGCGCCGGCCGCCTGCGGGATGATGGTTAGCGGGTTGTCGCGCCGCGGATCCTCCGCCAGCAGCCGCTGGGCATTGGCATAGGAAGAGTCCACGTAGCGCCCCACCGCCTCGCCTGCCGGCCCGGTGCCGGGAGCGTGTCCGGTCAGCAGGTCGATGCCGGCGGCGACGGGCATGGCGCCGATCAGCGCCGCGCTGCCGCCGAGGTTGTTGAAGCCGGAGGCCAAGCCACGGCCAAAGCTCTCGACGCCACCCAGGATCTGCCCGGGCGTCTCCTGCAGGCGCTGGGCCAGTGGCTTGGCCTGCTGCTGGCGCAGGTAGTCGCCAGTGCGGTCAAGGAACCCTTCCGGTGCCGCTGGGATAACCCGCGAACTGACCCCGGAGAAGTCGGCGCGCGGCGCATCCGAGAACGGGTCGAAGTCCACCGGCGTCAGTGACGGGGCGGTCTTCTTCTCATCGAACGGATCGAAGTCAACCGCCGTCAGCTTTGCCATGAATCAGTCCACCCGGAAGTATTGCCCACCGCGCTGAATGTACCATTTCCCGTCCTTGGCCTTGCGTGCGCCGGCCATGGGAGGCGTGTCGTTCGAGGCCGGCGCGCCGCGTGCCTGCGCTGGCGCCTGGCTCTGGCCCTGGAAGCCGCCATTGACGAAATCATAGGCCGGCGCCAAGCGCCCGAGGCCGGCAGCCGGCGCTGCAGCGGCAGGCCCCGCCACCACCGGGACGTTGGCCGGCACGTTCGGCTCTGCCATGGACACAGCACCGGTGCGGCGGAACTGCTCGGCCTGCGCACCGTTGAGGTACGGCTGCCCACGCGCGCGTCGGTCCAGGTTGATGTCGCGCAGTGCGGAGAACTGCTCCTGCGTGTATCCGGGCGGGATCGCCACACCGTAGATGTCGACCCCGGCCTCCTCGGGCGGCTGGGCACCGCCGGTGCCGCCGTAGCGCCGGATGATGGCGTCCCGGCGCTGCTGCAGGCGCGCCAGCGCCGCCTGGGCATCGGCCAGCTTGCGCACGCCGGGGCCGGAGGTGGCGCCCTGGTTGAGCGCCACGGCATCCAGAGCCGCGTCCATCTCCGGCTTCAGGTCGGCCAGTTCCGAGCGGAGCGCAACCTTGTCCACGTCCGACAGGCGCGGCGTGCTGGAGCCGCTGCCGCCGCTCCGGGCAGCCGCAGGCCGGTGGGCGCGAATGAGGGCGGCCTGGCCGCGCGCGTCGTCGGCGGCGATCTGCGCCGCGCCCACCGGCGTGACCGTGACCGCACCGCCACCGGGGATCAGTCGGTTGGCCAGCAGCACGCCGCCGGACACCTTAGGGACCTCGACCGGGCCGCTGGCCACGCCCATCAGCTGCGCATTGGACGCGCCGAAGTCGCCTCCGGCCGCGGCATCCACCGCCGCCTGTCGGAAGCGCTGCTCCTGCACGTCGCCCAGCGCCCGGGTGGTCAGCGCCGGGTTGACGCCGGAGCGCGCCACGACCGCCACGGCGTCCGGGTTGTCGATGCCCAGGTCGGCGAACGCGCGGCCCAAGCCCTCCTGGTCGCGGGCCTTCATCACCGCCTGCTGCGCGAGCGCCACGCGCTGGTCGCGCTGGGCCAGCCGGCTCTGCGTCTCCTGCTCGATCTGCGCGCGCCGCGCCGGGGAAACCCCCGCCAGCGCCTCGCCCAGCTTTGCCCATCCGTTGCCTGCCATGTCTGCGCCTCAGTACTGGAGCGCGATCGGCTCGCGCTGGATGACGTAGGGATCCGAGGTGGCGCCGCCGCCCATCGCCTTGGAGGTCCCATAGGCTTGCGCCAGCTGGATGCCGGCGGTGACCCAGGGGTCTTTCTGGATGGAGTTGTACTTGAGCTGGTCCAGGTATGCCTGACCGGAAGCATCCCGGCCGATCAGCCGCAGGTCGTTGCGGGTGTTGTCGAACAGGATGCCTTCGTTCATGCGCTGCAGCTTCGGAGCATCAAGGCGCGCCATCAGCGCGGCGCGGTCGGCTCCGTACTGGCGCAGCGCCGCGTCATCGTTGGCCGCATCCTGCCGGTACTGAGCGCTGAAGGCGCCCGGCCCCTGGTTGATGCCGGATCCCGGGTTGGCGAGCTGCAGCGTATCCAGGTATGCCTGCTGCGACTGCTGGCGCGCGGCGGCATCATTGGAGCCGGCCATGGCCTGCACCGCCTGTGCGATCTTGGCGTCGGCGGTCTTCTGGAGAGCGCCCTTCGCGGTGATCTGCGCGGCCAGCGCGCGGTCCTGCTGATGCGCTACATGCTGCGTCTGCGCCAGTCCAGCCAGCGCACCGGCAGCGGCGATTCCGATGGCTACCCAGCTCATGGTGCGTCCTCCGGCGCGATCAGGGCCGATTCCAGCTCGGCCATGTCGCGGGTGTTGGTCGGATTGGGGTGAATGGTCAGCACCGCGCAGTCGGTCACAGCGTACATGGCACGCTTGGCCCCAGCCTTGGACTCGAACACCTGGCCGCCCATGACGCGCGTGCGAGTGCCACTGACGCAGGCCAGCTCGATCTCGCCGGCCAGCACCACCACGACGTGATCCAGCCGATGGGTCTTGCCCACGATCAGGTCGTCGGCCTTGAGGCGCATGAGCCTGCTGTACGTGCCGTCGCCGAAGAAATGCTCCACCGACGCCTCGAAGTCGCGCGACTGCGGCATGGACTCCAACGTGGCCTGCAACGCCTTGATCTGCGGTCGTAGCGTCAGGTCGCTCATCCCTTGGCCCCGTAGCTGTAGAAGGGGGAGTAGTTGCTTTGGCCGTACTGCTGCTCGGCCTGGCGGCGGATGCGCGCTTCGTCGGACGCCTGCTTGACCGCCGCGGCGGTGCCGAACACGTCGCCGATGCCGCCGGCCAGCCGAGATCCCTCGCCGGCCTGTAGGTTGGCCCGCATGGCCGAGGCGGCATTCTGCGATGCCGTGGTCAGGTCCAGGCCACTCTGCGCCAGCGCCAGGAGGTTGTTCTTGGCGGTCTGGTCGGCGCTCATCAGGTCCGCCGAGGCCGCTTGCGCGCGCTGGGAAACCGTCAGCAGGCCCTTGGTGTAGTCCTCGCCGGTGGCCGTTCCGAGATCCCGCGCGCGCGAGCCGCCGGTCAGGCCGGAGCGTGCCAGCGCGAACTTGTTGCCCAGGTCAGCCTGGCGCTTCTGCTCGGCAAGGTCCTGCATCCCGAGGGTGCGGGTGGCGTTCTCGAAATCGGCGTACTGCTGCTGGCGCTCTGGCGAGGAGAAGATGTCCTCGATGCCTTGCGAGGTGCGGGTGATCGCGGCCTGCCGCTCTTGCTCCTGCCGCTGGGCTGCACGCTGCGCGCTGTTGTTGGGACCGCTCATGGATCACTCCTCAGGCGTGCATATTCGGCAATGTCCTCCCCGCAGCGGCCATAACCCCTGCGAATACCCTCAAAGGTCATTTTCAGACCTTTGGCATACCACTGGCAAGCACCGCGGCGACTGGCAAGCGAGTTGATCTGCATCCGATGGGCGCCGAGCAGGAACATGCGGGCCATGAACCACCGGGTCACGCGGGTGATGTGCCGCCAGTTGCCGTCCCAGGCTGTCTTTGTGGCCACCTGCCAGCCCTCGTACACGCCAGTGGATACCTCCATGGCGCCTCCGCACAGGATGGGGGCGCCCGTGGTATCCAGGATGGTGATCTTTGGACCTGGCGAGCGCCACAGGGACGCTGCCGCCGCGCTGGCGTCGTAGCGATCGTTTACGCCCAGCGCCAGCGTCTGCTCGATCTCGTCCTCGCGCATGTCGGCGCACACCGCCTGCAGGTCTTCCAGCCGGCAGTCGCGCACGCGGGCGGGCATGGCCATCCTCACGACATCTTCCTCATGTCCTGCAGGTACAGGTTCGAGGCGAGCCATTCCCATCCTTGCGGATTATCGGTTGAGCTATAACGAAGACGCATAGAGAACGACGGCGCCATCAGCGGGATGGGGATCACCATGCCTGGCACGGTGTCCGAGGGGATGCTGGCGTCGTCGGTGAATACCGACAGGTCGCTCTGGTTGATGCCGAAGCTGACGCGCACGACGCCGTTGCCCACCAGGTCGAAGCCGAGCATCTGCTTCATCACCCCGGGGCTGTTCATGTCCAGGTAGTGGCTCTGGATCTCAGCCACGACCTCCACGTCGGCGCCGTCGGCGTTCTGGTCCGCCAGCCGCGACGGATCCACTCGGTAGACCGCATCGCCGGAGCGCAGGTACAGGTCATCTCCGAGCTGCGCCTGGCCCTCGACAGGCCACGGGAAGTTGTACTCCGACCAGGCGCCGACCGAGCCGAGCTGGGCGAACGTGTAGACGAAGGTACGCGGCCCGAAGGCGCCCCAGTACTGGCCCAGCGACGGGTAGTACAGGCCACGCGGCGTGTAGCCATTGGTGGTCAGATCGCCGATCTCCTCGCGCACAAGCGGGTCGATGGGCATGCCCGCATCACCGTTCACCAGGTTGGTGCTGCCGGCGGAGATGCCGACTGTGCGGAAGCCGAGCGCGGCGAGGAAGAACAGATCCTTTGCCACCGGCTGCGCAGCCTGCTGGTAGATCGAGCCGATGCCCTGCATCTCGTCCAGCTTGTCCATGTTGGCCGGGTCGGGATCGACCTGCCAGTTCTGGAAGGTGGAGGCCGACCAGGACACCAGGTTGGCGCGGTACAGGTTCAGCACCGCGGTGTCGTTGCTGCCGTACTGCGTCAGGCCGGAGGGCAGGTAGCCGGCATCATCCCGAGTGGTCCAGTCCAGCGGGTTGACCGTGGCACTGTAGCGGATGATGTCCTTGTCGGCGGCGTAGACCTTGGAGGAGTCGATCGCCACCACCTTGGAGTTCGGCGCCGCAGTGACCTGGCGCGTGGTGGCGACCCAGGAGATCGTCCCGTCTGCCACGGCGTTGCCGACCACGCTGGGCCAGGTCGGCTCGACAGATCCGGACTTCAGGATCGGCTCGGCCTGGTAGGTGATGCGGGTTGCGACCACGCCCTCCCACACCACGGTGCCGTCGTTGACGGTGACGCCGGCCGCGCCGGGCCACGCCGGCTCGCTGCTGCCGCTGGTGCCGACGCCGGACTGCGTGGCGCGGTAGACCAGGCCAGAGAGCGTGCCGCCGGAGACGGAGGTAGTGAAGTTGTCCACTCGCACGATGGCGCCGGTGCCGGCCGTCTGCACGTCGGCGCCGATCTTGTACTTGGCGGCATTGGCCGGCGCGCTGGCGGTCACTGCCGACATGCGGAAGCCGGTGCCGCCATTCCGGTTTACGGTGTTCCCCTGCGACTGGGAGATGAAAACGTCAGCGGCGGTGTACCAGTTGATGTTCACGTCGCCGCCGCTGCCGGGGCTGCCGTTTGGCGTGCCGATCATGCAGCTGGCCGTCACCGACTGGCCAGGGTTCACCGGGGTGAATGCCGACAGGTAGACAGCGCCGATGCCGTTGGTGCACTGGATGCAGCCCGGGGTGGAGAAGCCGCCGGTCGCCGACCAGGCGGCCACGCCGCTCAGGTCCCAGCCCGTCGACCCGGCATCGAAAGTCGGGTTGGCGATGACGGCCGGCCCTGGCGCGGACGGCGCAGTCGGCCGGACGATCGAGCCGTTCGGGTAGAGAGTGCCGGGAGTCCATACAGGGGTGGCCATCAGTTCGCCTGCGTCGTGTTGCTGTTGGTCATCGCGCCGCCAGAGCCGCCCTGGTTGCTGTAGCGGTCGCTCACCGACGGCGGGACGGTCGGCGCAGCGCTGCCGCTGGAAGTGCCGGTGGTGTCGTTGTCCTCGTAGACGATGGCGCCATCCTGCGCGATCCATGCCGGCTCGATGGACCCGGACACCGGGTTGTCGCCGGCCACGTCGATGACGCGGTACTGGTAGCCGTTGGCCACCGTCGGCTCGATCACGTCACCGATCGCGCGCGGCTGTCCGGCAGCCCACACTGGGTTGGCTGCGCCCAGGCGCGTGGCGGTGTAGGTGTATCCGTTCGGGGACGTGGGCTGCACCACCTCGCCGATGGCGTAGATGTGGTTCGGCAGCCAGGTGCCGGTGTCCTGCAGCCAGTAGTGGTAGAACTTCGTCGGGTCGTCATCGAACTCCGCCACGACGTAGGGGAAGCCGAGGAACGGCTGCGCGAAGTGGATCTCCTTCAGGTTGGCCGTGGATGCCGGGTCCGGGTGCTGCAGGGTGGAGATGACGTACTTCGGGTCCGGCGAGGTCAGCGGCTCGCTGGAGAACACCCATAGCCTCCCTCGGAAGGCCATGAGTCCCTTCGTGCCAACCGGCAGCGCCACGTCGCGCACGGTGCCGGGGCGCGGCACCACGCTGCGGTCGGAGGTGACGTAGCACTCCTTCAGCGAGTAGAACGAGTCCTTCGGCGCGCCGCCCTTGTTGCGCTGGCGGTTCATGCCGGACTTCGCGCTGGAGATCGCAAAGTCCCTCATGGGTCACCCGGATAACCGGTAAGCACCGGAAGCGGCGGCGGCACGTACAGGTCCACGCCGGGGATGTACCGGCGCGTCTGGTGCTGGCCTGCCACCAAGCTTTTGATGTAGGCGTTGGCCTGCGCCATGATGTTGGCCGCATCCGGCTGCTGGTAGTGCGCCTTGGCATTGGCAAGCGCGAAAAGCTGGATGGCCTGGTAGTCGATGGTGGAGTAGTCCTCGTCATCGACCAGCGGCATCAGGCCGAAGTAGCCCTTGATGCGAAGCTTCCAGTTCTCGTCCGACGGCGCGGGCCACAGCTCGATGCACTGACGGATCTCGTAGTGCGTCGGCCATGACTCGATGTTGGAGTAGTAGAACTCCGGCCGGATTCCGCACACCAGCGGTCTCCAGAAATTATCCTGCTGCGAGATGCCGACCCACGTCAGCATGCGCGGATCCAGCTTCTTGGTGCAGGTGTCAGCGTTGGCGTCCAGGTCGTAGAAGCGCACCCCGGGAACCAGGTTCCAGGTGAAGAAGCGCTCCATGCGGAAGACCTTGTACGCCTCGGACAGCTGCTCCTGCGCATCCACGATGAAGGCGTCGATCAGGTCCTTGGTGCCAGGAAGCAGCGTCGGCGTATACATGCCGAGCCGGGTTAGCACGTACTTGCGCATCTCCGCCAGCGTCTTGCGCGGATACTCGTCGTCGCACTCGCAGTTGTAGGAGACTTCTTCCGGACTGTCCACCCATTGCTCCACGAAGAAGTTTGCCGGCTGGTTGGCCTGGCTTTCGGTCACCTTGATGGCGATGCCGTCGTTTCCGTCGTTGCCAGAAACGGCGATCTCAAGCGGCGCCGATGGCGTCATGAAGTTGTTGATGATGGTGCCGATGACCGGCGTGTCGGTGCCATCGATCGCCATCTGGCACAGATCGAAATTCGCGCTGTCCGTGGCGTCGCTTTCACACCGGATGCGGAAGTTGTTGGAGCCGACACCCCACCCGGGGATCTCCAGGTACAGGATGTTGACGCCTGCGGTGCTGGGGAACTGCGTGCGGATCACCGCATGGTCGCTGGCCTGGTAGGAGAACACCGGGTCGCAGTCATCGACCATCACCGCATCCGCAGCGCTGTTGATGGCGAAAGGCGTGCCCCCCGCCCAGAACCAGTTGTCACTGGAGCGCTGGCCCCAGGTCCGGTATCCGGTCCCCAGCTCGAAAATGTTCACCCACATGGCGCATCACCCCGCAGCTTGCGTGCCGGTGAATCATACCTCCGGCGGTAGTACCCATGGTGGTCGACGTGCACGCCGCCGAGGGAATCCTGGAACGAACAGGTGCCGCAGTACGGGTAGCGCTCCCAGTCGAATATGTCCGCATCCTCCCGGCGCGCAAGCACCAGCCCGCGCGAGGCGCGCACCATGCGCCCGTCCTCATGGACATGGATTCCGCGGCCGCTGACCGCGCGGGCGGCGTCCATATGGCTGGCCAGCATGGCGATGGCATCGCGGGAGATCCAGTCGTCCCCATCGACCCACGACACCCATGGGTGGGTTCCGGCCGCGAATGCCTGCTTGCGCGCGCGACCGATGTGGCCCTCGATGCCGGGCAGCAGCCGGACGGACACCGGAACCTGCGCCTGCTTGGCAGCGTCCAGGATGCTGAGGACCGACTGGTTGAGCCAGTCCTGCCGCATGTCCGGCATCGTGAGGACGTGGAAGTCGATCACCTCAGCTCCCGCACCTTGTCCAGCTGGTCGTTGCAGCGCGTCAGGCTCTCCACGTTGGCGTTGTAGGCGCTCACCACATCCTCGACGCGGCGCTGCTTCGGGCGCGTCACCGGGCATGGACGGGTCAGCTGCTCGGGCACGGCCACGGTCTTCTCGACGGTCACGTAGACCACCTTCGGCGGATCCGGGCGCGCCGGTGAGCAGCCGGCCAGAGCCGCCGCGGCGATCACAGCAAGGGGATGGAGTCGCATAGCTGCATCTCGAGTTGGGACCGGCAGGTGGGGTTGCGCTTGGCCGCCTGCAGCGCTGCCTCGGCGCTGGCAGCGCGCTGGCGCGACTCCTCGGCCACCTTCTGCGCGGATTTCACCGCCGCGTCGGCCTTGGCCTTCTCCTGCGCCGCGGCGGCCACGGCCGCCTTGGTCTGGTCGTTAATTGTGTTCAGGGTACGGACGTAGCCGTCGGCCTGGTCCTCGGCCGCCTTCTGCTTGGCCTGGGCCTGCTCGACCTTGCCCTGCATGCGGGCATGCTCCCAGCGGCAGCCGCCCAGTACCAGCACCGCCGCCAGCAGGCACCAGCCGGCCAGCTTCAGCGCCCACAGATACGGGCGCACGGGGTCAAGGATGGCCGCCATCGGACGCCTCCACGGTGGCGCTGGCGCCGGGCGCCAGGGTGACAGTGGCCTTATCCGACGGAAGCGCCGCGGACTGGGCCTGGTGGGTGGTCTGCGCCAGCTTGTCGATCGTCTCGGACTGCTTCTTGGAGGACTGGCTGGACCCGAAGAAGAAGCTCACGATCTGCGTAATCTGCGTGGCCACCACGCCGACCACGGCGAACAGGATGTTCTCGTTGGAGGCAGGGATCTCCTGCGTGGCCAGGGTCCAGCACAGGTAGGCCAGGATCGCCACCAGCGCCATGGCGATGGACGCGCCGCCCAGGTTCAGTACCTCCTGCTGGTCCTTCATTTCAACCCCCTCAGTCGCCTCAGTTCAGCCGTCTCCGCGGTCTGCTGTTCCATCTGCACCTCCAGCTTACTCACGCGTTGGGAGAGCGCCGGCACGTCGGAGAGCTGCGCCGAGAGGGTCAGGATCTGCTGGTTGGTCACCGCCTGCTGCGTGGTCAGCTGCTGCTGCGCCTTGACCATCTCGTCCATCTTGGAGTTGATGCTATTGACGAATTTTCCGCAGCCACCGATGAAGGCAAAGGCGATGATCCCTACGACCCAAAGCTCGATCGGACCGAGCTTGAAGTGCATGCGACCGCCTTCGCGCGGCTCCAGCTCCATCACTGGCTCCCGGCTACCTGGAGGACGCGCATCAAGCGCCTCATCCAGCCAAGCCCGAACGTGGCCATCCTGCCGGTGCTGATGTATGCCATCACGCGCTGGGCCGCGAACTCGGCCCGCAGCTTCTCCTGGTCGGCCGCCTTCACCGCATTCAGTGTCGCCGGCCCGATGATCCCGTCCGCCGTCACCTTGGCCGATGTCTGAAGCAGCCGCTTGGCTCGCCCCGACCCCTGATTGACCGCGCAGTCGAACGCCATCAGCGCGATGCCCCCCGGCATTTCGTCGCATCGCATCTCGTCCCAGTAGCCTTGCTTGTAGATCATGCCGGACTCGCCCACGTTCAAATCAAACACGTCCGCCGGCAACCCCCAGGAGGGGTTTTTCTTCCGGAAGGTGTCCAGGGTCTGCTGGGTCACGCCAAGATTGGTGCGCCCACCCGGATCCCTCGGATCGTCGGACTTTCCGCCTTCGAACTCCAGGATCAGGCGGTGTGCTTGCTCGAACGACATCACGGCTCCCCTTGCAGGAAGGGGCGGTTTCCCGCCCCTGCCTGGTTACCTGGCCTTGCGGCGCGCGTCGGTGTTGTCGGACTGCGGTCGCACCTTCGCCTTGCCCTTGCGCTTGGTGAAGCCAGCCTTGCTGGCAAGTTCATCGGCGTCGCGGTAGACGCGCATCACCACGTCGCCGTCGGACTTGTTGTTGAACTTCAGGCGCAGGGTGTCCAGGATCGACTGCGGATCGTCGTCGATCTCCACCTCGTAGATCGGCTCCACGTCGCTCACGTCGGTGTCCACGTCGTAACCCGGGAAGGTGACGTGATCCTCGCCATGCAGCGCGTACAGGATCGGGATCTCGTGCGCGAGCGCTTCGGAGGAGATCTTCTCGTTGTTCGAACGCTCGACCAGGATGTGGTAGACGCCCACGGTCTTGCGAGGACCGACCGGATCCTGGTGGCCGTCCTTGTCCTCGTCCTTCACCTTGCGGGTGACGTTGAGGCCGGCCTGCTGCGAGGGCACCGGCGGGCCGTCCGGGGCCGGCGCGGTGGCTGCTGCCGCCTGCTCGGCGGTCAGGCCATCGGCGCGCACGTCCGGCGCGCGCAGGGCCTCACCCAGGCCGGTGGCGGGGGTGTCGTTGGTCTTGTCGGCTTCCGCCGGCTTGTTCTGGTTGCTGGCCATCACTGGATACCTTCGAGAGTCGGGGACAGGGTGCCCGTGCCCACGGTGGTCACGCGCGTGCGAATCCATAGCGGATTCGGCGAAATCTCGACGTGAAGGGGCGCGGTGGTGGCCGCGTTGAGGGTGGCCAGGGTGGACCAGTTGGTCGAACCGTCTGCCGAGCCTTCGACCAGCAGCACGCCGGCACCGCCGATCGGCTCATCGAGGTTGAGGATGCAGTTGCCGCCCGGGAAGAACGGGGTTTCACCCAGCTTCACCGCCGCCTGTGCCGCCACCGCCGTCATGTCGACGTTCGGCAGATTCTTGAGCATGGTCATTGCAAATTCTCCGGAAAAGGTCTGGAAAAGCCCGGCCAGTATAGGCTGGCCGGGCTGCTCAGGATCAGGCGATCGACAGAACGGCCAGGCCGTTGCGGCGGTTGGTGGTCAGGCGGTACGACGCGGTGCGGCCCCAGTAGTGGACGTAGCGGTCGTAGACGCGCGGCGGCTTGCGATCCAGCATCCAGAAGCCCTGGACCGGGCGCAGCACCAGCGCGCGCTCGGACACCATGTAGGCGCGCTTGGTGTACGGGGTGGCCGGGCTGTACTTGGCGTCGATCGTCTCGAACGTCGGGTCCCAGATGACCGGGATGCCGTTGAAGTCGGTCTTGTTGACGCCGCCGTCGTAGCTGGTGCCGCGGCCGCTGTTGTCCATCGTCACGTTCAGGTGCGAGATGGCGCGGTTCTCGGCTTCCAGGGCTTCGATGAAGGCCTGGCCGGCGAAGATTACGGTCGGGGCGGCGCCGCCGCGGCGCGTGTTGGCGCGCCACATCGACTTCAGCGCGGCGTTGATGTTGCCGTTGGCCGGCGTGCTGGTCACGATGCCCAGGCTGGTGTTGTTGCGCCAGTAGGTGTTGGTGCCCGCGTCGATGCCTCCGACGGTGCCGGTGTTCGGGGTCAGCGAGATGATATTACCCACGCCCGGCACGGCCTTGGTGGACTGGGTGCCGTCCCACAGGAACTCGATGGCCAGGTCTTCCTGCGTGCCCAGGCGCATCGACATGTACGCGACCTTCAGGCGGTTCATCAGGATGGAGCGCTCGGCCTCGGACGCCTGCGCTTCGCGGTCGTCGGTCTTGATGACGCCAGCCGCCTTCAGGGTGTCCTCATCGAAGCCGAAGCCGTTGTGGTAGTTGTACCAGGCCCACTGGGTCTGGCGGCCCGGGTCACGGCTGTTGTAGGTGACCTGATCGGCGCCGAAGTAGTTCTGGCCGTTCGAGTCGTTGGAGATGTAGATGTTCTCGCTGAAGAACTGGCCGACGGCCGGCTCCTCCTGCTTGTTGCGCACCAGCCAGTCGTAGAACGGGTGGCCGGTGTTCACCTGGTCCACGGGTTCATTCTTGGCGTAGAAGTTGATCGCGTAGTGACCGATCTGGTCGATCTGCGTCTGGTTGAAAGGCATGTTGGCGCTCTCTGGAAGAAGGAAAGGGTGTGTTCACCTGTCCGCTTCGAGCCGCGTCATGCTCGAACTTCCGACGCTACCGGAGGTCATCCCGGCCTAGACCTGTAGCGGGCGCCCCATGGCGGGGCGCCTATAACGTATCGGTATAGATCAGGGCGTGTCAACCCTTGAACGGCACACCATCGAGCGCGGCGGCCTGGCGCAGCGCCTCGGCCACCACGTCAGCTTCCGTCTGTACCGGCGCGGCGGCGGCGCCTCCAGGCACGGCGCTGGGGCGCAGAGGCTGGTGTCGCAGCGGCGTGGGCGCGGGCGCGGCGCGCGCGGCAGGCGGCGGCGTGTACTGGAAGCCCATGTAGGCCTCCTTGTAGGCCGCGGCCCACTCCCGCGGCGGCAGGCGGGCGATCATCGCCTTCATGGACGGCTCGATGGCGGCGGACTTTGCCGCGAAGTTCGGGTCCAGCTTCGACAGCTCCTCGCCGAGCCTGTCAAGCTCGGCCACAGCTTGGTTGCGCGCCTCAGCCGCGCTGTCTGCCTCCTGCTGCCGTCGCTGCTGCTCTGCTCGCACCTGCTCGTTGTGGCTGTTGGCATGGCGCAGGCGGCCTATCTCCAGCGCCGCGGAGCGGTCGATCTCCCCGGTCTCCACGCGCATGCGCAGGTCGTGGTTCTCCGGCGTGGAGAGCGGGTCGAAACCGGCGCCCTCCCGGCCAAGGCGCTGGTTGACGCGCTGCAGTTCGGCCTCCAGGGCGCCTGCGACCTTCTCCAGCACGCCCAGGTCGTTGGAAGCAAGGCCGGCCATCATGTTCATGGCCTGTCCGTACATCTCCGGGGAGATGTTGTGCTCCTGCACGAAGCGCATGGTGTGTTCCCAGCGCTCGGCGGCCGGGCGGACCTGCTCCAGCTCTGCGCGCACCGCCGGAAGCACCTTCTTGGCGTCGTTGTAGACCTCGCGGAACTTCTCGGTGGAGCGCTCCGACCGGATGCCGATGGCCTTGGCCGCCTCGTCGGCCTCCTGGTTGGCCTTCTGCTCCTCGGTCAGCTCCTCGGCCGGCGGCGGCTCCTCCGGCGGCACTTCCTCGGGTGTGGGCTCCTCCGGGGCCGGATCCTCGGCCGGCGGGGCGTCTTCGGCAGGCGGCGGCGGGTCAGTCGGCTCGGCTTCTTCAGCCGGCGCCGGGTCCTCCACCTGGGCAGGCGGGGCTTCTTCCAGCTCGGCCGCGGCCAGCGCCGCGTTCACCACGTCCGCCTCGGTCATCTCGGCGGTGATCTCTTTCGTACTCATGCTCTCTCCGTCAATTCAGCATGTTGGGGTTGGGGTTGTTCGGGCCGGTCGGGCCGGCGGCGAAGTCATCGGGCATGGGTGGTGCGGCGTTATGCGGCGCGGGGAAAGCCGGTGGCGCGCCGGCATCGGCCTGCTGTGGCTGAGGCTGCGGCATGGACTCGCGCGGGGTGATCTCGTCGATCGGGATGTTCTGCACGCCGGACAGGTCCATGGTGATGGACAGCAGGTGTTCGAACGTGTCGGCGACGTTGGCCGGGTCGGAGTTGCGCAGCTGGCCGATCTGCTGGATCAGGCCCTGGGCCAGCGGAAGCAGCGTGGACCACGCCTGGCGCTCGGCCGACAGGTTGGGCTTGCCGGAGCTTCCGGCCTTGATGGACACGGTGACCAGTGAGGCCAGGTCCGACACCGAGGTGGCTTCCGGCCACACCGCACCCGGGCCGGCATATGCCATGGCATCTTCCGGGGTCAGCCGCTGCAGCAGGATCTCCGAGGTGGCCACCGACATGTCCGACAGCGCGGCCTCCATGGGCTCGCGCATATAGGCGGTCCGCGCCGAGAACCCCTGCTGCTGGATCTCCGACTCGGTGGCGGTCTGCTCGACACGCACGGTGCCCTGGAGCGCCTGCTGCACGCCCCAGATGCGCTCGATGTCGCGGTCGATCGTCTCTACCTGGTACAGCGCCGGGTCCAGCTGGACCACGGGCTTGGCCATGAACACGTTCTGGATCGGCTTGTCGCCAGTGGTGGAGACGTAGGTGATCTCGCCTTCCACCGACTCGTTGATCTTGCCGGCCTCGTCCTTGTCGATGGCGCCGGCGTCGCCCAGGATGCCCTGCCGCGCGCGGTCACGCTGGCGCTTCATGGCGGTGAGGCGCGAGTTGCGCTCGTCCTGCAGCTGGTAGCTGCGCTGTACGTTGGACTGCGGGTAACGCTCTCCATCCACTTCGATTGGCGCCACGCAGAAGAACGGGAAAAAGCGGGTGATCGGCACTTCCGGCGCATGAGGCGGCAGCAGGTAGCAGTCCATCCCCTCGGCCCAGGTGCGGATCAGGCCGTCCACCTTGTCCCAGGTTTCGTGCACGCAGATGAAGTCGCCACCGCTGCTCTCGCACATCGCCACCATCTTGCCGTCGCTGCTGGCGGTGAACTGCGATGCGCTGGAGGCGTCGGTCAGTTCCCAGCTGGGATGATCGGCAGCGGCGACGTTCAGGCGGATCGTGGGCTTGCGCTGGCTGTAGCGCGTGGCCTTGCGCCATGTCTCATCGTCGTGCCCGCGGTAGCGAACCTTCGCCGCCTCCAGGCGCATGAAAGCGCGCTGGTCGATCCACGGGTAGCTGGACACCTTCGACACGCGTGTCACGCCAAGCGGCACCGTGATGTCTTCCGGTGAGATGTTGTCCACCACCAGGCCTCGCGCAACCACCACCTCCTTCTGCTGCTGCATGCCGGCGATGATCTCGGCGATGCGCTGCTGCAGCTGGTCCAGATGTGGCGTGCTGGTCGGGTCGGTGGCCTGCTTGCGCAGTTCCTCCACCAGTTGCATGTTCTCCTGCAGCGAGTTGAGCTTCTTCAGCGCAATGGGGTCCATCCCATTGTCTTCCTGCCACACCATCTTGATCCAGCCAAGCCCGCAGGTCAGCGCGGTGCTGATGTTGGCGCGCATCTCCTCCTTCAGCTCGGCCAGGTCCCAGCTCTTGGACACCAGGATGTCCAGCGTTTCGGCGAAGCGCTTGCGCTCATTGCGCAGCATGGCGCGCTTGCGCATCTCCTGGCCATACGCCTGCATCTGCGCGGTGTACATGTCCAGGTGCATCTGGTACTGCGCGTACTGCATCTGGTACTCGGTCAGCTTCGGGCCCACGCGCGCTGCCACCTCCGGGCTTTGCAGCAGCGCCTGTGCCTGCGCCGGATCCTGCGTGGCGCCGGCCACCCCTGGCAGCTGCAGCAGCTTGTCCATCGGGTTTTCCGGCGGCACCGGGGCCTGCGGCCGCTCCACCGGCGGCAATGAGGTCTGCCGCGCCGGCGTCACCGCCACCTGTGGGTTCCGCGCGTACAGGAACGCCTTCATGATGTCGATGTTGGAGCCCAGGACGTTGACCGACACCTCGTAGGCGGACAGGCCGGCGGCGTAGCCGCGGCAGGTGCCCATCATGCTGTAGGCGGCCTTGTCGAAGTCCCGCGCCTCGGAGATGGTGCGCTGCCAGCGCTTGACCTGCTCTCGCTCGGCGGCGCGATTCTTGGCGTCCACGCCGGCCGCTTCGTCGGTCATGGCGTTGGCCGCCTGCGTGGCGGCGGCGGCGATCTGCAGTTCTTCAGGCGTGGTGGACATTCGGGTAGCCCTGGCTGGTCATCGGAATTGCCGTTCGCGCTCGGCGCGCTCGATGTTCTCATACTTGGCCTGCCGCTCCCACCATTCGTACGTCAGCGGGGTCAGCGGCTTCTCCCGCTCCTCGGCGGTGGCGGCGCCCGGCGCGTTGAGCATCTCGCCCATGGCCCGGCCGAACAGGCTGCCCACGTCCACGAAGTCATCATGCGCCCCGCCCGGGAAGGCGCAGCACTCGGCCACGAACTCCTCGGCCCATGCCTCGCCGATCGGCAGGTAGACGCGCCCCTCCTCCACCAGCTTGCGGAATGCGCCGGCCTTGGCCACCTTGTTGCCGGCGCCGGCCGTTGGCAGGATCAGGCGCGGCACCTCCGGCACCTTCTGGTCCTTGCACTCGCGGCGGATCAGGCCGGCGATCAGCTTCTCGATGTTGCCATGCTCGCCGATGTACTTGCGCAGCTTGCGCCGCCACTTCTTCATCAGCCGCACCACGGCAGGCACCGTGATCTCCTCGCCCTTGCGCGCGCTGTAGGCGTCCAGCAGGTACAGCCGCGGCAGCAGGTCCTCGTTCTTGCCGTCGTCAAGGCCAGCCACCACCACCCGCGTCCAGTCCGGGTCGGTGGACAGCAGCTGGTCGGACAGCGCCCAGTCGGCGGCCATGTAGTGCCGCAGGCGGGACGGCGCCTCGCCGCGCTCGTACCAGCGGAAGTCCTCGCGCCGGAACAGGATGCCGTCGTCCGGGTGCGGTACCTGCTGGTACATGGAATACCAGGCACGCCGGCCGGTCGGCGTGTTGGTGTCGCGCGCGCCCAGCGCCGGGTCGGACTGCACCCAGTGGCCGCGGTCCCAGTTCTCCGGCCACAGGTAGTCGCCCACCTTGCGGCCAAGCGGGTCGGTGGCTTCCTGCAGCGACGTCTCCACCTTGGCCGGCAGGGAGATCACCTCCCACTCCAGGCCGTCGGACCCCATGAAGGTGCCGCTCTCGCCATTCCACTCGCGCGGCAGGATCATCCCGGACACGTCTTCCATGTGCCAGCGGGTGTTCATCAGGATCAGCGAGCCGCCGGACACCAGGCGCGAACGCAGGTCGTCGCGGTATGCCTCCCAGGTGCGCTTGCGCAGCGTCTCGGACTCAGCCTCGTTGCGGCCCTTGATCAGGTCATCGGCGATGGCCACCGTGGCGCGGTTGCCGGTGAGGCCGGAGAGGATGCCGCCGCACATGAAGGTCGACCCGTTGGTCAGCCCCCACTCGTCGGCGGCGCGGTTGTCGGTCGGGATGGCGGTATCGAACAGCGTGTTGAAGCGCTGGGAGCGGGCGATCTGCCGCGCCTTGCGGGACTGCCGCTCGGCCAGCTCCGACGCATACGACGCCAGGATGAGCTTGGAGCGCGGGATGGCGCCCATGATCCAGGTCGGCGCCACCACCGAGGTAAATGTGGACTTGGCCGCGCCGGGTGGGGCCATGATCATCAAGCGCCCATGCCGCTTGTGCACGCAGCGCTGGATGGCGCGGCAGATGACCCGGTGGTGCAGCGCCATCGGCCCGTCGTAGACCTCGAAGCTATCCTCGTCCACGTCCTCGCTTACCGGGCGGTCGGGGATCTCGATGTAGCCGGCGTAGTCCTCCAGCGATGCGCGTGCGGCGCGGCGGCGCTGCAGGAGTTGTGCGGCGTCATGGGCATGCTCAATCCGCATGCAGGTGTCGCTCCGCCTCCCGCACCACCGGCCCCCAGCGCCATTCCGCCGCCAGGGCCAGGCCAACCACCGCCAGCATCACCAGCCAGTCCATCAGCGCTTCCTGCCAGCAGGCTTGGCGCTTTTGCGAGGCGCAGTCGTGACAAGTGCGGCGGCAACCACGTCCGACGCGTCATGGGCGGCGCGCTCCACCGACGGCTTCACCCCCAGCAACGCCAGCTCCTCCCTCACCGCCGCGGCCTGCGCCTCCAGCGCCGCAGCCACCGCACCAGCGACGCCGGCCAGCTCCTGCGGGGTGCCGCCCATGGTGAAGCTGGGGGGCGCCTGCGCCGTACCCTGCGCCTCGGTCCCATCCACCACCGTCACCGCCAGATGCCCGGCCCGCGCCAGCAGCATCCGCGCAGACTCCAGCTCCTTCAGCCGCGCCCACAGTGGGCCGATCGTTTCCAGCTGCTCGGGGGTGATGGTCATGCGCCTTTCCCATGGTTGGTGGTGTACTGAGTAGGCAACAGGTCCTCGGGACGAACGCCGATGGCGGCAAGAAGCTTCCTCGCCAGCTCCTTCCGCGCGACACTGGAAGCCGTGGCTGCATCCGTATTCAACGGCTGCACCGACCGGAAGACATGGGCGTCGTGCACGTCGTCTGGCGCCGGGATCACGATCTCCGCCACCAGGAAACTCACCCCCTCCACCACGATGGGGCGGGTGGCGACGATAGAGCCGCTGCGCGAGGCCGCAGGATGCTGCGCCAGCGCGTTCTGCTGCTTGAGCTGCTGCATGTAGTCGCTCACGGCATCACCTCCTCATACCGCTCCTCGAACGCCTCCGGGCTGTACACCCGCACCCCATCCGCCTCCAGCGCGAACCATGCCGGCGCCACCACCGTCTGCGCGCCGCTGACCTGGGACTCAAGGAAGATGGCCTCCGGACGGTATGCCGGGTCGGTAGGCGCGCCCTGCTCCTCCGCGGCCGGTGCAGGAGCGGCTCCCGTGGCCGGCACATACGCCGCCCGCCAGCAGT
>Ga0209129_1000272_pt1 | contig 50370 bp, 54 predicted proteins | sample AraplaMF_Col_mMS_FD_184257 | JGI IMG/M metagenome (GOLD analysis project Ga0209129, IMG submission 184257) | Arabidopsis root microbial communities from the University of North Carolina, USA - plate scrape MF_Col_mMS (SPAdes) (version 3) | ecosystem: Host-associated > Plants > Roots > Endosphere... | reverse complement strand
GGTGATACGATGAACCATCAGCATGGGCGGCAGGGGCAGCTGCGCATTGCCGGGGCCGAACAGCTCGCCATGTGCGCAAGCGATGAGTTCGTCGTACGAGAAGCTGGACTGTCTGGTCGTCATAAAGTTTCTTTTTCCCCCCGCGTGAAGCCGATGGATGTGAACGTGTAGTCCAAGTTCTTCAGAAAATGAAGCACGAGCAAGGCAGCTTCATTCATCGCCCCGGACCAGGCTTGCGCCATTATTTGGTGGTCGCATACAGGAAGGCCAGGGCCGCGACCAGACCTATTTGCGTCAAAAGCCGGTTTTTGCCGCGTTTATCAGGCTCTTGCCCTCATTGAACTATTGAAAGGCTCCGGTGCAAAAGTTATACCGCTTGAAGAAACATGATTGCTTTATGCCAGAATAACCGGAGTTGGTCTTGATGACGGGTACGCTCCCGATCGCAATAGAGGTAAGGCTGCGCGGTGCAGGACTGCGCCCTACCCGCCAGCGTGTGGCGCTCGGCGACCTCCTGTTTGCCAAGGGCGACCGGCATTTGACCGTCGAGGAACTGCATGAGGAGGCGGTTGCCGCCGGTGTGCCGGTTTCGCTGGCAACCGTCTACAACACGCTGCACCAGTTCACGGAAGCCGGCCTGATCCGCGTCCTCGCCGTCGAAAGCGCCAAGACCTATTTCGACACCAATGTGTCCGACCATCACCATTTCTTCATCGAAGGCGAGAACGAGGTGCTCGACATTCCCGTCAGCAACCTGACGATCGGCAATCTGCCGGAACCGCCAGAGGGCATGGAGATCGCTCATGTCGACGTGGTGATCCGGCTGCGGGCAAAGCAGGGCTGACGACACCGCCGCTTCACATGACATCGTCGGGATGCCGGCCGGGCTTGTGCTTGTAGGTCGGGAAGGTCCAGCCGAACCACAGGGCTCCGCCGCGCACCGCAAAGGCCGCCACGACGCCGCAGGCAGACGCCAGATAGAGCTGCATTCCGAGCGCATTGGCCGCCGTGAACACACCGGCGCCGATGAGGGCTGCGGTCACGTAGATTTCCGGCCTCAACAGCACCGAAGGCTCGTTTGCCATCAGATCACGCAGGATGCCGCCGAAGGTCGCCGTCAGCGTGCCGGTGACGATCGCGATGGTCGGGGAGCCGGTGGCGGCAAGGCCCTTGGCGGCGCCGATCACGCAATAGGCGGCAAGGCCGATCGCATCCAGCCAGATCAGCAGACGATAGCGCGATTCCAGCAGGTGGGCGGAGAAAAAGACGATGACGCCCATGATGCAGCAGACGAGGATATAGCCTGGGTTCAGCACCCAGAAGACCGGAACGCGGCCGAGCACGATATCACGTACCGTACCCCCGCCCGTTCCCGTCACCATGGCGAAAAACAAAAAACCGATGAGGTCCAATTGCTTGCGTGACGCGGCGAGCGCGCCTGTCGCGGCAAACAGCGCAATGCCGGCATAATCGAGATAGACGAGCAAGGACATGCGAACCCCGAACCGGCAGACGTTCAGAGCATGATGCCGAAAAGTGTGAGCGGTTTTCTCATGACATCATGCTCTAACTCTTGAATTGACAACAGGATTCAGATTTTAGGCCAATTAGGCCTAAAATCATTCTGTTCTCGAGAACAGAACCACGGCGGCAAGGGCGGCGCAAGGCGGGGGCGCCATAAAGCTCGAGTCTTTACGTGATGCATGTCGTTGTCCTAGAACCGCTGCACAGTTTTGGCGACATGCATTGGGCCACAGAGCCTTTATCCAAAGAGGAAAGCCGTGAAAACGCTGGTGCTCGCCGTTCTGAATATCGTCCTGCTGCTTGTCATGCCAGCTGTCGCCTTCGGCCAGCAATCGCTGATTTCCGATCCTGAGATCTACGAGAAGAAACATTTCCAGGAGCAGTGCAAGACGGCCGAATTTGCCGACGGCTTCGTCACCCGGCAGGACATCAACAATGACGGTTTGATCGACGCGGTGGTCAATGAGGGTCAGCTGACCTGCGACGGGCAGAAGGGGCCGCAATGCAATGACGACGGCTGCACCTATAATTTCTACCTGCAGGTTGCCGAAGGCGGTTATTTCATGATCGCGACGGCGCAGATCTATGGCTACGACTTCGTCCAGCGCTTCGGCAACATGGTGCTGGCGATGAAGATGCATCCGCGTTTCTGCGACCGCACGGAGGGTGATCCCTGCATCGTGACGGCCCGCGTCCGCGGCACGAAATTCGTCACCATCTCGAAGAAATAGCTCAGCATATGACCCGAAATCGGAATCGCCATTCGGGTCATGCGCAAAGTCAAAACGATCGAGCGTCCTTGGCGCGTCCTGTTGGACGCGCGGCGCTCTATTGCGGATAAAGTTCCGACGTGCGGCCGGCGAGATAATAGCCGACCAGGCCGTACCATTCCCGGATGGCGGTTGCCAAGTTCTGGGCATTGAGGTTCGGCTGGGTGAAATCCAATCCAAGTCTCACCTGGCCGTCGGTGCGATAATCGGTCGGCCAGGGCACGATATCGATGCCGAGCTTGCGGAAGATGCCGACGGATCGCGGCATATGAAAACCCGAGGTGATCAGCAGGCAATGGGAAAGCCCCTGGCTTGCCAGGAATTCCTTGGTATTGATCGCGTTTTCGAAGGTCGTGCGCGATTGCCTCTCCTCGATCAGGCGATCCTTGCCAACGCCGAAGAGCGGGAAGAACCGCTCGGATGCCGCCGCATCGCCTTCGTAGATGCCCGAGATCGAGCCGTCGCCGCCCGATACCAGAATGCGCGACTGCGGAAATTTTTGCGCGAGCCGCAGAGCTTCGACGAAGCGGTCGGCTCCGCCATTGAATTCTATGCCGTGGCGCGCCGTGTTCACCTCATTTTCGAAGGCGCCGCCGAGCACGATCATGCATTGCAGGTTGTCGGGATCGGCGGCCGGCTTTGCGAAGCGCTGCTCGAGACCCTGCATCAGGAGGTTGCCAGCCGTGGTGTAGAGCGTAACGAAAAGGATGAAGGCCGAACCAGCTGCGCCGAGGATACTTAAGATACGCCAGCGCAGAAGGCCGGCAATGAGGGCCAAGAAGACGAGGAAGAATGCCAGCGACAGCGGCTGAGCAAAAATCCAGACAAGCTTCGAAATCAGGAACAAGACCCACTCCTTGAGGATTGGCGGCGGTCCCTTCTATCCGATTCGACGGCAACAGGAATGCGACGGTCTATTTCGCGCGCCGCACGGCCGATCCGTGCGGCGGGATCTTCTGATTGAAGCGGCGTTGGAGCGGCCGCGGGATGAGCATGGCGACAAGCGCCAGCGCCATGGCAAAGAGGGAGACCAGCCACAGCGCATGCGCTCCGGTCAGCCGCGTCAGGACGGCGCCGACGATCGCACCAAGCACCATGCCGCCCCAGGGTACGATCTGGATCGTCCATTCGACACGACGATCACCGATGATCCAGCGGCCGATCCCGCGGCCGAAGCGCGACAGGGCACCGGTTACATAGGTCAGGCCGATCGGCAGGCCTTCGATGTGCTCGACGGCGGCGTTCACCATGCCCATGGAAAAAACGATCAGGTAGAACCGCGCGAAGAGCATGTTTTGCATCGTCATCATCGAGGCGAGCGCCAGGAGGAGGCCGACGCAGCCAAGCACCACGAAGATGCGGCGTTGCGAAAGATGAGAGATGACGATGCCTGCCGCATTGCCGAGCACGAAGACGATGATGGCAGAGATCAGGACTGCCGCGTGATAAAGATTGCCCTCAGTCAAGGCGAGTGCGGCCCGCGTCGTATTGCCGGTCATGAAGGAAACGAAATCGCCGGTGAGCAGAAGACCGGTTGCATCGGTCATGCCGGCGAGAAACGAAATCGAGCCGACGAGGGCGAGCCCGGTCAGGGTTCGTCTGGTCCGGATGATGCGGCGGCGTCTTGCTCTGGTCATTGGCTGAGGTCCTGGAGCCGAATCGCTGAGATTGCGGCAACAAGGATAATTCCTTTCGTTGAGGAATTGGCAAAGACGATCGGAAGGAGGTGAGGCGGACTTGAACGGCAAGACATTTTCGGCCATAGAGACGGCGTTGCTTTAGATCGAAGCTCCGTAAGCGTTTACGTCAATCAACGCGCAACCCGCCGGTCGGCGCTGCGCAATTGTCTGATCGGCACCTTACGGAGATCGAAATGCTCAAAGGCAAACTCCCTAAACGTTACAATACGATCATCATGCCGTTCATCCTCTCGCTGCTGATGACGTCAGTCGTCTCGGCGATCAGCATCGTGAGAGCCCAAGGCCTGACCGCGCCTGCCCTTGCTATGTGGCCCTCGGCATGGCTGCTCTCCTGGGCGATCGCATTTCCTGTCCTGCTACTCGTGCTGCCGGTGGTCAAGCGGCTGACGGCTGTGATCGTTGAGGCGTGAGGAGCGCAAGGCGCCGGCGGGCTGCGCAAGCGGCCTGCCGGAAGCGTTCCGCCGCGCACGCGTAGCTCCCACCCTGCAGGACCTTGCCATTCGTTCAGCAAGCCGTCTCTTTTGATGTGTATCAAGGCATGCTTTTCGAGCAGGGATAAGGTCCGGCAACTTGCCCAGGCAGTCCAACAACATTCCTGCGGCAGGTTTTCCAAAGAGATCAATCGGTCCGGAGATAGGGTGATGCCATTAAAACTGATCAGTGGAATGATGAAGTCGTCCGGCGAGGAAGCGTTGCTTGCGATGGATGCGGGCGGCGCAAATCAGATGGTCGTCATTGACAGGGGAGCTCTTCAGGAGGTCGCAGAACCACGACGCTGCGACGAAAGCCGGCTTCAGGAAAATATCGATTTGTTCAGCCGGATTGCGTCGGCGAAATATGACTGCGGCGACGTCGAACCGGATGGGCGCATCCGAATTGGCGCGGACGATCTGCTTGCATGGCGGCAGAGTGCGCATGTCAAAAGCAAGCCGGCAAGCATAGCTTGATCGGTCCATAGCTTGCGCCGGCAAGCCTGTCGATCAACACCGTCGTCACGCAGAAGGGCGCCATCTTTGACGTACGTCAATTCATAATTCCAGGGCAGTGCGAGAGTGTGGCGAATATCAGCTCTCGCCTCTTTCCGTTTGGAGATCAGCATGAAGCAACACCTCTTTCTTCCGCTCCTCACCTATCCGGATGCGACTTCGGAATTCATGATCGCCAACGCCGTCGCACTTGCGCACCACATGCAGGCGACGCTGACCGTCTGTGCGGTGGAGATTACCGTTCCCGACGTGTCCAATGCCCTGTCGTCGCTGATCATCGATGCGGCGAAGATGGCGCGGGATGCCGGGGCGCTCAGCCGCAAGCGTGCCTCGGCGCTGACCCGGATGGCGGTCGATGCGGCAAAAGGCGCTTCCGTGGATGTGCGCACGCGCGAGATCAAGACTGCGGAGCCTTTCGTCGTCGAGGTCCTTTCGGAAGCATCGCGCGCCTACGATCTCGTGCTTCTGGAATCGGCCGGGATCTCCCGTCCGATCGTCGAGGCGGTGCTGTTTGCGTCAGGTCGGCCGCTCATCCTATATCCGTCTGCACCTTTCGGCGGCCGGATGGATCACGTCGCCATCGCCTGGGATGGCAGCCGCGCTGCCGCACGGGCGGCACATGATGCCTCGTTTTTCCTGGAACGGGCTTCCAAGGTTTGCCTGCTTTCCGTCATCGACGAGAAGCCGGTGGAATTCGAGACCGGCGACTATCTGGTGGAGAATCTGCTGAAGAGCGGTGTCGTCGCGGAGGCGACGCGCGTGCGTGCGCGCGGCGAACCAGTCGGCGAGATGCTGCAGACCAAAGCCTTCGAATTGCGGGCAGACCTTCTCGTCATGGGCGGGTTCGGCCATTCGCGTCTGCGCGAATTCGTGCTCGGCGGCGCTACTCAAGCCGTGCTGACCAATATCAGCCTGCCTATCCTGCTGTCGCATTGAGCACTGGCACGCCATCTTCAACGATCGAATTCGGAGCAAACGGCTCCGAACTCGTATCGCCAGAACAATCGAAGGCATGGAACATATGCACGCCGGTTATTCTCCCTTCCAACCTAACGACCGGAAGGACCATGCATCGCCCTCAGCCGACGAATCGTCTCGCAGCCGCTAGGTTTCGATGAAACCGTCCGCTTCCTGCCGGCCGCTTCGGCTGCCGCCTCCACCAGTTGAAAAGCATATTCCACGGCCGCTTCCGTATCATCGTGGCAGAGCTTTTCTGCCTGGCAGCGGGTTTCGAGCGATCGTCTGATCCGGCGTTTGATGGCAGGCACAACGGCATCGTTCGTGTGAGCGAAAAGGTGCCGCAGGCAGCTGGTAGCGACCACTTCCGAAACCAGAAGTTTTCCTTCGATTTCGCCGAGCGTCGGCACGGCAAATCGCGCTCCTCCGCTCTGGCAGTCACGATCTGTAACCAACATCATTGTTCTCCCATTTCATCATCGAGCGCTCTTTTCACCCGACGCAGGATCACCGCTCGTCCCTTTCGATCAGGTCGACGGCGCAAGCGCTCTTCCAAGTCGATAACGATCGACTGGTACTCATTGTGCCAATCAGGATGGCCAACCTCTTGTGGTGCGAGACGCGGGCGCGGGGAAGCAGGGCCCAAGAGTTCCGCGCCTTGCCTCGTCAGGCGGTAACAAGCATCGAGCGAGGGGATAAGGACCGTGATATCCGGCTGCTCCAATGCCAAACGGGATTTCAACTGGTCGCGCGCTGCATCTTCGCCATGAACCAGGAACAATCCTGTTCGAACCGGTTTGCGCGCTGCCACCCACTGCATCAATTCGGTCGCATCGGCATGACCACTATACGCCTCCAGAGAGTGAATGGTTGCACGCACGACGATTTCATCGCCTTGGATCCTGACCGTGCGCGCTCCGTCTTGGAGTAGACGTCCGAGCGTTCCCTCCGCCTGAAAACCGACGATGAGAACACTGCCCTCATCGCGCCAAAGCCAGTTCTTGAGCCGATGACGAATCCGGCCCGCCTCGCACATTCCGCTTGCCGCGATGATAATGTGGAAGCCACGGATAAGGTCGAGCGCCTTCGATTGCTCGGCGGTTTCCGTGAAGCGCACGTTCTTCGAATTCAATGCTTTGACCAGCAAATTTCCGTTCGCCATGGCGCGCGCGTAACGCTTGAATATCGCAGTGGCGCGCGACGCAAGCGGCGAGTCGATCACGATCGGACAGCGCGGCAGACTGCCTTCGTCCATCAAGATGTTGAGATCAGCCAGAAGCTCCTGGGTTCGTTCGACCGCAAAGGACGGGATCAGCAAAGCGCCGCTTGGATGATGGGCCTTCAGCACAATTTCAAGGAGCAGCCCGCGCCGTGCTTCATCCGAAACTTCGTCCCGCTCGCGATCGCCATAGGTGCTTTCGCAGATGACATAGTCGAACCCCTGGGGCGCTTCGGGTGCAGCCTCCAGCAATTTATGCTGAGGCCCGATATCGCCCGAAAACAGCATTCGGATCGGTTCATCCGTTCCCGAAAGCTCGATTTCGACCGATGCGGAGCCGAGAAGATGGCCGGCGTCCCAGAACCGGAAGCGGAGGTGGCCAGAAAGCTCGTGCCATTCCTTATGAGCGACGGCTTGAAATTGCGTCATCGCGACTCGTGCGTCATCCGCGTTGTAAATTGGTTCTATGGCGTCGCGTGATCTCCAGCGATTGCGGCGATTGAGCTGCTCGACCTCCGATTCCTGGATATGGCCGGAGTCCTGGAGCATGATCCCGCACAGGTCCAAGGTGGCAGCGGTACAGTAAATATGTCCGGCAAACCCGGCCTTCACCAGCTTGGGGACTAGGCCCGAATGATCGATATGTGCGTGGGTCAAAATGACAGCGTCAACGGCGGCCGGCCCGAAAGGGAAAGGACGATAGTTCAGCTCCTTCTCCGTTTTCGATCCTTGGAACATGCCGCAATCGATCACGATCCGAACACCACGATGGTCCAAAAGAAAGCAGGAGCCGGTCACCGATCCGGCTGCACCGTGAAAATATAAAACAGGATCTGACATGGCCTGCCCCCCAATTGTTTACACATCCTAGCCGGCGGGAACACCGACCGCTTTGCGGCAGATCAATGAATGGGGGAGCAAGGGAGATTAGGGTTGGTCAATTCCAACAAGAGAGGCAACTGGTCATGACCATCAAAACTGTTTTGAGCGTCCTCGGCGTCAATCACTTCGACGAAGACTTGAAGGGCGCCATCGACTTTTGCGAAACCCACGGCGCCCATCTCACCGCAATGGCGATTTCGATGGGCGCAGCGCCCCCTATCGGTTCCTACGAGGTTGTCTCGACGGTCTGGGTCGAAGAACGTCAGCGCGAAATCGATCGCCTGGCCGATAAGAGTTCCGAGATCAAAGCAGTCCTCGCAAGGAGCGAGGTCTCTTTCGAGGTGCAGGAGATCTACACCGAATTCGCCTGGGCGGATGAAGATATTGCAGAGCGGGCACTCTATGCCGATCTCGTCCTGGTCGGCCCTCAGGCTGCCCGTGACCAGGAACTGCGGCGCAGGGTTATCGATGGTGCCCTGTTCCGGTCGCCGACACCGATGCTGATCAACCCGAGAAAGTCCAATGTCGGGCTTGCTCCAAAAGCGATCCTGCTGGCCTGGGACTCCAGCGACGAGGCTTCGCGCGCGGCACGTCAGTCGATCGAGTTCCTGCAGGCTGCTGAATCGGTGCATATCACGCTCGTCGATCCGCTGGCATCATCATCGGCGAATGGCGAAGAACCAGGCGCTGACGTTGCCACCTTTCTGGCACGCCACGGGGTGAAAGTTGATGTGGATTGCGTCGCAAGCGGCGGCCGCCGCGTCGATGAGGTGCTGCGGCAGCATGCCGCCGATGTCGCTGCCGACATGATCGTCATGGGCGCATATAATCATCCCCGGCTTCAGCAGCGTCTTTTTGGCGGTGTAACGCGATCGATGCTGGAGGAAACAAAAATTCCCCTGTTCCTCGCCCATTGAGCAAGACGCCCGGGTTCATCCCGGGCGTCCTCCCCCGGTTTTCAATCAACGGCCCGGCTTTCAATCAAGGGAAAGCGCCGTTCGACCGGTAACCTCACGGACAAATATGCCGTAAAATATGTGCTCGGACTCCGAGGCCGTTGCCTGCGGCTGCGGCTTCAAGGCACCGATTTCCCACCAATCGAAGTGTTTTTGCAGCAACGACCAGGCTTGCAGCCTTTCATTGCGCCAAAGGTCTGTATCCGGAAACTCTTCGAAGCGCCCATCGACGACGACGCTCGTCCAGCCCTTGCCCGCGCCATGCTGGTCGATTTGCAGACAGACGTTTTCGTTCGCGCGCATCCAGTCGACCTTCCGGCCGGGCATGGAAAAACTGTAGATCACACCCTTTGCATAAGCGAAGTAGATCGGCACCAAGTAGGGCTTGTCATCCTTGCAACAGGCCAGGTGGCCAAACCGGGAATGCTCAAGAAAGGCGAAGCATTCTGCTTGCGTCAAGTCTTTCAGGATGTAGCTCATCGGTAACTCTCCTTGCCGCGACAAGTTCATATATTACCACCTGATCACACCCTGTCGTTGATGGAGCGCAATGACTGAAACTCTCACAGAGGCGAGACTGTCCCCGCCTTGGAGTGCCGGTTAATTCGACAAAAGCCGGTTGATGGCATTGTTATGGAGCAGCGTGCGGGTGATCCCTCCGAAGACACGTTCCCGAAATCGATTGTGGCTATACGCGCCTGCGACAATCAGATCTGCCGCCAACCTATCTGCAGCTTCGATGATCGTCATCCCTGCATCGCCTGTCTGTCGCGGCTCGATGATGCTCCGGGCTGGAACCGAATGGCGGGAGAGAAACCGAACAACATCATTCAGCGCTTGCTCATCGATCGGGTGGCTCTCCTCGATCGAAAGGACGACCACGTCTTGCGCCAAGATCAACAGAGGCATCGCGTCGACAATTGCCCGCCGCGATTCCTTCGTGTCCTTCCAGGCAATCACAATCGTCTGAGCTTCCAGAGGAGCCCGGGAGGCCGAAGGTAGCAGCACCGGTCTGCCCGCCGACAGCAAAACGTCCGGTATGTTAGCCGTGCGTCGGTAATCGCGTGCCTGACCCTTCTCGACATCAAAGAGGACAATAAGGTCGGCCGCTCGTGCATTTTCAACGACAAAGGTTGCCGGGTCGGCAGCCTTTGTCTGCCAGGAGACGTGGTTCCTGAACGGCGCATGTCGCATGATCCGCTCGTGCAGGTCGCGTTGTCGCGTCTCGACCGCCTCCATCTCTTCACGCATGATTTTGGTTCCGGATGTCGGTCCGATGCTTGGCTCGATCACGAATAGCGGCTGGGCCGCGGATATGCAGGCGAGTTCAGCATTGCAACGCTCAGCGAGGTTTATCGCAAAGGTGAAGCGATGATCGGGCTGGGCATCGATATCGAAATGCGTAAGGATGGATTTGAAAGTCATGGCTGGCTCCCTCCTTCGTGAGGACATTCAAATCATGCTCGCGCTTCTGCGATTTATCACCTTGATTTTCGTCAAAGCGCGGGCCGCACGAACAGGCGATGCTAGCTCCAATCATCGGGAGGACATCACCCATGAAAGCGCAATTTCATTTGCCCCTCGTCACCTATCCAGACGCAAGCTCCTTTTCGCTCCTTCAGAATGCTGTCGCTGTTTCCCTTCACCAAAAGGCTGATTTAACGGCAAGTATACCGTTGGTCAGAATTGAACCCGTGCAACCGCGACTTCCGTCATTTCTTGACGTGGAAAAAATGCGTGCGGATGCCGAGCACGTCAGCAGAGACAATGGCGCCGTTCTCGGGCAGACGCTGCGTGACTATGCGAAGCAAGCCGAGATCGAGGTTGAGGTCCAGCCATTCGACGCGAGGCAACCGTTTGTCGCCCAAGCTCTTGCCGAGCTGTCGCGCGCATATGATCTTTCGATTCTGGAAGCATCCGAAATAATGAGGCCGCTGATCGAGAGCGTGCTGTTTGAAAGCGGTAGACCGCTCCTGCTTTTTCCCACGGACAATTTCTGCGGGCGGATCGATGCTGTCGCCGTCGCCTGGGATGGGGGAGCCACCGTCGCGCGGGCACTGACAGGTGCCAGATTCCTGCTGGAACAGGCTTCGCGTGTCGTCCTGATTTCCGTGACGGACGACAAGCAGATTGACGAGCGCAGGCGAGACCACCTTGCGGCTGCACTTCGAAAGGCCGGCCTTGCCGTCGATGTCACGGCCGTCCAGGCGAACGGAGAACCGTCAGCCGGCGTCATCCAAGCTGCGGCGCTGGAACGCAAAGCTGATTTGCTGGTCGCCGGCGCGTTCGGTCATTCGCGGCTGCGCGAATTCGTTCTGGGTGGGGTCACACGGTCACTGTTGACGCGCCTCGAAATGCCCGCTCTCTTTTGCCACTAACTAGAGAGCACGGAGTGCGTTGCCGATCACGGCAACATCGATCACCTCCTGGAGAAGGGCGCCCTGCACAGGCGTGAGGTATCCCAGGCTCGCACAAACCATCGCGATCACCGATAGACCGACACCGCAAGCGACACTCTGAAGAGCGATCGCACGGGACCGCCGCGCGGTTTGCAGCAGAGTTCCAATCTGCCCCAGGTCATCCCGCAGCAACACGACATCCGCCGCTTCAGCGGCGGCGGCAAGATTGCGCCGGCCAACGGCAACACCGACGTCGGCAGCAGCAAGTGCAGGTGCATCGTTGACGCCATCACCGATCATCATGACGCGCCCGTAGGATCTTTCCGCCGTCACCCTCTGAACTTTCTCGGCCGGCTCAAGCTCGGCACTGATCTGATCAAGACGAAGAGCAAGGCCGACGGCGTCCGCGACTTCGGCCCTGTCACCGGTCGCAAGGCTAAGCCGCTTGACGCCCAAACGTCGAAGATCCGCGATCGCCGGGACAGCATCCTTGCGAACCGGGTCGGCCATGACGATCGTACCGGCGAGAGCGTCATCGATCGCGACATAGGCTGTGACCGTGCTGTTGTCCTTCGGGCCAGGGCGAGTGGCGGACCTTGTCTTGCCGGCAATGAAATCCCATCCGCCAACGGCTACCTTGCGTCCGTCCACATATCCCTCGATGCCTTCTCCTGGCACTTCTGCGAGTTGGGCAGGTTTGGCAAGCCTCAGGCCACGTCGCTTCGCTTCTTCGACAATCGTTTGACCAATCACGTGGCCAGAGGCTTGATCCACGGATGCCGCGAGACGCAAAATCTCCTCGGCATCCCGATCGGTCTCGATTCTGACAACAGCAGGCTCTCCAGTCGTCAGCGTGCCTGTCTTGTCGAAGACGACGACCGAGATGGTCGCGAGGACCTCGAGGACATGAGCTCCTTTGACCAGGACGCCTGCACGGGCAGCTTTCGACATTCCCGCCACGAGTGCGACGGGAACGGCGAGAATCAGCGGGCAAGGTGTCGCGACGACCAGAACTGCAACAATCCGCGTGGGATCACCTGACAACCATGCGGCCAGGCCGGCGATCACCAGGGTCATCGCCAGGAAGGCGAGGGAGAAGCGGTCGGCCAATCTCGATATTGGCGCTTTCGAGTTTCGGGCCTGGCTCACCATGCGGATTATTCCGGCATATGTACTTTCGCTTGCTGAGCCGGAGGCGATCATTTCAAAAGCATCGCCGAGATTGGAAGACCCGCTCATGATCAATTCACCGCTTTCCCGCCGCGCCGGCAACGGCTCGCCGGTGAGAGCCGCCTCGTTCAAGAGCGCGTGACCGGCTACAACCTTGCCATCGACAGGGACCACGTCGCCCTTTCGGACGAGCAGCTTGTCTCCCGGGGCAAGTGCCGCGATGGGAACCTCGGACAGGCCGGATGCGGTGACACGAACAGCGCTACGGGGGGCGCGAGACAGAAGTTCGCTCATACCGCTCTCTGCGCGCCCTTGAGCAAAACTTTCCAGAAACTGCCCGCCTGCATACATGACAGCAACGATGGCGCCGGCAAAATATTCGCCAAACCAGAGCGCAGCAGTCATGGACAGGGCCGCGATAAGATCCAGGCCGATATCGCCACGCCTCAAACTGAGTGCGACGTCAACAGAAAGCGCGACGATGACAGTGATCGTCGCGCTGACCAGAGCGGTGGTGGACCAGAAAAGCAGATCGCCATGCCACCACCGCAACAGACCGCCGACGATGAGGCCTGTGATTGCGATAGCCGCGAGCGAAAGAGGCCAAATGCGGTGAATAACCGCGAAGGTTATTGGGAGGCGGTAATTGATACGCGAAGAAGCACTCATGCCAGAACCAAGCCGGCAATCCCGGCAAAAGTCGCGACACAGCCTGCGATCGCGAAACGAATTGCATAGGCGATGCTCCCAACACTTGCCGCAAGAACGGCCTTCGCAAGCATATTGGCGAACGCCGCGACCGCTATCGCGCGAGCGGCTGCATCTGCAGGCACCTGGATGGATGACAGTTTCGCCACGGCAAGTGTTATCGCATCGAGATCGCCCAGTCCGGTGATGAACGCAAGGGCGACCAATGACTGGGTTCCGAAGGCGATAAGGGTCAAGCGTGTCAGGACGGTCACGACGGCGAGAACAAGCGCGAAACGCAGCACGACCATGACCTCAAGCGGGTTTCGCGGCAAAAAATCAGTGCTCTCGTCCGGGCGCCGCAACGATGCGGCAAGGCCGCCTCCGATGGCGAAGATCACGGCAGCGGGAGCGAGCGATGGAGCCAGCTCCCTGAGCACGGCCGGTGCAATGAGGCCGCAAATCAAAAGCACCCGGGCGAGAGAAACGGCTCCCGCCAGCATCGCTCCGGCTGAAAGCAGCGGTGAGAGGGCGGGCATCTGTATCGACTGGCGGGCAAAGGAAAGCGTCAGGGCTGTCGACGAGACGATACCGCCGCTGGCGCCGGTCAATAGGATTCCGGCACGGGCGCCGCCAATCTTGATCAGGACATAGCCGGCAAAGGAAACGGCTCCCACCAGGATCGTCATCATCCAAAGCTCGAAGGGATTGATTGCCTGCCAACGATCGACCGGCTCATTGGGCAGGATCGGGAGGATGACGACCGTCATCGTCAGCAGGATCAGGGCGGCCCTCAGCTCGAGCCAGGTTAGGCGCCGAAGAAATCCATGCAAGGGTTCCCGCGCGGCGAGAAGGGCCGTTATTGCAACCGCGCTTGCTGCCGTTGCCGTCATATCTGCAACGACCGCGCCGAAACCGAGTGCGAAGACCGTTATTGCGGCAATCGTGCCGGTTGCACTGTAGTCTTCGTCATGTGTTGCCTGCATGCGGCTGAAAACGAGGATTGTGACGCAAAAGGAAACAAAGATAGCCGTCGGCAGAATTGGCCCCGTGACGGGCTGCAGGAAACCGCAGAAGCCGCCCAGGAAACTTGACAGGCCATAGGTGCGGATTCCCGCCACCCTTTTGCCTGGCGCGGCCTCACGATCCTGCCAGCCGCGCTCGATACCGACCAGGATGCCGATCGCAAGCGCGAGGCTGAGACGCTGGAATGCTTCTGTCGTTACCAATGATGTCATCATCTGATGGTCCAGACGTGCCGGTCCACCCATCGCGGAAGGTACCTGTGCCGTCTATGTCGTTGCCGTTCATTTCGAATCATGCGCCGGCAATGTCAGAGCCGGCCCAGCGCATCGTCTGTGGACGTCTCACCGAACTGGTCGAGCGCCTCCTCGAGATAATCCGGCAGGAGAGGCATGCCGAGAAGATAGGCTGCTGTGCGTCTATTGTGCGCATCTGCTGCTCGGCTGCGAAGCTCATCCCAATCACCGATATTCCCATCGCCTCGACCGAGCCACGCCAAGGCGACCAGATCGATCTGTTCGTCTTCGTTGAGAGCCCAGATTGCACTCCTGAGTTCGGTCTCGACGGGATCGTCGTCATGATCTTCCAGCACTCCGATCATGTTGTCGTCGCTCGGGTTCGAGCCCGGATCCGGCTCGGTGACGACATCCTTGACGTCGAACTCCTTAGCCTTGAGGATGAGATAGCGGACGGTCTCCGGGGAAATGCTCGGCATCCATGCCTCGTTCACAGGGTCATTCATAAGTGGCCTCCGCGCCCAATATTTCATTTCAATTATATACCATGTGACATCGGGCTGCCGTTGCATTGAGAAGGATCAATCTACCCCACCGTCACATGACGAAAACGGCGAACGAGAATGGGCAGGACGTAGGCTTGACGCTCGTCCATGCCGATCGTCGCGTTTTCAAGACCGTAACTTGCGAAATGAGGAGACGCCGATGCAGGCGATGATTTTGGAGGCGATCGGGACCCCTTTACGTCTGGTGGAGCGCGCCGATCCCGCGCCGGGCAAAGGCCAGTTGATGTTGAAGGTCGAAGCCTGCGCCGTCTGCAGGACGGATCTTCACGTCTGTGACGGCGATCTTCCGAACCCGAAGCTTCCCCTCGTTCCCGGCCATGAGATCGTCGGCGTCGTCGAGGCGGTCGGAGAAGGTGTCGCGGCGTCACGCATAGGGCAAAGGGTCGGCGTACCCTGGCTCGGCCACACATGTGGCCGCTGCTCGTTCTGCCGCAGCGGAGAGGAAAATCTCTGCGACCAGCCGCAATTTACCGGCTATACGCGCGACGGAGGTTTTGCCACCCATGTCGTTGCCGATGCAGCTTACGCATTTGCGCTCGACAGCGAGGCCGATCCGGTCGCTCTTGCGCCGCTGCTATGCGCGGGACTGATCGGCTGGCGCTCGCTGAAGAAGGCTGGAGACGGCGCCCGGATCGGGCTTTACGGCTTTGGCGCAGCCGCCCATATCATCGCGCAAATATGCCGCTGGCAGGGTCGTCAGGTCTACGCTTTCTCACGCAGCGGCGACGCTGCAGCGCAAGGTTTTGCGCTCGGCCTTGGCGCTGCCTGGGCAGGGGGTTCGGATGAGGCTCCGCCTGTCATGCTCGACGCCGCAATCATCTTCGCACCTGTCGGCGAACTCGTACCGGCTGCACTGAAGGCGGTGCGGAAGGGCGGAAGGGTCGTCTGCGGAGGTATCCACATGAGTGAGCTTCCGGCCATGCCTTATGCGCTGATCTGGGGGGAGCGAAGCGTTGTTTCGGTCGCAAATCTGACGCGTGAAGATGCGGAGGAATTCTTCCCCATTGCCCGACAGGCAGGCGTCAGGACCCACACGACCGTCTATCCGCTTGCCGAAGCCAATACGGCGCTTGACGACCTGCGTGCCGGCCGATTGAGCGGGGCGGCTGTCTTGAAGCCCTGAGCCGATGGGTCATCGCTGGCCACTGCATGATGGGATTTCACGGACGCACGCCATTTATCGCCATGGCGGGCCGCCGCGTCTTGTCGTCAGTTGTCGCGGTGCTGCCTGCGGCACCATTTGTCCACCTCGGAGACCGCAAGCAGAGCACAGGCGAGCGCCAGAAGCGTTGCCCATTCGCTAGGAGATACCGGTTGCAGGGAGAGTATGTCGCTGAGGAAGGGGAGGTGCATAGCGAGCATGTGGACCGCCTGGGCGACGAGCACAGCGGCAAGCAGCAGCAGGTTACCGCCAAAACCTTGCCTGAAGAGAGACTGATATTCCGAGCGGCTGTTGCAGGTCTGGACGTTCTCGAAGAGGACGAAGAGCAGGAGCAGCATGTTGCGAGCCGCCCCTTCCGAATAGCCGTTCTGCAGCAGCCAGTAAAAGATGGCAAAACCACCAAGACCCATGACGAGGGTGGAAAGCAGCACACGGCGCAACATCAGCCGGTCGAGGATCGGTTCCGAGGGCTTGCGTGGCGGACGGCAGAATTCGTCGCCTTCGGCCTTTTCGGCACCGAGCGTGACATCTTGGATGCCGTTGGTGACCAGGTTCAACCACAGCAATTGCACCGGCAGCAGCGGCATCGGCAGGCCGAGCGGAATTGCCAGCATGAAGAGCAGCACTTCAGCCGCGCCGGTCGAGATGAGCATGAAGATCACCTTGCGAATATTGGCATAGGCGACCCGGCCCTCGCCGATACCGGCGACGACGGAGGAGAAATTGTCGTCGGTGATGATGATGTCGGCGCTGTCCTTGGCGACATCCGTGCCTTTGCGACCCATGGCAACGCCGACATGGGCGTGTTTCAGCGCCGGCGCATCGTTGACGCCGTCGCCGGTCATGGCGACGAAATGGCCCTGCCGCGCCAGCGACAGCACGATCGAAAGCTTCTGTGCCGGCTGCGCGCGCGCATAGAGCCGCGTGCGGGCGGTCAAAGCATCGAGGATCGCCACCCCCTCCTGCTCCGCTTTGGCGATTTCGGCGCCGGTTGCGATCTGGTCGTCGTCGAAATCCAGGCCGGCTTCGGCGGCGATGGCGGCCGCCGTGCGGGGATCGTCGCCGGTTATCATGGCGACCGCGATGCCCGCGGTGCGGCAGCGACGAATGGCATCGGGTACTTCGGGCCGGATCGGATCCTTCATACCGACGAAACCCAGAAAGACGAGGTTGACGAGATGATGGCGGCCATAGATGTCGTCGGAAGCCGCTGCCATCTCGCCATAGGCGAAGGCGAGCACGCGCAGACCGCGGCCGGCAAGTTCTTCCTTCTGTTTGATCAGCGCTGCCTTGTCGAGAGCGACGAAACCCTTGCCTGTGTCCATTCGATCGGCCATGCCGAGCACCGTCTCGGGCGAGCCCTTGACGAAGACATGGACGCTGTCTTCCGCATCGTGGAAGGAGGCGGCATAACGCAGGTCCGGCTCATACGGAATGGCGCTGAGGGCGGGAAAATCGGCGCGCAGATGCCTGTGATCGATGCCGGCCTTTCGGGCCGCCGCCAGCAGTGCGATGTCGACGGTGTCGCCGGTGCCGCTCCAGCCATCAGCCCGCTGCTGAAGGGTCGCCTCATTCGGCAGGGCGGCAGCCTTCAGCAGCGAAAAGGCTCTTTCGGCAGCAACTTCGCGGGTGACGCCGGGCGCGTGCAACTCGCAGCGATCGAGGTCATGGCCGGCGTCGAAGAAGAGGCGGGTTCCTTCCGGCAGGATCATTTCCGTCACCGTCAACTCGTTCATGGTCAGGGTGCCGGTTTTGTCGGTGGCAATCATCGTGCACGAGCCGAGCGCTTCAACGGCCGTCATGTTGCGGACAATGACATTGGCCTTCGACATGCGGCGCATACTGATCGCCAGCGCAACGGTGATGGCGACGGGCAAACCTTCGGGAATCGCGCTGACGGCAAGACCGACGCTCATCAGGAAAAGATCGTGAAGTGAAAGGCCCCGCGCCAGGCCGGCAGCAAGAAGCAAGGCCGTGGCAACGGCGACCGAGTAGGCAATGTTGCGCGAGAAATACTCGAGCCGGATCAGCAACGGTGGCTGCGAACGTGATCTTTCGCCGATACTGGTTGCAATCCTGCCGAGTTCGGTGGCCGACCCTGTCGCCGAAACGCGGCCGCGACCGCGCCCTCTGACGATCATGGTTCCGGCGAAGACCTGGGAGGAGCCGCTGCCGTTTGCGAACTTGCGCACCGGCACGGATTCTCCCGTCAGCAGGGATTCGTCGCATTGAAGGTCGTCGCAGGCGAAGAGCGTGAGATCGGCCGGCGCGCGCCTACCGGATTCCAGCACGAGAAGATCTCCCGGAACAAGGTCGGTTGCGGCAATGGTCTGCTGCATTCCATCGCGGATCACCAGAGCGCTGGGCTGTTCGAGATTACGCAGGGCAGCGGCGGCCTTGCCGGCCGAGTATTCCTGGAAAGCGCCGATCGCGCCGTTGAGAATGAGGACTACCGCAATGAAGGCCGCGTCCTTTAGATCGCTGACAATGGCGGAAACCGCCGCGGCGCAGATCAGGATGTAGATCAGCGGGCTCAGGAACTGGTGCGCGAAGACGAGCAGGAAGCCGGGAGCAATTGATTTCGGCAACTCGTTGCGGCCGAAGCGACGCAGCAGCGCTTCGGCTTCGGCTTGCGAAAGCCCTGTCTCATCGCAGCGGATTTGAGCGGCGTGGTTCATGCCCTCATAGGACGGGATGTCCGGCAGCCTCGCCTTGATCTTCATCAAGGAACTCGTCCCAAGAGAGGGCGCGCCGTTACGGCGCGCCCGTATCGGAAGAGTCAGCCCGCCTTGATCGGGATCTTGCGTTCGCTCTTCAGGGCGTCGTTGCTTTTCGGCAGCTTTACCGTCAGCACACCGTTGGCAAAAGACGCATCGATCTTGGCGCTGTCGACGCTCGGCGGAAGCTGGAACGCGCGGTGGAAGGCGCCGTAACGGCGTTCGGAAAGATGATACTCCTTGTCCTTCTCCTCTTTGGTCTCCTGCTTTTCGGCCGTGATGGCGAGAATGCCGTTTGTGACTTTCACGTCGACATTGCTGGCGTCGATGCCCGGCAGTTCAGCCGTGATTTCATAACCATTGTCTCTCTCGACGAGATCGACGGCCGGAGAGACGATCGTCGAGAGCGCCTTGTCGAAGGACAGTCTCGAAAAGGGGCGATGCCAGAAGCTCGGCGTGAAATCGTCGAAGAGCCGATCGATCTCCGAGCGCAGGCTCTCGAAGGTGGAAAGGCCCCTCTGCGGGGTCTTGTTCTTCTCATCGGTCTTGATCGGCAGTTTGGTGGCTGTGTTGGCCATGTTCTTGCTCCTCTGTCGTAACGTGTGGGACCGTTTCGCGGCGGGGTCGGCAGACGATCGCCGCAATAACCGAACTTCGCGTTCGGCAACGGACCGATCAAAGCCGATAACGGGCAACGCGGCATTGATCGCCGTCAATGTGTGTTTCGCCGCGATGCCCGAGCAATCTCCGTGACACGGCAGAGCAAAATCGCCCATGCATAGGTGCAACACGAGGCTTTGAGGCAGGTGGATCGGGACGAGCCAACATCGCACGGCGCCGGTGCGCAGGACAGTGCCTCTGGGCAAGGAAGTTTGCGAAAACGCTCTCTCGCGAGCAAGTGTTGAGAACCTTCGCGGGCGCCGGTTTCGGCTTTGCCGTCAGCGGTTCAGACGACCGCGACAGCTTTTCTTCCGCATCAGACAGTGATCTTCTTCATTGATCAGTACAGATCTTTGCCGCTTCGCCCAACGAACTCCGTTCGAAGGCCCTGATCGTGCGCTTGCTTGAGAAAACGATCGGCGCTCAGCATGTCGAGGGCGATGCTGTCACCCAGACATTGGCATAGCGGACCACAGAACTGTTCGTGGACCCACGCTCGGGCGCGGGCCGACAGAATGACGATTCGCCATTCATCATCCGTGCTTCGCTCAAGCCGCAAATCACGGTCGGAATGATAGGGCGGAGGGCTGCCCGCCGCCGCAAGCAGTGCTTCTCCAGTCCGGGTGGGTATCGTGTCCATGACAAATATAACCTGTTTCAGCGCTCCGATGGCGGCCAGGGGGCCGCCATCGATGTCAGACGTCGATCAACCGACCGAGAGCTGATCATCGAGTGTGGTGATCCCGGGCGCCGACCAAGCGGCTCGCTCGGCAGCGCGTCGTTCTGCCCAGGTCCTGACCTTGCCTTTCAGTGTCACTTTGCCGCCGGAAACATCGACTCGGATTGCCTCGGCCTGCAACTCCGCATCGCGCTCGAAAGCATCCTCGATGCGTTTCCTGACGTTGGCCGCGCTGGCCTTGGGTTTAACCTCGACCAGATTCGAGAGGCCGACAATGCCGGCCAGGTCTTTGACGGCATCTGACGCAGCGTCCTTCTGATATTGCCACTCGACCGCGCCGGTTAAGGTTACCCAACCCTTGAGGACCCGCACCTGCACCGCTTCCTTCGGGATGCAGACATTCCAGTCGATCATCTTTACCGCCCGCTGCGCGATATCGTCGTCGTCGGTGATGCGAGCGCCAAAGATACGAACCTCGATTTCCTGGGCGATGCCGCGAACCCCCTTCACGCGTTTGACCACGTGCTCGACCGCCTCCTTCTCCGAATACGTGCGGACATGTCCGGTGAGGGAAACGATGCCATTATCAACGGCCACGCCAATATTGGCCGCATCGACACTTGGCTCGAATTCGAGTTCGTCCAGAATGGCCTGTCTCAACGCAATGTTGTTCATAGCCTTCTCTCCACTTGGTTTCATCGACATGAACAGCGATAGGCCGCAATAGCCAGGACGTCGTTGATCCGGGTCAATAAAGCGAATTCCAAGAGTTTTGTGACGCCGGCGAAGGTATCGCCATGTCCCCCGCACGATCCCCGTCAGGTTTTTGAGCCGTGTCAATGTGCAAGGCCGCTACGCCGCCAGAATGACATGACGGCCGAGACGCCGTCAGGGACATCAACCTCCCCGTTCCAATGTCGTATTGAGGATCGCTCGCTATGTTCAGAAACCGTCTCCGCAGCGCGAAGCTCTGGGATCGTATTGTCGGCGCCGAGGAAGCGGCGCTCCTGATTACCAATGGGATGACCGTCGGCATGAGCGGCTTTACGCAGGCCGGCGAGGCCAAGGCCGTGCCGCTGGCGCTGGCGGAAAGGGCAAGGCGCGATCCGCTGAGGATTACGCTGATGACTGGCGCCTCGCTTGGCCACAATCTCGATCGAACCCTCGTCGAGGCGCATGCCGTCGCGCGGCGCCTGCCTTTCCAATCGGACCCGGTCATGCGCGAGGCGATCAATGCCGGCGAGGTGATGTTCATCGACCAGCATCTTTCCGAGACCGTCGAGTCCCTGCGCAGCGGACAAGTCCCGCCAGTCGACGTCGCCGTCGTCGAAGCAACCGCGATTACAGAAGATGGCGGCATCGTGCCGACCACCTCCGTCGGAAATTCGGCGAGTTTCGCGATTCTCGCCCCGAAAGTGATCGTCGAGATCAACCTCTCTCAGCCGGAAGCTCTCGAGGGACTCCACGACGTCTACATTCCAACCAAGCGGCCGAGCCGCGAGGCAATCCCGATCGTGGCGCCCGACTGCCGCATCGGCGTACCGTTCATTCCTATCCCTGCGGAAAAGATTGCGGCAATCGTCGTCACGCAAAGCAGCGACAGTGCCTCTACGGTGGAGCCGCCGGATGCGCAGACCAACGCGATCGCTGGCCATCTGACAGAATTCCTGTCGCACGAGGTGCGGCGTGGCCGGTTGACGGAAAGGCTGCAGCCGCTGCAGGCAGGCATCGGAACGATCGCCAATGCCGTGCTTTATGGCTTCACCGCGACGCCCTTCCACGATCTCACCCTCTATTCCGAGGTGCTGCAGGATTCGACCTTCGATCTGATCGATGCCGGCAAGCTCGCCTTTGCTTCCGGATCTTCCATGACGCTCTCAGCGCAAAGGCATCGCAGCGTGCTTTCAGAGATCGGGCATTACAAGCAGCGGCTGGTGCTGCGGCCGCAGGAGATCAGCAACCATCCCGAAGTCATCCGCCGGCTCGGTATCATCGCGATCAACACGGCATTGGAATTGGACATCTACGGCAACGTCAACTCGACCCATATCGGCGGCACGCACATGATGAACGGTATAGGCGGCTCCGGCGATTTCGCCCGAAACGCCTATATGTCGATCTTCGTGACAAAATCGCTTGCCAAGGACGGGGCGATCTCACGCGTCGTGCCGATGGTCAGCCATGTCGATCATACCGAGCATGATGTCGACATCCTCGTTACCGAAATCGGTCTTGCCGATCTTCGCGGACTGGCGCCGCGGGAACGCGCCAAAGTCATTATTGCCAATTGTGTGCACCCAAGCTACCGCGAGCTACTCGCGGATTATCATCGGCGGGCGCTGCTGCGCGGCGGGCATACGCCGCATCTGATCGAAGAAGCCTTGGGATGGCACGATAAGCTGCGCCGAACGGGACGGATGTTGTCGTAGGTAGCCGCAAGGCGTGCTCAAAATTCCGCGACAAGCGTAGAACGAAATCGGGAAGGCGGCGGCGGACACCCGAACAGACAACCCCGTTCACGATTCAAGCCTTTAGCGCGTTAGCGCCGGCACTTCGTCCCTGGAGACGCCTTCGCCCCGCAAAGTGGTGGCGGCATCGCTCGCATCGCGAATCAGGGCATATTTGACCTGAGTGACTTTGAGGTCGCGGTACCAGTCAACCAGTTCTCCCCAGGGATCAGTGATCTTGGACAGACCGGAGATGAAGGCGACGACGGTTCCTATCTCGGTCTTGCCGGTGACGACATAATAGCCCCCGAGCGCGAAGATGCCGACATAGCCGACCTGCGTCATCAGATTCATCAGAAAATTCATGGTGAACTTGATCCGGTAGATGCTCATATTGGTCGAGAAGAGCCGCTGCACCCGGCTGCTCTGGGCATCGAGAGCATCGCTGGTGACGACGTGCCGAACCATGCCCTCGCTGACGTGTCGCATCACCGTGATCTTGGTCTCGACCCGGCGGTTGATCGCCATTTGCATCAGCGGCACGAAGCCGATCTGCGGCAAGAAGACGACGGCGACGGCAAGCGCCATCAGCGGCTGCAGGTAGATCATGTAACCGCCAACCGCAATCAGGATGCCGGCCTGCAGGAGGGGCTCCGAAACGCTGGTGCCGACGAAGCCGCCGACGGGTTCCGCCTCGGCCAGGACGATCGAAAGCTGGACACCTTCGGCGAGCGCATCGACGGGAGATTCGCGAGAGCACTCGGATGCGGCGAGCACGCCCATGCGAAGCCAGCGGATCGCGACCTCGCCGATCCATCCGCGATAGAGGTTCAGCGCCAGCTTTGTCAGACCTTCCAGCAGGGCGAGGCCGAGGTAAGCGAAAACAAGAATCAGGATGGCCTGGTAGGAAGCGCCCCCAGTGGCCGCGTTGATGATGCGCCTTTGCACCTCAAGCGGCGCCGTACCGGCGAGGAAGAGGAGGATCGAAAGGGCGGCGATCGCGATCTGATGATGGCGACCCATGAGGAGCACGAAACCGAACAGGTTTTTCGGCATTTGACGTCCTGACCCCTCACCCTTCCGTTGAGACGACGAGTTTTTCCATGTCGGGAACGAGTACGAACGGTGCCGACGTTGCGAGCATCGAGGTGGCCAGCAGCTGCGCCATGCGAACGTTGGGAGCCGGGTGTTCCATGATCTTCCCTCGAATTCAGGCCTGTCTGGCCTCGATCTCCGGCGGCGGGATTGCGACGCCGTAATAGGGGTCGACCCAGACGAGCTGGTCCTTGATCGACGTCACGCCCGGGACATTCTCGACCGCGACTTTCGCGGCGAGACGTTCGCGTTCGTCGAAGATGGTGCCGTTCAACTCGGCAACGCCGTTCGTGACCCGGCAATGGATGAAGCCGTTACGGCTCCAGCTCTGCCGGGCAAGCTCGGCGTCGATCGCCGCCTGGATCTGCGCATCGTTTGCGGAAACGGCGGCGGCCGGCAGGGCTTGCGAGAGTGCGCGCAGCAGGTCGGAGCGGGCAACGATGCCGACGAGCCTGCCGTTGGCGACGACAGGCAGGCGCTTGATATCCTGACGCTCCATCAGCCTGACGGCGTCGGAGATCGAGGCGGTTGGCGCGATCGCGGAGACCGGGGCGGTCATCACTTCCTCGACCCGTCGCCCGTGCGCGCGGACATATTCGTCGGCGATCTTGCCCGGGCTGGTCAGCCATTCGAGCAGCCAGGAACGCTTGCGTTCCGTGTTCAGTTCACTGCGGCGCAGGAAATCGCCTTCGCTGACGATGCCGACGAGCGCTCCGTTCGCATCAACGACCGGCAGGCCGCTGATCCTGTTGTCGAGCATTAACTTCGCGGCGTCGGCAACGGAACAGGATGCCGTTACGGTGATCGGCGGTGAGGTCATGATGGCTTGAACGAGCATTTTCAACTCCTGACAAAGACAGGTTTGGGATCATGCTGGTGGCGCTCTGAAGCTTTCGAACGCGTCGGCATTTGCCGACGAAACCAGTGGAACGAAGGTAACTGCGATGAAAGCCAAATGCTTTGATCAGCGTCAAAATCAAAAAGGCAAGGAAAACGGCGCGGGCAGATGAACAGGGTATTGGGCCACGCGCCGCCTGTGTCCCCGCCGCTTCGGCCGGCGGGAACGCTGCGCAGCGGCCGGCTATGCCGCGGACTGCCCCTGAGTTGCGACTGCGCTCGCCTGTCCGGCGATGTCGAGCACCATGCGCCCCTCGATCGTTCCCGCCTTCAGCCCGTCAAAGATGTCGTTGATGTCATCGAGCGGCGCGGTGGCGATCTCGGCCCGGACGCGACCTTCTGCGGCGAAGGCGAGCGCTTCATCGAGGTCGCGGCGTGTCCCGACGATCGAACCACGCACGGTGATGCGCTTCAGCACCACGTCGAAGATCGGTGTCGGGAAGTTGCCCGGCGGCAGGCCGACAAGACTAATGGTGCCTTTGCGGCGTACCATACTGAGGGCCTGCGAGAAGGCGGGCGGCGAGACGGCGGTGACAAGCACGCCATGCGCTCCGCCGCTCGTCACCTTCAGCACTTTCTCGACCGTGTCTTCGGAAAGCGCATTGAGTGCGAGATCGGCGCCTACCTGGCGGGCAAGGTCGAGCTTGGCGGCGGCGACGTCGAGCGCGACCACCTTGAGGCCCATCGCCTTGGCATATTGGATCGCGACGTGGCCCAGCCCGCCGATCCCCGATATCGCCACCCACTCACCTGGGCGCGCCTCGGTTTCCTTCAAGCCCTTATACGTCGTGACGCCGGCGCAGAGGATCGGCGCAATCTCGGCGAAGTCGACATTTTTGGGAAGGCGGGCGGCGAAGGCGGCGGAGGCGATGACATATTCGGCAAAGCCGCCGTTGCAGCTGTAGCCGGTATTGTGTTGGTGTTCGCAGAGCGTTTCCCAGCCGGTTTCGCAATATTCGCAGCGAAGGCAGGCATCGTGCAACCAGGCGACGCCGACCGCATCGCCTTCCTTGAAATCAGTGACACCGGGACCGAGGGCGGTCACGATGCCGGCTGCCTCATGGCCTGGAACGAAGGGCGGCGTCGGCTTGACAGGCCAGTCACCTTCGGCTGCGTGCAGATCGGTATGGCAGACGCCGCATGCGACGACCTTCACCAGAATTTCGCCCGGCCCGGGCACAGGCACCGGCACGCATTCGATTGCGAGCGGTTTGCCGAATTCGCGCACCACTGCGGCCTTCATCAGTTTGTTCGTCATGATCTCATCCCTTCGCGATGTTTGTTCGGCGGGGATGATGAAGGCGGCGCCCGGCGGCGCATTGATTCATCGCAAAGCGGTTCTTGACGACGTTCATGGCACATTGCACACGCCAGCTTGATCTCGTCTCTTGCGATATGTCGAGGAGTGCGGGCCGGAGTCATCCTATCCCGTGCGCAAAAACATCTGACGATGCAACTGCTTCACGAAACCACCGGGGGACGGACGACGGAAGTGGCCGCCGCAAGCGTCACCATGTCCTGAACTCGTCAATCCAGCCTGGCAGTAAAGACGTAACCGACGCCGCGTACGGCCTTGATGAATTGCGGTCTCTTCGGATCTGTTTCGATCTTGCGGCGCAGCCGGACGATCTGGGCATCGATCGTCCGGTCGAAGGCTTCGAGGTTTCGGCCCCGGGTCAGATCCATCAGCACGTCACGGGTTAGCACCCGGCCGGCATGCCGCACGAAGGTTGCCAGCATGTCGAATTCGCCGGTCGTCAACTCGATCTCCGCGCCGTCGGGATCGAGAAGCTGCCGGCGGCTGAGATTGAGCTTCCAATCCTCGAAACCGATGATCTCCTCGCTGACCGGCTCGGCATTGCGTGCCGAAGATTGCCGGCGGCGCAGGATCGACTTCAACCGTGCGTGGACTTCTCTGAGATGGAAGGGTTTGGCGATGTAATCGTCGGCGCCGACTTCCAGACCGACGATCCGGTCGACGACGTCGTCGCGGCCCGTCAGCATCATGATCGGAACATCGGATTGGGCGCGAATTTCGCGGGCAAGATCAAGCCCGTCCGTGCCGCCGGGAAGCACAAGGTCAAGCAGGATGGCATCGAAACTCTGCTGACGCAGGCGTACCCGCATCTCGATGCCGTCAGAAGCGGAAGAGACGGTGTAACCCTCGCCCTCGAAATAGCGCGTCAGCATCTGACGAATGCGCGGATCGTCGTCAACGACGAGAAGATGCGCGTCATGCTGAAGTGTTGCCATCGCCCATCCGTCAAGCCGCTGCTTGTTACAGACTGTTACCCAATGGCACCGTCTTTAACACGCGTGGCATCAGCGTGTCACCAGCGGCGGGTTAGTTGTCCTCATCGACAGCACAGAGGGAACGGTCATGCTGCAGACAACCAATTTTCATCACGCGCTGGAAATCGCCAATGCGGTGCTTCTCGGCTCCGAACAGAGCTGCCTGCAGGCGCTTTTCAACAAGCAGCCGGTCGAACGTCTGGCAGCCGGGGAATCGCTGTTCTTCGAGGGCGACGCCGCCAAACACCTCTTCGAAGTGGTGGAAGGAAACCTGCGCATCTTCAGGATCATCTCCGATGGCCGCCGGGTCATCACCGGCTTTCTGCAAGCTGGCGACATCGTCGGCGTGTCTTTGAAGAACCACTATCTCTACAGCGCCGAAGCCATCACCGACACCAGGGTCCGCCGCCTCTCGCGCAAGGCTTTCGAGGCCGAAGTCGGCAACTCGCCGGCGCTGCGGCCAGAGGTCTTTGCCCGCCTTCGCGACGAGATGGCCGCCGCCCAGAACCAGATGGTGCTGCTGTCCTGCAAGAACGCCGAGGAGCGGGTCTGCAGCTTCCTGCTGAAGCAGCTTCATCGTGACCCGGGCCATAGCCGGTCCAATGCCATTGTCGAGCTGCCGATGACCCGGCTCGACATTGCCGACTATCTCGGCCTGACGATCGAAACCGTATCGCGAATGATGACGAAGCTGGCGAACAAGGGGATCCTGGTATCGGCCGGCCGTCATTGCGTTCGCATCGTGAAATATGGAATGCTGGTGCAACTCTCCGGCGACGATGACGAATATGATGGCGACGAACGCGGCTTGCTCGCTTACGCTGGAAGGCAACGCCAATGATCCTGAAATGACGAAAGTGCCGGAATGAAACTTCCGGAATGCCGAGCGGCGCGGCGCAAATTTATGCGACGCGCTTTGACGACGCTGCGTCCGGCGGCATCGAGCGATGTGCGGTTCGTATCCCCGCCATTTCGGACGATTGCCACGCGCGACGCCATCTGCGGACATCATTTGCAGTGATCATGACCACGTCACCGCCGGCCTCCTTTGAACCGAGGCCGTTCGCCGCGATTTCGCAGAACGCGTCGACATATTGAAGGAAACGGACTTCGGTTGCGCGAGGTGGCGAGGCTACGGAGAGCAGCGCGCGCCTGGAAACAATGACGGTTTTCATGTCTGCGCCGAAACGCACATCGATGCGCCCAGACTTATCTCGTGCATTCAGGCTTGCTGTGACGACATCGTGCGGCACTTTCATCTCCTTTGAGCCGGCATCTCCGTTGAGCAGGAGCCTGCGTTGCATGAACTGCTGCCGGCCAGTGGTGCTCCCTCTCAAGGTACGAGATCAGCACAAAGACACTTTGACCTCGGTCAACTCCACATCATTTGCCGTGCGGCAACTCATGGAACTTGGGGGCATGACGGCGTGTGTCGGAACGCGTTGCCCGCGAGCGGATGGATCAGCGGGCCGACTTTGACGCCGAGCTGAGATGGACGACGATTTCCCCGGTGGACGCCAACATTGACCTAGAACAAGGAAGATCGCGCGCTTCGACGTCATAAACCATTCTGTTTTGTCAAAGGATGCGACAATGTCCGACTGTCTGGTCGCCAAGTATGGCGACGCGCGGTTCCCGCGCTACACGAGCTATCCAACGGCGCCAGCCTTTTCAGCCACGGTGGGGCCGGATGAATATGCGAGGGGACTCGCCAACATCGCAAAAGCCGGACCCGTCTCCGTCTATCTCCACGTCCCGTTCTGCCGCTCGATGTGCTGGTACTGCGGTTGTCACACGAGCATCACCCGGCAGGATGGTCCGGTTCGCGAATACCTGGATGTCATGAGCCAGGAGATCGAGCTTGTATCCTTCGCGGCCGGAAACGACGTCCCCGTTAAGAACGTTCATTTCGGTGGCGGCACCCCCACGATCATGAAGCCGCAGGAGTTTGCCGCAATCATGGCCAAGCTGCGGAGCGCCTTCCGGTTTGAGGCAGATGCGAGCATCGCGGTAGAAATCGATCCACGCACATTGGCTGCTCCAATGATCGAGGCGCTCGGTGAAAGCGGTGTCGATCGCGCAAGCCTCGGCGTTCAGAGCTTCGACCCGATCGTGCAAGCCGCGATCAACCGAACACAATCCTTCGAACAGACCGAGATTGCGGTCAGCGGGCTGCGCTCCGTGGGCATCTCCAGTATCAACTTCGATTTGATCTACGGCCTTCCGAACCAGACCGTGCAATCCTGCATCGACACCGTCAGACTGGCCGCGCAGCTGCGTCCGGAGCGTTTCGCCGTTTTCGGTTATGCGCACATACCGACCTTCAAGAAGCACCAGCGCCTCATAGATGAAGCGTCGCTTCCGGATGCAAAACAGCGAAACGAGCAGGCCGAAGCCATCGCGGAAGAGCTTGCGAAGGCCGGATATGCGCGCATCGGGCTCGATCATTTTGCGCTGCCGGACGATCAACTCGCGATCGCTGCGCGCAACGGCACGATGAGAAGGAATTTCCAAGGTTACACGACGGATGATTGCGATACGCTGATCGGCCTCGGTGCTTCGGCGATCGGGCGGCTGCCGATCGGCTATGTCCAGAACCATGTGCCATTGGGGCTATATCAGGAGCGGGTTGCTTCCGGCATCCTGCCGACAGCCAAGGGATATCTTCTCACCGAGGAAGATAAGCTCCGGGCCAAAATAATCGAACGGCTTATGTGTGATTTCGAAGTCGATCTCGCAGGATTGAGCAAAGAGTCAGGTTTTGACATCGAATTCCTCATCGACCGAAACGATCGGCTCAGTGAGCTTGTCGCCGATGGCGTCGCGGCGATTTGCGGAGATCGGATTGTCGTGTCTCAAGACGCACGGTTCATGGTCCGCGCCGTTGCCGCGGCATTCGACGCCTATTTCGGTTCGCACGGACGCACGCACAGCAAGGCCGCTTGAGCGAGAAACCAGCCCTTGCTCGGCGCGCTGCCATGGCCCGCCAGCTTGTTGCTGCAGAGGTAATAGGATGAAGAACCCAATCCCGGACAGTTTCGGAGAACTCGAGAGCTGCTATGAGCAGCTTATGTCGTGGTGCGACGTGCTGCAGGCAATTGCCGACTTTCTGCCTTGCCATATCGAGGAAGGCCTCTGCCGCCGTCTTTCACGCGGTCTGATCCCGCTATTGCTGACGACTCACCAGCTCGAAGAGCACTTGGTCTCGTCGGCGCTCGGACTGATCATGGAGGTCGAGGAGCTGTCCGATGCGAGGGAACACCGGCAAGCCGGTCGCCTATTCGATCATGATGCGGCTCAGCACCTCGTCTTCACGCTGGAAACCCTGAGCGAGGGGCGCTGCCGGCTCTCCTGGGAAGCCGTAGGATATCAGCTGCGTTCGTTCTGCTGTTCGATGCGCCGGCATATCAAGTCGGAGCGGGAGATCATCAGGTTGCTTCAACGGGCAATGAAGGACGAACCGCCGTCGCGTCCCGATGCAGCTGCGCAAACGGAGGCGGCCTGAGCAATGCGACGCGGCCGCGAGCTGCCGTGCCGATAATCGCGAAGCAGCACGCGCTGAACGCGACGGTGCGGACGGCGCGCAAGCGTGCCGTCCGCACCTGTCGATCAATCACTGGGTGATCTGAGCCGGGGTGATCTGCGCGAGGTCGGCATCCAGCCTTTTGCGCGCCATGTTCGGCACCTTGGCGATCTTGATCGCGTCAAGATTGACCGGGTTGTCGCCGACCTGGATCAATGCAACCATGCCCATGCCCACATGCGGCGTGCACTTCAGGACATATGCGCCCGGAATATCGAACTTCGCCTGATACTGCTCGCTCGGCCTGGATTTGAACTCGGGAACGCCATCGGGAATGAGACCCTTGAACGTCTCGACGTTGTGGCTCTTGTCCGTGGGAATGAACGTGACAGTATCGCCCGGAGCGATCTTCAGGAAGCCGGGCTCAAACACCATCGCGCCGTCCGCGCCCTTGTTCAGCATCTGAACCTGGTGGTCAGCAGCCATCAACGGTGCAGCCGAAGCGATCAAGGCTGCCGTTGCAGTGATCAGACCGAATTTCAAACGCATTTGCATATCTCCTGTTCTCCGAGGTCCGGTTCGGCCTCGCGGACGTTTTTTAAGACATGCAGGACGCAGGTTCTTTGATGCGGGTCAAACGCGGGAGAAACCACACGCACCGCGCGGGCGAAGGCGCAAGAGCGGGTGAGCTGCACCGCCGACAGATGTCACCTTGCGTCGAGAAGTTCGCGGATCCTCAACGCCAGCTCCTTGGCGGTATAGGGTTTGCGCAGCCACCGGGCGCCCGGAACCGTATCATTGCCCGCGAGCCCCGGTTCGGAGTATCCCGACGTGAAGAGCACGGCAATGTCCGGCCGTAGGATACGCACCTCTCTTGCGAGCTCGTTACCCGTCATCCCGCCCGGCATCACGATGTCGGTAAAAAGCAGCGCGACGTCAGTGTTTTCCTTGAGGAGATCGAGCGCGCGGTGACCGTTTTCGGCTTCGCGCACCGTATAGCCCATCGAGGCGAGCCTGGCGACGGCGACGCGGCGAACACGGGCGTCATCTTCGACGACGAGCACGACTTCGTCCCCTTGCGGCAGTTGGCTCTGACCCGCGCCATGGTCCAGTTCCGCCTCTTGAGGCTTCGCGCCATTGATGGCGGGGAGATAAATCCGAACTGTCGTGCCGCGCCCCACCTCACTGTAAATCTGCAGATGGCCACCCGATTGCTTGACGAAGCCATAGACCATGCTCAGTCCGAGACCTGTGCCGGAGCCGACTTCTTTTGTCGTGAAGAATGGTTCGATCGCGTGCTTCCTGACTTCCTCCGTCATGCCGGCACCGGTATCCGTCATCGTGACGAGCACGAAATTGCCGCTGCGTAGCTCCGGATACATTTTCGCATAGTCGGCATCGAGATAGACGCGCGAGATCGTCGTCGTCAGACTGCCGCCCCTGGGCATGGCGTCCCTTGCGTTCAAAGCGATGTTCAGAATGGCATTCTGGAGCTGCGAGCTGTCCACAAGGACGTTCAGGCCAGATCCATCGATGACGGTCGACAACCTGATATTTTCGCCGAGAGTTCGACGGAGCAGATCCGAGAAGCCGCTCACAACTTGACCAAGATCGGCGTGCTTCGGATTCAACGGCTGTCGGCGACCGAAAGCGAGCAGTTGAGCCGTGAGAACAGCTCCGTCCTCCGCCGCGGCCTGAGCCTCTCCCAGCATTTCACGAAGGTTGCCGGGCGGCAGTTTGTCCTCGATCATTTCGAGATTGCCGCTGATGACGGTGAGGAGGTTGTTGAAGTCGTGCGCGATGCCTCCGGTCAACTGCCCGACAGCTTCCATCTTCTGTGACTGGCGAAGATCTTCCTCGATTTTGTAACGGCTGGTGAGATCGCGGATAAAACCGGTGAATATCCGCTCTCCGTTTGCCGTCGCTTCGCCGACGTGGAGTTCCATCGGAAATTGCGAACCGTCGGCCCGCTGACCGGTGACGACACGCCCGTAGCCGATGATGCGTTTCTCGCCCGTATCGATATAGTGATCGATGTAGCCGTCGTGAGCGTCGCGATAGGGGTTCGGCATCAGGTTGCTGACGTTGCGGCCGCAAATTTGATCGGAAGACATTCCAAACAGCTTCTCGGCAGCCTTGCTGAACGAAAGCACCATTCCCTTGTCATCGATCACCACCATGGCGTCCGGCACGGTGTCCAGGATCGAGCTCAGATGTGCCTCGCGGGATTTGACCACCTCTTGCGCTCGCTTCAACGCGCTGATGTCGCTGTTTGTCTGGATGACGGCAAGATCGCCATCCGGCAAATTGACCAGCACGCAACGAGAGGCAACATCAATGTCATGTCCGCTCTTGTGACGATGAATGATTTCACCCTGCCAGAAGCCGCGTGACTTCAGCTGGTTGCGGATGTTTTCCACCGGTTCGGGGAACTGCGTCGCCAGCAGTTCGTGCACCTTCTCCCCGACCGCTTCCTCTCTTGCCCAGCCATACATGTTCTCGCAGCCAATGGACCAATGCGTGACAGTTCCATCAAAACGGTGGATCAGGATGTCGGCTCCGTCCAGCATGTGCACCATGGCATCCAGTTCCTGGGACGATACGGTTCTCGGTGATATGAGGCGGTGAGGCATGAACGTCGGTCCTGCGGCTTCGTTACGTCAGTGCAGGCTGACCCTATGACAGGATTTCTCGAAAAAATCATCAGCGTCGCCGGACAACTGCGTAAGAACGGCGAGATTGACGATTCGCAAGTCATGCCTGCCCTCTGGAGCGACGACGTTTCGCGATGCAAGTTTGGTGAGGGTGCGAGACACGGTTTCAATGGTCAAACCGAGATGGTCTGCAATGTCCTGCCGGTTCATGGGGACGCGCAGCAGGCTCTGCCGCGCCTGGGGATTGCGGCGGGATGCCAGCTTCGCGATGAAACTGCACAGGCGCTCTTCCGCATTCTTCTTCGAGAGCAGTACCATCTGTTCTTGTGCGGCAGCCGTCTCCTGGCAGAGCAGGGAAATGTATGCGGTGTGAAGAGCATCCGACCGGGCGACTTCGTCGTAGAAGCTTTTCCGGGATATGCGGCGAATCCGGCATTCGGTCACGGCTTCCGCGGTGAAGAGGAAATCGCGTTGCAGCGATGCACCGATCAGATCGCCGGCGAAGCAAAACGCGGTTATCACACGGCGGCCCTCGCCGACGATGCGATAGAGACGAACAACCCCCTCCACGACCTGGAAGAGATGTTTGGCCTCGTCGCCCTCCCAGCAGATGGCTCTCCCGACGGAGATGGGCTCCATTGCGGAGGCGAGGAAGAGCGCGGACAAAGATCGACCGGCATAGATCGTTTCGTTCGTCATTTCGGCATGTTCGAACGCTTGGTTTTTCTGCATCAGCATCGTCGTGTCCCCCATTGTCAGGACGTGTACTAGAACGCCCCTGCGTCACACCGGAATGAGCGGACAGTGCCAACGGGTGAAAGTTTGTAACAGTTTGTAACTGCGGCGGTCCGCGCCCGTCTTACTGTCCTCTCGTTGATGTAGATCAAGGAGTAATTCGCAGCTTCGTGACAGTCCTGCCGAGAAAGCCGGCCGCGACGCGGTCGTCTGTGCACTGGGGACGACATCATGAATTACACAACGGAAACGATGGTGATCACGGTCGCGGCGTTTCTAGCGTTGCTAGGAGCCGCATTCGCCCATGATCATCTCTTTGCGATCCATATGGGCATACTTTGCCTCTGCCTCGTCATCGGCGCTTTGCTGCTGGTCAGGAACGTTGACTTTTCACCGGCAGGCCAGCAGCGCAAAATCGACATATCCGGCTATTTCGATGAAGTCGTACGATACGGCTTGATCGCTACCGTGTTCTGGGGCGTGGTCGGTTTCCTCGTCGGAGTCGTCATCGCGCTACAGCTGGCCTTTCCCGACCTCAACATCGCGCCTTATCTCAATTTCGGAAGGCTACGGCCCGTTCACACGTCGGCGGTTATCTTCGCCTTCGGCGGCAACGCCCTCATCATGACATCGTTCTATGTCGTGCAACGCACCTGCCGCGCGCGTCTTTTCGGCGGGAGCCTCGCCTGGTTCGTATTCTGGGGCTACCAGCTTTTTATCGTGATGGCCGCGACCGGATATGTTCTCGGAATCACCCAAGCCCGCGAATATGCCGAACCCGAATGGTACGTCGACCTCTGGCTGACCATCGTCTGGGTCGCCTATCTCGCCGTGTATCTTGGAACGATCCTGAAGCGCAAAGAGCCACACATCTACGTGGCAAACTGGTTCTATCTCGGCTTCATCGTCACCATCGCGATGCTGCACGTGGTCAACAACCTGGCGGTTCCGGCCTCATTTCTTGGCTCCAAAAGCTATTCCGCCTTCTCGGGCGTACAGGACGCGCTGACCCAATGGTGGTACGGCCACAACGCCGTCGGCTTCTTCCTTACCGCCGGCTTCCTGGGCATGATGTACTACTTCGTGCCGAAGCAGGCCAACCGACCCGTCTATTCATACCGGCTTTCGATCATCCACTTCTGGGCACTGATCTTCATGTACATCTGGGCCGGGCCCCATCATCTGCACTACACGGCACTGCCCGACTGGGCCCAGACACTCGGCATGGTTTTCTCGGTGATGCTCTGGATGCCCTCCTGGGGCGGCATGATCAACGGTCTTATGACCCTTTCGGGCGCCTGGGACAAAATCCGCACCGATCCGATCATCCGCATGATGATCGTCGCCATCGCCTTTTACGGGATGTCGACCTTCGAAGGTCCGATGATGTCGGTGAAGACAGTCAATTCGCTCAGCCATTATACAGAATGGACGATCGGTCATGTGCATTCCGGCGCGCTCGGCTGGGTGGGAATGATCACCTTCGGCGCGATCTATTATCTGACGCCGAAGCTATGGGGACGCGAGCGCCTCTACAGCCCGCGGATGGTCAACTGGCACTTCTGGCTCGCAACTCTCGGAATCGTCATCTACGCCGCCGTGCTTTGGGTTGCCGGCATCCAGCAGGGGTTGATGTGGCGCGAGTACAATTCCCAGGGCTTCCTCGTCTATTCCTTCGCGGAGACGGTCGCGGCCATGTTCCCCTACTACGTGCTGCGCGCAGTGGGCGGAACGCTTTACCTGGCGGGTGGTCTCGTCATGGCCTGGAACGTGTTCATGACGATCCGCGGCCGCGTGCGCGACGAAGCTGCGATCCCAACCACTTTCGTGCCCCAAGCACAGCCTGCCGAGTGAGGTGAGACATGGCATCGATACTTGATAAACATAAGATCCTCGAGAAGAACGCGACGCTCCTTCTCGTCGGCTCGCTGCTCGTCGTGAGCATCGGCGGCATCGTCGAAATCGCACCGCTGTTCTACCTGCAGAACACGATTGAAAAGGTGGAAGGCATGCGGCCGTATACGCCGCTTGAGCTGGCCGGACGAAACATCTACATCCGCGAAGGCTGCTACCTCTGCCACAGCCAGATGATCAGACCGTTCCGCGACGAGGTGGAACGCTACGGCCATTACTCGCTCGCGGCCGAGTCCATGTACGATCATCCTTTCCAATGGGGATCCAAACGAACCGGGCCGGATCTGGCCCGCGTCGGCGGACGCTATTCCAACGAATGGCATGTCCAGCATCTCGCCGATCCCCGGGCAGTGGTGCCGGAGTCGATCATGCCGAGTTACGCCTTCCTCAAAGAGCAGAGAGTGACGGTCAAGGACGTGGGAATGGACCTGAAGGCCAACGAGGACGTGGGCGTACCTTATAACGACGACATGCTGGCGAATGCGGAAGCCGACATGAAGGCCCAAGCCGATCCGAACGCAGATACGACGGCCCTGCTTGCCCGCTATCCGAAGGCGAAGACCGGCGATTTCGACGGCGATCCCGCTGCGCTGACCGAAATGGATGCCTTAGTGGCCTACCTGCAGATGCTCGGAACGTTGGTCGATTTCTCGACCTACGACGATGCGACCGGCTACCGGTGAGGTGATCTATGGAAACCTACACTGCAATGAGACACTTCGCCGACAGCTGGGGCCTTTTGGCAATGGCGGCATTCTTCGTCGGCGTGGTTGTGTTCACCCTTCGCCCAGGCAGCAAGCAGACGGCGAAAGAGGCCGCCGATATTCCCTTGAAGGATGATTGAGATGTCGGAAAAACATATCGATGAATTTAGCGGCGTCGAAACGACCGGACATGAATGGGACGGCATCCGCGAACTCAACAATCCGATGCCCCGCTGGTGGGTGTGGACCTTCTACGCCACCATTGTCTGGGCGTTGGGCTATGCGATCGCATATCCCGCGATCCCGATGATTACCGACGCTACGAAGGGCATGCTCGGTTTTTCCAGCCGCGCCGAACTGCAGCAGAACCTGGACCAGGCCAAGGCATCGCAAATGCAATTTCATGATCTGATCGCCGCCAAGACGGTACAGGAAATCGATTCCGATTCTGCCCTTCGCGAATTCGCAATCGCCGGCGGCGCGTCAGCATTCAAGGTGAATTGTGCGCCATGCCACGGCTCGGGAGCAAGCGGCGGTCCTGGATTTCCGAACCTCAACGACGACGATTGGCTGTGGGGCGGAGACCTGGATGCCATCCAGACGACGATCGCGCATGGGATTCGCTTCGACGGGGATACGGACACTCATGCTTCCGAGATGCCGCCCTTTGTCGATGTTCTGGATCCCATCCAGACAAGGCAGGTCGCGGCTTACGTCTGGGGGCTGACCAATACACCGTCGGACCCCGGTCTCGCAGAGGCGGGAAAACAGGTCTTCGTCGACAACTGTGCCGCATGTCACGGCGAGGATGCCAAAGGAAAAGCCGAAATGGGCGCGCCGGATCTCGCTGATGCGATCTGGCTGAAGGCCCGCGGCGAGGATGCGATCATCCGCCAGGTCGCTTCTCCGAAGCATGGCGTCATGCCCGCCTGGGCAGGGCGCCTCGGCGATACGACGGTCAAGGAACTGACGATCTTCGTGCATTCGCTTGGCGGCGGAACGTAAGGAGCAGAGCTATGGCGGCTCACGGCCACAATCCGATCCTCGATCTCTACGGCACGCCGCGCGCAGCGATACGATCACGTGTGTCGGCGCGCGCCAAGGCTCTGCCACCACCGTCCGATCAGGATGATCCGGCAAAGATCGGCAGTTCAATCATCAGTTTGACCTGCCTCAAAGACCACGAGCAGACCAGCCGCTAGCTGCAGACTTGTCGAGGACGTCCCGGCGGTGTTCGTTCCCCGCGGTTCCTCCAGGCCACGCCCTCTCTCCAGGGCGTGGCCTTTTCCATTGGCGGGAAGACCTTCGTCTTGATCTGTATCAAGGAAAGGATGCGCGGCGGATGGGACAAGGTCGGGTGAAATCGGATAGGTCCCATGAACCTCTACACTGCACCAGATCCCGACAGCATCGAACGGCTCAGCGTCGAGCCGGTCAACGCCCGTCGCAATCGGCAGCCTCTCTATGCACCTCGGAAGAAGGTTTTTCCCAAGCGTGCAGAGGGGCGATTCCGTCGATTCAAATGGATCGTCATGCTGGTCACGCTCGGCATCTACTATCTCGCGCCATGGATTCGCTGGGATCGTGGTCCTTACGCGCCCGACCAGGCAATCCTCATCGACCTTTCCTCACGACGCTTCTTCTTTTTCTTCATCGAAATCTGGCCTCAGGAATTTTATTATGTGGCTGGTCTCCTCGTCATGGCGGGGTTCGGCCTGTTTCTCGTCACTTCCGCGGTCGGCCGCGCCTGGTGCGGCTACGCCTGTCCGCAGACCGTCTGGGTCGATCTCTTTCTCGTCGTCGAACGCGCGATCGAAGGCGATCGAAACGCGCGAATGAAGCTTGACGCCGCTCCCATGAGTTTTGCCAAGCTGAGGAAGCGTGTCGTCAAACATTCGATCTGGCTGCTGATCGGCGTCGCCACGGGCGGAGCGTGGATTTTTTATTTTGCCGACGCGCCGAGCCTGCTTGTTTCGCTATTCACTGGCCGCGCTCCTGCAGCCGCCTACGCCACGGTCGCCGTCCTTACTGCGACGACCTATGTGCTCGGCGGCCTCATGCGCGAGCAGGTTTGCACCTATATGTGCCCGTGGCCACGCATCCAGGGTGCGATGCTCGACGAGAATTCTCTCGTCGTCACCTATCATGACTGGCGGGGCGAGCAGCGGTCGCGTCACGCGAAAAAGGCGCAAGCCAAAGGCTTGCCGGTGGGCGATTGCGTCGATTGCAATGCCTGCGTGGCGGTGTGCCCGATGGGTATCGACATTCGCGACGGACAGCAGATGGAGTGCATCACATGCGCGCTCTGCATCGACGCCTGCGACGGTGTCATGGACAAGCTCGGAAAGCCTCGCGGCCTGATTGCCTATGCCACGCTGAGCGAATACGCGAGCAACATGTCACTGGCGACCGACGAAGGGCGAACGGCCGTCCAGCCGTCCAGGGTTCGAAACGAGGATGGAAGCTTCGTCCCGGCGATCCGGCACTTCAACTGGCGCATCGTGTTTCGTCCGAGAATCGTCTTTTACGCGGTCGCCTGGGCATCGGTCGGCGTGGCCATGCTCGTCCACCTCGCCTTTCGCGAGCGCCTTGAACTCAACGTCGTTCACGACCGAAACCCCCAATATGTTCTGGAAAGCGACGGCTCACTGCGGAATGGCTACACGCTTCGGATCCTGAACATGGTGCCGACGCCGCGGGATGTGAACATAAGCCTGGTCGGGCTGGAGGGGGCGACGATGCGTATTCCCGAGTTCGGCAAGGAAGACGCTCGCCGCTTTACCGTCCATGCCGAACCGGACGCAGCCACGACGCTCAAGGTCTTCGTTACGCGCAAGCCCACCGGCGCCGCAATCAATGAATTTCTGTTCGTGATCGAAGATACGGATCGCGCCGATCGGGCAACCTACCGCGCGGCGTTCAATGCACCGGGAGACACCAAATGAAGACCTCTGCCCAAGGTTTTACAGGCCTGCACATGCTGGTTGCGACCTCGACCTTCTTCGCTGTGGTGATCGCGGTGAATGTCACCATGGCCTTCTATGCCTCCTCCAGCTGGAGCGGTCTGGTCGTGGAAAATACCTATGTCGCCAGTCAGGAGTTCAACCGCAAAGCGGCGGCGATGAAGGCAATGGCGGCTTCCGGCGTCGCGGGCGATCTCTCCATAAGAGGGCATCAGATCCGCTACGACATTCACGACAAGAGCGGCGCGCCTGCGGCCGTCGACGACGTCGTGCTGAATTTCAAGCGACCCGTCGGAGATCACGAAGACTTCCACCTCACGCTCAGAAAAACAGCCGAGGGACGGTTCGAAGCAGATCACAACCTGGCCGAGGGTGACTGGATCGTCGAGGCCATCTCGCGAAACGACGGCTTGGTCGTCATGCACGAGGCCAAACGCATCGATACCAAGGTGTTGGACCGATGACCTGCTGCACCATGGACGCGGAAAGCGTGCTTGCTCTCAGCATGACGTCATCCAGTGCCGAAGAGGTCCGCCTTGCCAGCCAGCCGCTCGGCGGCGGACTGCGCCAGTTGGACTTGAGCGTTCCTGATATTCACTGCGGTGGCTGCATTTCGACCATAGAAGGGGCGTTGCTGACACTTCCTTTCGTCAAGACGGCGCGCGTCAATCTTACGGCTCGAAGGGTAACCTGCGTCTACCAGGAGGAGATGGAGACACATGCCGCCGATCCGTCCGAGATCCTCGCAGCGATCAACTCGGCCGGATATCGCGCGCATCTCTTTACCCCCTCGGCCGCCGAAAACGACAGAACCCGCAATCAGCTTCTCCTGGCGATCGGCGTTTCCGGCTTTGCGGCCGCCAACATCATGTTGCTTTCGGTATCGGTCTGGTCTGGCGCAGATGCCGCGACACGCGACATGTTTCATTGGATCTCGGCGATGATAGCAGCGCCCGCGCTGGTTTATGCCGGGCGTTTCTTCTTCAAATCGGCCTGGAATGCGCTCCGCCACGGGCGCACCAACATGGACGTTCCGATCTCTCTCGCCGTGACGCTCTCCTATGCCGTTTCACTGTGGGAGACCATCCATCACGGTGAACATGCATGGTTCGACGCGTCGGTTTCGCTGCTCTTCTTCCTGCTGATCGGCAGGACCCTCGATCATATCATGCGGGAAAAGGCTCGGGCGGCGATCAACGGACTTGCAAGGCTGGCGCCGCGCGGGGCCTTGCTGATCAATCCGGACGGGTCCCGACGTTACATTGCGGTAGAAGAGATCGCGGTGGGAGATGAAATCTCGATAGCGGCAGGCGAAAGGGTTCCCGTCGATGGCGTAGTCGTCATCGGAGAAAGCGACGTGGATCTCTCCATCGTCACCGGCGAGAGCAGCCCCGTCGCCGTCGCCGGTAACAGCGAGGTGAGTTCGGGCGCGATGAACCTGACCGGCTCGCTCGTCCTGCGCGCGACGCGCATTGCCAAGAATTCGCTTCTTTCGGAGATCATCGGCCTGATGGAAGCCGCCGAGGGTGGAAGAGCTCGCTATCGCAGGATCGCCGATCGCGCTGCGGCGCTCTATTCGCCGGCCGTGCATCTGTTGGCGCTGGTCTCCTTTCTTGCCTGGGGCCTCCTCGGCGGAGACTGGAAACAGGCAATGCTGGTCGCGGTAGCGGTCCTGATCATTACCTGCCCATGCGCATTGGGCCTTGCCGTGCCCGTGGTCCAGGTCGTCGCCGCGGGGGAGCTTTTCCGCAAGGGCATCATGGTGAAGGACGGTTCGGCACTCGAAAGACTGGCCGAGACCGACACTGTGGCCTTTGACAAAACGGGCACCTTGACGATGGGCAGGCCGCGCCTTGTCAGAGTGGACGCCATGGAAGAGAACAGCACGGCAATCGCCCGCGGATTGGCCGTGCATTCACGGCATCCTCTTTCTCAGGCTCTGGTGCGGGGCACCGAAACCGCCCCCATGTCCTTCGACAGCGTCACGGAAATCCCCGGCGGGGGACTGGAAGCCAGGAAGGGCGCTGACGTCTATCGATTGGGCAACACGGCATTTGCCTGCGGAACCAGCTTCGTGCCCCGCACCGCCGATAGTCCGTTCTCGGAAGTGGTCTTGTCGCAGAACGGCGTCGATCTTGCCCGCTTCTTCTTCGATGACACGCTTCGTCCGGGCGCTCGTGAGGCCATCGGCCAGCTCGACGCAGCCGGCCTTGAAACGCTGATCGTGTCCGGCGACCGGCAGATCGTCGTCGACAATACGGCGCATGCTCTGGGCATCGGCAGGGCTTTAGGCTCGCTGACGCCGAAACGGAAGGTCGATGAATGCCAGAGGCTGAACGGCGAAGGGCGTCGCGTGCTCATGGTTGGCGACGGGATCAACGACGCTCCCGCCCTTGCTGCGGCCCATGTCTCGATGGCGCCGGCCACGGCCTCCGATATCGGCAGACAGGCCGCCGACCTCGTTTTCTTCAACGATCGCCTCGACGCTGTGCCGGATGCGATTGCCGTTGCGCGAAGCTCCGCCAGCCTCATCCGGCAGAACTTCGCTCTCGCCATCGGTTACAACGTCCTGGCGGTGCCGATTGCCATCGCCGGATTGGCGACGCCGCTCATAGCGGCGGTGGCAATGTCGACATCTTCGATCATCGTCGTGATGAACGCACTGCGCCTGAACGCGTTCGGCAAGCGTCCGGCTATCCAGATTCGGGGGCGGGTCGGCCGGAGTGCGGAGGTCAAGGCCGCATGAACATGTTGATCTATCTCATACCCATCGCACTGCTGATGGGAGGAATGGGACTCCTGGCATTTCTTTGGTCGCTGAAGAGCGGCCAGTATGACGACCTTCAGGGGGCCGCCTGGCGAATTCTCGCCGAGGACGAAACCGATCGGAGAAAACCCTAACCGCAACCGGGTCCAAACACGAAAGGAAGATGGATGCTTGCGAAAAATTCAGTCCTTCTGCAGTCCGACCTGTTCGCTGGTTTGGATCAGGCGACCGTGGAGCAATTCACCGCAACGGCTGAGGTTCGCACCTTCGCTCCCGACGAGAAGATCATAAGCGAGGGCCAGCAGGCATCGTTCGTCTACTGCGTTACGAACGGATTTGTCCGGCTTTCAAAATCGGAATCCACCGGGCGCGAGGCTGATATCTGCGTGTGCGAGCCGGGCGACACGTTCGGCGAATATCTTCTCTCAGGCGGCGGCTCCTATGCCTATAGCGCGTGGTCCGCCGACGGGGCCGAGGTCGCGCTGTTCGAGCTTGCGGAGTTGCAGGCATTTGCCGACCAACATCCGGTCATTCACCGGAACGTCATGCGCATCATGGTCAGGCATCTGCTCGGCGCGATGGATTGTATTGCCGGTGACCGGCTGCTCACGGCGGCGCAACGTGTGGCAAACTACCTGATGAGCCGCTGCCCCGCCGCGGCGTCCACCTCGCAGGTCTCGTTCCGCCTCCCTTACCGGAAGAGAATCCTGGCCGGCAAATTGGGCCTGGCGCCGGAAGCCCTGTCGCGAGCGTTTGCGACGCTCGCGACATCGGGCGTCGAAGTCAGAGGCAAGGTCGTCCTGGTCGATAGCGTCGACCTGCTTCGCGAAGCGTGCTGAACCCGAAAAATTGGGATGGAAGAGCTCGTCGTCGTTGACCGGAATCAATGTGCCGCCCCCGGCCTCGGTATGTTCAAGCGCAAAAGGGCGTCTGGACGTTATGGTTATTTGGATTGTTTTCGCGGTCATCACGACTGCCATCATCGCCTCTCTTCTTCATCCACTTGCGTCAGGCCGTGTCCGGTTCAACGATGGTGCGGCCGCAGCCGGCCGGGTCTATCGGGATCAACTTCTCGAACTCGACAGGGAATTGCTGGCGAACGAAATCGGCTGCAACGAGTATGAATACGCGCGGGCTGAAACAGCCCGGCGCCTTTTCAAGGCAAGCGAGCAGAAGCAAGAAGAATGCCGCAGGTTGCCGCATCCGCACAGGTGGCTGAGGTTGGCGATCGCCGCGTTTCTGCCTTTGGCGAGCATTGGCCTCTATGGTCTTGCGGGTTCGCCCGACATGCCGTCGCTGCCGTTGCAAGCGCGGTTGGAGGATCCTGGCCAGGACATTGCAATACTGGTCGCGAGAACCGAGCGCCACCTCGCGAGCCAGCCGGATGATGGCCGCGGATGGGATGTGATCGCTCCAATCTACCTCAGGGCCGGCCGGATCGCCGACGCACGGTCGGCTTACCGCAATGCCCTGCGTCTGTTAGGCCCGGACATTCATCGCCTGGGTGGCCTTGCCGAAGCCCTGATGGCGGAGGCGCAGGGTTCGGTGGACAAGGAGACGTTAGACGTCCTGCGACAGATCGTTCAGCTCGAACCTGAAAACCCCCGCGCCCGCTTCTACATCGCTCTCAGCAGCGAGCAGGCGGGACGGCGCGACGAGGCGCGCCAGGCCTTCGAGGCGCTGGCGAAGCAATCGCCGCCCGATGCGCCGTGGCTGCCGCTGGTCAACCAACACATCGCCATGAATGGCGCCAATCCGGCTGCCCCGGGCGCCGTTTCGGCTGCCTCGGGCGCCGATCCGGCTGCCCCGGGCAATCCCACGCAGCAGGATGTTGCAGCCGCCGAGACCATGAACGCCGGCGACCGGCAACAGATGATCCGCGGCATGGTCGAAAGCCTCGATGCCAAGCTCAGCGAGGATCCGAACAATTTCGAGGGATGGATGCGGCTCGTCCGCTCTTACGCCGTATTGAACGATAGGGATCGTGCTGCCGGCGCGCTGAAGCGCGGGCTTGCAGCCTTTCCGCCGGCCGGAGAGCAGGGCCGACAACTGCTGGCGCTTGCCCGGGAACTCGGCATAGCAACGGAAGGAATGGCGCAATGACGCGCAAGCAGAAGCGCCTGGGGGTGATCGCCGGCGGCATGGGCTTCATTGCCGCCGCCGTGCTGCTGGTCATGTTCGCCTTCAGCCAGTCGGTCGCCTATTTCTACATGCCGGCCGATCTGGCGAAGACGCCGGTGGCGCCGCAAACCCGCATCCGCCTCGGCGGCCTGGTCGGCGAGGGCAGCGTCGTGCGCGGCACCGGCTCGACGGTGGAATTTGCCGTCACCGACGCCAGCGCCAATGCCGTCAAGGTGAGATATACCGGCATCCTTCCCGATCTCTTCCGCGAGGGCCAGGGCGTCGTCACCGAAGGCATGTTTACGCCGGGAACGAATGTCTTCGTCGCCGATACCGTGCTGGCCAAGCATGACGAGACCTATATGCCGAAGGATGTGGCCGACCGGCTCAAATCCCAGGGGCTGTGGAAGGAAGGGCAAGGCGAGGACGTTCCGGGCAAGCAAGCTCAGGGCCAGGAAGTGAAGGCGACGCCATGATCATCGAGATCGGCCATTACGCGCTGGTGCTGGCGCTGGCCACGGCGCTCATCCTCTCCATCGTGCCGGTGATCGGCGCCCGTCGTCACGACCGGGCGATGATGGATGTGGCGACGATCGGCTCGCTGGCGATGTTCTCGCTGGTGGCCTTCGCCTTCGGCGTGCTGACCTATGCCCATGTCGTCTCGGATTTCTCGGTCGAGAACGTCTGGGAGAATTCGCATTCGCTGGTGCCGCTGATCTATAAATATTCCGGCGTCTGGGGCAATCACGAGGGATCGATGATGCTCTGGCTGCTGATCCTGACGCTGTTCAGCGCGCTGGTCGCCGTCTTCGGGCGCAATCTGCCGGAGACGCTGAAGGCCAATGTGCTTTCCGTGCAGGCCTGGATCTCGGTCGCCTTCACGCTGTTCATTCTTCTGACCTCCAATCCCTTCCTGCGGCTCGATCCGGCGCCGGCCGAGGGCCGCGATCTCAATCCGGTCCTGCAGGATATCGGTCTCGCCATCCACCCGCCGCTGCTTTATCTCGGTTATGTCGGCTTCTCCGTCTGTTTCTCCTTTGCCGTCGCGGCCCTTCTGGAAGGCCGCATCGACGCGGCCTGGGCGCGCTGGGTGCGGCCCTGGACGCTGGCCGCCTGGACCTTTCTGACGCTCGGCATCGCCATGGGCTCCTACTGGGCCTATTACGAACTCGGCTGGGGCGGCTGGTGGTTCTGGGACCCGGTGGAAAACGCCTCCTTCATGCCGTGGCTGGCCGGCACCGCCCTGCTGCATTCGGCGCTTGTCATGGAAAAGCGCGAGGCGCTGAAGATCTGGACGGTGCTGCTTGCCATCCTCACCTTCTCGCTGTCGCTGATGGGCACCTTCCTGGTGCGCTCCGGCGTGCTGACCTCGGTGCATGCCTTTGCCAGCGACCCCACCCGCGGCGTCTTCATTCTCTGCATCCTGCTGATCTTCATCGGCGGGGCGCTGTCGCTGTTTGCCTTCCGCGCGCCGCGGCTCGCTGCCGGCGGGCTGTTTGCGCCGATCTCGCGTGAGGGCGCGCTCGTCGTCAACAATCTGATCCTGACGGTCGCCTGCGGCACGGTGCTGACAGGCACGCTCTATCCGCTGCTGCTGGAAACGCTGACCGGCGACAAGATCTCCGTCGGACCGCCCTTCTTCAACCTGACCTTCGGCCTGCTGATGGCGCCGCTGATCGTCATCGTGCCCTTCGGGCCGATGCTTTCCTGGAAGCGCGGCGATCTGCTCGGCGCCCTGCAGCGGCTCTATGTCGTCGCGGCTATCGCCTTCCTGGCCGCCGTGGTCTTCTTCTATGTCCAACATGGCGGACCGGTGCTGTCAGTGCTCGGGCTGGCGGCCGGCCTGTTCCTCATCCTCGGCGCCATCGCCGATCTCTGGTATCGCGCCGGCATCGGCAAGGTTTCCGCCAGTGTCGCCTGGCGCCGGCTTTCCGGCCTGCCGCGTTCGGCCTTCGGCACCGCTCTTGCCCATGCCGGGCTCGGCGTCACCGTGCTCGGCATCGTCGCCGTCACGACCTTCCAGAGCGAATACGTCATCGAGATGAAGCCCGGCGCGATCACCGAGGCCGGCGGTTACAGCCTGCATTTCGACGGCATGCAGCCGGCGACCGGGCCGAACTATACCGAGGAGCGCGGCCACTTCACCATCCGGCGCGCCGGTATCGCGGTGGCCGATACCTGGTCGGCCAAGCGTCTTTACACCGCCCGGCAGATGCCGACGACGGAGGCCGGCATCCTGACCTTCGGGCTCAGCCAGCTCTATGTCTCGCTCGGCGACGCCACCAAGGACGGCGGCATCGTCGTGCGCATCTGGTGGAAGCCGTTCATTCTCTGCATCTGGGGCGGAACGGTGATCATGGCCTTCGGCGGCCTCGTCTCGCTCACCGACCGCCGCCTGCGCGTCGGCGCCCCGCGCAGGAAGGCGAAAGCCACGAAGCCTGCGGCGCCTGCAATGGAGCCGGCGGAATGATGCGGCGTCTCTTGCTGGCTTTCGCTTTGCTGCTGATGGCGGCCCCCGCCTTTGCCGTCAATCCGGACGAGGTGCTGGCCGATCCGGCGCTCGAGGCGCGCGCCCGCGCCCTGTCGGCCGAACTGCGCTGCATGGTCTGCCAGAACCAGTCGATCGACGATTCCAATGCCGATCTGGCCAAGGATCTGCGCCTGCTGGTGCGCGAGCGCATCAGCGATGGCGACAGCGACGAGGCGGTGCTGAACTATATCGTCTCGCGCTATGGCGAGTTCGTGCTGTTGAAGCCGCGTATCGGCATGAAGACGGTGCTGCTCTGGGGCGCGCCGGTGCTGCTGGTGATCGCCGGCGGGCTGTCATTGCTGGTCTTTGCGCGCAACAGGGCCGGTAAGCCGACCGGCAGCAAGCTGACAGCCGACGAACAGGCGAAGCTGAGCGAGCTTCTTGGCGAAGATCGCATTGTTTGACGAAGATCAATGGCGGCTCGACGAGCTCGCATTATCGTCATTCCAGCAACAATTCCTATAAACGAGGCAGGACAATGCAGGCGAAGGACATAATGACCACCAACGTGGTATCGATCGGTCCAGCGGTCGGTATACGCCACGCCGTCGCCGTCATGATGCAAAACAACGTCAGCGGTCTTCCTGTCATTGACGACGAAGGCCGCGTCTGCGGAATGCTGACGGAGGGCGATCTGCTGCTGCGGAAAGAGATCCGATTCTCCCCCCGCGCCGCCCGCGCGCCCGAAATGATATCGGAGATCGATCTTGAGCGATATATTTCCAGGAATGGCTGGTGTGTCGCCGATGTCATGTCTCAGGATGTGATCGTGGCGTGCCCCGACAGCGAGGTATCGGATATCGCCGAAAGCCTCCAGGCGCACCGGATCAAGCGGCTACCGATCGTTGAGGACGGACGTCTTGTCGGGATTGTCAGCCGCAGAGACATCCTCGGCCTGATCATCAATGCCCAGACGGCGCCGCTGCCAAAGGAAGATGAATCGATCAGGCTGGCGGTTCGAACGCGCCTGAGGTCGGAGTTGGGGATAACGCCTCAGAAGGTCCAAGTGACCGTGAAGAACGGCCAGGTGACACTCGATGGCAACGTGGAGTCGGAGTTGAAGCAAAAGGCTGTTCGCACCCTGGTCGAAAGCCTGGGCGTCGGCGCCTATCGGGATCGGCTCCAGATCGCTCGGCTGACCGTAACCGAAAGGGGCTGAAACAGCACGTCCAAGCTAGATCTTTGCCACGGCGTGGAAACAGTTCATCCCGCGCCCCATTTGTTTTCAGGCAATTCCGGACGCAAAACCGCGACACACTTTTTGCTGGAATTAGCGGCGCGGCTTCGGCTGTCGCTCTCGGCGTCTCCGCACGGTGCTCATTGGTGAGGGTAATCTGACGCGAGGAGGCTCACTCGGTGTTGCGCCCCAAAACCGAGCGAGCCTCTGTCAAGTTTCCCCCCTTGACACGGGAAAATCCCGACCCGCCAAACCGACATACGCAATAGGCGAGGCCGTTTCTTTGATGGAGGTCAAACACGGCTGGAAGAGGCCCCGCTTATTCGGCGGCGATGATCTTTTCGAGAGCGGGTAGGATATCCGTCGCGAGGCTTTTCTCGTCGATCGGCCCGACATGTCTCAGGAAGATTCGTCCCGCGCGATCGATAACGAATGTTTCCGGGACGCCGTAGACTCCCCAGTCGATCGAACTTCTTCCCGTGGTGTCGATTCCGATTGCCGCGAACGGATTGCCGTTTTCCTGAAGGAAGGCTGCGGCCTTTTGCGGAGCATCCTTATAGTTGATGCCGACCAGCTTTATGCGAGAATCTTTGGCGAGTTTCATCAGCGCCGGGTGTTCGAGCCGACAGGGAACGCACCAGGACGCGAAGATGTTGACGATGGCGATGTGGCCATCAACTGTGTGATCGTTCAGCCCAGGCGCTTGAAGACCGGCAAGCGGCGCGAGATCGACGGCTGGATGTCGGCGTCCCGCCAACGCCGAAGGAATAGCGGCGGGGGAATATCCGTCCACGGATTCGCGATACAGCGTATTGGCGACGGCACCCGCAATCCCGAGAAACGCGACAAGCGGAATCGCAGCGAAGGCGTAGCGTCGCATCCTAGCGGTCTCCGCGAGGCTGCCGACGTCGTGCCAGCGCCTCGATCCGACGGCGGTAGATTCGTCCTGAGAACCAGACCTTCAACGTCGCCGTGACCATGACCACGAAGGTGAGCAAATACGCCGCAAGAACATAGTGTTCGTGGTTCATTTCAAGTCTCCCGGTGAGCAGCGGCTTTTGCTGCGAGCCTGTCATGCGTGATCAGCTTCCGTCGCCAGATCTCGTTTCTTATCGACGCAACGTAGAGCGTGGCAAACAGCGCTGAGAACGCCACTCCCATGACCAGCAGAGGGCGTAGAAACTCGACGTCGAGGGCGGGGCCGCCCAGCCGCAGCACGCTGGCGGGCTGATGCAGCGTGTTCCACCAATCGACGGAAAACTTGATGATCGGAATATTGACGAAACCCACGACGATCAGGACCGCCGTGACACGGGCGGCGCGAGCCGGATCGTCGATCGCCCGGTAGATCGCCAATATGCCGAGATACATGATGAAGAGCACGAACATCGATGTCAGGCGGGCGTCCCATACCCACCATGTGCCCCACATGGGCTTGCCCCAGATCGCGCCGGTCACGAGCGACACGAAGGTGAAGGCGGCGCCAAGGGGAGCGGCGACGCGCGCCGCAACGTCGGCCAGGGGATGCCGCCAGACCAACGAGCCGATGGCATTGGCGGTCATCGTCGTATAGCAGAGCATGGCCATCCACGCTGCGGGGACGTGGACATACATGATCCTGACGGTTACCCCCTGTTGATAGTCGACGTCGGAGCTGAAGCTCAGATAGAGGCCGATCGCGATGCAGAATGCGGTCAGGGCGGCAAGTGCAGGAAGCAGGCGTTCGGACAGTTCCAGGAACCTGGCAGGCTGCGCAAGGCCGACGATTGCGTTCTTAAGATGTGGAATTGAGCTCATACCTTCGAGCTTTAATGCCAGACGTCGTTCCGATAATTGATGTTGATCAAACAACCGACCTGTCGGCTGCAACGATTGGAATGACCGGCCGCCGCGATCAGCAGGCGGCTAAGGGACAGTTCGTCGTGGCTGGTCCCGGCGCGTCAGCCGCCCGCCTGGTGCGCGGGCTTCATCCGACTTGATCAAGATCAAATACGCCCAACCCCTCACAATGTATTGCTCGGACCACACAGGGGAGCATATGATGGATTTCGAAGCGTTTTTCAAAAACGAGCTGGACGGGCTTCATGCCGAGGGCCGTTACCGCGTTTTTGCCGATCTCGAACGTCACCGCGGCAACTTTCCGCGCGCGACGCGCCATACGGCCGATGGCGAGAAGGAAGTCACGGTCTGGTGCTCCAACGACTATCTCGGCATGGGCCAGAACCCGAAGGTGATCGAGGCGATGAAGAACGCCATCG
>Ga0209129_1000249_pt1 | contig 56453 bp, 62 predicted proteins | sample AraplaMF_Col_mMS_FD_184257 | JGI IMG/M metagenome (GOLD analysis project Ga0209129, IMG submission 184257) | Arabidopsis root microbial communities from the University of North Carolina, USA - plate scrape MF_Col_mMS (SPAdes) (version 3) | ecosystem: Host-associated > Plants > Roots > Endosphere... | reverse complement strand
AGACACCATAGCGCCGATCGAGTTCTTTCAGCGCGGACTGTACCTCATCGATCGAAATCGGCTCTGGCGTTCCCGGCACCTGCCGCAGGGCCGGCTTCGAGTCGATAGCGTAAAAGTCGGAGGCCCAGGCCGCGAGGATCGCCCGCTTATCATCGACGGAAAGAGCCGGCTCTCTCACCACATCGATTGGCCGCTGAAGCTGCATACCCTGAAGCAAGACCGCGGGCCCCATCGCCATCGCGTTGCTGGCCGCCTGCTGCAACATGTCGTACGTCATCGGACCGCCTCACTGTACGTGTGGATCCCGGTCACGCCGCAGGCGTGAGGCCGCGAACATATTGGTGTCCGGGGCCAGCAGATCGTGTTTCTCGGCGAAGGCCAAAAACAGGCCACGCGCGGTTTCTGCTTCAATCTCGCCACACAGTGCCGCACTGCAGGCCTTGAGGGCAATCGCATGCGCGCTGTCCCTGAGTGACGTCGGCCACTCGGAAAGATGCCGGTAGGCATCCATGACGTTGCGAACCTCCGCTGGGTAGCCAAGGCCAACGAGAATGGAAACAGGCCGTCTAAACATATCGGGTTTCATCGCTCTCTCCTTCCCAACCCGGAATGTTGATGGGGCGCCGACGTGGCGGCGCCCTCGTTCTGCGGTCAATGCGGGTCAAGCTGCCTTCTGCGCCTCGATCTGCGCCGGGGCGGCCGAAGGCACCAGAGCAGGCTCGGTCTGGATGGAGATCTTTCGCGGCTTCAACGCCTCCGGGATCTCGCGAACCAGATCGATCGACAGGAGACCATTGTTCAGATCCGCTCCGTTGACCCTGACATGGTCGGCGAGTTCGAACCGGTGCTCGAACGGCCGGGCGGCAATACCGCGATGCAGGTAGCCCTCGGCAGCCGCCTCCTGCTTCTTGCCGGTCACGGTCAGAAGGTTGGACTGGAAGGTGATGTCGAGATCGTCCCGGGCGAAGCCTGCCACCGCGATCGAAATCCGGTAGGTGTCGTCGCCGGTCTTGACAATGTCATAGGGCGGCCAGTCGCTGATCGACCGGGCGCGCTGGGCGTTTTCAAGAAGATTGAAAACTCGGTCGAAGCCGACGCTCGAACGGTAGAGCGGTGCATAGTCGTAAGATGTTGCCATAGCCATATCCTCCTTGAGCAACATGGATATGGAAGCGCCGAAAGCGGCGCTCCCAGCGAGGCCAGCCCTGATTCAGCAGCTGGCGGCAATCGATTTGGTTTTTGAGAATTTCGGATTCAAGAGTGGCGGCAGAAAAAAATTGCTCGTTTTCGGCTTCTGCCACCAGCTCGATCCAACTCATAAACGACTGCATTATCCTGAACTTCGCGCAAGGTGTTTTAGGATGCGTGACGCATTCGCCGTCGTCGGTCCAGCCCCGGAATTCGATCTCGACAATCAGCATCGGCTGGGCGAAGACGTGGCCGCGACGAAGCCGCAAGCAGCAGCAGCCGATGCCGCCGCGCGGCGAGGCAGACTTGGCACCAGTCGCACGCCTCTTGTCCGGCGAACCCGGATCGGCCGCTCAGTGGTATCCCCCAAGAAGCGCCTTTTCGATCGATCGGGTGTCCATCAAATGCCAACAGATCAGCGCCCCGCCTCCTCGCGAATTGCGTGCGTAATGACTGTCTGCGAACGCCCATTTCATCCCTTTGTTCCTGTGACGCCGTCGGAGCCCGTGAATACAAGCCGAAGAGCTACGAAAACCTTGAGGGGACCAACTTGACGGGCTCGATTGCCTGGAAGGACGGAAAGCCCCTGCCGCAGCTGCACCCAACCATCTGTTGGCGGTGGAGGTCGGGCGTGGTTCGATGAAGACCCATGTCAGGATCCTACCATCCCGCCTTGAACGCGTCGACGCGATCGGCGCCAACGTCCTGCAACTCGGTCCGGCCGGTTTTGACACGAGGCTGGCTGCGCTGCCTCGTTTAGTCGCTGATAACGCGGCGGGGGATGGACAGTCGAATCGAGAGTCCATCAGGCATCCACTCGCGCGAGATATCGACCCCGACGCTCTTTCCGATTATCTGCTCAAGCCGGCTTCCAAAACCGATCGAACGTGGCTCTGACGTAGGCTGTAGAGGACCACTGCTCTCCAGCCAGACGATCTCGAGGGTCTCGCCCTTCACCGCCGCTGCTATCTCCAGCTTTCCCTCTTCGACGGACAGCGCTCCATATTTCGCGGCGTTAGTCGCGAATTCATGGAACAGCAGCGCGAAGTTTGTAATTTTGGTGCCGCTGATGTCGATGTCATCTCCGATCAGCTGCCAACGATTGGCACCGTCCCGCTCATAGGGCGCGAGAATATTCGACAGAAGCTGAAAGAGGGTGGTCTCCGGAGCGCCGGTCGCCTCTTCACCGTTCAAACTCGGCAATGTCATCTCATGCGCCCGAGAGAGGGCCATCAACCTGTCCTTCATCCCCGCAGCGAGATCGGCAGTCGTCTTTGCCGTCCTTGCAGCAAGGGTGATGATGCTGCCGGTAATGGCAAACAGGTTTTTTACCCGGTGATGCATCTCGCGCATTAGAAGTTCCTGACGCTCGGCGGCGCGCTTACGCTCCGATATATCGCGGGCAATTTTCGATGCGCCGATGATCTTTCCGTTGCCATCCCGAATAGGCGAGATGGTAAGAGAAATATCGATCAGGGTACCGTCTTTACGTCGTCGTATCGTCTCGAAGTGGTCGACGCGCTCGCCGGCTTGGATGCGGGCGAGAATGGCGGGTTCCTCGTCGAGGCGATCGGGTGGAATGACGATCGTGATCGGGCTGCCGACAGCCTCGTCTGCCATATAACCGAAAAGACGCTCAGCGCCCTTGTTCCAAGTCGTGATGACTCCGCTGAGGCTCTTGCTAACGATCGCGTCGTCGGAGGATTCGACGATCGCTGCGAGGAAAGCTGCAGCATTATGTCCGTGCTGCGCAGCTTCTATGTCGGCCTCCAGCTGTCGCAAACGGAGCTGGGCCTGGGCCTCGTGTTGCTGGTGATCGGAAATCGACATTTACGCCCCGTCAATAAAACGCATTTTGAAGAAATCGAGACGGTCGCGACCGCCAATGCACCGCGACCATATTCGCTAAACACCACTAACAACAGTTAGAATAATAATAAGGGTCGCAAATCCGTATGACGCCGTCCGAACGCGAGATCGCAGGCAAAATGCCTTCGCGTTGAAAAGTGCCTACCCGTTGATACCCAGCATCGAGAACACAGCCTGGAGCGTTGGCAAAGTGTCTGGCCATTCCTGCGCGCCATGGAGGACGCGAAGAATACGAACCGCTGTTTCGGCAATTGCATACGCCGCGACGTACGGCGTGCCAATGACAATGATCGATCGCCACACTTGCTGGCATCAGTACTTCGCGACCGGCGCGCGGCCCTATGGACAAGAGATAAGCGCCTGAGGGCAGCGGCCGAAAAGGCGGGCGCTTGGCTATACATTTTTGTCAACAGGCTCAACTGAATGCCCAAATAGACTGCTCCTGGGGACCGGAGCAGTTTCGATCCCACGGCTGAACCATAACGAACCGGTGCCCCGTTATATCTTTCATGTGGGATGAAGCAACTCGCTGAGTGCCCCTGCGCATGAAGAATAAAGAGCGGAGTCCGGGCTTGTGTGGGCGGCCGCCATCAAGGTGATCATCGACATCGGCAACCCGGTTGCCTCCGACCTCTCGGGGCTTGTTACCCCCAGCGGCAGTTCTGGCGGGCAGGAGACCGCCAATCGCAAGCGTTCTACCCCGAGACTATCGAACAGAGATCGAAGCCCTTATCAACGCGTGGCGGCCTGAGATCTGGCCGAAAGCCAAAGCTAGGCAGACGTCGCAGGCAGCTAAGATTACCTCGCCGCCCTAGCGGCCTGCTGCAGCAGTTTGAAGGCCGCGTATCGCCGCCCATGCCACTCGGCATCGTCCTTGCTTGGAAGGTGCACCTCGCCAAGAGTCGACATGCTTTGCATTGCCTCGTAGACCGAAGGAAAGTGGCCGCCGGCGACCGCCGCCAGAATCGCCGTCCCCAACAGAACTGGTTCCGGGGACGTCGAGGAGGTGATGACCGTCCCGGCGGCGTCTGCAAGGACTTGTCGGACTGTAGGATCTTGTCCAGCGCCACCGCTTACGACGACGGTGTCGATCGAGATGCCTCTCGCGACCTGGGCGTCCAGAATCTGCCGAAGTCCGTAGCCAAGTCCGCAGACGCCCGCCAGATACAGTCCGACGAGGCTGTCGAGGTCGGACGCCATGCCTAGTCCCGCGATCACTGCGCGAGCGTTTGGATCAGCGAACGGAGCTCGATTGCCCAGGAACTCCGGTACGACATGCAACGATCCGACGAAATGCGGTAGACGGGACGCACCGCCCAATTCGGCCGCTTCGACGGCCAGCCATTGGGTCAGGTTCATCTTGCATTCCGACGCCCGTGCAGCAGCCTCGCAGGCGGCCGGATGGTGGCGGACAAGGTGGTCGATTGCAGCGCCGGCGGCTGACTGTCCTCCTTCATTGAGCCACAGACCGGGCGCCATCGCGGAATAGTAAGGACCCCACACACCATCGACGAATGCGGGCTCGGATGTCGTGGACATCGTGCAAGCCGACGTGCCGAAGACGTATGCCATGCGAGTCTGGATATTACCCGAACCGGTCGCGCCGACCGTCCCGATGCCGCCCGCGTGGGCGTCGATAAGGCCTGCGCCGACCGCGATACCTTCAGGCAAACCCAGTTCCGATGCAGCCTCCGCCGTCAGGCCATTTCCGAGCGGAGTTCCAGCATCGACGATCTCAGTGCCAATCCGGGCGAATCCTTCCTCAGCCAAGGATCCGAGCCCAATGCCTTCGAAGTAGGACGGGTCCCAACGACGCTCATGCGCCAGATAAGTCCATTTGCAGGTGACCGTGCAGACCGACCTTGCGATACTTCCGCTCGATTTCCAGGTCAGGAAGTCAGTAAGGTCCATAAATTGCCATGCGTTGGCAAAGGTATCCGGCATATTCTCTGCAAGCCAGAGAAGCTTGGGGGTTTGCATTTCGGGCGAGATCGTCCCACCCACGTAGCGGAGCACATCTGCTCCTGTCTGATTTATCCGGTTCGCCTGATCGACCGCGCGGTGATCCATCCAGACGATGATGTTGCGCTCGACATTGCCTGACGGGCTCACTGAGATCGGCTGGCCGTCCTGTCCGAGGACGACGAGAGAACACGTCGCGTCAAAGCTTATGCCCGCAACCGCGCTGCGATCAATCCCGGCATTCTCGACTGCTTTGCGAACGCTTCCGCATACGGCCTGCCAGATATCGGCGCTGGACTGCTCGACAATGTCGCCGGGCTCGCGATAAATCTCGATGTCCTGCTTCGCGGACCCGAGCATGTTTCCGCGAGGGTCGAAGACACCCGCTCGCGCGCTCCCGGTCCCGACGTCAACACCGATGAAAACCACGGGCGCTCTCTCTGGCATAGTCAACTTCCCTATTCACGCGGCCGGATGGCGCTTGATCAACTGGACGCAGCGCCGGGTCTCTTCGATGCAGTCCAGGTGTGGATCGATGTCGGGAATCCATCCCTCGTACTCGATGTTGATGATGTGAGGACGTTCGCTGCTGCGGATCGCCAACATCATTTCAGCGATCGGAAAGTGAGGTTCTCCGCCGCTTTCGTCAAGACGGAGGAGCTTGGCATGGACCAGTCGAGCGAGCGGAAGGCACTCCTCCGCAGGCATCGGCGAGGCTGCTTCCTGCCTCTCGACATCAGTGGGGGGCAGTCCTCCGTTGCAATGCGCCACGCTTCGAAGTCGGGTACGACGGTCAGTTCCGGCCGGCTGATCTCCCGAACCAATTTCGCGACAACCTGCGGCGTGCAAACGTCCCTTGCGAACGACCTGACTCAAGTCCTATCGTCACTATGTAGGATCGCGCAAGTGGAACCAACTGTTCCACGATGTCCCTGACCTTCTCCGCGCCTTTCTCGCTCATATACTGGGGCAGGGAGTCCACGGGCGTCATCACCACAACCTCGGCGCCCAGGTCCGAGGCGATTTCGAAGCAATTCTCGACCTGATCGACAACCGTGTCGAGTGACGTCGTTTCAGCGCCGAGCAGGTCGGTATAGAACCACATCGACGCCACTCGGAGGTCTGCGTCAAAGATCCTGTTGCGCAGAGTGTGCCGGGATCGCGGCGCTACGTACTGTGGCAGGCGGGAGTAGTCCTCGTTAATCTCGACGGCGTCGATCCCGAAGCTCTGGAGGTTGGCAGGAGGTCCTCAAGGGAGCGCCCTTCGGCTATTGTCAGCTTCTGCAGCGACCATGTGCTGACTGCGATTTCGTGCTGGATCCTGCTCATGCCGCCAACTCCATTTCATTTGTCAGATGTTGATGGAGCGTCGGCCAAAGGCAATCCACCGCCGAGTAGCGATGCGGAGTTGGGAGCGCCGAAGAGCCTCTTCATTCTTAACCCATCGGGTTTCCCGAAGTTCTTTCCGTCCAGTCGTTCGTGCCGTCGTCGACCATCTCGTCTACGAAGCCGTCAGCCTGGATCTCGCGCGCCTGCGCATACTTGGTCCGAAAAGCGGCTTTGTCGTCATCAGCCAGCCAGGCAAGGACGGTGGATTTCGCCGGCTTAGTATCATCCCGGCAGATCGAGCGGAGGCATTCCCCGTCAGCCATACGCTCGCAGATGGTGCCCACCAGGGGCTGTGTGAACCTCGTGGGTCTACCTGTCATGGGACCTGCCTTCTGATCGGCCGGGGTGCCGTAACGTGGCGTGACGTGACTCAAAAATTCGGATGTGCAGAACAATCAGGGCATTGGATCGTTCAGCGTGGGTGTGGCTAACCTGGGGAGGACAAGATGAAGCTGGTGCCATTCCACTACGCAGGCACTAACAACCCGATAGTTTACATCAACCCCGAACATGTGGTCGCCGTCAGGGCGTTCACCAACAGCACTCACATCTATGTCAGTGTGCTGGGGAAAGATGCCTCGCCGAGCTATTATCCTGTGAGAGAGACGGTCGACGATGTCGTTATGCAGCTAACCGGCTAGCATCCCGATCGGCCGGAACTTCTATACTTCGTCGATGTTGTAGTCGGATGAGCAACACAGATAAAAAAGCCACGAACGGCATGATCAAATTTGTGCTTACTATCTTCGTCATCGCGATGATCATAGCACTGGCGTATCTGGCGTTCTTCACGCCCGGACAAGTGTGAGCTGAACTGCGCGGAGTACACCACATCACCAGCAGCGTGCCGCGCGCGATCTTCCCGCTCATGGCGGCCACCATCTTGGTAGAGATCAAACCGAACGTCAGCGCCACCAGAGCTAGATGCACCCCTGCGAGGGCGTTGCGAACAAGACGGGGTATGCGAGTCAGATGGCCTGAAGATGCCATCTTGATGCCCGGTCAGGTGGAGGTATGTTCCTCCAGTCGCGTGCAGGCCATCACCAATCCGCTGCCATCCCCGTAGATCAACTTCAATCGATCCGCTTTCCGGGACCGGAATACGAAGACGGCCCTTGCAAAAGGGTCTTTGTGCAGCTCATTCTTGATCAGCGCCGCCAAGCCGTCACGGCCCTTGCGGAAGTCGACCGGCTTGGTGGCCACCATGATCCGAACTCAGTTCGAGGGGCCGCACAAGCACGTGCGATAGCGGCGATCCGGGCGGCAGACGCGCCTTCTTCTAGGCGGATCGTGACACCGCCGACATTGATCTCGGGGCGGCTGGCCTTTTTGATTGAAGGCTCAGAAACAGGTAGATCGACAATGATCGCTGCAAACTCCACCGCATCGTCGGGTGCGGGCAGAACCCGTTTGCCCGGTCGCGCCATCGTTCGCCAAGTCGAGAGGTGGTCCGGCTGCAGGACGTGGTCCGGCTGCAGGACGCTCCGCGACCGCATTGACTATCGCGTCTGGCCGAAGGCTCTCCGAAACGATCTGTGCCTTCACCTCGTCCGGCCAGTGCCGGTGAACCTCACGTCCAGACTTCCTGTTTAATGAACTGATCGCGCCGGTGGCCATTCGACAGTCGCAGGACCTTCGACCATCGACCCATCTCATCTTAGGCTACGCCCTTATACAAGTTCGTACAAAAACTCGCAGATCAGTTCGGCGAGTTTTACCGCATCGACATCGCTCATGTGGGCAGTATTCTCGATTGCGGTAACCTCGATATCATCACGGTCAACCGCTACGAGATCAAGTATTCTGGCAAACTTGATCTTAAGCTCAATGTCACTTTCGAACTCGTCAAGGGTGACCGCGAGAATGCTGTCATTTGCCTCGACCAACCGGCTTTGAATGCTCTCGGAGGAGGTAGCGAGTGTCCGAACTGCCGAGAAGAAGTGCCCTCGTGCATTGGGATATTTTGCGTCCATGTGGTTCCTTTTTCGCTCTTAGCGCAGGCCTTGGACGTGAGGCCCAACGCGGGTGTACGATCTTGGAGAGGTTTGGTCAACAAATGCTTGTCACCGCCAACTAATGCAGAAGCAGTCGTACGGGCATGGAACAAAAGCCGCAGCGCCGTTGTTCACCAGAATAGCTTCCTCATCGATCTGTCACGCCGCCAGACGGCGGCGCGCGGTCTGAAAGACGAAACATGAACCGGTATGTCGCGCAGTCCCTATCGATTGCACTCGCCCTCTTTTCGGGCAGCATTGCTCACGCCGACGAGGCCCCCTTCCTCAAATCACTGGCTGGAAGCTGGAATGGAAAAGGCACCGTCAAGGTGCGCGTTAATGCGCCAACCATTAACGTGACCTGTCGCTTCAAGTCCGATACGACTGCCGCATCTCTGTCGCTGGACGGAAAGTGCACCAGCCTTGCCATCTTCTCCCGCGTGATCACCGCGGATCTCAAAGCGACCGGCAACAGGTACTCTGGATCCTATGTCGGCGCGGGCACGGGCACCGCTGGCCTCGGGGGACGACGCGCTGGCGACACTATCAACCTCGGGATCACCTGGGCGCAGGAAGTTAACGGCGACCGGAAAGCACAGATGACGATCGAGAAAGTCGGGACCTCGGGGATGCGTCTTACGACAGTCGATACCGATCCAAAGACTGGCAAGGCAGTGGTCACGAGCCGCATCGATCTGCGCCGGAGCTGATCTGGACCTTCATCGCAAGCTATAATATCATCGAGACCATCGGACCAAAGGCAGAAGCAGTCGAATATTTGGGCCTTAGATGAAGTCGACGAGGTTACGCGAAGATCGTTGATGACGGTGGCGAGGCCCGGCGCTCCAATCAACGGTACGACGCAACTCTGCATGCGCCACGTAAAGATCTCCTTCTCACCACGCGCCTTCGGCGACCGACTCGGGCAAGCGGACCAATCGAAAGAGCTTACTGAAAATTCCGGCTCTTGGTCTTCAGCGTATCGATATGAAGATCCAGACGGACAGCGATCTTGGCTGTGCAGGGTTGCGTTTGAAGGCCTTGCCTTGATGGAGGCCAAACCGGCGACACGGCGTGGCTTCAACACTGGTTTCAGCAAGTTAGAAACGGCTGTAAATGCACTGAGCTCAATGTCGACAAACTACGGTTGGGAGTTCAGCGCGCTGCTGAAATCATTCAGCCCGACCATCCGCATCATGGGATCAGATGGCGAAGGAAGAAAGCCGACCGCCTGATAGAAGGCTCGCGCATCATTGGAAATCGCATGCACAAACACGCCTCGTATGCCGAGGATTTCAGCGGCATTGAGCAAGCGTAAGCCTGCGTCGCGCACCAACGCTCTGCCGATCCCCCGCCCCTGATAGGACTGATCAATGGCGAGACGACCAAGCACGGCAGCCGGAATTGGATCGGGCATGTTGCGCCGAAAACGGCCTGGCGCTTCCGCTGTTTCACGGCCCCGGAAGCGAGTGCGTAATAAGCGATGACGCGATTTTCTTCACACACGACAAAGGTGCGCGATGCGCCACCTACCTGATTGGCGCGGGCGCGGCGACGCAGCCAGTCGTTCAATTCAGGGACACTGGAATTGAATTCTGACAGCTCGTGATGATCGGCCAGTGGGATGGGTGCGCTGAGAGTCACGCCTCATCCCACGGCGCTTTGGTGGACATCGTGCGTCTCAGACGCTCATTGGGCTGCGTGGGTACATCCAGTCGGGCAAGGTATTCGGCATAGATTTCGGGGCTAACCGTGAATATGGTACGGTCAAGCAGCACCTCCTCGGCACGGCGCTCTGAAGCCTCCAGCATGAAATCTGTGCGCGTCTTGCCGAGCAATTCAGCGGCGCGGTCGATCAAGTTGCGGGTCGCAGGCTTGATTCGCATATTCAGCGGCACGCTGGCGTCCGGGCTTATACTTGTATGCGAGGTGGTGGGCATAGAAATCTCCGATCTCCACCCCATATAGCGTAACGTTCGCGTCGTGCCGTTTCGCTACCCTATTTCATAGCGGGTCTTGAACCAGTTCGAACTGCCGACGCGCGGTTTAGCGGACTGCACCCGCTGGTTCCTGCCGCACCAGCCATTGGCTTATGCGACGACCGCCGAACCGTTGACGAGCTGACCAACGGAAATCAGGCCAGCAACATTCGTTCCGGTGCCAAACGCTGCAATGACACCGAGTGAGACAGGGCGAAATATCCGCTGCGACCATTCAGGTCGCATAGCCAAGCGCGAGATCGGTACATATGCCAAGGCAACTGCAGCGAGACCTGCTTTCGATTCCTCTGAAAAATCGACCTTAGATAGCACCGCCGAGACCGGCTGTTCTCCGATCCGACGCCAGTAGGAACATTCATGTCGCGGCGGTGTTGTCGTTACGGCGCTGGCAGATCTGCCGCGTAAAGAAACCAAACTATGGGAGCTGACTGATGAGTGATACGGAGCAACCGGACCAACAGACGCCTCCTTCCCCGGGGAGCCCAGCTCCAGCCGCGACACCAACCTCAACCGGGCCGATCTCGTCCACACCAGATGAGCAGACGGTAGAGGCGTCGGTAGACAGCGCGCCGGCATTATCAGCCGACAGCCAGACCCTGCAGGAGCGTCCAAAAACCAAAGGCGTGGCCGATATTGTCTTCCTCGTCGACGTTACCGGCAGCATGGAACCCTGCATCGACGCACTGCGGCGAAATATCGAAGCCTTTATTGACTCCTTGAGCCAAGGCGACCCGAACAACGCCGCCCCTGTCAAAGATTGGCGCGGCAAGGTTGTCGGCTATCGTGACATTGAGGCAGCCGAAGCGGAAGGCCTGCCATGGATCGTCGACAATGAGTTCGTGCGCGATGCCAGCGCGCTCAAGGCGCAGCTTAGCACGTTACAGGCAAATGGGGGTGGGGACGAGCCGGAGTCGCTCCTCGATGCTCTTTATAAAGTTGCCTCTATGGAGGCTGTGCCGAAAGGTTCGCAGACGGAGGATCCGGCGAAATGGCGCTATAGAAGCGATGCGGCGCGTGTTGTCATCGTCTTCACCGATGCTTCATTCAAGGAGACCATGAGTATTGCCGAGGCAAAGGGCGGCTCGTTGCAAGACGTGGCTAACCTTATCATGGCCAATCGAATTATTCTCAGCCTCTTTGCCCCGAATTTCGAGGGCTACGATAGACTGAGTCAGATCGACAAGTCGGAATGGGAGGTGGTGGAATACGAAGGGCTGAACCCGCAGGAGGCGCTTCAGAAATTTACCTCCGACCCGGTTAACTTCCGTAACACCCTGAAGCAGTTGGCCGCCAGTGTATCCCGGTCGGCGGCGACCGTAGCGCTTTAGCGACTGATCCGATAGCCATGGCCAAGAAGCTGAAAATAGGCGACCGGATCCGGCAGTATCGCGTCACGAAAGTCTTCGGACCGGGAATGATGGCTATTTCCTATGGAGCTGAGACTTCGAGCGGCGAGAAAGTTTTTCTCAAGCAGTACAAGTCTCCTGCTCCGACGGTTGTCTGGTATGGGGCCTTCATTGCTTATCAGAACGAGCTCGGAGCACGCGTGCGGAATGGCCGCGCTGCTCAATTTGCGGTGCGCCAGGTCGATGCATTCGAAGAGATCTGGGGCGGGCCTTGCTACTTTCAGGCATTTGAGTTCGTCGAAAATGGTGCAGACCTGCAGCAAATGCTCGATGAGGAGCGGGAGCAGCATCGTCGCACCAAGCAGGCCGCAACTAACGATGCCACGGTTTGGGCACGTCACCTCACATGGTCCAAGGTGTTCATGACCGGTATCGCGGCACTGCACGAAACCAAGGTCGTCCACGCGGATCTCAAACCGGCGAACGCATATTTGATCACTGACCCGTCGATCAGCTCCGGCTACCAGCTTAAGCTGATCGATATGGACTTCTCCTTGTTGGCTGACCGCCGCGCGCCCTGGCACGGGCATCAGGGTTATGTTGGCACTGACAACTATCGATCCCCCGAACATATGACGCGCGGCGCTATTCCGGGACTGGCTTCGGATATTTTCACCTGCGGCCTAATACTTTACGAACTTCTCGCCGGCCATCATCCGTACTGGACCCAGGACCAGGCTGATTATGCAAAGCTTGTGCAGAGCTATACCGCCAAAGCTCCGGCACTTGCCGGGTTGATGCCGGCACCTGCGAGCAATGCCGACGTCAGTTCCGTCCTCCACCGATGCCTGTCTCCAGATCCCGCTGTGAGACCGACGGCTGCGGAAATTCGGGCTATTTTAAGTGGACGCGGCGCAGGCTCTGCCTTCTCCGGACAGAAAGCTGCTGCATCGACAACAAAAGGCATCGCTCCTCCCGCTTCCGCAGAACTGATCATTTCCGAGAGAATCGAATTGCTTGGTGCGGGCGGACGTTCGCTTCAGATCGGGGTGATGACGGAACTTGGAAAACCTCTGTTGCGGCAGTTCGGGCCGGAAAGCGAGTTCTGGGATGATCGCCAATGTGTCCTTGACCGAAATCCCACACGGCAATGGGTGGTATCTCCCGTGGTTGGTGCGACCAACGAAACACTGGTGAACGGCCTGACCCTGACAGCTCCTCATCCGCTCAGGCAAGGTGATTGCATTGCGGTCGGCCGCCAGGCCAAAGGCATCGCCAAGATGCCCCTTACGGTCCGGGCGCTCAACAAATGAACTCGGCCGGCGGACGTGAGAAGTCCGATCCTCCCTGCGAGCAGTCGGCGATAGCAGAGGCTCATCCGGTGATGACAGATGTACCCAAAGACGAACCAGGGGCGCCGGGTCCTTCCAGTCCCCTCGGCGCGCTTGCCGCAGATGTTCCAGCTGTGGGCCCCGAACCTCCACCGGCGGTTGTTGGGCCGTTGGACGGAGAGCCGGCGTCCAGGACGGAAGGCCTGCCGTCTGACCAGGATCTTTTGAAGGTGACGGCCTTTGCTCCGTTAGAAATCGTCGATGTGAATGACCTTGATTGGAAAGCTGTCCTCAACCGGGCCAGCCCGTCTTCCATCCGCTCCGATATTCGGTCGACGGTGGAAAGAATGGAGGGTCTGCTTGACCGGGCCGACGGCCCAGGCATGTTGTTCGACAAATTCCGCGCCGATCCCACCGACAAAGTCATCAAGATTTCGGACTTCGATGCCGAAATCCCGTTGTGGATCATCGGCGACTTGCATGGTGATCTTCTGGCGCTCGAAGCTGCACTCGTGGCAATGAGACCCCCGGACCTGCAGCCCGGAGACGGCCCACCAAGGACCCTGTTTCTCGGCGATCTCTTCGATGACGAGGGTTTTAGCCTCGAAGTCCTTCTCCGCGTATTTGAACTGATCGTAGACGCGCCCGACCGCGTGTGCGTCATCGCCGGCAATCACGATGAAGCACTGTCTTACGATGGCGTACGATTTTCCTCGAGCGTGACGCCATCGGACTTTGCCGACTTCCTCAACGCTAACCTCACCCACGAATGGATCGAGCGGGCCGGTAAGCTTGCCGTGCGCCTGTTTACGAACGCTCCGCGCGCACTCTTCTTTCCCGACGGATTGCTTGCCGCCCATGGAGGCTTTCCGCTGGTTGACTTGCATCCCGACCTCGCTGAGTCGGGGGAATGGAACAACCCGATGTGCCTGTCTGATTTTGTATGGACAAGGGCCCATCCGAAAGCCCGCAGGAAGCTGCCAAACCGTTTCTCCCGCGGGAGCCAGTTCGGCTACGAGGACTTCACTGCTTTTTGCTCTTTGAGTGCTGGTCTCGGACGGCCCGTCACACATATGGTACGCGGCCACGATCACGTGGAAGACAGGTATGCGAGCTTCCCCGACTATCGAGCTAATCCGCTGCTCACGACCGTCGCACTTTCGCGTCGGTTGAGCCGCGAGGCTTTCGGGCCCTACGAGCGGGTTCCCACCATGGCGCGATATGTCGAAGGAGCCATGCCGAGCGTGTATCGGTTGCACATTCCCGCGGAAATGATCCGTGCCTATTATCCGCAGCCGGCCGCCGATAGCATCGACAATCACCCGAGCCAGGAGCCTCAACCATGACAGGCGTCATCTTGCGTTGTCCAAACTGCGGCACCGCCACAGCGACTGCCGGTGAGTGCGAGGCCTGTCACGAGGCACAAGTCCGCTTCTACTGTAAGAACCATACGCCGGGGCACTGGTTAGATGCACCCGCATGTCCGCAATGCGGCGCAAAGTTTGGCGATGCGCTGCGTCCGACGACACCGTCGGTCCGCCCTCCCGTTCGCCCACGTCCCCCGGCCCCTTCTCCCAAAGCAGCGTCTCGCCCGGCACCACCACCGCTGGATGCGAGCCCCGGGCCATGGGGTCGGAAGGAGCGACGGAGGTCTGTCCGTCCCGACGTCGAGGCCGATGGCGCCTCAGCTGGCGACATCCGCACGGCAAGAATGCTGGAGATGCTTCGAGCTCTCTCCCGCGCCGGTCGTATCAGTCGGAGGTCGACCTATCCCGTTCCGGAAGCGCCACCTGCAAGCGCAGCAGCGGGGGGGGGCCTGATGCGCTTTATGCTCCTCGTGATGTTCTTGTTCATCATCCTACCGCTGATATTTTCCCTGATAGGAGGCTCTCTACTTGGCGTACTCGACGGCTATTACTTCTGAGGATCGACGACTAGGCCAAGCGCCAGGCGACTGAGGCCGGATCGACGCGCCATCCGATCTGTTTGTACCTTATACATGCCGCTCCACAAGCTATCCTGCCGCGGCCGTGCGGAGCACAGGGTGTCTGCGACTCGAATCGAAACCTCCCGGATGTGCTGACGGAAAACCTGTCGGAACTCCCTGAAGTTATTCGAACCCGAGAGCAGTTGCGACTCGCAAAGGGTCGCGTCTTCTGCCACATCGACAACGGCATTCCGGACGGCATCCGCACCGATGTGAGCGGAAATCTCTGGTCGCGCGCAGCCGATGGGATCCACTGCGTCGACACGACGGGGAACTGATCGGCAAGATCCGTGTCCCCAGACCGTTGCAAACCTCCCCCTTCGGCGGGCCCAAGCGCAACCGCCTCTTCATCGCCGCTACCCGCTCACTCTATTCGGTCTACGTCGCAGCAACCGGCGCCTAGACGCCGTAGGCTGGCGAACTGGCGCCTATATCGGGGCCGTCCCGCGGACACGGCACGTTCCGACTTCCTGTTGACGGGATTCTCATCGAGGCCCGCCCGCGGCGGCGGTCGCAATATCTGGCTATTGGCAGGGCACAGAAACCATTCGAGCGCCGGGTCCGAGCGCGATAGTTTAATAAGACTCAGCTAACTTACGCTTAAGTTTTAGTTAAAATGCGATTCACTGTGTTTGCAGATGATGGGCGACGTTCTCGGCAGCTGACGCGTTAAGACGCCATGCAACAGATTTACCGCCAATGGCAGCTCTCCTCCCAGAACGCGACGAGCTACCGCGCCAAATACATCCTGGCGACCGAGATCCTGAAATCCGATATGTCTTCTCGTGAAATCCGCCGAGCTGCCCGCCGTGTCGTTCGTGCGCTCGAAGCCGTCATCGATCTTCCTATTGCCGCCGCTGATGTACTGAGGACGGCGCGGGAGCACTTTGGAGCATTGACGGAACTCCTTGCAGCAATCGAACCCCTGCCAGCCGGTGATTATGCGCATTGTCCCGAGCCGCGAGGGCCGCGACAGGAAGCTGATGCAACCCTTGGCCATGGGAACCGGGAAGGCTCGGCTCCTGACATGGTGCCGAGCGGGTTTGAGCTGACCCAGCAGGATCGCCACGTCGGTAAGCAAAGCGTGGACGGGCTAACCCTACGACCGAACTGACCTCTCGAAATCCTCACCAGCCGTTGCGCGAATTTTGAGGGATCTTGTGGCCGTTCGCCGTCGAGATTGCGCGCTTGGTCGAGCAACATGACGGCCGCGATGGCTTTAATCAGGGGATGTGCCAGGTTGATTTCGAGGATCGGCTTGGCGGCTGCCTGGAGACGACCTGCGTTTTGCAGGATCTTTTCCATCTGCCTGTCATAGCCGTCTTCCGGCGCAACCAGGCAGACCGCGCTCTCCGTCAAGCGGTCGGATGCCCGAACATCGGCGACTTGACCGGCCAGTTTTTCTCTAGCGAAGCCAATAAATGTCGCCAAACCGGCGCTGTCCGTGCCAACGGGAGCCACATGGACGCTTGTTTGATCGCCGCGGTTCGGAAAGTGCCAGTACGACCCTCAGTTTGTTTTTCGGGACCGTGAAATGTTTTAGCGCGATTCCGGCTGTGGAGAACGATGGTTCTGCTCGGAAACTAAAGCCTGGGCGGCCGGTTGGCGGAAATCGAAAGTGTAAATGCAGGAGTCAATGGCGTATTTCAGGAATCACTTACGCAAGCATCCTTCCAAGGCCCTGCGGCGGATGACGGGTGCCGCTAACGGAAGATCCTCGATACGAGACCCGTGCTTGGAACCTTACCATTCTATTTGGTGGCAACGTTCCTTGCCATCCCGACCGAACGCGGCGCGGTTTCGACGAAACCGAACTGCCGGTAAAGGTAATTTGCGGGGCCGTCGGCGATCAGACTGACATAGGCGGTCTTCGGCAACCGGTTCTCGATATAGTCCGTCAGTGCAGCCATGATCATCTTGCCGAGCCCCCTGCCCTGGTGTTCGGGCATGATCGCGATGTCGGTGACCTGAAAGAAGCAGCCTCCGTCGCCGATGATGCGGCCCATGCCGATGATCGTGTCACCGCTCATCAGGCAGACGCCAAAGATCGAATTGGGCAGCCCCTTTTCGGCAGCCTCTCTCGAAAAAGGGCTGAGGCCAGAGGCTTGGCGCAGGCGCAAATAATCGTCAATACCTGGGACGTGGGACTCGATGCGGTAGTCGCCATGCTGGGTCAATTGGATGCCTTTCAATACACGTCTCCTAAAATGTCCTACAGCACTATCGCGTCTCCAGCGGCCGATAGGCAAGCATTGGCGCTGTAAAACCGGCCACGGAGTAAAAGGGTTCTGAGAATTCAAGAGGAACCGTCATGGCTACCGGTACCGGACGACGACATGGAAGAGGCCTCCGGGATGTGTACCCAGCGAACTCGTACTGACGCGAGAGGACGGGGTCCCTCCGTGCCCTTGATGCTGGCGACCACAAACGAGTGACGGCTGGGTCGGCGGGCTCAGCGGCGGACGCGGTAGCGGATGTGCGTGGCCTCGGGTGTATCGATCACCCGAACGATCTCCAACTCGACGCGCGATGGTAAGACTTCGAACATTCGGCGGCCACCTCCGAACAAGACTGGAACCTGGTGTATTTGCAGTTCGTCGAGCACGCCAGCTTCCAGCGCCCGCTGCGCCGTATACGCGCCAAGCATCAACACGTCCCGGTCCCCGGCGGCGGCCTTCGCCTGCGCCATTGCGCTCGCGATCCCGTCGCTCACGTATTTGACCAAGGGATAATTCGCGACGGATGGCCCGGGCGGCCTGTGACTGGGTACGAAAATCGCGACACCGTGATTGTCACCACCCCAGTGATCGACCTGCTCCACGGTTCGCCGACCCGCCAGAATCGCACCTGGCGCGTTCCATTCGTCCCACAACTGTCCGACCGGTCCGGTCGGTCGGGAAAAATCCCCGTACCACTCGTGCAACCGCATAAAGTCGTCGCCGCCGGGATTGCCCACTTCATCGTTAGGCCCCGCGATATACCCGTCCAGTGACATGGACATGAAGAGCACTGATTTAGACACTGTTATCTCCTATGGTCTTTTTCCAAACTGGGGCGGTGGGAATTCGCTCCGCGGGTGGGCTATTGATGCAAAAGCTCGTTCAGCCAAGCCGAGTGCGCGTGCGGACTGTCTTGATGTTCCCAAGGACGCTCGAGCGACACAGACGCCGACATCCCGAATACGGATTTTGGGTACTGCCCGCACTTAAGCTGCGCGCGAATGATAGGAGGCTCTCTACTTGGCATACTCGACGGCTATTACCTCTGAGGATCGACGACTACGCCAATCGCCAAGCGACTGAGGCCGGATCTACGCGCCATCCGATTTTTGTACCTTATACGTGCCGCTCCACAAGCTATCCTGCCGCGGCCGTGCGGATGGCTAACACGATCCCGCTAATCCCTGCTCCACGCCTAGGGGAGCAGGAGCTGAGCGTCAGCGATGAAATACCAAACGAAGGCTCGAGTTCGCCACCTGCCAGAAGCAATACTAACTATCGCCGCAGCTAGTGCTCTTGAAGGGATTCGACCCAGAGGCACATTTTTGATCGGAAACTGTCGAATTTTCAAGAATGTACGGGTCTGGAGGTTGAGCCGAAATCCCAGGCGCTAACACCACAATGCCGAAATAGGCACGGCGTATAGATGTTCTCCGAAGGGGACCACTTTTTGATGGTCATACAAAACAAAGCCTGAAACAAATCTTTCTCCAGATGCCTCGGCCAGGATTCGCAATCCGGAAAAATCGGCGCTCGAGACGGTAGCCGCCGCCTTTATCTCAATACCGACGATGCGTCCTCTTCTGTCTTCGATGACGATATCGACCTCGTTCTGCTGCTTGTCGCGAAAGTGTGAGAACTCAAATCGTTCTTCCCCGCCACTCGCGAGTTTAAGAATTTCGGCGAAGACGAAAGTCTCCAGCAGCGGTCCAAATTGCCCCCTCTCTGCCCTTAGCCGGTCGAGAGAGAGGTCCCGGAGGGAAGCGAGAAGACCAGAATCGAGAAAATGTATTTTCGGTGTCTTGATGAGGCGTTTCAGCTTATTGGAAAACCAGGGCTGTAAGGTTCGAGCGAGGAATAAGCTCTCGAATATGCCGACGTATTTTTGTGTTGTGATATGGTTCATCCCGATAGCGGCACCAATGCCGGAATAGTTCACCAATTGACCTGAATGCGCCGCAAGAATGCGTAGCAACCGCGGCATTTGCGTAATCTGCTCGATTTGTGCCACATCGCGAACATCGCGTTGAACGATTGCCTGGACATAATCTGCGTACCAGTCCTGTCTGCGGCTCTGGTTTTTACGGCCCAATGCCTCGGGATATCCACCTGCCAGAACCGCGGCCATCAAGTCGTCGCCGAAGATGGAATCTCCGACTTTGGCGTCGTTGCGAAAAGCGTCGCGCAAAAAGTTGCCGCCAGCCGCCTTGATTTCGCTCTGAGCGAGCGGCAGCAATCGGACGACCTCCATACGTCCTGCGAGCGAGTCCGCTACGCGTGGCAGTGTCATGAGATTGGCTGAGCCCGTCAGAAGGAATCGTCCCGGACGTTGGTCGGTATCCACACTTTCTTTGATTGCCAGCAGCAGCTCTGGAGCGCGCTGAATCTCGTCGATGATGGCCCGGTCCATTCCTCTGACGAACCCAACCGGGTCTCGTTGAGCCGCTTCCAGGGTCGTCGCATTGTCGAGTGTGTAATAGTCCATTTCTGGACTGGCCATCTTCCTGGCCAGCGTCGTTTTGCCGGATTGTCGGGGGCCGACGATCAATACGACGCGCGTGTCCGACATGGCATCGTTAACACGTTGCTCGGCGAGCCTTGGATATATCGCCATAGTTTTTGCTCCTTGTGACCAGTTGAAACTACGGTATTGACTAATTGAAAGTCAATGCATGACCATTTGAAATCAAAGAGACGCCCATTTGAAACGGCATCCGCCGGAGCGCGCCAGTAAAAGCGCGTGAGCAGAAGCACATTGACGGCCTGCAAGCCTTCACGGCATGCTGCCTTCGGCGACCCAGGCTCGGATCAGAAAACGGGAGCAGCGTGCTGGCCACTGCTTCGGCAGGCAACACAAAGAAATGGCTGTCCTGGCTCTGACGGTCAGCCCCCGACCGAACCGGCTGGGCCGGGTTGCAAGGGTAGGGAGGGGTGGGTGATAGCGCTCCCCTTCGGCTTTGGCTTTGAGACTATGCCCGCCCCTTCATTCCGCTGCCTCCATGCGCGCTAGCGCCTTCTGGCTTTTGGCAATGACCTCCGGATCGTTCATGAAGTCCGTCCGCCGGCCGGGCTTGCGGCCGCGCTTCTGATAGCCGTTGCTCGTGCTACCGTCGCGAACGCCGAACATCGGATCCTTCTGCCCGGTGCGTCGGGGACCGCTTTTGCTGCGCTGCTCGTCCCGCCCGGCCTGCAGTTCTAGGATCATCGAGAGCACGTCATCCAAACGCTTGTTCTCGACAACAACTGAGCGATGAACCGAGCGCAAGGTGTCAAAGTTCTGTTGGGCAGGACGTAACTCTCATGCATAATCTCGAGGCGTCCGTCCGGATAGTCGCAAACCACAACCTTCTTACCTGCCAAGGGTCTGGAGAGGGCACTTGGTTCGAGAACGAAGAGGACTTTGTCGTAGCGTAGCGTCAGGGATTGCGACAGCGTGCGAGCTTCTTTCCTACACATGGCGCCATCCAGGTTCTCATGATCGGCCAGCGGCCGGTGCATATCCTTAGGATTACGCGGCTGCTTACCGAACCGGGAATTGAAATCTGCCATGAATTCCGGCGCATAAGCGTTGGCTGCCTCAATCGTATCGATGCCGCGAAGCCGCAACTCCTTGACCAGCCGATCCTGCAGCGTCTGGTTGGCGCGTTCTACGCGGCCTTTGGCCTGCGGGGTGTTGGCGCAGATAATGTCGATGTTCAGCTCATAAAGGGCTCGGCCGAACTGCGTCAGGCCGCTCGTCCGGTCTTTCTCCGAAGCATGGACTGGGCGGAAGACACCGTGCTTGTCGCTGTAGAATGCCAGAGGCTTGCCCCACTGCTGCAAATAGGCCTTCGTCGCATAGAAGTAGTCGAATGTATTCTCCGATCCGGCAAACCGTAGATGCAGCAGCTTGCCGGTGGCGTCATCGATATAGACGAGTAGGGCGCTTTGGGGCCGCGGTTCTCGAACATGGAGTAATCGCGGCGCGATCGTCTGCGGCTTTTGGTCTGGCGAGGGTGGTTGCCCCCGATAAGATGGAAAAACGGGCTCTCGATTGGAACCGGGCCCAAACATCGGATGGAGGCAACCATGAACCAATATATTGGCCTTGATGTTTCATTGAAAGATACGGCAATTTCGATCCGCGAAGACGGGAAGCGGATCTGGCGGGGGAAATGTCCTTCGGATCCAAAACTTCTGGCGGAGATGATCCGCAAGCATGCCCCTTACGCTCGGCGCGTCGTATTCGAGACGGGACCGTTGTCGACGTGGTTCTATCACGTGCTGACGAGCGAGGGAGTGCCGGCGATCTGTATAGAAGCGCGGCACGCGCAAAAGGTATTGAACGAGACGCTCAACAAAACCGATGCCAATGATGCGGATGGTTTAGCTCAACTCGCTGAAGCCGGTTTTTACAAAGCGGTTCGCGTCAAGTCGTTTGACGCTATGATGACCCGCTCATTGGTGGCTGCCCGCGAACAACTCCTGTACATCTCAACGCAACTCGGCAATCAAATCCGCGGCCTGATGAAGACCTTCGGTCTGATCATCCCGAAAGCGAAGGGTCGAGTGTTTGATGGCGATGTGCGGAAGCTTTTGGACGGGAACAACGAGCTTGCGAAGATCATCTTGCCTCTTTTGGACGCGTGGCACGATATCCGCAAGCGCGCCGCCGATCTTGGTCGCCAGTTGCTTATAGTGGCCCGTCAAAGCGAAGCCACGAAGCTATTGATGACAATCCCGGGAATCGGCGCAGTCACAGCGGTGTCCTACGTTACGGCAATTGAAAATCCAGAAAACTTTCGAACGTCACGCTCGGTCGGCGCCTGGCTTGGGCTGACAACGCGACGTTATCAGTCAGGTGAGGTCGACTATGACGCCCATATCTCGCGAAGGGGGGACAATCGTTTACGTGGGCTGCTTTATGAAGCGGCGACAGTGCTTTTGACGAGAACCAGCGCCAGGGCCGAGAGCAGTCTCAAGAGCTGGGGACTTAAGCTGCGCGAGCGACTTGGCTTCAAGCGCGCCGCCGTGGCGGTTGCCCGAAAGCTTGCGGTCATCATGCACAGCATGCTCAGAACAGGAGAAGTGTTCAACGCATCGGCTGGTGCCGCTGTATAGGCGATGCGCTCAGCCTTCATCCCTCAGCGCGTCATCTAACTAGAGGCGCTGAGCGTCCCTGCTGCGGACGTGGGCAGGATCATTCCGCTTCTAGTGGCTGCAGCTCGTTGAGACTGCGCCTCGAACATTAGGAAGATCCCACCTGCGAAGACCATTGTGCGGCGACATCTGTCGACCGCGGAGACAACCCTGCGCCCAGCAATGGACAGCTCTGCCGGTACGGCCGATGAGGGCAGATCCATCCAAACAGTCTAGCCGTCTTTCCCATCCCGCAAGACGGCAACGTCGAGGAATGCTCAAATCAGCTTGACGGATGGAATGCGATTAGACAACCACCAGTGATGCGAGCCATCGATCTGCACGAGCTCACCAAAGCAATCACGCCGGCCACGCGGCTGGAAAACCCGCTTCTTACGCTCGCGTCGCGAGACCCATATGCCGGCCTCTGTCATCCATTGGCGTAACGTCTCCTTGGCGAGCGAGATGTGATGCAGTTCGATCAACTTCTCGCGCGCCAGCGTCGGGCCAAAATCGAGATAGCGTTCGCGGATCAGGTCTAGCGCCGCATTGCGAAACTCCTCGCTGTGGCGCCGATTGCTCGGTCGTGATCGCTTCTTCGAAACCAGGCCGGCTGCACCGGACGCCACTCCTACGCGAACTTATCCTGGCGTTCCTGGAGATACCTCGCGCGGACGCCGGCAGTGCCCATGCCGAAAGACTTATCGCGGTCATTCTCGGCCAGCTCCAGGCGAGTCCGATCGCGCCGCTGTCCCTTCCCTCGCCGGCATCCGAGCGCCTCCGTAGCATCGCTCCAGACATCAGGGACGAACCGGGTGCCGATTGGCCACTCGATGCGCTTGCGTCACGTGCGGCCATGTCCCCCGCAGCTTCCAGCGCCATTTCCAATCTGAGACAGGCATGAGTTTCCGCGCCTGGCGTCAGCAGGCGAAACTTCTCAAAGTAGTGGAGTGGCTCGCTGCCGGCCGAAGCGTCGGCGATATCGCCTTTTCGCTTGGCTACTCAGGCCCCAGCGCCTTCATTGCGGTGTTCAGGACGGCTTTTGGCGCTTCTGCCGGACAGTGTTTCGCGAATGAAATGAGAGCGCCCAGTCGCACCGAACCCGCGCATGGGGCCTAATGCCCCGCTGATGCCGGGCACAAGGTGGCGGATGGGAGGATCTCGCGAGGAAACTTACTCTGGCGCGCCAAATAAGCAATCATTTGATGATCGACAGCGTCTTGCGATCAAGCGTGAGGGCGACAGAGGCAATCAATGCGACGCCAAAGGCAATCTGCAGAAACCTTGAATCAAAGCCGATGACAAGGCATCCAATCGGAATCAAGGTGAAGATTAAGGCGCCGAAGACGGCGTGGAGAGGGTTGCCAACGCCGCCATTGATTGAGTCACCACCAGGGATCGAAGCTGCGATCGGGCCCCCAGCCTGTCTCCTCAAACGCTGAACACTCTGCCTTCATTGTCGGCCACCTATTTGTGGTACCGCTACTGCTCTGCCAAAGCAACGCCATTGCCTTGTGCATGGCGAACGACATTTTCCGAAAATCCTTGTTGACGAGCCTCTTCGACGAATTCGCGCACCAACAGACCCGCAGCCGGATGGGAACAACTGACAGCGATCGTTTGCCTTATAATGAGGAAAGGTTCCACCAAAACGCGGAAGCCTTTATGGGTGCCCGCAAAACGCTCAAGCGCTTGCCGCACACCCGCCGCGGCGTGATGTTTACCTTCGACAAACATTTCAAGCGCCTCCCCCGGGGTAGACGAATGAACGATTCTGGCACGCGCGAGACGCCGGGACAAATAGAGGTCATAGGCAGCGTTGCGGGTGACGCAAATTTCCACGCCCTCCGCGTCGACGTCCTGAAAGGTGCGATACGGTGTTGCCTCTCGAACCACCAGCGTACCCTCGATCATCGCATAGGCAGGCGAAAACAGCAGCCTGTCTTCACGTGCCGGATCGGCGGCCAGGAAGGCGATGTCCCACTCGTCGTGATCGACCCGCTCCAGAATCTTGGCTGCTGATGGGTATGCGACGAATTCGACGCGACAACCGAGGCGCTCCGCAAGCTCTTTGGCGAGTTGTGGGCTGACCCCTTCAACGGATCCTGTCTCTGGGTCGTGCTGCACCAAAGCGATATTTGCAAGGTTTACCGCCGCCCGAAGATAGCCTTTTGGGATCAGTGCGCTGAGAGAAGCTGTGACATCGCCGGTCATGTTCGATCTCCTGCCCGACAACGCAATGTTGCGGTCACGATTGCCTGAATTTCGTTGCCAACGCCTCGGTTCCGCGTGCGAGAAGGCCGACATCGATGCCGACTGCGGTAAAAGTCGTTCCGAGTTCAATGCAGCGGGCGGCAAAAGCGGTGTCCGGCGTCAGGATGCCGGCCGGTTTGCCGAGAGCTGCAAGGCGGCTGATCGCATGCTCGACGGCAGCCACGACCTCGGGATGACCGGGCTCCCCCGGATATCCAAGGCTGGCGGCAAGATCCGCCGGGCCGATGAAGACGCCATCGACACCATCAACCTGTGCAATGGCTTCCAATGCCTCGAGTGCGGCGCGAGTTTCCAGCTGCACCAGCAGACACAACTCCTCTTCCGCCCGCCTGGCATAGCCCGAGACACGCCCAAAACGCGTCGCCCGCGTCAGTCCCGATACACCGCGGATACCGGCAGGAGGATAGCGCATGGCGGAGACCGCAGCTTCCGCTTCCGCACGGTTCTGCACATAAGGAATGAGGAGTGTCTGCGCGCCGATATCGAGGTAGCGCTTGATCAGAACCACATCATTGCTTGCGGGCCGCACGATCGCCGAGACATCGTACGCCGCGACCGCCTGCAACTGTGGCAAGACAGTCAGTACGTCGCCTGGCGAGTGTTCGGTGTCGAACAGCAGCCAATCGAACCCGGAGGGCGCGACGACCTCCGCCGCATAGCTGCCCGGCAGACTGCACCAGAGACCAATCTGCTGCCTCTTTTCGAACAGCGCCCGCTTGAAGCGATTTTTCGGAAGGTTCATGTTTTAACCTATACAAAAGCGACGCCGATTGCGCCGATCGGGCCATAATCCACGTGGATGACGTCGCCAGCAGCGATGTCAACCGGGCGGGTAAAGGAGCCCGCCAGCACGATCTGCCCCTTTTGCAGTTTGCCGCCAACCGCATGGAGCTTGTTGACGAGCCAGGCGATCCCCGCCGCGGGATGTCCCATGACGGCCGCCGATACTCCGGACTCCTCGATGATCCCATTCTTGGAGAGCGTCGCCCCGATCCACCGGATGTCGACATCCATCGGACGGATCACGCGACCGCCGACGACGATGGCGCCGAAGGCCGCGTTATCCGCTATGGTATCTGTGATCGCGCGCGGAACCTCGGTCCTGTAGTCGATGATTTCGAGCGCCGGCACGATGAATTCCGTGGCGCGCATAACGTCGTAGATGCGGGTACTCGGGCCTTCGAGATCCTCGCCCATGACGAAGGCAAGTTCCACTTCGAGGCGCGGTTTGATGAAGAGGTCGGCCCTGATCTGAGCGCCATCGTTGAACAGAGCATCATCAAGGATGCGCCCATAATCCGGCTCGGTCATCTTCGATGCCATCTGCATGGCGCGCGACGTCAGGCCGATCTTGTGGCCCGCGACGCGCGCGCCCTTGGCAATCCTGCCTTCCGCCCAAAGATCCTGGATGCGATACGCATCCTCGATTTCGATGTGTGGATAGGTCTTGCTGAGCTGCGGGATGGGCACCCGGCTTTCCTCGGCGCCCAGCAATGCCTGCGCCGCGCGGCGGTGTTCTTCTTCCGTCAACATGGGTATGGTTCTTCCGTTTGTTTATTTGATTGGCGCACGCGGCAGAACCGCTTCGCCGGGCTCCATCACGTATGTGTACTCCAGGGAAAACCAGGGAACGTTCACACTCGGATCTTCCGAATGCGGTTCGTCATGCTGCACGAAATCGCCGGTCAGCGCGGACGTCACCCCGAATTGCACGTCGGAATCGATATTCGGATCGCTCGGGTCGAAAACCTGCGAAATAAGTGTCTTGAAACCTTGCTTGAAGATCAGCGCATGTAGATGCGCCGGACGATAGGGGTGACGCCCCTGGGCCTTCAAAAGCCGACCGACGACACCGTCCACCGGGATCGGATATCCGATCATCTTCACCGTGCTGAACCAGAAGCGGCCCTCCGCGTTCGTCGTGAATTTGCCCCGCAAGTTCATCTCGGCCTGATCAGGATCCTGGTTCTCGTAGAGACCGACGGGCGACGCGTGCCAGACATCCACTTCGGCGCCCGCAATGGGTTTACCGTGTGCATCCACCACCCGCGCGTGAACGAAAAGTGGAGAACCCGGCGTATCCGACCGGACGATGGTACCGCCATTTTCAACGCGCGGTGAGTTGAGGCGCCAGAAGGGTCCAAGCAGCGACTGGGACGTTTCCGTTTGTCCCTGGTCGCCATTGTTGAGCAGGCAGACCAGTGTCGAAACGCCCAGCGAGCCCGACATCAAGACGAACTCGTTATGACTGTCCGTCTGCAATTGGCCGATTTCGTTGAGGACCGCAGTGGCATCGCGAAACTCCGGCTCCGTCAGGCGAACTTCGCGAACAAAGGCGTGCAGATGCTTCACCAGCGCCGTCAGGATCTCGCGAAGCCGGCTATCGGCAGTCTGCGCCATCACCTTCAGAACAGCCGCCGTCACATCCTCGTGCGTCCGTATCACCATCTCACACCTCCGTTGGGCGTGCTTGTTTTGAAAAATCATCGATTATTTGTCAAGACAAAACCTCCACGAAATGTGGGATGATTTATGGGGATGAGCGTAGACCGCTTAAAATTCACCAAAATGCATTTGATATTATTCAATAAAACCCAAATGTGATCGAGTGTGATCCGAAGATCGACGCCGACCACCATCAAGCCGTTGACAGGAATAATCGTTTATTATACGGATCGTCGATAATGAGTTCCGCGATCTGAAAAGGCGGCGGAACCATCTGGGAGGATGTCAATGCAATCAGGACCTGGCAGCCCCATTTTGGAAAGCGGCGCGGAGGCGGCAACGTCGTCCTTTCTAGATGACGGCAAAAATACCATCGCCAGCCAGTTGGTGTCGCGATTGCGCGAGGCGATTATTTCCGGCCAGCTCGAGGCTGGCAGCAAGATCAATCTCGACCGGGCAAAACAGAGCTTTAACGTCAGCCTCAGCCCTTTGCGAGAGGCATTGGCGCGTCTCATTTCGGATGGACTTGTCGAGTTCGAAGACAATCGCGGCTACCGCGTGTCGCCCGTTTCGCTGTCGAACCTCGAAGAGATCACCAGTTTGCGCGAGGAATTCGAAACATATGCGTTGCGGGAATCTATGCGCGTCGGCGATGTCGATTGGGAAGGCAATGTCATGCGCGCGCTGCACCGCCTGAACCGCACGGAACGGGATGCGGCAAGACCCGAAACGCTTGAACAGTGGGAAGCCGTCCACCGGGAGTTTCATCTCACCCTGATATCGGGCTGCCGGAAGCCGCTGCTTCTCAGTTTCTGCAAGACCATGCTGAACTTGAACGACCGCTATCGGCGCACATTTCTCACCCGCACATCCGGCGACCGCAATGTCAGCGTTGAACATAGCGAAATCGCGCAAGGAACAGTGGCGCGGGATATGGACTATGCCTGCGACCGGCTGCGCGAGCACATCCATCGTACCGGCACAAATCTGCGACGGCATCTCGCTGAAAAGGGAATTGCCTGAATGGAGACGCGGCGGGAAACAATACCAGCCAAGATTTCAGCGCCGTCGCTGGGGATCGCGCATTTTTCAGCGATTGATGTCGAGCCGGCGAAATTTGTGTCGCTTGCCGCCGCAGCCGGCTTTTCGTCGGTTGGCCTGCGCCTTCATCCGGCATTTCCCGGCGCTCCCTATTATGAGCTGCCGACCGGAAGCGACGCAACTCGTGACGTTAAAGCCCGTCTGGATGGTGAAGGGATCTCGCTCTACGACATCGAATTCGTAGTCATCGGACCGGACTTCCATGCCGCTGCTCTGACGTCAGTGCTGGAAGCAGCAAGCGCGCTTGGTGCGCGACGTCTCAGTGTCTGCGGCGACGACCCGGATCGGGAGCGCCTTGTCGCCAGTTTCGCGGCGCTTTGCGACCTTGCGGCCACCTTCGGCATGGGCGTCGATCTGGAGAACATGGGCTGGCGCCCTGTTGCCAGCTTTGACGACACCCTGTCGATCGTGCAGGGATCGTGCAGGGACAATGCCGGTGTGCTGGTCGATGCGCTGCACTTCTTCCGCAATGGCGGCCAAGCCGAGGATGTCTCTTCTGCCCCTCAAGGCATGATCAGGAGCATTCAGCTCTGCGACGCCCGTGGACCCGCGCCGACGACGGCGGATCAAATGGTCAGCGAGGCCAGAACGGGACGTTTCGCCCCAGGGTTGGGCGAGCTTCCCATTGCCAGCCTGATAAAAGTGTTGCCGGCAGTCGCTGCCGTCTCGGTGGAGGTGCCTATCCATTCCAGCCAGACACCCGAGGAGCATTTGCGTCACCTTTACGATGCCACCCGTGCGTTGACCGGCTAAACACGAGCAACAGCGCAACAGCTAATACGACACGGAGACAGGCAGAGGAGCCCGTCGACGGGAGAGAGATATTGTCATGAACTACGTGCTGGATTTCAGCGTTGTCTTCGAAAAGATGCCCGACCTGCTGATGGGGGCTCTGGCCACAATCGGCCTTGCGCTGGCCGGCATGTCGCTGGCGCTGGTGGTAGGCGTGATCGGCGTTGCCGCCCGGACATCGAATATCCGTCCCTTGCGCTCGGCCGTCATCGCCTTCGTCGAAGTGGTCCGCAATACTCCTTTCCTGGTGCAGATCTTCTTTATCTTCTTCGCCTTGCCGATGATGGGTATGCGCCTCAATCCCACCGCCACGGCGATCATCGCGCTCGCCGTCAATGGCGGCGCCTATGCCATCGAAATTATTCGTGGCGGTGTCGACAGCATCCACAAGGGTCAGGTTGAAGCCGGGCTCGCGCTCGGCCTGCACAAGGCGCAGGTGTTTCGCCTCATCGTCCTGAAGCCGGCGCTCAGGGCTATCTATCCCTCGCTGACCAGCCAGTTCATCATGCTGACGCTGACCACATCGGTCTGCACATCCATTGCGGCTTACGAGCTGACTTCCGTCGCACAGATCATCGAGTCCGATACGTTCCGCAGCTTCGAGGTCTATTTCACGATCACGCTCATGTACCTCGTCATCTCCTGGATGATGATGGGGCTGTTTGCGCTGATCTCGCGGCATTTCTTCAGCTATCCGGTGCGGTGAGGAGCAGGACAATGAGTGTTATCGGCCAAAACGAAATGCTTTTCCTCCTGCAGGGCCTGAAGTGGACGCTACTTCTATCTGCGATCGGTTTCATCGGTGGCGGCATATTCGGACTGATCATCGCGCTTGCCAGGACGTCTGCACATTCCGCGCTCCGCAAGACGGCGGCGGGCTATATCTCCGTCTTTCAGGGTACACCCCTGCTGATGCAGCTGTTCGTGGTCTATTACGGGATCGCACTTGTCGGCATCAGCGTCGAGGCATGGGCGGCCGTCGCCATCGCCTTCACGCTGCATGCCAGCGCTTTTCTCGGCGAGGTCTGGCGCGGCGGCATCCAGGCAATCCCGAAGGGCCAGACTGAAGCCGCAAATGCGCTGGGCCTCCATTATATCTCGCGGATGAAGGACGTGATCCTTCCGCAGGCCTTCAAGGTTTCCCTGCCGGCAACCGTCGGATTCTTCGTCCAGCTCGTCAAGGGGACATCGCTTGCCGCCATCGTCGGCTTCATCGAACTCGCCCGCGCCGGACAGATCGTCTCCAATCAGACCTACAGGCCGCTGCTGATCTTCGGCATCGTCGGCGCGATCTACTTCATCATTTGCTGGCCCCTGTCTCACTATGGGACCCGGCTCGAAAATCGGATGGCAAAGGCCGCCCGGTAAGTTGGCAATCCAAAAAACACAAAAGCTCTATCAACCAAGGAGGAGAAGGTAATGATCAGCATTAATACCGGCCTGAAGCGCCGTAGAATTCTGTTCGCAGCGGCAGTTCTGGTAGTCGCCCCATGGCTATCGCCGATGTCTGCCCAGGCCGCGACAGTGGAGGAGGTCAAAGCCAAGGGCAAGATCGTCGTCGGCATTCAGGGCGACAACGCACCCTGGGGCTTCGTCAATTCGAGCGGCGTTCAGGACGGTTTCGACGCCGATATCGCCAAGCTTTTCGCCAAGGAACTGGGCGTTGAGGTCGAGTTCTCACCACTCGCGGTCGCCAATCGCATCCCGGCACTTGTCACCGGCAAGGTCGATATCCTGTTTGCCACCATGGCGATGACCGAGGAACGAGCCAAGTCCATCCAGTACAGCAAGCCGTATGCGGGCAACACGATTTCGCTCTATGGTCCGAAGGACAAGAAGATGGCCGAAATCGGCGATCTCGCAGGCTTGGAGATCGGCGTTCCAAAGTCAAGCTCGCAGGATAAGGCGGTGACCACCGCTGTCGGCGATACGGCGACCGTCCGGCGCTTCGACGATGATGCCGCCTCCATCCAGGCGCTACTTTCCGGCCAGGTGCAGGCGGTCGGTGGCAATCAGTTCTACCTCGACCGTCTGGAAGCAGCCAGCGCCGGTACATATGAACGCAAGATCGATTTCCTCACGACATTCAATGGCGTCGGAACACGACTCGGCGAGAAGGACTGGAATGAAGCCGTCAACGCCTTCCTCGACAAGATCATGGCGAACGGCGAGCACGCCAAAGTCTATGCGAAGTGGATGAAAGTGGACGTTCCGAAGTTCCCCGAATCCATTCCGAACATCCCCTTCACCATCAACTGATACATGTTCTACGCAGGAGATCGCCGTGCCAAACGCCGCTGACACTCAAGGCCCGTTTCTCTCGATGGAAAGCGTGGATAAATGGTACGGCGCATTCCATGCGTTGAAGAACATCAGTCTTACGGTCCGCAAAGGCGAGAAAATCGTCCTTTGCGGACCGTCCGGATCCGGCAAATCCACGCTGATCCGTTCGATCAATGCGCTCGAGAAAATCGAGAAAGGCACGATCACGGTCGAGGGGACAAAGCTGAATGACAGCAGCAAGTCGATCGACGCCGTCCGGCGCGAAGTCGGCATGGTGTTTCAGAGCTTCAACCTGTTTCCGCACATGACCATTCTAGAAAACTGTACACTCGCCCCCATGCGGGTTCGGGGCACCAGCAAGGTGGATGCCGAGAAAATCGCCCGCAAATATCTCGAACGTGTCCGCATTCTCGATCAGGCCGACAAGTACCCCGCCCAACTTTCCGGCGGACAGCAGCAGCGCGTTGCGATTGCACGGGCGCTCTGCATGGAGCCGAAGGCCATGCTGTTCGACGAGCCGACCAGTGCGCTCGATCCTGAGATGGTCAAGGAAGTGCTCGACACGATGATCGGTCTGGCCAGGGACGGCATGACGATGATCTGCGTCACCCATGAAATGGGCTTTGCCCGGCAGGTGGCCGACCGCGTGATCTTCATGGCCTCTGGCGAAATCGTCGAAGAAGCGCCGCCGGAAACCTTCTTTCGCAATCCGTCGCATCCGCGCACCCAAGCCTTCCTCGGCGAAATCCTGGCCCATCATTAAGGCGATCCGCACATGACTGTTTCAAACGAAACGATGAAGCGCGCTGTGTTGGTGGGACTGATCGGCGCGGATATCCAGATGTCGAAATCCCCTGCTCTGCACGAGCGCGAAGGCCTGCTTCAGGGCCTCGACTATCGCTATGAACTCCTCGACCTTGCGGAGCGCGGCGTTCCGGCCACCGCCCTGCCTGATCTCCTTGCGGAAGAGGAAGCGCGCGGCTTTGCCGGCAGCAACATCACCCACCCCTGCAAGCAGACGGTGATTCCACATCTGACGGATATGTCCGAGGACGCGCTCATGCTAGGCGCCGTCAACACGGTCGTATTCAAGAATGGAAGACGGACCGGTCACAACACGGACTGGTACGGTTTCTATGAAAACTTTCGGCGCGGTCTTCCTGATGTTCCGCGGCATAGGGCTGTCCTTCTGGGCGCCGGCGGCGCCGGCGTCGCGGTCGCACATGCCGCGATGAAACTCGGCATCAAGCGTCTCGCGATTTTCGATCAGGATAGTCCACGCGCCAGCAAGCTGGCGGAGGATCTGAATAGCCGCTTTTCCGCAGAACGCGCCTTCGCGATTACCGATGTCGGCGAAGCGCTGCGGACCGCCGATGGGCTCATCCATGCGACACCAACGGGAATGAAGAACCATCCGGGCCTGCCGATCGAGGAAAGTTGGCTGGAGCCCCATCATTGGGTCGCCGACATCGTCTACATGCCGCTCATGACCGAGCTTCTGACGCTTGCAACCCGCCTTGGCTGCCGCACCCTGCCCGGTGGCGGAATGACGGTGTTTCAGGCGGCCGCGGCGTTCAAGCTCTTCAGCGGTATCGAACCGGACGCCGAACGCATGAGCACCCATTTCAACGAACTGTGCCGAGCCTCCTGATCCAGGCTGGCGAAGGAAGAAAACGATGCCCCATATCGTTATCGAATATAGCGAGGGAGCCGGCAGACGTATGGACGTGCCGGCGCTGGTGAAGGCCGTTCATCGCAGCGTGCGTGAAAGCGGCGCGGTCAAGCCAAATGCCGTGCGCACCTTTGCCCGCGAGGCCACCCATTCGCTGGTTGCCGACGAGCATCCCGACAATCAGTTCGTGCAGATCATCTTGCGGATCGCGCCCGGCCGTACGCCTGACGAAAAACGGGCAATATTGCAGACGGTCTATGACGCAGCCGATGGCGTCGTACGTCCGGCACTTGACGAGGGGCGCTGCGCCCTGCGTGCCGATCTCATCCAGTCCGATCCCGATTTTGCAATCCACGAGACAACACTGCCGTGACCATTCCGGCAATTTGAAAGGAAGAAGAATGAGCCTCATCTACGTCCTAAATGGCCCAAACCTCAATCTGCTCGGCAAGCGCCAGCCACATATCTATGGCCACGAGACGCTCGCTGATGTCGAGGCCGATTGCCGCCGGCTCGCCTCTGAACTCGGTCACGACATCCGCTTTTACCAGAGCAACCGCGAATACGAGATCATCGACTGGATCCACGAAGCGCGTGAGGACGGCGCCGGCATCGTCATCAACCCGGCCGCCTTCACCCACACCTCCGTTGCGATTCTCGATGCGCTCAATACCTTCGAGCAGCCGGTCATCGAGGTGCATATCTCTAATGTCCACAAGCGCGAAGCCTTCCGCCATCACTCCTTCGTCTCGCACCGCGCCGATGGCGTGATCGCCGGTCTTGGCACCGAAGGCTATCAGCTAGCGATCCGCCGGGTGGCAAACCTGATCATGTCGGCCGAGAAGAAGTGACGCGAAAGGGGCTCGGCATGGAACTGAAAGTAGGGCTTGCGGTGCTCGGCGCAGGTCTGGCCGGCAAACTATCCAGCACGTACTTGCCGAGCCGCAGGCGGAACTCCTGGCCGTCGTCGATCCGATGCCGTTAGGGCAGCAGATCGCGCGGGAATCCGGCGCTAAATGGTTTCCGAGCTTTGCGGCAATGATCGAGACGGATCGTCCCGACGGCATCATCGTCGCGACGCCCAACCAAATCCATGTCACCAACGGTCTCGAAGCCGTTGCCACCGGGGTGCCGGCGCTGATCGAAAAGCCGATTGCCGACGATGTCGCGGCCGGTGAAAAGCTGATCGGTGCGGCGGAAGCCGCCGGCGTTCCGCTTCTGGTCGGCCACCATCGCCGCCACAATCCGATGATCTAGAAGGCGAAAGAGATCATCGACAGCGGCGAGCTTGGCCACATCCTCGTCGCCAACGCGATGTTCCGGCTGTTCAAGCCGGATGACTATTTCGACATCGAATGGCGGCGCCAGGCCGGGGCCGGCCCGGTCTTCCTCAACCTGATCCACGACGTCGACAACCTGCGCTACCTCTTTGGCGACATCGTTGCCGTCCAGGCGCGCGAATCCAGTGCCGTCCGCGGCAACGCCGTCGAAGAGACCTCGGTGATCCTGATGGAATTCGCAAGCGGTCTCCTTGCCACAGCGTCCGTCTCGGACTCCGTCGTCGCTCCCTGGAGCTGGGAGATGACGGCGGGCGAAAACCAAGCTTACCCGAAAACGAAAGAGTCATGTTACGTGATCGGAGGGACCCACGGATCCCTGACGATCCTGCGCTCGACGTGTGGAAGAACGGCATAAAACGTAGCTGGTGGGCGCCGTTCGAAAAGCGCCGCGTCGCCGTCCAGTACGAAGACCCGCTGGTGCTACAGATTCGGCAGTTCTGCAAGGTGATCCGCGATGAAGAAGCGCCGTTGGTCAGCGGGCGCGAAGGGCTGAACACACTAAAGGTCATTTTGGCCGTCAAACAATCCGCGGCAAGTGGCGAGCGCATCGTTCTAGGATAGAAACAAACCAACGCGCCGGGTTGTTGAAGCACTATGAAGACGATCCGCGGGTTGGTATCGGATCCGCGGAATTGCTGAGAAGGGCCCTCCGGGTTGTAAAACTGATCGGCAGGGAAATGCTCGCCTTGAAAGGATTCAAACCGACACCCTGTCCCCAAGATTTCCCAACCACGTGAATTTGTTTGAGTCGACCATCAACTCTGAAAGGTCTTTATCACGACGGTAGATAGCTGCCGTTTGTCGACGCGGTCAGTGTGACCGCTTCCGACATTGCTCAAAGGATATTGCCGGAGACTATCCCGAAAGCCGCCGTTCATTGACTCTATTTCTCACGGAGCTTTGCAAGGTAATCCCGCAATAACCCAGCGCGACAGGGACGAAAGCTGGCTCCGTTGCTGGAAAGGCTCTCGATGCGGTCGACCCTGAACATCCGGAAGTCATCACGCAGACAACACCAGGCCAGAACCGTCAGGACGTGATCGCTGTACATGATAGCAAGGGGCGAATGATGCGCTGGCTGGCGGTGCCCGCTTGATCGCGATAGCCGATTTCGATCTCCTGTTCCTCCCAACACGCATGGCGTATCAGTTGCAGATGCGGATGCGAGCCGTAGCGACCACTAGGCCGATAGACGTGGGATATGGAATGCAGCAGTTGCTGCTCGCGATCGTCCGGCAAGGTTGCGGCAATTTTAGCGAGCACAGCCTCCGCGGCGCGCGCCAAGTCCGGATCGCCCATCTGCCGCACTTCGCCTAGGCCTACGGTAATCGCCTCGATTTCCAGACGATCGAATGTTTGCGGCGGCAGAGCATAGTCCTCGATCAGGCGATAGCCGTATCCACGTTCTCCCTCAATTCGAGCGCCCGACAGCCGCAACAGCTCGATATCGCGGTAGATCGATCGTATGGATACGCCGCGTTCGACCGCCAGGCGCTCCGCCGTGATCGGGGGCGCCATGACACGCATAGGCTGAAGAAGGCGCAGTAGTCTATCGGGTCCGCTCATCGTCCTACTGCCGTGAAGTGTCAGTTGGGTACATCTATACCCGTTCATCCATTTCACATGGCCATCGAGCGTCCCGAGACGATAGTTTAGAAAGAGAGTGAACCATGGTTTTCAGTGCATTTGCCCAGATCAGTCTCTGGGGCGTTCTTGCTGCCTGCGCGTTCGGCTTCGTATTCGGGGGCGTATATTTTGGCGCCCTGGTACCTAGATATTACGCAATAGCGCTGGGACGCGAGGCAATGCCGGCCGCCGAGCTGGACATGCTGACCGTCCTAGGCCCCTTCGTATGCAATATCGTTATGATCGTCACGACGGCCGCGATCATGCACATGATCGGCGTTGTCTCGCTTGCCGATGCGCTGTCGCTCGGGCTAGTGATCGGCGTCGGTTATCTCCTGGCAATGTGCCTGACGATCGCGATCAATCCCAATTTCCCCAGACCGTTCTACTAGACGATGGTGAACGCGCCCTATTTCCTGGTCAGCATGTTGGTAACGAGCGTCGTGTTGTTCCTGCTGCGGTAGGCCCATTACGTGCACGAGCTCAGATGATGCGCGAAGCCTCTCGTGAAGCCGCATCATCGGGTTGAGCCCTCGGCGGATTGTCAGCCTATCGCCTATCGCCGTTGCCTATGAAATTTCGACATTGGGTCGCACACTGGAAGCACCACTCCGTGCGCTGCACGCCTGGACCCTGCAACACCGGGCCGAGGTAACGCGCGCTCGTGAACGCTACAGAGACAACTAGGGCTGCGGATCTGCTGATCGGACACTCACAGGAGGAATCCCGAACTGAGCTTTGAACGCTCGACTGAAGGCTGCTTCAGATTCGTAACCGATCCGTCTGGCAACGTCGCTGACACGCGCATTGGCATGCCGCATGAGCCCATGTGCAAGAGTGAGCCGCCATCGGTTCTGGTACGACAAGGGCGCTTCCTTCACCAACGAAGTGAACCGTTCGGCAAAGCTGGACCGAGACATTCCCACCGCGCGAGCAAGATCGGCGACGCTCCATTTGCGATACGGGTCGTCGTGAATGGCCTTGAGGGCACGGCTAATACGGGGGTCCGCCAACGCCCCCAGCCATCCGGTATCACCCGCGTTTTTGCTCTGTGCCCAGGTTCGAATGACCCGGATGATCAACACGTCGATGAGCCGGGAGATCATCACGGAGGAGCCGGGATGCACGGTCTGAGCTTCCATCATCATGAAATAAGCCAGTCCCTCAAGCCATCCGCCGGTCTGGCCGTCCGACTTTTCAATATGGATCACGGCCGGCAGTGCCGAGACGACCCAAGGCACAGCCGCGCTCTCGAAATGAAACGCTCCGGCCATGACCTTGGTCTGCTCGCCATTGCCACCATGGCGCAGGCCCAGCCGCTCGGTGGTGAAATGCTCCTGCATCAGGTCGCCGGCATTCGCCACCGTCGCATCACTGCCGTCGCTAAGGACATGACCGACGCCACGCGGCAGCATGAAGAGGTCACCGGCGATCGCCTGTACGGCGGGTTCGTCGGCTACCCGGACGATAAGGTTGCCTTCCAGAACCACGAAGAAATAGGCCGATCCGGGCTCGAAGCTCAGGGCCCAGGGATGGTTCAACTCCGCGGAGAACACCAGTTCTCCGCGCAGTCTCACCAAATCGAGCATCTGGGACAGCAAATCGATGCGTGAGGCAAGCATCCCCTCAGCCCCGGACGATGGAGCATGACTTGCGGGGTTCCGGTCATAGCCTTCCATAGCACCAAACCATAAGTTCGAGAGGTCTTCAGAAACGAAATATGCAGCCAAGCCAGAGCCCTACTGACAGGCACCAGGTTTCTCTGGTTCGACAGGACGAGCACCGAGAGCATTGCAGATCATCCGGACTGAAATCAACCGCGCCGACGCGCTGCCAATGGAGCCTTACAATGAAAACCCTTCTTATGTCTGCCCTCATGCTGTCTACCACCATCCTGGGCGTTGCCCCGGCCTTTGCCCAGATCGCTCTGTCCGCGAAGACCATCAAGAACATCGTGCTGGTGCATGGCGCCTTCGTCGATGAGACCAGTTGGAATGGCGTCGCAGCCATCCTCACCGCCAAGGGCTACAAGGTCACGGCCGTCAAGAACCCGCTGACCTCGCTTGCCGACGATGTCGCCGCCACCAACGCAGTCCTCGAGGTGCAGGACGGCCCGGCCGTCCTCGTCGGACATTCCTGGGGCGGCGTGGTCATCGGGGAAGCCGGCAACAATGCGAAAGTCGCGTCGCTGGTCTATGTTTCGGCCTTCGCGCCGGACAAGGGAGAGACTATTTCGGCACTGGCAGCAAGTGGCCCCGCCACACCTGGCGTCAAGGCGATCCGGCCCGACGCCAAGGGATATCTCACCATCGACCCCGCCGTCTTCCCAAGCGCCGTCGCCGGCGATCTGCCCAAGGAAATCGGCGAGCACCTGGCGGCACACCAGATGCCGATCAACCACACTGCCTTCGACGCTCCGGCCGAAGTCGCCGCCTGGCACGACAAGCCGAGCTGGTACGTGCTGAGCTCCAAGGATCTGGTTCTCGACCCGCATGCCCAGGCTTTCTTTGCTGAGCGGATCAAGGCCAAGGTGACTACGGTCGATGGCAGCCACGCTTCGCTGGCGTCGCATGCCGCAGAAGTCGCCGCAGTCATCGAGGCTGCAGCAGGAGCCAAGTAATCGCGTGCCTCGCCGCCGGCTCTTCTGGCAACGTCGTCATGTGAATATCGTGCCCCCCCTTCTCTAAAAGGCGGGGGGTACACGACGTTTCCGTGCACCATTCATTTGTTCAAGGACCACTTGATATCGCCAGTTGACGCCGACCTTTCGGCCGGTGTTCCATCCCGGACGGCCCAATGCGCTAGGATCGTATTAGGCAATACCCATTTCAGTTCTCCTTCGGCCACTATTGGCCGCTAGGAAAACGCGTGAGCTCGGTGATTGACCCGCTCCCCACCGGCTCATGCGACCGATATGCAACACCAATCATGCGAGGCGGCAAGAATGCTCCCGCGCTACGTCGCCACGATTCGTTGAACAAAATCCAGAAAAGCCCGCACCTTGGCCGGCGGCATGTGGCGTGACGGATGATAGGCGTACAGCGGAAACTGCTCGTAGGACCATTCCGTCAGGATCGTCGTGAGCGCCCCGTTCTCAAGCCACTCGTCGAGACCGATGGCAAAGCTCTGGAATATGCCTTGCCCCGCCAGACAGGCCGCGACGGCAGCGGAGGGATCGTCCATGACCAACCGCCCCGCCGCCCTGATCTCGATGGCGCCGTTATCCCCCTGGAATTCCCAGGTGAACGGTCGCCCGGTCTGCGGGTCGCGAAAGAGGATGCAATCGTGGTGCATCAGGTCATGGGGCGTGGCTGGAACTCCGTGACGGTCAAGATAGCCTGGGGCGGCACACGTCAGCACCGGTACATCTAGCAGTTTGCGCACGATCAGCGACGATTCGTCCGGAGGACCAAAACGCACGGCGACATCCGCGCCGCTCATCATCTCTTCGCGATAGTTGCTGGTGGTAAGATCGAGCGTCAGAGCGGGATAGCGCGCCAGAAATTCACCGATCCTCGGCGCCAGCACCATGCGCGCGAACCAGGGATCGATCGAAACCCTTAGCCGCCCGCCGACGAATACCGCCGAACCGGCGGCTTCGGAGGTCGCCTCCTCCAGCCCGGCCAGCAACGGCATTATCATTGCATGGAAGCGGGCGCCCTCTTCCGTAAGCGTAACCTCACGCGGATTGCGGTCAAACAATCTGACGCCGACGCGTTGTTCGAGCCGCGCTACCGCACGACTGACCCCCGATGGCGTGAGGCCGAGAACATCCGCGGCCCGCACAAAATTGCCCGCTTCCGTCACCGCGCCGAAAACGCCGACTCCGGTCAGCAGCCGCGTGTCGAAACTCATGCCCTCTCTCCGTCGCAAGGTCGGCCTTCGCCGACAGTCTTATTATGATGATTTGAAATCATCTTACCTTTGATTTTAATGCGCGTGAATCATCTTTGTTCGCCCCATAAATACTTCCTCAGCGCCCGGACGGCGCCAGCGGCATGCCGGAACCGCGGAAATCTCCGGTCTTGCAAAGAAGAACTTCAGCCATGAATGTGATCTCACGCAGAAGCCTTGTTGGCACGCGGCGGCCTCTTGCTCGCAGCCGGTACAGTCGCTGCGGATACGCCTGTTCATGGGCTGGCAGCCAAACCGCAAGCGCGGTCCGGAAATTTCAAACAGATCGACGTAGCGATGGAGCAGGCCGTTCGCGACGGGACCTTCGGAAAGGCCAATACAGTTACCGGAGCGACGATGCGGGCCGATACGGTGTTCTGGCTGTTGTCCATGACGAAGGCCTTCACCGCCACGGCCTGCATGCAACTCGTCGAGCAGGGCAGGATGGATCCCGAGGACGATGCGGAGAAATATCTGCCGGAACTCGCCAATCCGATGGTGTTGGAGGGTTTCGACGGCGGCGGCGGCCAGCCACGCCTGCGTCCGGCCAAGCGGGCCATCAAGGTGCGGCACTTGCTCACCCACACCTTCGGCTATACCTATTCAATCTGGAGCGATGCGCTGATCCGCTACGAGCAGGTTACAGGAATACCGGACATCGCGACCAGCCAGAACGGCGCTTTCCTGGCACCGCTCGAATTCGATCCCGGCGATCGCTGGCAATACGGCATCAGCATGGACTGGGTCGGAAAGCTGGTGGAGGCGGTCAGCGACCAGTCGCCGGAGGTCTATTTCCGCGAGAACATCTTCGCCCCGCTCGACATGACAGATTCAGGCTTCCTGATCGGCAGCAAGCAGAAGGCCAGGGTCGCCACCTTCCACAACAGGAACGCCGACGGCGGACTGACACCCGCGCCCTTCGAAATGCCCCAGCGGCCGGAATTCTTCATGGGCGGCGGCGGCGCCTTCAGCACGCCGCGCAACTACATGGCCTTCCTGCGGATGCTACTGAACGGAGGCACCCATAGGCGTGCGCGGGTGCTGAAGCCTGAAACGGTCGCCGCGATGATGCGCAACCAGATCGGCGACCTCGACGTGCACGCCATGACGACGGCCCAGCCCGGTTACTCCCGCAGCTTCGACCAGTTTCCCAGTGAGCCCCACAAGTGGGGATATTCGTTCGACATCAACACCCTATCCGGTTCGAACGGTCGGTCGGCAGGCAGCATTTCCCGGGCCGGCCTGCTCAACTGCTACTTCTGGCTTGATCCGGTCCGGAAGGTGACCGGCGCCATCGTCACCCAGGTTCTGCCCTTCTACGACGAAAAGGTCGTGAAGCTCTGCGGCACATTCGAGTGCGGCCTATACGACGGCCTCGCCTGATCCATTCCCGACCTCAACACAAGGAGACATCTCATGTATGCGATTACAGGAATTACCGGCAAGGTCGGCGGCGCGCTGGCGAAAACCCTGATCGAAGCCGGAGAACCGGTCCGCGCGGTGCTACGCGACCCCGCCAAGGCGGAAATCTGGCGCCAGCGCGGTTGCGAAATCGCCTTTGCCGAGATGGACGCCGCCGCGCAGCTTGCCGCCGCGTTCAAGGGCGCCAAGGGCGTCTTCATCCTGCCGCCGTCGGAATTCGATCCGGCGCCCGGCTATCCGGAAGCGGCGAAGCAGAATGAGGTGCTGACGACCGCTCTCCTTGCTGCCAGCCCGGAAAGGGTCGTCTGCCTCTCCACCATCGGTGCCGACGCGGAAGTGGACAATTTGTTGAGCCAGCGGACGATGCTGGAAGAAGCCCTCGGCGAGCTCGATCTTCCCGTCACCTTCCTGCGGCCCGGCTGGTTCATGGAAAATGCGGCCTGGGACGTCGCCTCGGCCCGCGACGATGGCGTGCTGCACAGCTTCCTCCAGCCTGCCGACAAGACCTTCGCTATGGTGGCGACGCAGGACATCGGCCGGTTTGCCGCAGATCTTATCCGCGAGCAATGGATCGGCAAGCGGGTGGTGGAACTTGAAGGCCCGACACGGGTCTCGCCCAACGATCTCGCCAATGCCTTCGCGTCGGTGCTCGGGCATCCGGTGCGGGTGGAGATCGTCCCGCGGGACAGCTGGGAGGGCCTGTTCCGTGCCCAGGGTACGCGTAACCCACAGCCGCGCATGCGTATGCTCGACGGCTTCAACGAAGACTGGATTGCCTTCAACGGCGGAAACCGTGCGAGGGGCACGACATCACTTGAGCAGGTGATCGAAGCGCTGGTCCGGCAGGCGGCCGCGAGCGAGACCACCTGAGCCCGCCGGGAGAACGGGCGGCGGACGGCTTCTACCTCTGCCGTCGCGTCGCTCGCAGCTTGAAACGACGATCATGGCAACGATTGAAACTCACGGTGTCGCTACCCCCGGTTAGGACTGGGGACTTTCCGGATGCCGGGCGATACCGCCCGACCGGTGGTCGAAAGCGGGCTTGCCCTCGGCTTCCGCCACATCGATACCGCCGCCATGTACGACAATGAAGCCGCCGTCGGCGCGGCGCTCGCGGCCTCCGGCATAAACCGCGCGGACCTCTTCGTCACCACTAAGGTCTGGCACGACAAGCTCTCCCCGATGCCCTGCGCCGGTCCTTCGACACGAGGATATCGGCGCCCCCATCGCCATCATCAAGTGGAATATCACCCGTTCCTGTCGCAGGCGCCGATGCTGGATTATCTTCGCCGCAAGGGTATTCCGATGACCGCCTAGGCGCCACTTGCGCAAGGCCGGGCCGCAAAAGATCCCGTGCTCGCCAGGATCGGTGAAAAGCACGGCTCCACCGCCGCCCAGATCGCCATAGCCTGGCTTCTGGATCAGGAAAACGTAATCGCTATTCCCAAAGCCGCTCGCCCCTCGAGCCAGCGAGCCATCTCGATACCCTCAACGTTCACTTCGACGACGAGGACCTGCCGAAGGACCTACATTACGTTGATCCGCCTTTTGCGCCAAACTGGGAGGCTGCAACGCTCTGAAATGCAGGTTTTTTAATGTCGGGCTACGCTCAGGAAACCCCTCGATCTAGCCGAGCAACGTCCGCTTGTTGAAGCCAAGGCTATTGCGGGAACGACCGAAATGGTTTAGGGTTTCGGGTGCCGTCAGGCGTACGAAAGCCTCTCATGCAGGAACCCGCGGTCCGCACACTCCGGTCTATGGGGTTTTGTGTTTCAGGGCGGCCCAGGGGCACTCAATCACAGCAGCGTCCGTAGGACCAAGCGCGTTGAAGAAGGCGTCTGCAGGCGTGATCGCAGAGATTTTCGCAGAGACTCCGAGAGAGTTTTCAAGACTGAGAGTTATCGCCACTCCACTTGGCGCAAGCCATCCCGTTGGCCGACGTTGATGTGAGGTGGCCACATGAATGAACAGGCTATGCCGGGTCATGAAGCGTTCTCCCGGTGCGTTGCCGCCGTGTCTGGCGGCCCGCGCGGCTGTCGCCACCGTTCGAATACCTCAATGATGATCATGCGTCCGCCACAGCAGGGACATGACGGGCGAAAGTCGGTCTGTTCGTCCGCTGCGTCGTGACAGGGCGGCGCAGCGACGTTCAGGAGTTCGCGCGCGCGTGCGATGCTGCTCGTGCGGGAGCCGCCGGCGAGCAGGCCGTAGTGACGAATGCGATGGAAGCCGCGCGGCAGGACATGGAGCAGGAAGCGGCGGATGAACTCGTCGGTGGTGAGCGTCATGATCTGCTGCCGGTCCGCTCCATCGCGGCGGTAGTCCTTGTAGCGGAAGGTTACGCCGCTCTGGTCGAAGCTGATGAGGCGGCTATTCGATATTGCGACCCTATGAGTGTAGCGCGACAGATAGGCGAGCACCGCTTCCGGGCCGGCGAAGGGTGGCTTGGCGTAAACGACCCAGCGCGTCTTGCGGACCGGCGACAGGTGACGCACGAATGCCCGGCGATCAGCCAAATGTGCTGCCGATTCGAAGAAGGCAAGCCGGCCGGCGTCGTGGAGCTGGAGCAGCCGAGTGAGGAACAGGCGGCGGAACAGCTTGCCCAGCACGCGCACCGGCAGAAGGAACGCAGCACGCGACGAGATCCATCGTTTCCCGTCGAGGGCAATGCCGCCGCCCGGCACAATCATGTGAACATGGGGATGATGCATCATTGCCGAGCCCCATGTATGCAGGACAGCCGTGATGCCGATGCGTGCGCCGAGATGCTTCGGGTCGGCAGCGATCGTCAGCATCGTTTCCGATGCGGCCTTGAACAGCAGGTCATAGGCCAGCGCCTTGTTTTGGAATGCGATGTCGGCGACCCCGGCGGGCAGTGTGAAGACGACATGGAAGTATCCCACCGGCAGCAAGTCGGCTTCTCTTTCAGCGAGCCAGGTGCGTGCGGCAGCACCCTGGCACTTCGGACAATGCCGGTTGCGGCAGGAATTGTAGGCGATGCGCCATTGGCCGCAATCCTCGCAGGCCTCGACATGTCCGCCCAATGCAGCGGTGCGGCAGTGCTCGATCGCGGACATCACCTTGAGCTGGGCTAAGCTGAGATGTCCTTCATGGGCTGCCCTGTAGGCGGGTCCGGCGGAACGGAAGATATCGGCGACCTCTATCGAGGTGCGCACGGCTCAGCCGTCGGGCGTCTTGCCTTCCATCAGCGCCATCAGCCGGTCAAGCGGCCCCGCGACCGCGTGGATCGTCCGGGTCGAGACCTTGGCATAGAGCGCGGTTGTCTCAAGCTTGCTGTGTCCGAGCAGAACCTGGATGACCCTGATATCGGTGCCGTCCTCCAGAAGGTGGGTGGCGAAGCTGTGCCTTAATGTATGCGGGCTGACGCGCTTGCGGATGCCGGCAACCTCGGCTGCTTCCTGCACCGCGCGATGCAGTTGCCGCGACGAGATCGGATCGGTGCAACTGCGCCCCGGAAACAGCCAGCCATGGGGTAACATGACGCCGCGCCGCTTTCCTTCGCGCCACCACAGTCGCAGCAGTTCCAGGAGTTGCGGCGAGAGCATGGCGTTGCGGTCCTTGCGCCCTTTGCCCTGTTCAACGCGTATCAGCATGCGTGTCGAGTCGATATCGTCGACCTTGAGGTGCGCAACCTCGGAGACGCGCAAGCCCGCGCCATAGGCAACGCCGAGCGCCGCTTTATATTTGATGCCTGGTGCCGCCTCGAGCAGCAGTGCGGCTTCCTCCACGCTCAGCACCTCGGGCAGCTTGCGCGGATTGCGGGTTATCACCAGCGCTCGCGCCATATCCCGCCGCCTCAGTGTCACCGTGAACAGAAAGCGCAGCGCCGAGACCGTGCTATTGATCGTCGCCGGGCCTACACCGTTCTCATGCTGATACAACTGGAAGCGCCGTATGTCTTCGGCCGTCGCGGTGTCGGGCGTGCGCCCAAGAAAAGCGGCGAAGCGCCGGACATGACGAATGTAGTCATGCTGCGTATGGGTTCCCAAACCCCGCATCACCATGTCTTGTTGCATGCGCTGACGAAGCGGTGTGATCGGGGCATCGTTTGAAAAGCTGGCCATGGAAAGTTCCTCTCGTTGAAGGGAACTCAATCGTCTGGCAACAGCCTCTGCCTGCCTAGAACTTCAGATAATCACACCAACCTCACCGCGCGCACCCTCCCGCGAAGCGGGTTCGTGCATGAGGGCGCGAAGCCGACGTTCGGCGCTGGCCGGACTATGCCGAACGGACTTCTTCGCCTTGAAAAAATTCGAACCACCGACCCGTTGATTCGTGCCGTTAATTACCAGTTCGCGGGTGCCAGCAATTCTGCCAACACGACCGCTCGCGGGAAAATCTACTAAGCGACGGACGCCAGCAACGATCCGTTCGTCGACCAGTATGGCGGCTGACGGATTTTCTGCTTCTATGTATGTGAAAATGGCGTCGCGATCCGATAACGCGAATGTGGCTGTCGCCCCCCAGATCACCACCAACACATGTGGCTTATGATCCGCACAGCCTGTGCCGGCGGTGGCATCACCTTCGGGATGGAAGACTCATTCAAGCCCTATGTCGAATCCGGCCAGTTGGTCCCTCTCCTTCAGGAGTATTGCCCTCCCTTTGCCGGTTTTTTTCTTTATTTCCCCAGCCGGCGCAATCTCGCTCCGAAACTGCGTGCACTCGTCGACCATGTGAAGCGGTGGCGATAGCATCCGCCTAACATCGCTGTCGTGACCGGCACTGCCAGGCACAGCGGAGCTGACGGAGGATCCCGGCTACCTTGAAGCCGTTGCCGCATCGTGGATGGTCGTCTGGATTGCCCGCTCCATCGCGCCGCTTTCGCCTTATCGAACCTTCTTGATCTCAACCACCACCGCACTCATTATCGCAGTCGAAGGTGCGAGAGCGACAGAATAGAGGGTGACATCGAACCGGCAGAAAAAAAACGTCGTCAGGGAGACTGTGATTTCAGAGTGACTGCAACAAACATCCAAGGAAACCAAGAATGCGAGCTCTGGCAGGCTACAGCCGTGCCGACGATGAAAAGGCGCGTCATGTCCTTAGTATTCTGGTGTCAGCATAACCGATCAGATTCAGCGCGACTTCTGCAGGATCGGAATCCGACTAGACTCGAATAACGCTCGCGGAACCGCACGGCAGATCGTTCGGAGCCTAAACGTACATGGGCGACAAGGTAGGTTATTGGTGAGTGGCCCTGATGGGATTGGAACCTGCGACCATCCCGTGCCAACTACCTGAAATCCCGCCTCTTCACCTTGATCGCGTTAAGATACAGATTGGGATCGATATCGGGACGCACTTGCGGAACTTCGGTACAAGTGGGGGGCCATTTCCTTGGAGTGGTATCTGCCAGCGGTGATGTCAGGTGATCGCCACGACTACGCGGCCGCGGATGCGACCCGCAACGATATCGTCTGCTATTTGCGGCAATGCGGACATCGGCTCAATCCGCGTTAATCTCTCCAGATGTACCGGATCCAGATGCTGGCTGAGAGTCCGCCAGGCCCGCTCGCGTTTGGCCATGGGCGCCATGACGGAATCGATGCCGAGCAGAGCAACGCTGCGCAGGATATGCGGCAGCACCGTTGCGGGCAGATCGGCACCGCCCGCCAAACCGCAGGCCGCGACAGCGCCGCCATAGACTGTTTGAGACAGGACATTCGCAAGCGTCGTCGACCCTACGCTGTCGACGGCTCCGGCCCAGCGTTCCTTCTGGAGCGGGCTGCCCTTCTCGCTGAGCGTTGCACGGTCGATAAAATCCGTGGCGCCTAGCGACGCGAGATAGTCATGAGTTTCCGGCCGACCAGTCGAGGCCGTCACCTTGTAGCCCTTTCTGGCAAGCAGGCTTACGGCCACGGAACCGACTCCACCCGCCGCTCCGGTGACCAGCACGTCCCGATCGTCGACGCCGATCGTTCCCCAATCCTCCAGAGCATTCACACAAAGGGCGGCCGTATAGCCAGCCGTGCCGATCGCCATCGCCTGCTCCAAAGAGAATTCCTGCGGCAGCGCGATCAACCATTCCGCCTTGACCCGCTGGTATCGGGAATAACCGCCCCATTCGGTCTCGGAGAGACCCCAACCGTTTAAAACGACCTTGTCACCCGCGACCCATTTGTCCGAGCGCGACTCGACGACGACGCCGGCAAGATCGATGCCACCAACCATCGGCGTGCGGCGCGCAATCCTTCCCTTGCCGGAGAGCGCCAGACCATCCTTGTAGTTGACCGTGGAAAACGCGACTTCGACCAGAACGTCATGGTCAGGAAGATCAGCCACGGTCAATTGACGGAAGGCGGCCTGCTGTTTGCCATTAACCGTATCGATCACCATTGCCGTAAAAGAATCTGACATGGAATTCCCTTGAACTTCAATGCTTCTGAGGATGTGAGCCGACCAGCTTCAGGACTGCGCCTGCTCGCTCGCCCGGCGACCGCGCGCATCGAGTGCGGCGCTATAACTATCACGCACATAGGCGAGGAGATTTGTGAGCGCTGCCGTTGCTTCGCCGACATCGCGATTGCTTAGCGCCTCATGGATCCGCTGGTGAAAAGCAACAACCTGACGGCGCTCGCGCACCCTGAAGACGATCATGTTCGTAATCGGAATGAAGGATTCAATCACGATGTACATCATCAGCTTCAAGGGACCGTTACCGGTCGAGTCGACCAGGGCCCGATGGAAGCGCACATCGGAAGCGCAGAAATCTTCATCGCTGATGCCCTGATCCCGCTGTAAGGCAATCTCAGTGGCCATGGCCTGCAATCCCTCTTCGCTGCGGTTTTCGCAGGCAAGCCGGCAGCAGATCGTTTCCGTCTCAAGCCTTGCGTTAATGATCTCGTCGATATCGAAAGCGCCGATGCCGACGAGAAGCGTCGCGGCACCAGTAATCGCCTTCGACAGCCCCTCCGGATCGGGCCGCATCACGAAATTACCCCCGAGAGGACCGCGACGTGAATGAATGAGATTCTGCGCCGCCAGACGCTTCAACGCCTCGCGCACCGTCGGACGCGAAATTCCAAAACTCCGGGCAAGATCCTCTTCCGTCGGCAAGCGCTCGTCGATCTTCAGGCGTCCATCCAGGATCGCGGACTTGATGTTCTCGGCGACCTGCTTGGCGATGCCAGATCTTACCACTTCGTCATATCTAAGATTCATGGAGCTCCATCCTTCGCTCGAAAGCATTGATGCCATGCCTTCATCGAAAAGGCTATAGGTATTTAAATATAGGTTTGACAAATATCAGATAGGCGATAACCTGCCCTCGATCCAGATAACCAGGGGAACAGAATGGGCGGATCGATCGACCGGGCGCTCGCCGCCCATCCCTTATCTGCGCCGTCTTTACGGCTGCGAGAATTGTTGGCCCGTCTCAACGGTAGGCTGGACAAAACCGCTGTTGTCATAGGCCAGGATGTCGGTGACGCCTATTGCACAGACGCGACAGACGAGCGCGGCGCGCGGCCATCCATCCTGTTTCGCCCCAAGGATACCGCATCGGTGTCGGCCATTCTTTCCGCATGCGATGCCGTTCGCCAGCCTGTGGTCGTGCAAGGTGGACGGACCGGTCTTGCAGGCGCCGCGCGACCTTTGGCTGGCGAGGTTGCCCTGTCCCTGGAGCGCATGAGCGCGATCGAATCCGTCAACGAGGATGCCGGAACTGTCATCGCCCATGCCGGCGCGACCCTGCAGTCCGTCCAGGAGGCTGCGGCCAGTCACGGCTTCATATTCGGTGTGGATATCGGCGCGCGCGGCACGTCCACCATCGGCGGCAACATCGCCACCAATGCCGGCGGCATTCGCGTCCTGCGCTACGGCATGTATCGCGCGCAGGTTCTTGGCCTGGAGGCAGTGATGGCGGACGGCTCGGTGCTGACCAGCCTCAAGGGCCTCTCGAAGGACAATTCGGGCTTCGATCTCACCCAGATACTTATCGGCAGCGAGGGCACGCTTGGGGTCGTAACCCGCGCCTGCCTGCGCCTTCATCCGAAGCCGCAGTCACTGGCAAACGCATTTTGCGCCCTCCCCTCGCTCAATGCGGCAATTGCGCTTCTCCGGCGTCTGCGCCAGAGGCTGGGACCGTCTCTCTCTGCTTTCGAAGTCATCTTCCCCACCGTCTATGCCGGCGTTCTCAACCGCACCGGCGCCTCGCCGCCTGTGCCACCGGGTGCCGGAATGTATGCGCTCATCGAGATGCAGGGGCAGGACGAAGCGGGCGACGAGGATCGCTTCGCCGCCGCGCTGATGGAATGCTACGGAGAAGGCATCGTCAGCGATGTCGCGGTTTCCCGCTCGCTGCGCGACTACCATGCCATCTGGGCTTTGCGCGAGGCGGCGAGCGCGTTCATTTTCAGCATGGACCATGTCGCGGGCTTCGACGTCAGCCTGCCCATTTCCGCGATGCAGCGGTTCCTGGACAGGGCCACGGCGGAAATCGCCAGCGTCGATCCCGCCGCGTCCATCTACATTTTCGGTCATCTCGGTGACGGCAATCTGCATTTTCTCGTTCGCACGCACCACCATGATCGCGTCGCGGACGCGACATACTCCTGCGTCGCCAGCGAAGGCGGATCGATATCGGCCGAGCATGGTATTGGCCTTGAAAAGAAGAAGTGGCTGCCGCTGGTTCGAAGCCCGGCCGAGATGGCCGCCATGCGCCGTCTCAAATCGGCGTTCGATCCCAATAACATCCTCAATCCCGGCCGCGTTTTCGACATGGAACCGACAACACCGGGGGAGCACGCATAAATGGCCACCCTCCCCGTCGCCGCCCACCCCGAAAACCGGCCCACGGCCCTCGCCGCGACGACAACCAGCCTCGATGACCGCTACATGCTCGATCGGGGACGCATCCTCGTTTCCGGCACGCAGGCGCTCGTTCGCCTGCCGATGATCCAGCGTCAGCGCGACCTTGCGCGCGGACTGAATACCGCCGGCTATGTCTCCGGATATCGCGGCTCGCCGCTTGCCAGTTTCGACCGCGAAATGACGCGCGCGAAGACATATCTCGACGATCATCACATCCGCTTCCAGCCCGGCCTCAATGAAGACATGGCCGCCACCGCCGTCTGGGGCACGCAGCAGACAGCGATGTTTCCGGGCGCCCGGTATGATGGCGTCTTCGCCATGTGGTACGGCAAGGGGCCTGGCGTCGATCGCAGCATGGACGTGATCCGTCACGCCAACGCCGTCGGCACCAATCCCAACGGCGGCGTCCTTTTGCTCGTCGGAGACGATCACGGCGCCGTTTCGTCGACCCTGCCGCACCAGAGCGAACATAATCTGATCTCCGCAATGGTGCCGCTCCTGTCGCCGGCCGGCGTCGGGGAATATATCGACTATGGATTACTCGGCTGGGCGCTTAGCCGCTATTCCGGCGCCTGGGTCGGTTTCAAATGCCAGACGGAAATCGTCGAATGCACGGCGACGGTCGAGCTCGATCCCGATCGGCCCGCCATCGTCTATCCCGAGGGTCATGGCGGCCTCTCATTACGATGGCCGGATGGCCCGCATGCGATGGAGCGGCGCCTGGAAAACAAGATGGAGGCGATACACACTTTCGCCCGTCAAAATAGCATCGACAAAACGATCTGGGGTAACACTACCGGCAAAGCGAGGCTCGGTATCGTTTCGACCGGGAAATCGTGGCTCGACCTCATGGGAGCGCTGGCAAGCCTTGGCATCGACGAGCGCCGGGCCGGTGACCTCGGCATCCGGCTTTACAAGATCGGCATGGTCTGGCCGATCGAACCGGAAGGCCTACAACGCTTCGCCGCCGGCGTCGAAACCCTGTTGGTGGTCGAGGAAAAACGCGCGATCATCGAAGACCAGATCAAGGCTCAGCTTTTCAACATGGCCGCGGACTGGCGCCCAAGGGTCTACGGCAAATTCGGGGTAGATGGTAAACCGCTCTTGTCCGCGGCCGGCGAGATCAATGCCGTTGCCGTTGCCAGGGCGATTGTCTCTCTCATCGGTGAGCATCACACCGATCTGATGGCCAGATCGCGCGATATCGAGGCGCTCCTCGCGGCCAGTGCCACGGAAACGCCTGCGCTGAAACGCGACCCCTATTTCTGCTCAGGCTGTCCGCACAGCATTTCCACCCGACTGCCCGAGGGAAGCCGCGCGTCGACCGGCATCGGATGTCATATGATGGTAATCGGGCTGGAAGAGCGCAACACCTCGACGTTTACACAGATGGGCGGCGAAGGCGGCTCGTGGATCGGCCTTTCCCAGTTCACGGACGAGAAGCATATCTTCGTTAACATGGGTGACGGCACCTATTTCCACTCCGGGCTGCTTGCGATCCGCGCCGCGATCGCCGCCAAGGTCAATGCCACCTACAAGATCCTCTATAACGACGCCGTCGCCATGACCGGCGGCCAGAAGCATGACGGCGAGGTCTCCGTTCCCGGCATTGTCGGGCAGATGCTCGCCGAAGGCGCGGCCCGGGTCGCCGTCGTCGCCGAGCGCCCCGAGGTTTGGCAAGGCAATCTGCCGCGCGGCGTTACCGTCAACCACCGCGACGAACTGGATGCGGTGCAGCGCGAATTGCGCGAGGTGCCGGGCGTTACCGTCCTCGTCTACGATCAGGTGTGCGCTGCCGAAAAGCGGCGGCGGCGCAAGCGCGGTGCTTTGGCCGTCTCCGACAAGCGTGCCTTCATCAACGAGCTCGTCTGCGAGGGCTGCGGCGATTGTTCCGCGGTTTCCAATTGCATCTCCATCGAACCGCAGGAAACGGAGTTCGGCCGCAAGCGGCGGATCAACCAGTCGAGCTGCAACACTGATCTTTCCTGCATAAAAGGCTTCTGTCCGAGCTTCGTCACCGTCGAGGGCGGGACCATCCGCAAGCCGGCGCCAAAGGCAGGCAAGGCAAATTTCGACGACCTCCCCCTTCCGGCTATCCGCCCGATCACCGACCGGCCCTACAACATGCTGCTCGCCGGCATCGGCGGGACGGGCGTCATCACAGTTAGCGCCATACTGTCGATGGCCGCGCACATTGACGGTCTTGCCGTGCAGACGCTCGACCAGACCGGCCTTGCCCAGAAAAATGGGGCCGTCATTTCGCATCTGCGGGTCGCAAGGACGCGAGAGCAGATCACGTCCGTACGCATCGGACCGGGCGAAAGCGATCTGGTTCTCGGCTTCGATATCGTCGTGTCAGCGGCCCAGAACGCCCTGTCCACATTCGCTGCCGGCCGGACCAAGGCCGTTCTTGACGATCATTTCGCGCCGACCGCCTCGTTCGTGCAGAACACCGCGATCGACTTTCGCCAGGAAGCGACGGTGAAGGCGTTGCGCAAAGCGGCTGGGGACAATGCCATCAGGCTTATCCCCGCGACAAAACTGGGCGCGGCCCTGATGGGCGACGCGATCGCGGCCAACATGTTCCTGCTTGGCCATGCCTGGCAGCGCGGTCTTGTGCCAATCAGCCTCCAGGCAATCGATGCGGCGATCGAACTCAACGGCACGGGCATTGCGATGAACCGCGCAGCCTTTGGCTGGGGCCGTCGCTCGGTGGTCGATCCGGAAGCTGTCAAACAAGCCGCCGCAATCGACCTGGACGAGGCGCCAGCCAAGCAGACGCTGGACGACCTCGTCGCCAAGCGCATCGAGTTCCTGACGCACTACCAGAACACCGCCTATGCCGCAAAATACCGCAAGCTGGTGACGACTGCCCGCAATGCCGAGACCCGAGCGAAGCTCGGAGAGGATTTTTCCGAAGCGGTGGCGCGCAATGCCTTCAAGCTGATGGCCTATAAGGACGAATATGAAGTGGCTCGTCTCCACAACGACCGGAGCTTCAACGACAAGATCGCCACGCAGTTCGAAGGCGATTTCGAGATCAAGCACCATCTGGCACCGCCGCTCTTTTCCCGAAGGATCGACAAGCGCACCGGCAACCCGGCAAAGATTGCCATCAGCCGCAAGCTCATCTCGCCGGCATTCTCCGTGCTCGAGAAAATGCGCGTCCTTCGCGGCACGCCGCTTGACCCGTTCGGCTACACGCACGAGCGACGCATGGAGCGTAGGCTGGTCGCCGATTATGCGGCGTTGATCAACGACCTCTCCGCAAACCTGTCGCCGGAAAACCAGCAGTGGGCGATCGCGCTTGCCCAACTCCCCGATCAGATCAGGGGGTTTGGTCCGGTCAAATCAGCATCGATAGAACGTTTCGAAAAGAACAAGGCGGCCCTGTTGATGCAGGCATCAAGCACTGCATCGCAACCGGCTGACACCAGAGTAAAGAGGAAAAGCATATGAGCATGACCGAGAGCTTCGAGACCATCCTCTACAACAAGGATGAACAGGACAAGTTCGCGACGATCACCATCAATCGGCCGGACAAGCTCAATGCGATGAACAAGACGACGGTGCGCGAGATCGACCGCGCCGTTGCGCTGGCCGTCGCCGACAAGGACGTCAACGCGCTGGTGATCACCGGTGCCGGCCGCGCGTTTTCATCCGGTTATGACCTGCAAGGCGCAGACTATGACGTCAGTATCGAGGATTGGCATACCGACATGTCGGAAAATGCCCAAGCGCTTCTGAATATCTGGAGGGCCCCAATCCCGGTTATTGCCTCGGTGAACGGTTATGCGCTTGCCGGCGCGCTTGAACTCGTCATGTCGTGCGATCTTGCAATCGCCGCCGACAATGCCAAATTCGGCGAGCCGGAGGTCCGGCACAATTCCGGTCCGCCTGCCCTCTTCATGCCGTGGCTGCTGGCCACCCGCGATGTCCGCTGGCTGATGTACACCGGTGATCTGGTGGACGCGGAAGAGGCGCTGCGCATGCACCTGATCAACAAGATCGTGCCCGCCGATCAGCTCAAGCAGAAGACCGAGAACTTGGCGCGCAAGCTGGCGCGTATGCCGGTTCCGGCGATCAAATTCGCCAAGTCGTCCATCAACAACCAGCAGATCGCCGCCGGCCTGATGACATCCTTCGATTACAACGTGCACGCCATCGCCGCCCTTCACGTCAGCAAGGACGGACAGGAATGGATGCGCAATCTCCAGAAGATGTCGCTGAAAGAATATCTCGAATTTCGCGACGCACCCTTCAAGGGTCTCGACTGACATCATCTCCCTCGCTGGCAGGCCGTCAAGCCGCCGCGACAACACGGCTACGTTCATTCCGGAAAGGATCAGACAATGCAGACGGCCCCATCCTCAAGGCAGGATATGGACAGCATTCCGGTCATAGATATCTCGCCTTTCATTCATCAGACCGCCGGCAGCGATGCCGTCGTCGAGGCGATTGAGGCCGCCTGCCGCGAAACCGGCTTCTTCCTGATCACCGGACATGGTGTGTCCACGGAGGCAACCGCGCAGCTTTACAATCTTGCCCGAGATTTCTTCGACGAGCCGCAGGACTGGAAGAAGCAACAAGGCCGGGGAACCTCGCTAAAGGGGGGCGTCGCTTTCTCCCCCATCGCGGACGAGGCGCTGAGCGCCACGCTTGGGATCAAGACGCCGGGTGACTACAAGGAAAGCCTGAATTTCGGGCCGCGCCTTCCGGGTGACGTCTGGCCTACGGTTCCACAAGGATTGCAGGCCGCCTTCAGCGCTTATTTTGCCGAGATGGAGACGCTCGCTGGGCATTTGCGACGCGCCTTCTGCCGGGCGATCGGGCTTGCACCCGATTACTTCGAACCGGCGTTTGCCGACCACCTTTCGGCACTCCGCGTCATCAACTATCCGGAACAACAGGAAAGCCCGCTGCCCGGCCAGTTGCGCGCGGGCGTCCACACCGATTACGGCTTCATGACCATTCTGCGCTCGGAGGCATCTCCGGGAGGGCTTCAGGTCCGTAGGCGCGACGGCGAATGGCTGGATGCACCGAACGTCGAAGGCGCCTATGTCGTCAATATCGCCGACGCCTTCATGCGCTGGACCAATGACGAATGGCTGTCGACGCCGCATCGGGTTGCCAATCCGCCCGGCCACTTCAAAGGAACGACACGGCGTCAATCCATTCCCTTCTTTGTCAATCCATCGAAAGAGACGCTCATTGAATGCCTGCCGCCTTTTGCGGCAAAGGCGCCGGCGAAATACACGCCGATTACCTACGGAGACTATATCGCGCTGAAGACAAGCCAGGCCTTCAGCAAGTCCTGAGCGCAGAAGCGAAACATCGCCTCCCGCACCAGCACCCATCGACACGCAGTATAACAAGGGGAACCCAGATGATGAACATGAACAGGCGGCAGCTTCTTGCCGGAATGGGCGGCCTTGCCGCAGCAAGCATGATCAACCTTCCCGCGCGCGCGCAAAGCAAGACGCTCGTCGTGCCAACGCTCGGCGGTGCCTGGGAGCAATTCTGGCGCTCCACACTTGCACCGGCATTTACGGCAAAGAGCGGTGCCGCGGTGACGCTTGATGCCGGCAACGGCCGTGTCTGGAGCGCCAACCTGCGGGCGGCGGGCGCTGAAAATCCTCCCTATTCAATCCTGATGACCAACGAAGCCTTCGCCTCCAGCCTGCGCAAGGAAGGCTTCTTCGAGAAGCTCGATCTGACGAAACTGTCGAACTACAACGACCTCTACCCCCTTGCGAAGAAGACGGATGGTTGGGGTGCTGTGGCGATGGTCTCGCCGATCGGCATCGCTTACCGCACCGATATGGTCAAAACCCCGCCGAAGGGATGGAAGGATCTCTGGGAAAACCCGGAATTCAAGGGTCGCATCGGCCTCTACAACTTCGCCAATACGGCCGGCAAGATGGAACTGATGCTGGCATCGAAAATCTTCGGCAAGGATCAATACGACGTCGATGCCGGCTTCAAGGCGCTGGAAAAGCTCGGGCCGGTCATACAGGCGGACTTCAACCTGTCGACGGGCCTTGCAGCCGGCGAATTCGTGGTTGCGCCCTTCGACTTCGGCGAAGTGGCGCGCCTGCGCTCACAGGGGCTGCCGATCGATGTCGTCGTTCCCGAAGAGGGCATGCTGATGTTCGACCAGACGCTGAATATTCTTGCCCACGCCCCGGAAAAGGAACTCGCCTACCAATATGCCGACTTCCTGCTCTCTCCGGAGGGGCAGATACCGCTCATGAAGCAGTTCTTCGTCTCCCCCACCAATTCCAAGGTGGTAGTGCCGGCCGACCTGCAAAAGGATGTTCCGATCTCGGGCGAGGCAATGGACAAGATCCTGACATGGGATTGGAA
>Ga0209129_1000244_pt1 | contig 57688 bp, 68 predicted proteins | sample AraplaMF_Col_mMS_FD_184257 | JGI IMG/M metagenome (GOLD analysis project Ga0209129, IMG submission 184257) | Arabidopsis root microbial communities from the University of North Carolina, USA - plate scrape MF_Col_mMS (SPAdes) (version 3) | ecosystem: Host-associated > Plants > Roots > Endosphere... | reverse complement strand
GCTGGGATATCAGCAAGTCGAACGAAGCTTTGGCAGCATCGCGATATAAGACACGTGCTCACGAGGAGCCGCTGCTCGATCCGGAACTGCGTGACGATATCCTGCCGACCGGGCACCACCGCACGGTAGACGAATCCAACGAGGAGGCCGAGCGCGAGCTTCGTCGGGCTCAGGATGTCGAGGGTGTGCGGCAAGACCAGACGTTCCCGCGGGGTCGGTAACAGCTTGAGGTCACCACGGTTTGAAACAGGGCGTCGGTTCTCCGGCGCTCGAGGTCTTTGTTGAGCATCGGATTACCCGACCGCTTCACACTTTTCGGTCCGATGCTTTAATGCGCCGTGCCGTCGACGATGACGTGGTTGTGATCCCTGGAGCATTTCTCGATGCGGGCGTGGATCTTGTAGACCTCGCGCAGCATATCGACGGTGACCACATCGCGCGGCTCGCCGCAGGCGCGCATGCGGCCGTTCTGGATGACCAGAACCTTGTCGGCGAAGCGCAGCGCCTGGTTCAGATCATGGATGGCGATCAGCACGATCATGCCGCGCTTGCGGGCTTGGCGCTGCATGAAATCCAAGACTTCCACCTGTCGGTGAAGATCGAGCGCGCTGGTCGGCTCGTCCATCAGCATGATCTCCGGCTCGCGCACCAGCGCCTGGGCGATGGAGACGAGCTGGCGCTGGCCGCCGGAAAGAGCGCCGAGATCGCGGAAGGCGATCGCTTCGATGTTCAGCGCCTTCATGATGTCGTCGATCAGCCTGAGATCCTGATCGCTGACACCCCAGGACTGGCCCTGCTTTCGGGCCAGCAGGATTGATTCATAGACCGTCAGCACCGCATTGGCCGAGGTATCCTGCGGCATGTAGCTGATGGCGTTCTTATTCTTTGTGCCCTCGAGCAGCACGTTTCCCGGGCCTTTCAAGAGACCGGTGATGCGCTTGAAGAGCGTCGACTTGCCGGCGGCATTCGGGCCGATGACGGCGACGAGCTCGCCTGATTTCAGTTTCGGCGTCGTCACGTCTTCGACGAAGAGCTTGCGGCCGTGATAGGCGCCGACCGACTGCAGCTGAAGCGCTACCATGCGCGGCTCCTGTTCGAGAGGATGAGCGAGAAGAAGAAGGGCACGCCGACCAGCGCCGTGATGATGCCGATCGGGAAGACGACGCCCGGAATGATCGACTTGGAGACGATCGAGGTAACCGACAGCAGCAGCGCGCCCGAGAGGATCGAGCCGGGCAGGAAGAAGCGCTGATCTTCGCCGAGGATCATGCGGGCGATATGCGGGCCGACAAGGCCGACGAAGCCGATCGTGCCGACGAAGCTGACGGGGACGGCTGATAGTAGCGAGATCACCAGCATCGTTTCCAGCCGGATGCGGCGCACATTGACGCCGAAGCTTGCCGCCTTGTCCTCGCCGAGGCGGATGGCCGTCAGCGCCCAGGCGTGGCGGGCAAAGAGCGGGAGCGCAAAGAGCAGCACGGCAAGCGTGATCCAGATCTTCGGCCAGGTGGCCTTGGTGAGGCTGCCCATCGTCCAGAAGACGACGGCCGAGAGCGCCTGTTCGGAGGCGAGATATTGCAGGAAGGCGAGCGCTGCATTGAAGGTGAAGACGAGCGCGATGCCGAGCAGCACGACTGTTTGCACCGAGACGCCGCGCGCCTGCGAGATGAAATGGATGAAGAGGGTTGCGACCAGCGCCATGATGAAGGCATTGACCGGCACCAAGAGACCCGCCGCAACCGGCAGGATCGGTACGCTGGTAACGATGGCGAGAGCTGCGCCGAAGCTTGCGGCCGCCGAAATGCCTAAGGTGAAGGGGCTTGCCAGCGGATTGGCAAGGATCGTCTGCATCTGGGCACCAGCAACCGAGAGTGACGCGCCGACGACGATCGCCATGATGGCGACCGGCATGCGGATATCCCAGACGACGGCGCGGATCTGCGCCGAGACGGAGTCGGGGTCGAGGAGGGCGGCCACGACCTCATCGAGGTCGTAGCGGGCCGGCCCCCAGGCGAGATCGATGGCGAAGGACAGGCAGAGCGCTGCCGTCATGGCAAAGAGGATCATCAGCTTGCGGCGGGCGAGGGCGCGATAACGCGCCCTGCCTGCTTCGGCTTCGATCGGGACGACGGCGATCTCTGCCATGGCGGCTTACTTCCCGGCCTTGGCGTCGACCCAGTAACCCGGCTGATAGGCGACCGGCAGGAATTTTTCGTGGAATTCCTTGAAGGTCGCATCCGGGTCGAGATCGGCAAAGAGGTCCGGGTGGAACCACTTGGCCAACTGCTGCACGGCGACGAACTGGTAGGGGCTCGTATAGAACTGATGCCAGATCGCGTGAACATTGCCGTCGGCAACGGCCTTGGAGCCGGTGAAGGCCGGGTTCTGCACGAGTGCATCGAGAGATTTGCGGCTGTCGTCGATGGTGGCGGCAGCGGCCGGGCCGACATTGACGTAATCCTTGGCGTCCTTGGTCTGGCTCCAGTTCGAGCCTGTCACGACGACGACATCAGGATTGGACGCGACCACCTGTTCGGCATTGATCGAGCCGGTATAGCCGGGCAGGAAATCGGAGCCGAGATTGTGGCCACCAGCCCAATCCACCATGAGGCCGAAATTGTCGGGGCCGAACGTGCCGCAGCATTCGACGAGACCGGCGGCGCGGTACATGAAGACATCAGGCTTCTTGGGGTTGGCCTGCTTCAGCTTGTCGGTGACGCGCGCTATCTGCTGCTTCCAGTAGGCGGCGATGGCTTCGGCGCGGTCTTCATGGCCGAAAAGCTTGCCGAGGATCTTCAGGCTCGGTTCGGTATTGTCGAGGATGTGTTCGCGGAAATCGATATAGACGATCTTCACGCCGATCTTGCTAAGCATATCCTCGAGCTTCACCTCGTCGGCGGCCTTCTTGTTGCCGATCGGCAGCAGCATGAGATCAGGGTGAAGCGCCACGACCGTCTCGGTCTGCAGCGTGCCGTCCGTCAGGTTGCCGAGGAAGGGCAGGTCCTTACCCCTCGGGAATTTTTCGACATAGGCGTTGAAGCCATCCTTGTCCGTCGTCCACAGGTCGTTGCGCCAGCCGACGATCTTGGCGAAGGGATCCTCCTTTTCGATCGGGGCGACGGCATAGAGCATGCGGCCTTCGCCAAGGATCACGCGCTCGACCGGCTTGTCGAAGGTGACTTCGCGGCCTGCCACATCTTTGATGGTGAAAGGATCGGCAGAGACCGAGAACGGCAGCAGTACCGCAACTGCGGCTGCGATTAGTGCAAGCAATTTCATAAAATTCATCTGGAAACGCTCTCCGTCCTCGGCTATTTCCCGAGGCATAGAAAAACTGAGTTTTGGAATCAAGTTTTATGTTTTAGAGCTTTTCCAAAGTAAGTCTGGTGCCGGGTGCAAATGATGAACACGATGAACACAAACTACTCCATTCGCGATGAAATCCGGGATTTCTGGTCGGAACGCGCAGCGACGTTCGACGAGAGTGTCGGCCACGAAATCTTTTCCGAAGCTGAGCGAAAAGGCTGGCAGCGGCTGATCCGCAAGCATCTCGGCGAGGGGCAGGGGCGGGCAGCACTCGACCTTGCCTGCGGCACGGCGGTTATTTCCCATCTCATGCATGGGGCGGGCTTCCAGGTGACGGGGCTCGACTGGTCGGATGCGATGCTGGCGCAGGCGCGCGCCAAGGCGAAGAAGCGCGGCACCGATATCCGCTTCGTCTCGGGCGATGCGGAAAACACCATGGAGGCGAAGGGCAGCTACGACGTGATCACCAACCGCCACCTCGTCTGGACGCTGGTCGATCCGCCCTCGGCCTTCCGCGAATGGTTCTCCGTGCTGAAACCAGGCGGCAAGGTGCTGATCGTCGACGGCAACATGGGCAAGGAGACCTGGGTGAAGGGTCTGCAGAAATTCTGGACGAAGCTGACCGGCAAGGCGCCGGCGAGCCATATGAAGCCTGACATGATGGCCCGCCATCAGGCCATCCGCTCGCGCGTCCATTTCTCCGATGAGATGCCGGCCGAAGCGATCGTCGCGCTGCTGCGCCAGGCAGGCTTCGACAATATCGTTGTCGATCGCAAGCTCTCCGACATCCACTGGGCGCAGGCGCGCAAGATGCCCTTCCTGCGCGGGCTGGAGCGCATGGTGCAAGACCGCTTCGCGATCTGCGCGACGAAGCCGCTGGCTTAGGTTTTTGCGGAGCTTTCGGCCCGTTGCAATTCTATCTTAAGGGACATAATGCAGCAGGAGATGGCCGACTGCTGGCGGAAGACGCCGGCGATGTCGATATGCCCTGCGTGCAAGGAAAGTTTGCGCTTAAGCCTTCAGGAGCCCTTCTGCCCGAAGCGCCTTTTGAACCGACGGGCGGGATTGTACCCGCTCGTACCAGCTTTGGAGGTTCGACAGGCCGTCGAAGTGGATGTCGGCCCGGTAGTAGGAGGCGAGCCAGGGCGCTTGTCCCCAGCCGGTAAGTGCGAAGAGATAGGCATCGGCAACGGTGAAGTTTTCGCCTGATAGATAGGGGCGGGCGGCGAGTTCGGCGTCGAGATGGGCATAGCGCTTTTCGAGCTTCGGTTTTGCCGTTTCGACATAGGGGCCGGCAAGCCGCGCATAGAGCAGCGGAATGAAACCCTTGTGGATTTCCGAGGACAGGAAGTTCAGCCATTGCTGCAGCCTGTAGCGCTCCATCGTGCCGTTTGCCGGCGCCAGGTCGAGTTCGGGTTTCAGGTCGGCGAGGTACTGGACGATCGCCGACCCCTCGGTGAGAACCGTGCCGTCATCGAGTTCGAGTGCGGGAACATAGCCGAGCGGATTGACCGCCTCGAAATCTTCGTCCGCGCCGAAAGTGTGCGTCCTGTTGTTGACAGGCACCAGTTCGGCGTTGATGCCGAGCTCGTTGAGGACGATGTGCGGCGAGAGCGAGCAGGCGGCCGGCATATAATATAATTTCACGAGTTTTCCTTTTCGATTGCCACCGGGATTCTGGTTCGCGGCCAATCTAGAAAGGGCGGGATATTTTTTAAAGAAGGCACTATATTGTGGTGTAGGTACATATTTTATACTGGGAGAAGAGCAGATGAAGGAAAGCGTCACCAATTGCACAGTCGAGGAGGCAATGCGGCTCTTGGGCGGCCGATGGCGGCTGCTGATCGTCTATTTCCTGCTCGATGGTCCCAGGCGCTTCAACGAACTGCGCCGCTGCGTGCCGGGTATTTCGCAGCGCATGCTGACGCTGGATCTGCGTGCTTTGGAGGAGGCGGGGTTGATCAGGCGCACGGTGTTTGCGACGGTGCCGGTGACGGTCGAGTATCGGCTGACTGAGGACGGTAAGCGGCTCGTTCCCGTCGTCAAGGTGATGCAGGAATTCGGGAAATGGTGGCTGGAGCGGGAGGCGGCGGATTGACATTCGGTAACGCTGACTGATTTGGGGAGGTCGTTGCGTCTTGCTGATGAAAGACCCCGCCCCAAACCCCTCCCCACAAGGGGGAGGGGCTTAATCTGCTGGATCCGCCGTCCATATCTTCAATCTTTCGGGAGGAGTGAGGCGTTGCCTCCGGTTAGTCCCTCCCCTTGCGGGGAGGGGTTGGGGAGAGGTTTTTGTGCTCGAGTTTTCCCTCTCTAACACCCCTGACGACCGCGAGGAGGTGCCCGTTATTCCGCCCCCATCTCCTCGATCTCTTCAGGAATAAACCCACTCGTCTGTCGTCTCCACAGACGCGCGAACAGCCCGTCGCCTTCGATCAGTTCCTCCGGCCGACCTTCCTCGATGATGCGGCCGTGATCGAGCACGACGATTCGGTCCATGCTCGATATGGTGGAGAGGCGATGGGCGATGGCGATGACGGTCTTTCCCTGCATAACGAGATCAAGCCGCTCCTGGATGGCGGCTTCGGATTCGCTGTCGAGGGCCGAGGTTGCCTCGTCGAGCACCAGGATCGGGGCATTCTTCAAGAGCACGCGGGCGATCGCCACGCGCTGGCGCTGGCCGCCCGAGAGCTTGATGCCGCGGTCGCCGACATAGGCTTCGTAGCCCTTGCGGCCCTCGCTGTCGGCGAGATCGGCGATGAAGATATCGGCGCTCGCCATCTTCGCGACGTGCTCGATCTCCTCCTGTGTCGCCTCCGGCCGGCCGTAGCGGATGTTATCGCCGACCGAGCGGTGCAGCAGCGCGACATCCTGGGCGATGACGCCGATGGCGCGGCGAAGGCTGGATTGGGTCACAGCGCGGATATCCTGGCCGTCGATGAGGATCGCGCCGTCCTTGATATCGTAAAAGCGCAGGAGCAGGTTGGCGAGCGTCGTCTTGCCCGCACCCGAGAGGCCGACGAGGCCGACTTTTTCTCCGGGGCGGACAGTCAGCGAGAGATCGTCGATGACGGGTTTGCCGCCCTTGTAGGTGAAGCGGACATTGTCGAAGCGGATTTCGCCCGATGTCACCGCAAGCTCTTTCGCATCCGACCGGTCAATGATGGTAGGCGGCGTCGTCATGACCGGCATGGCATCCTTGATCGTGCCGATCGCCTGGAAGATCTGCGAACCCATTTGCAGGAATGTAAACGTGTGGCCGGACAGCCGGTTGAGAACATACACGGCGCCGGTGAATTCGCCGATCGTAACGAAGCCATCGACGAGCCCTGTAAAGCCGATCGACAGAATAGCCAACCAGTGCATCATGTTGAGGACGACAACGATGAGCTCCGCGGTCCGGTAGATGCGCTGTTCGCTTTGCTGCGCCTTGATGGCCTTGCCGATGATGCCGCGGATAGCGCCCGCCTCGCTGTCTTCGGCGGCGAATTGCTTCACCATCTGCATATTGGCGTAGAGATCGGTGATGGCGCCGGAAATCAGGCTGCGCCGCTTGGCGGAGCGGCGCGAGCGTTCGGTGAAGACCGGTGCCAGCCTGACCGCGAGCAGGACGTTGAGGGTGATCCAGACGATGGCCGGCAGGGCGAGTTGCCAGGATAACGCGCTCAATAGGATGACAGAGCCTACCATCTGCATCACAAAGCGTGGGATAGACTGGAAAGCCGAAATGACCTGCTGCTGGACGGCGGAAGCCACCTGCTGCAGGCGCGAGGCGACCTGTCCGGCATAGAGATCGTGAAAGAAGGCGAGATCCTGGCGCTCTACGGCCCGATGGCCTTGCCACTGAATGGCGGCAGGCATGCCGATGCCCAGGGTATGCGAGGTCAGCGTGTTGACGAGGAAGGAGGCAATCGGGATGGCCGGGAAGAGCAGCAGGCCGAGGAAGGTCAACAGCGGCCATTCGTTGTGCAGGAAAGCACGGGCGCCCTGTTGCGTCACGCCATCGACGATGACCGACAGCCCCCAGACGATCGTCAGATTCATGGCCTCGATCGCCATGGTGGAAAGAGCGAGCACGATCAGCACGCCGCGAAACATAGAGATGAAGTGCAGCAGCACCGCCACCGGCCCCTTCGACGGCAGCGGCCGATAGGGGATATCGAGCGGCTGGATCAGTCTTTCGAAAGGGCGGTAGATCGCATCTGAAATCGACATAATCGACTTGGGCCTCTCGGGTGCAAGATCAGGAAGAGGGCGGCGTGTCAGGCGACGCGTGCGGCATGGAATCATCTTCCGGCTGCAATCTCAATTAGAAATTTTGAAAATCTTGAGATCACAGGGCGAAGCATCAGCTCGACTGCCTGGCAACGCTGCCCTGCTGAAAATGCTCGCCGGCAGCGTCGATCTGCACCCAAGGATGTTTCGACTGCTCGAAGATCGATTTGGCAGGGGCGGGGAATAGGTTCACGTCGACCAAAGCTCCCAGGGCGACGCCAATCATCGAGGGCAGGTTGTCGGCCTTCCAGTAGACCGATGAGCCGCAGTTCGGGCAGAAGTAGGAATGCACCTTTCCGCCGCTTGCCGCATCGCGGGTGTATTGCTTGCCAAAACCAGACACAGTGACGGTTTCGGCCGGGTAGAAGGCTCCGGCGCCGAAGGGTGCGCCTGTTCGTCTCTGGCATTCGATGCAGTGACAGGCGATCACCGCATTCGGTTTATCCGGCAGCGCCAATCTGAGCGCGCCGCAACTGCATCGGGCATCGGCCATCGGGATACTCCTGTTTCCTGAGGGGGGAAATCGGAATTTTAAGGAAGGTGGCGGGCGTGCGCCAAGCTGAATCCGGTTGCCCGGAAAGCCGATGCCTGTGGAACAGGCCCGGCTGTCGTTCGGGGGGGGGCGGGCCAGTCGCCGCCCCGTGATCTCGCTATTGCAGGACCTGCTGCCTCAGCCGCGGCGGGCTGCCTCGATGGCTGCGACATCGATCTTGCGCATGGTCATCATCGCGTCGAAGGCGCGCTTTGCCTCGGCTCCGCCTGCCTGCATCGCTTCCATCAGCACGCGCGGGGTGATCTGCCAGGAGACGCCCCATTTATCCTTGCACCAGCCGCACTCGCTTTCCTGGCCGCCATTGCCGACGATGGCGTTCCAGTAGCGGTCGGTCTCTTCCTGGCTTTCCGTCGAGATCTGAAACGAGAAAGCCTCGCTGTGCTTGATCGACGGGCCGCCGTTCAGCCCGATACAGGGAATGCCGGCAACCGTGAATTCCACGACCAGCACGTCTCCCTGCTGGCCGGCCGGATAGTTGCCGGGCGCGCGGTGGATGGCGCCGACTTTGCTGTCCGGAAAGATCCCGGCATAAAAGCGGGCGGCTTCCTCGGCTTGCTTGTCATACCAGACGCAGATCGTGTTCTTATGCATTGTGCGGTCCTCTGCTGCTCCTGATGGCAGAGACATAAGGGGCAAACCGTTTTTCTCCAGCCCCGCTGCGTTATTTAAAGGCCAGCGGCCGCTACCCCCCAGAACCATGACTTGTTGACCTCGGTCCTCGCCTCGGAAGGGCTGACGCCGATATCGCGGAGCTGATCGTCGGACAGGCCGGAAAGCACCAGCCGCTCGCGGCGTTTGCTGAAATAGAGGTTGAGGCCCATCAGGCAGCGCCTGATAATGCCGCCGCTTGGGGCGCGATCCATTGTCGTCGGTATTTCCACGTCAGTCGTCATCGGGCATCTCCGGCTTTTCGTCTTGGGTGCCTCGAAAATGGACTGGTACATGCGGGCAAGGAAGCTTATGGTTTTTATGCAATCCATAAGGCATTCTTCTGATGCTGAATCTCGACCAACTCGCCGCTTTCGTTAGTGTCGTCGATCTCGGCAGTTTTACTGCAGCGGCCGAAAGGGCGGGGCTGACGCAGCCTGCCGTCAGCCTGCAGGTGAAGCTGCTGGAACAGCGGATGGGTGTAAGGCTGATCGAGCGTGTCGGCCGCCGGGCGCAGCCGTCAGCGGCGGGCGTCGAGTTGCTGGCCCATGCTCGCCGCATTCTCGGCGAATGTCTCGCGGCCGAAGAGGCGATGACGCCCTATAAGGAAGGTGCCGTGGGCCGCGTGCGGATCGGCAGCGGCGGTACCGCCTCGATCCACCTGCTGCCTCGGGCGATCGCGGCTGCCAAAAAGCGCATGCCCGGTCTGGAGATCCTGGTTCGTGTCGGCAATACCGACGAGATGGTGCGCGATCTCGAAACCAACGCCCTCGATGTCGCCGTCGTGACGCTGCCGGCTTCGGGCCGTTCCATCGAGATCGAGCCTTTCTACGAGGACGAGCTTGTCGCCGTGGCGCCGAAGGGCAGCCTCATGCCGGAGGGCGGCCCGACGCCGGAATTCTTCAAGGACAAGGTCATGATGCTTTATGAGGGCGGCAATACGCGCCGCGCCACCGACGAATGGTTCGAAACCGCCGGCATCCGGAGCCAGCCGACCATGGAGTTCGGCAGTGTCGAAGCGATCAAGGAACTGGTTGCCGCGGGGCTCGGATGGTCGGTACTCCCTGGGCTTGCCCTGAAGCGCGATCGAGGCCGGTTCGTGACGTCACCCGTTCAACCACCGCTGGTGCGCCAGCTTGGCATAGTCATCCGGCGCGACAAACATCTGACGAAGGGCCTGCGCGAGGTCATGAAGTGCCTTCGCGCCTTTGAGGCCTAGTAGAATGCCCGGCGCTTGCTGGTGGGGGCCGGGCTTGAAGGAGGGCGGTTAACCGAGGGCGCTCTGTTCGGCGCAGATGCGGTCGATCAGGGCGTCGAAATCGCCCTTCGGCGGACGGCCCTTCGCGAAACGCTGCTTCAGGTGCATGATCGGCTCGGCGAGGATCTCGTCCAGGTTTTCGGCGCAGGCGAAGTCGCCGGCCACACCCTTGACCTTGGAATTATCGAAAATCGCCGTCCAGGCCTTGTCGCCGGTCAGCGGGCCGATCCATTCCGGATTGTACTTGACGAGCGTGTCTGTCGGCACATGGACGATCCTGGCCTCGACGCCGAGCAGCCGGGCGATCGCCTTCTGGATATCGTCCCAGATATGGGCGCGGTCATTGGTGATGTGGAAGATATCCTGCAGCGCCTTCTGCTTGCCGAACAGGCCGACGAAGGGCACGGCGAAATCCACCGAGCGGGTCAGCGTCCAAGGCGTATGGCCGTCGCCCGCCACGATGGTCGGCTCGCCGTCCAGCATGCGCCGCGCCATGATATCGCTGTCGCCCATCATGATCGGCAGGCCGGTGCGGACGGTGTGGCTGGGGCGGACGATGGTCCAGGCGAAGTTGTCGGCCTTCTTCAGCAGCGCCTCGCAGGCGATCTTGGCCTGGCTATAGGGCCAGTAGGGGTTGATCGCCGGTGTCTTCTCTTCTGATATCACGTAGTGGCGCGCCGGCTTTTCATAGACTGAGGCCGAGGAGATGAAGATGTACTGGCCGCAATGGCCTGAGAAGATCTCGATGTCACGGGCGATCTGATCGGGCGTAAACGCGATGAACTGGGCGACAACGTCGTAATTGGCCTTGGCGAGATCGGCATAGGCTGATGATCCAAGCTCGCCGACGATGGAGGTCACACCCGCGGGCAGGGGATCGCCTCGCAAGCCGCGGTTGAAGACGCTGACATGGTGGCCTTGAGCGACGGCGCGCTCTACGCAGGGATAGGAAATCTGGCCGGTGCCGCCGATGAAAAGGATCTTCAAAGCCATATGGGGACCTCCGTGTCGGATGGGGCAGGATTATCGATAATCTTCATAGCGCGAAAGAGGTGGGGCGTCTTCTGCAAAATGGTGCCTATCGGTGATTGCGCGGCGTCCCAGGTCTCGGATCCCTTTAGTCAAATCTTGATCCTTTTCGTATCAGTTCAGCCAAAGGGTAGCGCACGCCATCGTATGGGCAGGCACTGCCATTCTGCTATTCAAACCGTGATCTCAGTGAATGCTATTCTTTGGAGAAAGAATTGTTCGAATTAATAAAGCTGTTTGCCGAGCAGATAATAAAGACGCTGGATTTATCGTCCCTCGCCAAATATCGGAAATCCTCCAAGAAGGCGGAAATCGGCGCGAACCTATTTCTTTTATACAGTTCTCTAAACCGCATTTATGGCCGTGGTATCGAGCTGCTGAACGAGCTTGAGCACGTATGCAAGAGACTTGACAGATATATAGTGCAAGGCCGAACTGATGAGACTATTTCCTCTTGGCATGCGGCAAGATTGCTGAGAGATCAGTACGCTGACGTCCTCAAGGTTCGTTCATCTTTTACCCGGTTGTGTGCTCTGCTGGACGTGATCAGCGACGATCTGTCCGGAAAAATGGATGCATTCATCGGAGGAAAAATAAACGCGATAAGCTTTCTAGGATATTTGATCTCCGGGGTCACCAATCAACGAGAGGATGGTACATTTTCTAGTGCCCTCTTCGGGCCGAATAGCGATGAGAGGCTTGTTCACGAAATAATACGCATGCGCGATCAGGGGATGGATCGAAAGCGATCCATGAGTGATTTTCGATTGACACAAGATCAGAGTGAGGCTTTTCAAAGTATAAGCGAAATGAGCCGCGGCCAGGTGGAGATACTTCGACGATTTCTATCGGAACGAAATCCACGGAAACAGTTGGAGGCTCTGAAACCAATACTGGTGGATTTGCATAAAAAACTCAGCGAAAATTTTTCAATTGAAGATGTGCTGATGAAAATTGGCGATGCTAGCTGGCGCCTCGATACTGATCCATTGATGCAAGTCAGCAAGCCGAAATACAGCTTGAGAGAGACTATACGGAGGAGAGGTGCGAGGTCATCTTCTGATGGTGGAGTTGATTTTTAGCCGTTGGATCGCTCGCCAGACTACTCAATTAGGCATCGGCGAGCCAAAAGTGCAACAGCAAAGCTGTTGAAGAAGCGCCGACCGGGGTGTCTAGAAGGAGTGTTCAATCTCCAATTAGCGGCAGTCGCTGGCGCACGATGCTCGCATGAAACCTCGCCCCATAGATCAGCCCTTCATCGTTGAAATCGAAGGTCAGATTTTGCAACGGCGCCGACTCCGTGCCGTTGCCGAGGAAGACGAAGCAGCCGGGGACGGTATCGAGGAAGCGGGCGAAATCTTCCGAGGCCGTCATCGCTTCCCTTCGGACCTCGATGCTGCCGGTTTCGAAGATGTTGCGGGCTGCCGCGAAGGCCTCTTCGGTGAGGGCAGGGTCGTTCAGCAGGGGACGAATTCTCTGGTGTAGGTGATTTCGGCCGAGAGATTGTAGGTCAGCGCGGTGCCTTCAATGGCCTTATCGAGCGGCGGCGCTATCAGGTGAACCCGGAGAGGTTCGAATATCTCCTGACCCGGAAGGGCTGGCAGATCGCGCCGATCATGCCGATGCTCGCCCAGATCGGCGACAGTCTCGGCATGTCAGGTGCTTCGGGACCGCCCATGATCTTCGTCAACCGCAAGACGGGCGCGGAGATATACCGGGGCTTCATCGATCAGAAGACCGGCGAACCGGTGAGCCCGGTGGATCTCGACATCAGGGAAGGGGATGGCACGGATAACGCCGTTCGCTGGCGATTGTCCCACGCTGGGACTCGCCGCCGGGCGCTCGACGATATCCTGGCTAGCGCGGGCGAGGCGACGCATGCGCAACAGGAGAAACCTGCGAGGTAAGGACGACCTCAACCTTCAGAGGCGAAAGATGCGGCAGATCGATACCCGACGATATGGCCGATGATCATGGCTATCGCTACAACTGTGATGGCCGCGAATATGTTTGTCCACGCGGCGAACAGGAAAAGAAAATACCAGCAGGCAATTGCGAACGGCATTGCGAAGCTTGAGACCAGCACAACGATCAGCAGCAGCGCTCCATAATCCGCTTGCAGGGATGACACTTGCGTAATGGCAAGAGCAGACAGGCCTCCGATTGACAGAGCGAATGGCATCGCCAATCTGGCTTGAAATGCGCGAGGCCCTATCCGATGTCGCTTTCGCCCAAGACGGGTCGGGATCGCGGTCATGAGAAACGCCGTCATCCCGAGAAGACAGAGGATGAATGTAGAGAACGAAAGCATCGCATACAGCCCTTTGGAAATTCTGGCGGATAGATAGCACCTTCCGCGTGTATAAGAGTCATAAGATCGCGGATTGGTAAATGCTTCGTCTCTGCTAAAGCTCACATCCGATATTTGACTGCAAAACGGCCGTCGTCGGCGAAGATGACGATAACTACGGCAATAAAATCATCGGATTCGGAAGCTCCGCCCCGAAGAAGCCGCCATAGATAGACGAGAGGCTGAGGACGGAAAGGCCGAGACCGTGCGAGGGCTCGGCATCGCCACGCCTTGCCTCCGCCCAGGCGGCGATGCGGGGCGAGAAGAGGAAGAGCACGGTGGCAATGCCGATCAAGGCCGGAACGGGGAGAACGAAGAGCCGCTCGGGCAAGGCGAGCAGCAGCAGTGCGCCGATGCCGCCGCCGATCAGGCAGACGAGGACGGATGGCCAAAGTTTGGCATCCAGCGGCAGTACCTTGCGGCGATCGGCGAGAACGGCGAGCAGGTGGCCCGGCACGATCGCCACCGCATTCGAGGCATTGGCGGTGACGGGCGGCAGGCCGGCGGCAAGCATGGCGGGGAAGGTGAGCAGCGTGGCGCCGCCGGCAAGCGCATTGATCACGCCGCCATGCCGGCGGCAAGCAGCAACAATATGATCCCTTGTGTCATTGGCTTGCCTCCCGTCTCCCCAATGTGTCTTTCGATGCATCAGGGGGCATCGCGAGGACAAGCCATCGATGGCCTCAAGGCGTTCGCGTTGCGAAATATTCCGGGAGGTGACGGGGCAAAGGCAAGGCAGATTCGCCGAGGGACTGGTTCGCGTGTCACCCGTTTGGGCGACTTGCGCAAGGCAGGCGCTTGCGTTGCCATGCGTATGCGGGGGCTCGGGTTTCAGTATCGTCGGTCTTGGGAGGGAAAAATGCATGGTTTTACACAACACCACGGCGTGGCTTGCGGCTGCGGCGGCTGTCCCGATGTTCCTGATGACCAGGGGCGCCGGCGTTTCCTGTGCGCTGCGTTGGGAAGCGCTGCAATTGCGGCCGGGGCTGTTATCTCATCGGCCGGGCCGGCATCGGCGCAGAGCACATTGGCGCCCGATGACGCGCTGAAGGCGATGATGGATGGAAACAGGCGCTTCATCGACGGGCGTCTGCAGTCCCTCAACGAGGACCTTTCGATCCTCAAGGCGAAGACGGCGGAAAAGCAGGAGCCCTTCGCGGCGGTGCTCTCCTGCGCCGATTCACGGGTGCCGGTGGAGTTCGTCTTCGACCAGAGCATCGGTCAGCTCTTCGTCGTGCGCGTCGCCGGAAATATCGCCACGCCGGAGATTATCGCCAGCCTTGAATATGGTGTTGCCGTTCTCGGCACGCGGCTTCTGATGGTGCTCGGCCACAGCAATTGCGGTGCGGTGAAGGCGACGATCGACGGCAAAGCCGTGCCTGGCCAGATCGGCGCCCTCTATGCGCCGATCTGGCCAGCGGTAAATGCCGCTGGCAACAACCTCGATGCGGCGATCGATGCCAACGCCAAGATGCAGGCGACGCTGATCAGCCGGAGCTCGACCGTCATCGCAGGGGCTGTCAAGGAGGGGAAACTCAGGGTCCTCGGCGCGCGCTACGATATCGCCAGCGGGGTGGTTTCGCTGCTCGGTTAGGAGCCCGCTTGCGGGATGCTTGTTGAGCGTGGCGATTGGGGGTAGGCCTGGAATTGCTCTATCCCGATCAGCGCGGAGATCGCCATGTCCAGTGACAACCTTGCCCGTTCATTCGGCCGCGAAGCCTTTGGCCTTAGTCCTGAAAACTATCACTGCGCCCGACCGGCCTATCCGCCGGCGGTTTGGGATATCTTGCGGCAGCGGGCCGGATTGCGCCCTGGTATCTCGATACTGGAGATCGGGGCGGGGACAGGGCTCGCCACCGAACATCTTCTGGAGCACAACCCGCAGCGGCTTCTGGCTGTCGAGCCGGATGCGCGGCTTGCGGAATTCCTGCGTGCGCGGTTGCGCCGGCCCGAACTCGACGTGATCGAGCAGCCCTTCGAAGAGCTGAACGAGATTCCGCAGTCCTACGATCTGGTGGTCAGTGCGACGGCGTTTCATTGGCTCTATGCCGTCCCGGCGCTGCGGCGTATCCATGCCCTGCTTCGCGATGGCGGTGCTGTGGCTCTGATCTGGAATGTCTTTGGCGACAATATCAGGCCCGATTCCTTTCACGAGGCGAGCGCGCATCTGTTTACCGGGCACCGTCCAAGCCCGTCCGGCGGAGGGACGACGCAGACGCCTTACGGGCTCGACAGCGAGGCCCGGCTCAGGGATTTCGAGGAGGCTTCATTCCACGGCGAGCCGCCGGCAATGTTCGAGTGGACGCTGACGCTCGACCCGCCCGCGGTGCGGCGGCTCTATGCGACCTATTCGAATGTCGTGGCATTGGAGGCGGAGAAGCGCGAGGCGTTGCTGGACACGCTGGAAGATCTGGCAAGGACCGATTTTGGCGGTGTCGTCACCAGGAATATGACGACATCGGTTTTCATCGCCAGGCGGAAGTAAGGCTGGAGCGTCGTTGGCTGGGCAGGAGAGGCAAGACGGTAAGCGGCGCCTGCTACTCGGTGCCAGGCCTGCCGAACTGGCTGGGCTTGCATTTCACCAGGCCGCCGGCGCCATGCCGGAGGCGTGGCCCTAGATCGCCGGACCCGGCCGTATGCGGCTTCCATCGGTGAAGCGCGACAGCCGGAAGCGGTCGAGATCGTGGCCGGGCGCATTGCCCTGGATCAGGTCTGAGACCACACGGCCGATGCCTGGGCCGATGCCGAAGCCGTGGCCGCTCATGCCGGTGGCGACGAAGAGGCCGGGGATTGTTTCCACGCGATCGACGATCGGCACGATGTCGGGCATGGCGTCGATCATGCCGGCCCAGGTCGCCTTCAGGCGCACGGTCTCGAATTGCGGGAAGAGGCGTTTGAAATTGCGCCTGATCGCATCGAGGCCGGATTTTTCCGGGGCGGGGTTGAGGACCCGCATCCGCTCGAAGGGGCTTTCGGCATCCGCCGTCCAGTTGCGCGGCGTCGACCAGCTGTCGGGATAGGCTTCAGGCGCTGCGGGCGAATAGCGCGTGCTGAAGGGGTGGGCCATCAAGGCGGGCAGGTATTTCGTCGCATGGCGGAATACGTCCGGCCCGAGATAGAGCAGATGGCTTCCCGGTGCCAGCGTGTAGCCGCCATCCTGCCTGCGGCGGAAGGCGACCTCGGCTCCGGCGGCGGCGCCTGCGTGAATTTCGGGCATGGGTTCGGTCGCGGCGACGGTGGCACGCACGGCAAGCTGCGGGATGGAGATGCCGTGTCGCTTCAGGAAAAGAGACGACCAGGCGCCGCCCGCGACGAGCACGGTCGAAGTCTCGGTGCGGCCGGCTTCGGTCCATACACCGCTCACCTGGCCGGCGGATATATCGAGGGTTCGCGCCGCGCAGTTTTCGATGATCGTGACGCCCAGCCGGGCGGCAAGTCGGGCAAGGGCGGGGACAGCGAGCCATGGCTCGGCGCGCATATCCGATGGCGTCGTCATCGATCCCGCATATTTGCGGGACATGCCTTTGAAGAGGGCTGCCGTTTGCCCGCTGTCGAGCAGGCGGGTGTCGAGATGATAGGCGCTCGCGAGCTTCATGAAGGTTTCGAAGCCGGCCATCTGCTTGTCCGAGTTTGCGAGATAGGTGACGCCGGTCCTGGAAAGGCCGATATCCTCGCCGCATTCTTCCGCCAGCTCTTTCCAGAGGCGGCAGGCCTCGATGACGATGGGCAGTTCGTCGCCATCGCGGCCCTGCTTGCGGATCCAGCCCCAGTTGCGGGAGGACTGCTCGGCAGCGATGCGCCCCTTCTCGATGAGCGTCACGGAGATCTTGCGCTTGGCCAGAAACAGCGCCGTGGTGACGCCGATGACGCCGCCACCGATGATGACGACGTCGGAGGTTTTCGGAAGCGGGCCATGATGCCGGATGGGATCGTTCAAGGAGAAGGGGAAGGTGGGCAAGCTGCGAGTCCTGAAGGCTGATCGATGGACTAACGATTGCTACTGCATAATTCCTCAAATCGGAATCGATTTGAGGATGAAATTATGCAGCAATTCAAATTGCTACAGCGTCCTTTGCGCGTCTGAAAAGACGCGCGGCGCTGTAGAGGTTCCAGACCAGCAATTCAAGGCGATGTGAGCGAGTGGCCACCGAAGCCATGATGCCGTTTGCCCCTTACCCGAATAAAGAGAGATTCGAGTCAGCGATGCTGCAAATACCGGGACGGCAGGTTGCACAGCCGGCGGGGGAAGTGCTAGGCGAGCATTTTTTACGGAAAGCGCAGCTCCGATGCAAGGGCGCCCATGGCGGCCTCGAGCAGCAGAAACCATGGTTGGACGATGAGCATCAGCATTTATGTGATCAATCTCGACCGGTCCACGGATCGGTGGAGTGCATTGTCCGATCGGGCCAAGGCCCTGCAGTTCGACGTCGTTCGCATTGCCGGTGTCGATGGGCGGGAGGTTCCCGCAGATCAGCGCACGGCATGCGATGAACGCGCCTTTCAGCGCAACAATGGCCGAACCATGCTGCCGGGTGAATATGGCTGCTACCGGAGCCACTTGAAGGTGCTCGCGGCCTTTCTGGAAACGGGCGAGGCCGCCTGTATCATCGTCGAGGATGATATCATTCTGCCTGCCGATCTCGTTGCGCGCACCGAGGCGGCGCTCGCGGCCGTGCCCGGCGCCGATGTGATCAAGCTCTTCAATCACCGCATCGTCGGCTTCAGGCCTGTCGCCACCTCGGCTGCGGGCGATGAGATCGGCCGGGCGACGCATGGTCCGCAAGGGTCGGCCGCCTGCTATGCGGTGACGCGGATGGGCGCCCTGAAGCTCCTCAAGCAGATCGCCGTCATGCGGTTTCCCTGGGATATCGAACTTGAACGGGGCTGGGCATCGCGAGCGCGGATCTATACGACCCGGCAGAACGTGACCGATATAAATGAGGGCGGCTCGAATATCGGCACACGATCCGTCTACAAGGCCACCAAATTTCCCTGGTGGAGGCGGTTGCCGACCTATGCGATCCGCATCGCCGAGACGGCCCGCAGAATCAACTACGCATTGAAAAAATAAGGCACCCGGACGGAAAGCCCGGTTGCCAGGGCGGCTTTGCTGTTGCCCGCAAAGTCTGTCTCAAGACTTTTTTTGGCACTTTGGCAGACTGTTTTATTGGTGTCACAGTCGTGCATGATATTGCCGCAATTTTTCAAGAGCTACTTCAGCAAGTTACCCCAAAAATGGTCGTTCTGTGGCGTAAAAGCTTACGAATCCGTATGTTTACCCAGTCTTGTCTATTAAAATTTGGCAATGTAGATCCTCGCCTGAAGCTATCGAGAAGTGTTCCACCAACAGCTCAACTCGATCGGCCATTGGTCTGAGGTGTATCTTGAGCGCTCGAAACGAATTCGTGGGTGATCTGCACTTGCATGCGTATGAGACTGCCGATCCGGTAGTGTCTCATAAGTTGAAAATTCTGCATATCTTGTTCTCCTCCAGAATTGCCGGATCGGAACGATACTGCATTGACCTCGCCAACGGGCAGGCTGCTCTTGGGCATGAGGTGCATGTTGCCGGACGATACGGCTCGCCGATGGCGAAACTGCTTTCCAAAGAGGTTGTTTTCCACGGCTTCGCAATCCCGTTTCTGCGGGGCCTGAGGCTGCGGCTGCTGATGGACAGGACAGGGATCGAAATCGCGCACGGGCATCTCAGCCATGGCTGCAAGGCGCTTGCCGCAGCGCCCGACAGCGTCGCCAGAATCGCGACCCTGCATGTCGGGTACAAGGCCAAGCAGCATGCGCATCTCGATGGCGTAATCTGCGTCAACGCCGCCCAGGCGACACGGCTCGGCAAATATGACGGCCAGTCGACGCTGATTTCCAACTGGCTGCCGGATGTCAAATCCGCCGAGAGCTTCGACCTGCGCGCGCAGCTGAATCTGCCGCGCGAAACACGGCTCGTCGGCAGCGTCGGGCGTCTGCATCTCAGCAAGGGATATGATGTGCTGGTGTCGGCCTTCCGGCAGTCAGCCCCTAAGGATGCCGCTCTTGTCATCGTCGGCGAGGGGCCGCATCGCGCCGCGCTGGAAAAGCTTGCTACGGGCGACAGCCGTATCCATCTGCTCGGCCATTGCAACAATGTGCCGGGGTTCCTGCGCAATCTGGATCTCTTCGTGTCGCCGTCGCGCGAGGAATCGGCGGGGCTCGCCATTCTCGAAGCCATGAACGAGGGGCTGCCGATCATCGCCACGGCCGCCGAAGGGCCGTCGGAATATCTGCGCGAGCATCCGGTGACGCTGGTCGCGCCCGGCTCCGTCGAGCAGCTTTCCGCGGCGCTTGCCGATGTGATGCGAGAACAACCTGTTGTCCGCCTGTCGCGCGTAAGCTACGACTTGCGTCCTTTCTCTCGTTCGGCAGGCATTGTGAATGTTCTCGATTTCTATTCCCGGGTTGCCGGCGGAGCCGCAGCGTAGCTGGCCCAGACACCGATCATCCGCGGTTGATCCATGCGTCTGAAGCCCAAGAGTGATTTCTGGCAGGTCGGCATCGTGCCTGCTCCCGCCGAGGCGCTGCTCGATGCCGAGACTTTGGCGGATTGTTCCAGCCGCATCACGTGGCTGCCCGATCCCGGCCCGTGGCGATATCTCGCCGATCCCTTCGCCGTGAGGAAGAGCGACAGCTTGCATGTCTTCGTCGAGGCCTATGACTACCGCACCAAGCATGGCTTCATCGAGCGCCATGAATTCGGGCCGGACCTCGAATGGCGCGGCAAGGCGGCGACGCTCGTGCGGCCCTTTCATCTCTCCTATCCCTTCCTGATCGAGCAGGATGGCGAGGTGCTGATGGTGCCGGAAAGCCATAAGGCCGGTGAAATCGCCCTTTACCGCGCCCGTGCTTTCCCGGACGGCTGGGTGCGCGAAACGGTGCTTCTGGCCGATATTCCGGCTGCCGAGGCCTGCCTGATCCAGCATCAAGGCAAGTGGTGGATGTTTTACACCATCGTCGGGTCCGGCGGGCGCGACCAGCGCGAGCTGCATGTCGCCTTTGCCGACCGCCTGACCGGGCCTTGGAAGACCCATCCGCAGAATCCGGTTCTGGTCGATCGCTCCGGCGCCCGGCCGGGCGGCACGCCCTTTGTCGGCGCCGATGGCCAGATCCTGCTGCCGGTTCAGGATTGCAGCGTCAGCTATGGCGGCGGCCTGCGCTTTCTGCGTTTCAGCCTGCTTACGGAAACGCATGTGGCCTCGGAGCATCTGCCGGTGCAGCTGACCGGCGATCTCGCCGCTGCCGATTACCCTGACGGGCTGCACACGTTTTCCGCCTGCGGGGACCTGACGCTCATCGATGTAAAGCGCATCGACAGGTCTTTCGGTCGCCACATCGTCAACCTGAAACGGAAGCTGCTGCCGAAGGGCGCCTTGCCGATATCGGGGTGATATCGTCGGTTTTCCCTCGCAATCTGCGCCCACACAGGTGAAACTGGACCCCTCATGGATTCGGTGCGGAGGAACGGTCGGGATGTCTTGCCGGCGGCGAGATTGGTCTGGGGATGGGCGATGACGAAGCCGATGCTTTCGCTGCAGCTCTTTTCGATGCGTGGTCTTGGAGATCTCGGCACGCAGCTTGAAAAGGCCGCAGGCGCCGGCTTTGGCGCGGTCGAGCCGCTCGAGGGGCATCTGCGCGACGCCGGCCTCCTGCAAAACGGGCTTTTGAGGAACGGGCTGACGGCGCCGTCGGCGCATGTCGGGCTGGAGGCGCTGCGCAGGGAGCGGCAGCGCTTTGTCGAGGCCTGCCAGCAGTGCGGCATCGGGCAGCTCTTCGTTCCGCATCCGGGGCCTTCGCTGGTGAAGGATACGAAAGCGGGATGGCAGCGGATCGGCCATGAACTCGGCGCGCTCTCGGAGCAGATGAAAGCCGATGGCATCATGCTCGGTTATCACAATATGATGGCGGGCTTCGATCGCACCATCGGCGGGCGCTACGGTTTCGAGCTGATGTTCGAGGCGGCCAGGGGCAGTCCGCTCGTCTGGCAGGCGGATATTGCCTGGCTGGCGCGCGCCCAGCCCAATGCCGGCGAATGGATAAGGCACTATGCCGGCGTGCTGGTCTCGGTGCATGTGAAGGATCAGGCGCCCGACGATATGGACCCCGAGGAGGACGGCTGGGCGAATGTCGGCTCCGGCGTGCTGCTCTGGCCCTCGCTCTGGCGGGCGGCGGTTGCGAGCGGGGCGCGGCTCTTCGTCGTCGAACACGACAATCCGCGGCTGCCCTTCGAATTTGCTGCCCGCAGCTATGCCTATCTCAGCCGGTTCCTGACGTAGGAATCAGCCTCGGGTGGCGGGATCATCAATCCCGCGGCAGCGTGCCGAGCAGCAGGTGGTTTCCCCTGCGGTTGCCGCAGTTCCTGCATGTCAGGCGAAGGCCGATGATCGCCAGCGACAGGTCCTTGCCGCAGCGGTAGGCGAGCGCGCGCCGGTCGATCCTCGTCTCGTGATGGCAGGCGTCGCACCGTGCGTGAAGGACATACCATTGCGGCAGGGTGGCGAGCGTTTCCCTCTCGGTTGCGACAGCCTCATGGCTGGCGAGGAGATCGATGCTGCGGCGGTGTTTCATTGTTTGTCGAAGGGCGGCCTGCCTGAGAGGAGCCGGTCGAAGGAGGGCCTCCAGCCGCGCGTGATGCCGCGACTCATGGCGCCTTCGGCAAGGGCAAGCTGTTGGCGCAGGTGGCGGCAATCCTGCAAGAGCGTTGCGATGGCGGCCTTGGCGTCCTCGTCATGCCAGGAAAGTACGGCCTCGACCTCCCAGCGCAGGTCTTCGTTCGTAGTCTCTTCATTCAAGATTTTAGGGGCCAGTTGCGGGCGCATGTTCTCATTCTCCTTGCAGAGCATTTTAGTTCCAGATTGTCGGGATGGCGGCCGCAGCGCCACGGATGTTCTTATTATGTTCTCATTTTTGTGGGAGTCAAGGGCGAGCGCTGGTACGCTATGGGAGCGTCAAAACCCTTCCCAAGCTCCGCCTTGTGGGGAGGGGTTGGGGAAAAGGCTTGCCCTGGATCGGCCGCCGTTTGCGGACATTCCTCGATTGAGGCAAGATACGCTGACAAAACGGGGCGCTGATGCTGATCGGCTCATGTCATTGCGGCAAGGCGGGCTGGACGCTGGAAGGCGATCCGGGTTCGATCACCGCCTGCAACTGCACGCTCTGCCGGCGTTATGGCGCGCTCTGGGCCTATGATTACGAGGGCGAGCGGATCACCATGAGGGGCGAAACCGGCTCCTATGCGCGGGCCGGCCGGGAGACGCCCTCGCTCGAAATATTGTTCTGCCGGACCTGCGCCTGCGTGCTGAGTTGGCGCGGCCTGAGGCTCAACGGGGATGGGCGCCAGCGCATGGCGGTCAATGTGCGGCTGGCGCCGCCGGATCTCGTCTCCGACCTGCCGATCGATCATTTCGACGGGCTGGACACATTTGACGACCTTCCTTCCAAGGGGCAATGCGTGCGCGATCTCTGGTTTTGACGGAACAGCGCGCAAATGCGGAAAACGGCTCTCGGCCGCATATGTCTGTTCTTCTGAAGCTGATGCGTTGATGGCGCTTCCTTGTCGGCACCCTTCTCCATTACTATAGACAAAAGGCCGCGCCCCATCATTATGATGGTCACAACCAGTCGCGCTTGCTGCCGCCGCAGCCATTCCCCCATCTAAAGCGTGCCGCGATCTCCAGGATTCGCTTGCCACGCTTTAAATCCCTCTTTTCCGCGACATGCTTTAGTGAACGGCGATGGTGATCTCTTTGTCGATTGTCGCTTGTGTCAGCGTTATGAGCCCGGCGCCCAAGGCAACCGTGATCAGCGCAATCAAGGGCCAACTCATCGGCCGTCGTTGCTGCGGCCGCTTGCCCTGAAAGCCAAACTCGCGGCGCTCCTCTACGAATCTGGAAAAGACATCGTCGTCTTCCATATGTGCGATTAAACCCTCCCGACCGATGTGGCGAGCCGAAGCGCTGCGTGATGCGCAAGCCTGCTCCACAAGGTCATTGGAATGCTACCTCGTGGACCGGAGATAGCAATTAATTCAATAGGTTTAACCCGATGACCCTATCATCTGATGGGCAAACGATCGTTGCCGGCCGACAATGTCGGTCTGCAGCGGATACGCGTCCGCCTGGGGCTTTTCCTGGCGCCGTTACCGAGGAAGAGCGACGGTGATCTCGGTGTCGATCCTGGTTGATGTAACCGTTATGAGCCCGGCGCCCAAGACGACCGCGACAACCGCAAGAAACTGCCAGTTTATCGGCCGTCGTTGCAGCGGCCGCTCGCCCCGAAAGCCGAGCTCGCGGCGCTCCTCTACGAATCTGGAAAAGACTTCGTCTTCATCCCTATGTGTCATCATACCCCTCCCGAGCTCCTTAGAGCATTCTAATATTCCTGCTAAAAGGGGTTTGACGCCAGGGCTTTAGTCCGGAGTGGTTAACGATCAGGTCTTTACGACCATTCCTTCGTCATCCGATAGGACAAGCAGACCCTCCAGACCTCGACCGATACGTCAGCAATGAAAAAGCGACGCCGTTATCGGGGTGTGGAAGTATAATTCTCTTTATGTCTCAGAATTTCACCCGTTCTGGTTATTATATCACCCTTTATATTTCTGTGACTGTAATAGTAAAATAGATAAATTTGCGATAAATATGAAACGTAGAGGTTGAACTCCAGATGCGCATGCAGCTTAATTTTGAGTTTTTGACGCATTAAAACAAAAAACATCGAAGGGAAACTATGAGGATCTGCTCCATTTTCATCGCGTTTCAACTCAGCCTGCTGATGTGGGGTGGCGCCTACTATAGCGCTCGGGAAATCTATCACACCCTGAATGCTTCCCGGTCGTTTGATATTTCCTTCATTCCGCATGCGGTTCGTGGCGCCCCGCACTGACGCCCGATCACGATAGTTCCCACCCAGGCGGGACCGCCGAAATCAACCCCACGACGACCGTGGAAACCTGAAAGCAAGACCACTGTGAAATCGCTGCATTCCCTCATGATCGTCTATCTTGGCCCGCCACTGTTTGCCGTTGCGGCTCTTCTGGTCATCATGTCATGGTTCGGTGATGAGCGGTCCGACCCGCGAGCGGATGTAACGATCAGCGTACGAAAAGGCGGCAGGATCGGCAGCCAGAGCGAGATGTTTCGGTGATCCGGCGCGCAGAATAGAGCCGCCGTCACTCCCTCATCGTCAGCGGGAAATTGAGAAGGGCCGCCAAGTGGGGCCTGGCAACCCTTCTCCTGCTGGTAGGTGCAGCATCCAGCGGAGGCAAAATACAAGCAGTGGATGTTCTGGATAGTGACGGCGGTCACATCGCGACAATTTATTCTCGCAGAAGCTGAATGAACCGGCTTTGCGACCGCGTGGCGGCGCCGTTCTGCCTGAATATGCCGGTCGCACGGGCACGGTTCTGTACGTGTGCGTATATACAGAAAACCGTCTCTTGACCTATGTTCCCTTCGGCAGGCGCGTACTTCAACAACCACCGGAGATTCAGATGTCGGGATGTAAGCATGTTGCTGCCGTTCGATCCGTAGAGCCCAGGACGCTTGGCTGCGAGGAATGCCTGGAGGACGGACAGGAATGGGTCCATCTTCGGCTTTGCCGGGAATGCGGCCATGTCGGGTGCTGCGACCAGTCCATCGGAAAGCATGCGACGGCGCATTTCCACGCCACGGGACATCCCATTATCGAAGGGTACGATCCGCCCGAGGGCTGGGGCTGGTGCTATCTCGACGAGACTATGGTGGAACTGCCCGATCAGACGCCGCAGCGCGGCCCGATCCCGAGCTATTATTGAGCTGCCGACATGAGCTCCGACAGCCTCGAAACCCGCCGTCACCAGATGTTTCCCGTGCTGAGTGCCGGACAAGTTCAAATGGCGACACGCTTTGCCAGCAGCGGCCCGCATTCTTTTGCCCCCGGCGAGGTCGTGTCTGAGGTCGGTGACAGGCATTCGCCCGCGTGGCTGATCCTCTCCGGCCGTCTCGATGTCTTCCGGCATGACGGGCTGTCGATGCCGGAAACCCTGATCACGAGCCATGGAAAAGGGCAGTTTTCGGGAGAGGTCAGTCAGCTCTCCGGACGGCCCGTGCTTGCAGGCGGACGTGCGGGTCCGGAAGGATGTGTGGCGCTGGCATTCGATGCCGCGCATCTGAAGGCTCTCATCATAGGATCGGCTGATATCGGTGAGATCATCATGCGTGCCTATATTCTGAGGCGCGTGGAATTGATCAATTTCGGCGGCGCCGGTTCGGTTCTGATCGGCAATCCCGGAGAGCCCAACCTGGTTCGCCTGCAGGGCTTCCTGACCCGAAGCGGCTATCCCCATGTCGTGCTCGACGCGGCCCTGGACCACGAAGGTCGGGCCTTGGTGGAGAGGCTTGGAATTCTGGCGGGCGAATTGCCGCTCATGGTCTGCCCCAATGGCACGGTACTCAAACATCCGACCGACGCTGAAGCTGCCTGCTGCCTCGGCATCATGCCGGAGCTCGATCCGGCGGCCGTCTACGATGTGGCGATCGTCGGAGCAGGTCCATCGGGCTTGGCTGCTGCGGTCTACGCGGCGTCGGAGGGCCTTAGTGTCATCGTCATCGACGCACGTTCGATCGGTGGACAGGCCGGCAGTTCCTCGCGTATCGAAAATTATCTCGGTTTTCCGACCGGAATTTCAGGCCAGGCTCTCGCGGGCCGCGCCTTCAATCAGGCGCTCAAGTTCGGAGCGGAGATCGCCTTGCCACTTGAGGTCAATGAGCTGATTCCGGCCCCGTCCGGCAAACGCAGAACCGATCCGATGGTGTTAAGGGTTGAGGGAGACAGGACGGTCAAGGCACGAACCGTCGTCATCGCCTCAGGTGCCAGCTACCGCAGGCCTGATATTCCCGACATAGCGCGCTTCGAGGGCGCCGGCATTTCCTATTGGGCATCTGCAATCGAAGCGAAACTGTGCGAAAACGACGATATTGCCCTGGTCGGCGGCGGCAATTCAGCCGGTCAGGCGATCGCATTCCTGGCGCCGCGGGTCCGGCGTCTCCACCTGGTGATCCGCCGAAGCCTGACCGAAACTATGTCCACTTATCTCATCGATCGCATAGCGGCGCTGCCAAACGTCGAGATGCATCTGGGATGCGAGCTGACAGCGCTGTCGGAAGACCTGCATGGCCGCCTGACGGCAACCATCACGGATCTCAGGGTGCAGTCGGAGAAGAACTACAATCTTCGCCGCGTCTTCATGTTCATCGGCGCCGACCCGAATACCGACTGGATCAAATGCCGCATCAAGACGGATGACAGGGGCTTCATCAGGACAGGGACAGCCTTCAGCCCCGAGGTCGAAGAGGAGCTTGGAAGGCGCTCCCTGCAACTGGAAACCAGTCTGCCGAATGTCTTTGCGATCGGCGATGTCCGGGCCGGTTCGACGAAGCGGGTTGCCGCAGCCGTCGGCGAAGGCGCTGCCGTCGTCAGCGATATTCACGCAGCGCTGAGACAGGCTCCGATCATGAAATGATCCGGTGCTCGGGCGCCACCATTGTAGACGGCGGTCAGCGGCTTGAACGCCGATCCTTGCCTTGAACCAGGCTCCAGAAGTTTTCGGCAATATCAGTCATCCGTGCTCGTGGTCTGATCAGGACGATCTTGACGTCGATGGCCCAATCCGTCGATCCCGATGACGTCAGTCTTCCGGCCGGCCCCATTTCGTCGGTGGCCAGGCTCTCCGGTATCCAGGCAACCCCTTTTCCCTCCATGGCGAGCGCCTTCAGCGCCATTGCCAGATGGGAGGTGAAGACTGTCGAGAGGTGCAGCGGGCGCGTGCCGGAGGAGAGGGCCGACGACAGGATGCGGCCCATGCCCGATGTCTCTTCGAAGGCGAGATGCGGGACTGCGCGATCCGACGCCTCGGAAATGCTGTGCAGCGCGCGACCGTTTCTGTCCCGCCCGCTCACCGGAATCAGCCGGTCGGTGGCAAGCTCCACATGTCTGTAGGCGTTCCTGTCGAGACGGATCCTGCTGTTCTGATGGTCGTGGCAGAGCAGGAATTGCGCGCGGCCTTCCGTCATGATCCGCTCGCATTCGTTCATATTGTCCGAGAGCAGGCGGATCGGCATCGTCGATGCCTCGTGACCCAATCCTTGTATCCAGCCGGGAAAGAAGATGAAGGAGAGGGCGTGGGTGGCGGCGAAGGTCACGGTCGAGGTCGCCGCGCGCATCTGCGCGAGATCCCGGCTGGCGCGTTCCAGCCGTGCTGCAATATCGTTTGCCGCCTCCAGCATGGCCTCGCCTGCGGGGGTGAGCTTCAACCTGTGCGTCGAACGGTCGACGAGGTCGGCGCCGCACCAGTCTTCGAGCGACTTGATGCGGCGTCCGAAAGCCGGCTGCGTGATGTGGCGCTTTTCTGCGGCTCTCGAAAAGTTCAGCGTTTCGGCGAGAGCCTGGAGATCGGCGAGCCAGGCAGTTTCCACGATGGTTTACCCGTTTCTGTGATGCTTCTGGAGCATTGACAGAACGGCATCGTTCCAGGAATTTCAAGTTAGTTCATAGGGATTTGCGGTGAAGCGGGATATTGGCAGTGCCGATCCGGCATTGAAAGGACCCGGATCGGCATTGGACCGGGAGGGCGGATTTCTCTCAAGTTATCGCCATGCGAGGGCAACGGCCTTCAGGTTCGGAATGGAGGCAACAATGCGTATCATCGATGTCTGCGAAGTGACGAAGCCGATCGCTTCGCCGATCCGCAACGCCTATATCGACTTCAGCAAGATGACGGCGAGCCTGGTGGCTGTCGTCACCGATGTCGTCAGGGACGGGCGGCGCGTGGTTGGCTACGGCTTCAATTCCAACGGCCGTTATGGCCAGGCCGGTCTCATCCGCGAACGCTTCAAGGATCGTATTTTGGAAGCCGCGCCGGAAAGCCTCGTGAATGATGCCGGCACCAATCTCGACCCGCACAGGATCTGGGCGGCGATGATGAAAAACGAGAAGCCCGGTGGCCATGGCGAACGTTCGGTCGCGGTCGGCACGATCGACATGGCGGTCTGGGATGCCGTTGCCAAGATCGAGGGCAAGCCGCTCTTCCGGCTGCTGGCGGACATGAAGGGCAGGGAGGCCAACCCCAGGGTTTTCGTCTATGCGGCCGGCGGCTATTATTATCCCGGCAAGGACAATAGCGCGCTGCGTAAGGAAATGCGCACCTATCTGGACCGCGGCTATACGGTCGTCAAGATGAAGATCGGCGGTGCCTCAATCGATGAGGATCGCGGCCGTATCGAATCCGTGCTGGAGGAGATCGGCTCTCAGGCGCAGCTTGCCGTCGATGCGAACGGCCGCTTCGATCTGGAGACCGGCATTGCCTATGCCAAGATGCTGCGCGACTATCCGCTCTTCTGGTACGAAGAGATCGGCGATCCACTCGATTATGCGCTGCAGGCCGCCATCGCGGAATTCTACGATGCGCCGATGGCGACCGGCGAGAACCTCTTCTCGCATCAGGATGCCCGCAACCTGCTTCGCTACGGCGGCATGCGCGCCGACCGCGATTATCTGCAGTTCGACTGCGCGCTGTCCTATGGCCTCGTCGAATATCTGCGCACGCTCGATGTGCTGCGCCAGTTCGGCTGGTCGCCGTCGCGCTGCATTCCGCATGGCGGCCACCAGATGTCGCTCAATATCGCGGCTGGCCTCGGCCTTGGCGGCAATGAGAGCTATCCCGATCTCTTCCAGCCCTATGGCGGTTTTCCGGATGGGGTGCAGGTGATCGACGGGCATATCACCATGCCGGAACTGCCGGGCATAGGTTTTGAAGGCAAGTCGGACCTCATCAAGGTCATGCGGGAACTGGTGGAGTGAAGCGGCTGGCCGGCGACCAGGAAAGGCTCCAGGCGGGTATTTTCGCAGCATCCAGATAGGTGCAGAACATCAGCGTCAGCTGGGTCTGATGAGCTCCATGGCGTTTTTCGCCGAAGACAATAGGCGCTGTAACGTAGAATTGTTGCGCAGTCGCCGGAGCGTGCAGAGAAAAAAGGAAGATTTCTCGTATAATGTAATGCGATTTACTTCGCTATTTTATTCTATTGTTTTATAAAAAAGTCGCTAATTTCGATATATAATATTTGTTTTATGAGAATAATTGAAGAACGTGCTATGATTTGTTTTTAGCTATGAATTTGCCTTTTGGCCGGCACCCGCAGAACGGGCGGGGGACCTGCTGCAGAAGCGCGGATCATAACGTTCGTGCCGTCGAACCCCCAGGGCAATGGCCACAAAGAACAGCGTCTCGGCCAGGCGCGGATAACGAAAATGATTGGCGAGATAGATATGCAATCGGCAGGATATGGAAAAAAAGATCTGAGGTTCGCAAGGCTCCACGCCGTGAAGGCGGAGCAGCGCATCACCGGCCAGGAAGTCGTCGTTAAAAGGCTGCAACTGGCAGGGAGGCCGCTGGATGTCGAAAATGCGCTGTTGGGCAGGCTCTACGATCGCAAGAGGCGCGTTATCTACCACTTGAAGCGTATCGAAGATTCCCTCGATGTGACATCGCAATCCGAAGTGACATCGTAATCTGAGATCAATGCCGGTGCGGCTGATCGGCCATATTGTCATGGTCCGGTGCCGGCCGGTGCATTCGACGGGAGAACATCATGTCGGCCGGCACTGTTGCTGAAATCTCCGACGAGGCAATCGGTTCCGGCGCGAACAGGTACCTCGGCAAACCTTTCGAGCTCTTAACCGAGCGCGAACGGGCAGTCTTCCGGCGATTGATCTCCCGGCACGCGATTGCCCACGATTCCAATCAGTCCTTCGATGCAAAGCTGACACCGTCGCAGCGGCTGGCCGACAAGGTGGCGGAATTCGGCGGTTCGTGGACCTTCATCATCCTCTTCGGGATCGCCCTTGCAGTATGGGTCGCCGGCAATCTCCTGGCCGCAATGCGCGCCTTCGATCCCTATCCCTTCATCTTCCTCAATCTCATCCTTTCCATGCTGGCGGCCGTGCAGGCGCCGGTCATCATGATGAGCCAGAATAGACATGCCGCCAAAGACCGGGTGGATGCCGCACACGACTACGAGGTCAATTTGAAGGCTGAGATCGAAATCATGGCGCTGCATGACAAGCTCGACGAGCTCAGAAATACCGATCTGAAATCGCTCGTTGCCCAGCAGCAGGAGCAGATCGCGCTTCTGACGAAATTGATGCTCGGCCCGCCGGGTCAACAACGGCAGGACCTTTAAAGTACTGGAGGCTAGCATGCAGCTGCGAGAAATGACCGATAATGCCTGCATCGAGTTTCTGGCGAACCACACATTTGGCCATCTCGCGTGCAACGGTGAGCAATATCCCTATATCGTTCCCATTCACTACGCCTATGAAGGACGCGGCTGTTCATGTTTTCCATGCCTGGCCTGAAGATCGACCGTCTCAGGGCAAGCCCCCTGGCCAGTTTCCATGCCGAAGAGCTCGGCCAGGAGAGAAAGTGGAAAAGCGTCCTCGTTCACGGTCGTTTCGAGGAACTGACGGATAACCCCGCGCGCCGAGATGAACGCATCCATGCATGGTCGCTTCTGGAAAAGCGTGCCTTCTGGTGGGAGCCCGGATCTTTCAATTTCGACGCCGATACGGATGAGCCTCTGGACGGGCCGATCTTCTTCAGCCTTTCGATCGAGGTGCTTTCGAGACGGCAGACGATCTGATGGTCACGCGCGGCATGTTTCGCCTGCGGGCCGGGGAACCCTGGCAGCCAAGCCGGATCGATAACCCACCAGCCATCAACATCTGACAGGACGAACAGCGGTTCGGGCCGAACGCACAGACGCGATTGACGGACTGCAAAATTGCGGCTAGCTCTTACGCCCATGAAAATCGCAATGGTTCTCGTCGTGGTGATATCGCGCATGGGCAGGACGGTGTAACCGTCCGGCAATAGCCACCCATGCGCCGAACACAAGGTCCCTGACGGGGCCTTTTTTTATGCCCCGTCGCACCCCAATCACCCTGTCAACGACGGAAAATTGCTATGACCGGCGATAGAGCAAGCTTTACCCAAAATTCCTCCTCCAATACGTCCTCCGGCCGCCTGATGAATGGCGGCGAAATCGTTCTGCAGGCGCTGCGCGACAATGGTGTCGAGCATATTTTCGGCTATCCGGGCGCTGCCGTGCTGCCGATCTATGACGAGATTTTTCAGCAGGATGAAATCAGACATCTGCTGGTGCGGCACGAGCAGGGTGCCGGCCATGCGGCCGAAGGCTATGCGCGCGCGACCGGCAAGGTCGGCGTCATGCTGGTGACCTCTGGACCTGGCGTTACCAATGCTGTCACGGCGTTGCAGGATGCGCTGATGGATTCCATTCCGCTCGTCTGCCTGACGGGACAGGTGCCGACGAACCTGATCGGCACGGATGCCTTTCAGGAATGCGATACGGTCGGCATCACGCGGCCCTGCACGAAGCATAATTTCCTCGTCAGCCATATCGACGATCTGGCGAAAACCATCCATCTCGCTTTCCGGATTGCCACATCGGGACGGCCGGGGCCGGTTCTGGTCGATATGCCGAAGGACGTGCTCTTTGCGAGCGGGCTTTATTTCGGGCCGGAGGAAGTTTCGGTTCCGGCGCGCTATCATCAGCCGATGCGCGGCGAGGGGCAGGCGATCGAAGCTGCGGTCAGGCTGATGGCGGAGGCTCAGCGGCCGGTCATCTATACCGGTGGCGGCATCATCAATTCCGGGCCGGAGGCTTCGCGCCTGCTTCGGGAGCTGGTCGAACTGACGGGTTTTCCCATCACCTCGACGCTGATGGGGCTTGGCGCCTATCCCGCGAGCGGGCCGAACTGGCTGAGAATGCCGGGCATGCACGGCTCCTATGAGGCGAACATGGCGATGCATGATTGCGATCTGATGATTGCCGTCGGAGCACGCTTCGACGACCGCGTCACCTCGCGCACTGATCGTTTCTCGCCGGGTTCGAGGAAGATCCATATCGATATCGATCCGTCCTCGATCAACAAGAATGTTGCTGTCGATATCGGTATAACAGGCGATGCGGCTGATGTGCTGAAGGAGATGATCGAAGCCTGGCGGGCGCTTCCTGCCGTGCCGGAGCGAAGGCGGCTCGCCGGCTGGTGGGCCGAGATCGAGCGATGGCGGGCGCGAAATTCGTTCGCCTATGAGATGCGCCATGACGAGATCATGCCGCAATATGCCCTGGAGCGGCTGCATGCGCTGACGTCAGGCCTTGATCCCATCGTCACGACAGATGTCGGCCAGCATCAGATGTGGGCGGCGCAGCTTTTCGGCATCGAAGAGCCGAACCGCTGGATCACGTCGGGCGGTCTCGGCACGATGGGTTACGGGTTGCCGGCGGCGCTCGGGGCGCAGATTGCCCATCCCGGGCAGCTGGTTCTCGGCATTGTCGGCGATGGCTCGGTGCAGATGACATTGAAGGAGCTTTCGGCGGCGATGCAGCATCAGGCGCCGGTCAAGATCTTCATCCTCAACAATGCGCAGCTCGGCATGATCCGGCGGTGGCAGCAGATCCTGCACGGCAATCGCCGGGATCGATCCTATTCCGCCTCCCTGCCGGATTTCGTCAAGCTGGCGGAAGCCTATGGCGCGGTCGGGTTGCGCTGCGAGCGGCCGGATGAGCTGGATGCGAAGATCCGGGAGATGATTGCCATCGACCGGCCGGTACTTTTCGATTGCCGGGTAGCGGCGCTCGAAAATGTCTATCCGATGGTCCGCAGCGGCCGGCCGCATAATGACATGCTGTTTGCCGAAGATGTGCGCGGCGGAAGCTGAGGGCGAATTCGGCTTCAGCCAGGGGCTGGTCTGAGCGTCCATGAGATTGGCCGGTGTCGCGGACATCGGCCAATCGCCCGGCTACTTGTCGAGGTTTTGTGCGGGCTCGGCATGAATACGGGCGAATTTCAGGTAGGGGATCGCGACCAGTGCGCCGACGAAGACGTGCAGCAGCACGACAGCGACCGCAGCGTTCTCATTCGGAAAATTATAGGCGGCGATAGCCATCGCGACGCCGGGATGGCGTGTCCCTGTCGCGAGCGCCAGAACCACGCGATCACGCGGGTGCGGCCCACCCAGGATGTGGCCGACCAGCAGGCCGAAGGCGGTGAAAAGGGCCAGGAACAGGATGAGCCCCTTGCCGACGAGCACCCAGACCGCAGGCAGCGTCACGAAGAGGACGGGCAGGGCCGCCACAACGAGCAGGGCAGTTCCTGCTATCGCGACCGGTTCTGCGATCCTGGCAGCGATGGAGGGCGTGAAGCGCTCGACCATCATGCCGAGCACGAGTGGCACGATGACGGATGTGAGCACGATGGGCACGACGCGTATCGAAGGCATCCGGTAGTCTGCCTGAATGACAACGTCTGCCAGTGCGATGGCGAGGGGAACGAGGATGATGGCGAGAAACGAAGCCGCGACGCAGAGGCTGATCGCATAGGAGGAGGTGCCGGCCGCCTGTTTCTGTTTCCATGTCAGGATGGGTGGAACCGGGGCCATGGCAAGTCCGATCAGCGCAATCTGGAGTGGCAGGGGCAGCTGAAAGAAAGAGACGGCTGCGAGGGAGAACCCGAGCATGACGATGTTCATCGACAGGATGGATTTGAACAGAAGCACCGGACGGGCGGCGAGATATGCGACGTCCTCGATCGTTGCCCGCAGCCCGAGCGAAAAGACGACCAGGAACAGGCTGGCCTTCAGAATGAGGGTAATCACGTCCGCAAGCGTCATTGCTGCCCCCGGCCCGGACACGCGCTCCAGGCGCGCCTCTCCTGCGCGGCCAGCGTTAATCTTTAGGGAAGAACGGCGCGGGGCGGAAGTATATTACGGTAAATGCTGCCAATGGCGGATGCTGCTCGCTGCGCTATCCGCCGAAAGCGGAGGCCGGCCATCCGGCCCCGGGCGTTAATAGTTACCCTTTCGTCAGCACGATATGCGCAGCCATTTCCGTCATCTCGTGGGATTTGACGGAGAAGCCGAGCGCCGGCAGGTCGATGCCTTCGAACATGGATTCGCCCTTGCCGAGGACGACGGGGGAGATGGCGAAATGCATCTCGTCGATCAGGCCGGCTTTCAGATATTGGCGCACCGTGCTGACGCCGCCACCGATCTTGACGTCCTTGTCGCCGGCGGCGGCCTTTGCCTTTTCCAGCGCTTCCTCGATGCCGCCGGTGATGAAATGGAAGGTCGTGCCGCCCTCCATTGATATCGGCTCGCGGGCATGGTGGGTGAGGATGAAGGTGGGCGCATGATAGGGCGGGTTCGGTCCCCACCAGCCTTTCCAGCTTTCATCCGGCCATTCGCCTCTGACAGGGCCGAACATATTGCGACCGAGGATGAAGGCGCCGAAGCCGGTCATGGCTGCGGCGCCGTATCTGTCATCGACGCCGGTGGTGCCGTCGTCCTTGCCGATCATGGTGCGGAAGGTGCGGGTGGGGAAGAACCACTGGTGTACCTCCATGCCGCGCTTGCCGAGAGGATTTTCAAGGCTTTGGTCCGGACCGGCGCCGAAACCATCGACCGAAAGGGAAAATGCAGCGACTCGTACACGAGTCATGTCAGCCTCCTTCTGATTGCATTTTGAAATCGGTTGTTTTGTCGCATAACTAATCCTATAATGCAACTGGTTTTTCTCGCGGAGTCGAATATGGATATCGAAATACGGTCGGGCTGTCCGATCAACCTGACGATGGAGGTGCTGGGCGACCGATGGAGCCTCGTCATCATCAGGGATATCATGTTCGGCAATCGCCGTCATTTCCGCGAGCTGCTGACGCAATCGGAAGAGGGGATCGCCTCCAATATTCTGGCGGCGCGGCTGAAGCGGCTGATGTCCTACGGGCTGATCACCAAACTCGACGATCCCTCCCATAGCCAGAAGTCGATCTACAGCCTGACGGAAGCTTCGATCCAGCTCGTGCCCATGTTTGCGATGATCGGCGCCTGGGGGCGGCGGTTTCTGCCGGTCAGCGAGGATTTGAGCATCCGCGCCGAACTTCTGGAAGAGGGCGGGCAGCCGCTCTGGGACGAGTTCATGGATGATCTGAGACGGATCCATATCGAGGATCCGATCGGCGGGGCGAATGGATCAGTCAAATCGCCGGTTCTGGCGCGGCTGACGGCGGCGTTTCTGGACGTGCGGGCCAAGATGGATGCGGCGGCGAGCTAAATTCCAGCTGAAGCTCAGGAAGATTTCGAAGGCCAAGTCGAAAGCGCCTGCTCGGCCACGGCCTCCAGCATCTCGCGGCTGAAGCCGGCCTTGGCCTGCACGGCTATGCCGTGGCCGACCGCCAGCAGGAATGCCGCCAGCGCAGTGGGCTTGGCGGTTTCCGGCAGATCGCCTTCGGCCTTTGCCCGTTCGAAGCGCTCGCGAAGCTGCACTTCGCCGACCGCGCGGGCATCGATCAGAGCCTGCCGCACCGGTTCGGATTCATCCGATCCCGCCAGCACGCCATTGATGCCGAGGCAGCCCCTGTGGGTGGGAAAGCGCGTGTTGAGATCGATCGCGTTGGACAGGATGAACGCGGCGACCTCCCGCGATGTCGGCAGCTCCAGTGCTTTCGGGATATAGTCCAGATATCGCTCGTAATAACGATCAAGCACCTGGCGGAAGAGCGCTTCCTTGTTGCCGAAGGCGGAATAGAGCGCCGGCCTTTCGACGCCGGTCGCCGCGGTCAGATCAGCATAGGACGCGCCTTCGTAGCCCTTGCGCCAGAAGACGCAAAGCGCGGCATCGAGGGCTTTTTCGACATCAAACTCGCGATGGCGTCCCATCAGATCGACTCAATGAATTTCATAATGACCGTTATTAAACCACTTGACAGCCTTTGTCTAGATTTCATACCAATCGTTACCGTAACGATCGTTACGAAAAATTGCGCTGCCGGCCGATAGGATCGGGCGGTGCCTCGATGGGGTATGGAAAGGACTGATATGTCTGACATTTTGAAGGGAAAGGTCGCGCTCGTGACCGGCGGTTCACGTGGGCTGGGTGCTGCTGCGGCAGAGGCGCTTGCGGACCAGGGCGCGGATGTGGCGATCAGCTATGTCAATTCCGCCGAAAAGGCGGAAGCCGTGGTCGAGCGGCTGCGGGCGAAGGGTGTGCGGGCGCTGGCGATCCAGAGCGATCAGGCCGATATGGCCGCGGCCAAGCCGCTGGTCGACAAGGTTCTGGCCTATTTCGGCAGGCTCGACATCCTCGTCAACAATGCGGCGATTGCCGTGCAGGGCAGGACGGTCGACGATCCCGAGCTCGACACGGTCAATCTCGATCGCCAGTGGCAGGTCAACGTGATGGGTGCTGTGGCAACGACGCGGGCGGCAGCACAGGCGATTTCGGATGGCGGGCGGATCATCTTCATCGGCTCGCTGCTCGGCAGCCGCGTGCCGTTCTCCGGCGTTGCCGACTATGCGGGAACCAAGGCGGCCATTGCCGGCTATGCGAAGGGCGTCGCCCGCGATCTCGGCGGGCGGAATATCACCGTCAACATCGTTCAGCCCGGCATCATGCCGACCGATATGGCGGCTGACGTGCGCGACAATCTGCCTGACGCAGTGATGGACCTGCATCCGATCCGGCGCATCGCGACGCTGGAGGAAGTCTCGGCGGCCATCAGTTTCCTGGCGGGGCCGAATGGCGGCTATATCAGCGGCGGCGTCATCGACATCTCCGGCGGGCTGCAAGTCTGAAACCAAGAGGGCCTGTTGCCTGCGGAGCTGAGAGGTTCCGCAGGCAACAGGTTCGGCGACGAGGCGACCGGTCAGGCAGCCAGGCTGCCGTAATCCATCGCGTCGAGATCGGCGATCAGGCCGGGACCTTTGGGGTTCCATCCGAGGATCCGGCGGGTCTTTTCGCTTGACGCAGGGAAGTCGAGGCCGGCGAAGATGGCCATCCAGCCGAAATGCTCGGCCGCGTTTTCCGGCGCAACCGAGACGACCGGCAGCTTGAGACCGCGGCCGAGGGCCTCGGCGATCTCGCGGGTGCTGATGCCTTCCTCGGCGACGGCATTGTAGCGGGCGCCGGGTTCGGCTCTTTCGATGGCAAGCCTGTAGAGGAGGGCAACGTCCAGCAGGTGGCCGGCCGGGAAGCGGTTGCGACCTTCGCCGACATAGCCGACAGCACCATTCTGCCGGGCGATTTCGATGAGCGGGGAGACCAGGCCCTGCTTGAACGTGTTGTGGACCTGGGGAAGACGCATGACCGAGACGTTGACGCCCTGGTCGAGCAGCGCATTGCCGGCACGTTCGGAGGCGATACGCGGGTTGGGATGCTCGTCATTGAAGACATCCTCGCTCGCGGGTTCGCCGAGGTGGGCGTTGCCGATGCCGGTGCCCGAGGTGATGAGCAGCGGGCGGTTCGAGCCTTTCAGAGCCTCACCCATGGCGGCGATGACGCGGCCGTCCTTCTGGCAATTCTCCACGAAGCGGGAGAAATCATGGTCGAAAGCCGTATGGATGACGGCGTCAGCCTTCTCGACGCCGGCTCGCACGCTTTCGGGCTTTTCCAGCACGCCGCGGTGGACCTCGACGCCGGCTGCTTCGAGCGCCCTGGCGCCGGCGTCGGAACGGGTCATGCCGATGACATGATGGCCTGCTTTCTGGAGTTCAGGCACGATGGCCGATCCGATGAAGCCGGTGGCGCCGGTGAGGAATATGCGCATGGGGTATCTCCTGTTGCTTGAGACCCCGATATTGCGCTATGTTTTATGCTGTTAAAGTAGTGACGTTATCCTATTATAATCGATAACAGGGACAGCATGAGCACCGACAGCAACGCCCTTGGTATCTTCCTTCGCGACCGCCGCTCGCGCCTCGACCCGGCGGTGTTCGGATTCTCCGGCCGCCGGCGCACGCCTGGGCTGAGACGTGAAGAAGTGGCACAGCGCGCCAATATCAGCCCGACATGGTACACATGGCTGGAGCAGGGGCGCGGCGGGGCGCCTTCGGCTGACGTCCTGAACCGGATCGCCAACGGCTTGATGCTGACCGAGCCGGAGCGCGAGCATCTGTTCATTCTCGGTCTCGGCCGGCCGCCGGAGGTGCGCTATCGCGCCATAGAGGGCATCAGTCCGCGCCTGCAGCGCCTTATCGACACGCTTGAGGTGAGCCCGGCGCTGGTGCGCACGGCCGCCTGGGACATCGTTGCCTGGAACCGCGCGGCGACTGTCGTCATGACCGATTACGGCAAGCTTGCGCCTCAGGACCGCAACGTCCTGCGTCTGCTCTTCTGCAACCCCAATGTCCGCAACGTCCAACATGACTGGGAAACCATGGCCCGCTTCGTCGTGGGCGCCTTCCGGGCGGATGCGGCGCGTGCGGGTGCTACCTCGGAGGTTGCCGAGCTGGTCGAGGAACTCAGCCTCGCCAGTCCGGAATTCAAGAGGATCTGGCAGGAGAATGAGGTGATTTCCCATGGCGAGGGAACCAAGCGGCTGAGACATCCTGTTCTCGGCGATATCGAGCTGGAATATTCGGGCTTTGCCATCGACGGCAGGCCGGATCTCAACATGGTCGTCTATAACCCTGTCGATCTCGATGTGGCCGAGCGTATTCGCGGGTTGGTGCTGGAGAAGAACGGCCGTCCCTAATCGAGGACGCAATGCTGTCAGGAGCGCTTGCGCAGCGTAAACACCGTCAGTTCCGAGGGCCTGCCCAGCCGCAGCGCAAAGCCCGGCCAGAGTGCGGTGCCGTTGTTGACATAGAGCTGCATGTCGCCGACCTCGTACAGGCCGGAGACGAAACCGCCGTTGGCACGGGCGACCAGACGATCGAGGCCGAGCACCATGCCGCCATGGGTATGCCCTGACAGCTGCAGCGCGATGCCCGCCTTGGCCGTTTCGGCTGCCATTCTAGGCTGATGGTCGAGAAGAATGATCGGGGCTTCGGCGGGGGCGTCTTTCAGGGCCGCGGCAAGATCGGGATCGGGCATCGATCTGCCGAAGGCGGCAAGATCCGTGACGCCGGCAATGACGATACGATCAGTACCGCGCTCGATGACCGCGTGCTCATTCGTCAGCATACGTATGCCAAGGCTGGCGTCGTGCTCTATCCAGTCGTCGTAGCCGAAATAATATTCGTGATTGCCGGGGATGGCAAAAATGCCGTCGGGCGCCTCGAGTTTCGCAAGGGGAGCGACATCCGCGCGGCGCTTTTCGAGGCGTCCGTCGATGAAATCGCCCGTCACGACGATCAAATCGGCCTGGAGGTCATTGGCCTTCTTCACCACCGCTTCGGCCCAGGACACTGGGAAGAGGCGGCTGAGATGGAGATCGGTCAATTGCAGAAGGCGGTAGCCGTCGAAGGCTTCGGGAAGGTCTTGGATTGCGATCTCGACGCTTTTCAGCGGCGGAATACGCACGGCCTGGGCGACACCAATAGCGGCGAGAATGACGGCTGCTGTTCCCATGACATAGCGGACCGCAGACGGCACGGCTGGAAAATGCCCGGTGAGCAGGAGCGGGATCAGCGAGAGGACATCCAGGGCGATCTGGAAGATGGCGAGCAGCACGGTCGCGCCGAAAAGGAAGTTGAAGGCGATGATCAGCGGTCGGGGATATTCGGGGGCGAAGACGGAGCCTGAGGAGATCCGGTTGAACACCAGGTGCTGGGAGGCGACCAGGAGCAGGCCGGCAAGCAGGGCCTTGGCAGGCCATATCCATGGCAGGGGCAGGATGAACCTGACGACAACAACCAGCCAGGGAAGCCCGAGGATGAAATGAAACATCAATATGCCTGTGATTGTCAGTCGTTACGGGCGGGGGTGAAGAAAATGAATCCGATGACTCCAGAATCTGGTGTCGAATACCTTACGGGACAATAGGCTCGCCCTCTGCCGCGCTCTCCTTCCGCGCCTCGGCGAACAACCAGTCGATGACGGTTTCCAGTGCCGAGGATTTCCGGTAGCGGGGCCAGACGAGGTAGATGTCCGACGGGCCGCGCAACCTGCCTTCGAAAACCCGCACCAGCCGGCCCTTGGCCAGATCGTCGGTGACGAAGCCGCCATTGGCGAGAACGATGCCCTGTCCGGCAATCGCCGCCTCGATCGCGTGCGCGGTCTGCGAGAAGCTGATGCCCTTGAAGGAAGGGCTTCTGCTGCTGGCGAGATGGCGCTCGACGAACTCAGGCCAGAGATTATGGGCATCGTGCAGCAGCGGATAGGCCGCAAGCTCCTCGGCCGTGCGCGGCGGATTGCGGCCGGCAAGCAGCAGCGGGCTGCAGACGGCGATGACCTCCTGCTCGAACAGCAACTCGGCGTTCAGCCCCGGTCCGAAGGGCGGGCGGCCATAGCGGACGGCGAGATCGACGCCGTCGACGGCGAAATTGGAGATGCGCTCGGTCGCCAGGATGTGAAGGTCGAGATCCGCATGGAGCGCAGTGAATTCCGGCAGGCGCGGGATCAGCCATTTGGAGGCGAAGGTCGGTGTCGTGCTGATCGTCAGTTTGACGGCCTGCGGCTTCAATTCGCCGGTTGCCCTTGCGATGATCTCGAAGGCGCGCCTGATATCGGCGATGTAGCGGCGACCCTCTGCCGTCAGCGCCAGCGTGCGCGGCAGGCGCTCGAACAGGGCCATGCCGAGTTCGGCCTCCAGCCCGCGCACCTGTTGCGCAACGGCCCCTTGGGTGACGCCGAGTTCCTCGGCCGCCAGTCGGAAGTTCAGATGGCGCGCAGCGACCTCGAAGGCTTTGAGGCCGTTGAGGGAGGGGAGCTTTCCGATGACATCGCTCATTCTATATTCTCTTCATGGGCGATAGTTTTTCTACTGGAAAAATGAAGGAGAACTGTTTCGTGCTCTCGTGAGGGACATGGTACATTGCTGCCACAGACCGATCAATCGACGTGATGAAACCTGGAGGACACCGGTATGTCAGTAGAAAAAGTGGCTGTTATCACTGCGGGCGGCAGCGGCATGGGCGCCGAGAGCGCGAGGCGTCTTGCGGCCGATGGCTACAAAGTCGCGATCCTGTCCTCGTCGGGCAAGGGCGAGGCGCTTGCCAAGGAGCTCGGCGGTGTCGGCGTGACCGGTTCCAACCAGTCGAATGACGATCTGAAGCGGCTCGTCGATGCCGCGATGAAAGCCTGGGGACGCATCGACGTTCTCGTCAACAGCGCCGGGCATGGACCGCGCGCTGCCCTCAACGAGATCACCGACGAGCAGTGGCATACCGGCATGGACGTCTACCTGATGAACGTCATCCGCCCGGTGCGGCTGGTGACGCCGATCATGCAGGGCCAGAAGAAGGGCGCGATCGTCAATATCTCGACGGCCTGGGTCTTCGAACCGTCGACGATGTTCCCGACCTCGGCGGTCTTCCGCGCCGGCCTTGCCGCCTATACCAAGCTTTTTGCAGACACCTATGCGGCGGAGAATATCCGCATGAACAACGTGCTGCCCGGCTGGATCGACAGCCTGCCGGCAACCGAGGCGCGGCGCGAAAGCGTGCCGATGCAGCGCTATGGCACGAGTGCGGAAGTGGCTGCGACGATTGCGTTTCTGGTGTCCGATGGGGCGGGATATATTACCGGCCAGAGCCTGAAGGTGGATGGCGGGTTGATGCGGTCTGTTTGATGAGTGGGGTCAGTTGCTGAGGCGGGCCGCGTACGCCGCTCTTCGACAAGCTTGAACTATTCGGCTCTGCGCCTATTGTCAGGCGGTGGACATTGCGCCCATGCCCGCGACGATCGAGAAGGCCCGAAGCCATGCACAAGTTCACTGTGTCCATCACGCGAGAGATCGAGGCCGATACCGCCGAGGAAGCCGCGCTTCTCATGTATCAGGAACTCGCCATGGATGCGGCGCCGCTTCGATACCTGGTCGCGGACGAGACGAAGAGGACGAGGACTGTGACGCTGGATCGGGACAAGGCGGATGAATTCGCTGCTGTCGATCATACGGCCGATCCTGGGAACTGGTAGGCGGGGGCTGACACGTCAGGGTCCGTCCGCAACAGATCAGGGCCGGCGGCAGGTCAGGATGAAGCGGCGATAGACCAGGGTTCTGAGCTTGTTTCTGAGGTTGGCGTTCTTCCGCTGCGCGCGGGCGATCGGGGCGTGGGAGTGCAGTTCGATCCCGGCAAAGCCTGCGGATTTCAGGAGCGGCAGCAGCATGTCGGGGCGCAGGCCGGCGCCGAAGGGAAGGGCCGTCATGATGCGGGCGTGGCGGCTGCCGAGTGCGCCGTCATAGTTGGTGTCGGCGCCGATGAGGCGGTCGATCCATGAGATCAGCCGGCTGGCGATGCGGCCGGTTGGCTTTGGGCTCGCCCAGTCGCCGTCGAAGAAGAGCAGCAGGCCGCCTGGCTTGAGGATGCGGAACCACTCGCGAAAGGCCTCTTCCGGGCAGGTCAGCGTCCAGACGAGGTGGCGGCAGATGATGGCGTCGTAGTGTGTATCCGGCTCCAGGGTGTTTTCGGCATCCGCCAGGATGAAGCGCAGGCGCTCCTTGCCGGCATGTTTGGCGCGGGCAACCTTCAGCATTGCCTCGGAAAAATCGAGCGCGGTGACGTCATGGCCGAGATCGTGGATCAGGCGGGTCACTTCGCCGGTGCCGCAGGCAAGCTCCAGCACGCGCCGGGGCTCGGGGCCAAGGGCTTTGCGGATCGGCTTCTGCCAGGCGTCGGCTTCCTTGCCGGGGGCGATCCTGTGGCCGAAGGCGAGGTCGAAGGTTTCAGACCGCTTCGACCAGTAGTCGCGGATCTCTTCCTTAAGATCGAAATTGGAGCCGTCCATGCCTCACCCCATCAGATACTGGATATGCGTGCGGCCATGTACGGGTGATTTTTCGATATGGGCGCGCACGCCAAAGACGCCGGCGATCAGTCCTTCGGTCAGCACCTCCTCGGGCGTGCCTGACACGACGACCTTACCCTTCTGCAGCACGGCGAGATGGTCGCAGAACATCGCTGCCAGATTGAGATCGTGCAGGGCGATGATCGAAGTGAGGCCGAGTTTGGAAACCAGCGCCAGGATATCGAGCTGATGCTGGATATCGAGGTGGTTGGTCGGCTCGTCGAGCAGCAATTCGCTTGGGCTCTGAGCCAGCGCCCGGGCGATGTGCACGCGCTGGCGCTCGCCGCCCGACAGCGTCTGCCAGAGCTGGCCGGCGCGCTCGGCCATGTCGACGCGGGCAAGCGCTTCCTCGACGGCGGCATCGTCATCGGAGCCCCAGGAGGAGAGGAGGCCGCGATGCGGCGTGCGGCCGAGGCGCACGACGTCGCGCACGGTGATCTGCGTATCCGTCGTCGACTGCTGCTCGACGAAGGCGATGCGCCGGGCAAGGGCGGCGCGGGAAAGGCCGGAGACATCGTCGTCGCCGAGGCGGATGATGCCGCTTTTCACCTGCCGCAGCCGGCAGATCAGGCGAAGCAGGCTGGATTTGCCGGAGCCGTTCGGCCCGAGCAGGCCGAGCACCTTGCCCTTTTCGACGGATATGCTGACGCCATTGACGATGACGGTATTGCCGGCGGCATAGGTGACCTTGTCGACTGATATGCTCATGCGCTTCTCCGCACGCGATAGAGGATGATGGCGAAGGCCGGGGCGCCGAAGAGCGCGGTGACGACGCCGATCGGCAGGATCTGCTGCGGAATGATGATGCGCGAGATGATATCGGCGCCGACCATGAAGAGCGCACCGCCAAGCGCGGTCGCCGGCAGCAGGCGGCCATGGGCGGGGCCGACGAGGAAGCGGGCGGCATGGGGAATGACGAGGCCGACGAAGCCGATGGAGCCGACCATGCTGACGACGCTCGCCGTCATCGCGGCCGTGACGGCGAGCAGGGTGAATTGCACCCGGCGCACGGGGACGCCAAGCGCGGCTGCGGCATCCGTGCCGAAGGCGAAGGCATCGAGGGCGCGCACATGCGCCAGGCAGAGGATGAAGCCGATCACGGCAACCGGCACGGAGAGATAGACATCCGGCCAGCGCACGCCGCTCAGCGATCCCAAGAGCCAGAAGAGCACGCCGCGGGCCTGTTCGGCATTGGCCGAGGTGGTGACAATATAGGAGGTCAGCGCATTGAAGAGCTGCGAGCCCGCCACGCCGCAGAGAATGATGCGCTCGCTGGTGCCGCCGGCACCGGCGGCCAGCACGCCGACCAGCAGGAAGGCGACGACCGCGCCGATGAAGGCACCGCTCGACAGGCCGAGTAAGCCATAACCGAAGCCTAATATCATGACGCAGACGGCCCCCGTCGATGCGCCGGCGGAGATGCCGAGCACATAGGGTTCGGCAAGCGGGTTGCGCAGCAGCGCCTGCAGGATGGCGCCGCAGAGCGCCAGCGACGCACCGGCGCTTGCCGCCACCAGCGCGCGGCTGAGACGGTAATCCCAGATGATGCCCTGATGGATGCGGCTGAGCTCGAATGCCGTGCCGAACAGGCGGTTGGAGACCGCTTTTGCAGTCGTGCCGAGCGGAATGGCGATCTCGCCGATCGACACGGCAAGGCTGACCATCAGTCCGAGCAGGATGACGGCGGCGATGGTGAGCGCGGCAAGCGCCCACCATGTCCTGTGTGGCGAAAGCGCCTGGCTCACTGCGTCAGACCGAAGGACTTGATGCCCTTTGCCAGCGTCTCGATGCCGTCGATCGTGCGGATCGTCGGGTTCATCGACTGCGCGTCCATCATGATGAAGCGCTTGTTTTTCACCGCATCTAGTTCCCTGGTGACCGGATCATTCTCCAGGAAATCCACCTTTACCTTGGGATCGTCGGCGGCATAGCGGCGGCGGTCCATGGTGGCGATGACGATGACGGAAGGGTTGGCCTGGGTAATGGTTTCCCAGCCGACGAGGGGCCATTCCTCTTCAGTCGTTACGACGTTCTTCGCGCCGAGCGTTTTCAGGATATAGGCCGGGGCGCTGTTCTTGCCGGCGATGAAGGCATCGCCCTTGACCTCCTTGCTGGAGAACCAGAAGACGACGGGCAGGTTCTTCGCCGCAGCACCGGCAACGGAGGCTACGGCATCTGCCTCGCGCTTTTTCAGCTCGGAAATCAGCGCGTCGCCGCGGTCTTTCACGTCGAAGATCTCGGAGAGTTCGGTGATCTCCTGATAGATCAGGTCCATCGTGAACAGTTCCTTGCGCACGCCATCGCCGCCATCGGTATTGACCTTGGCGACACAATCGGCCGGCGCGACATAGGTGTTGATGCCGAGATCCCTGAACTGCTCGCGCTTGCCGACGGAGCCTTGCGTACCGACATGCCATTCGAATTCGGCAGCCACAAGATCGGGCTCCGCGCCGACGACGGATTCGAAGCTCGGGTCATTGTCGGCCAGCCGTTTGATCCCGCTGTTCACATCGGCATATTGCGGCAGGACCGGGCCGACCCAGACGGCGGTGCCGGCCATCTTGTCGGCAAGGCCGAGCGAGAAGAGCACTTCGGTCATGCCCTGGCCGATCGAAACGATCTTGGCCGGCGCTTTTTCGAAGGTGACCTGCTGGCCGCAATTGGTGAGGGTGAGGGGATATTGGGTGGCGGCAAATGCGGGCGCAGCAAAGCCAGCCAGCCCGAGCGCGAGGGAAAAGCTCTTCAGAAGCTGTCGCATGGGAAACTCTCGATCAAAAGGAAAAGGGCTGGCGGATGCCGGCGCGCGAAAGCGCGAACGAAGGCCGGCGAGCGGGAGGCTAGCGGCGGATCGTCCAATCGAGACGGATGGATGGCGGCAGGTGGAGAGGGGTCTTGTCAATCATGTCTGCTCCTTGTCGGGCATCCCCGCCCGGCTTGATTGGATCGTGATCGACGGCAGGTCTCCTGGCTCGCGAATATGTGCCGGTCTCTGCCTTCCCGCGAAATCGCAGTGGCACGGCCCTGAGGCCGAGGGCATGATCGCTGAAGCGATCAACCCCGAGATCGACAATCCGCTTACAGTTGCGGGGGCAGCCACGGTCTCGGTCCCTCTTGGGTCGTCCTCACCGTGTTCCCTATTATTCCCGTCGGAGTTCTCTTCGGGGAACCGTCGCCCCGATCTATGACGCCGCCATGGGCGGCGTCAAGCGCCGGGATGCGAAGTGTGTCGGTCCGAGGCCGCCTTAGTGGCTGGCGCCCGAGCCGCCGGCGGCGACAAGCCCGAAGGGCTGACCCTCGACGGGGATCGTGCGCATTTCCTTCAGTGTTTCGCTGCTGACGAGGCGGATCAGGCTGTGGCGGGGCGGATGTGAGCGCGGTGGCGACTGCGAAGACAGCGAAAAGGCGCCGGTACATGAAATCTCCCTTAATGTAATAACATTACATTTCTGTTGTTATAAAGTTACGTCTGCCTTGTCCAGTCCCGGCTGTCGGATTTTTGAGAAATTGGGCGCGGGCCTTGTTTGATGTCTGGCCGGCTCTTCATCGTGACGGGATGGCGGCGTATGACGCAGGCCATCGACAAGCGATTGCTGAGCCAAGCCCCTTCGGCGCGGCTGATGGCTATTGTGGCGTTGCCTCCGCCATCTCTTCGCGATCCCTGAGGATGCGGTCGATCAGGCCCCATTCCAGGGCCTCTTGCGCCGTCATGAAGCGATCACGATCCATCGCCTGCTCGAACTCCTCATAGGATCGGCCGCAATGTTCGGCGTAGAGGCGTGTCATGAGCTGCTTCGTCTTCCGGATTTCCTCAGCATGGATGAGCATGTCGGACGCCTGGCCCTGGAAGCCGCCGAGGGGCTGGTGGATGAGGATGCTGGCATTCGGAAGGGCATAGCGCTCTCCTGGCTGGCCGGCCATCAGCAGGAAGGAGCCCATGGAGCGGGCCGTTCCCATGCAGAGCGTGTGCACCGGCGCGCGGATGAAGCGCATCGTGTCGTACATGGCAAAGCCGCTAGTCACGACGCCGCCAGGCGAATTGATATAGAGATTGATCGGCTTCTTCGGATTTTCGGCTTCGAGGAACAGAAGCTGGGCGCAGACGAGGGCCGAAACGGTGTCGTTGATCTCGCCGTTCAGAAAGATGATCCGCTCTCGCAGGAGCCGGGAATAGATGTCGAAGGATCGCTCCCCTCTCGAGGATTGTTCGACGACCATAGGGACGAGTTGCATCGTTTCGCGCATCGGCGAACTCCAATCTTCCAGAGTTGATCAGGGGGAAGGCCTGCCGCGTCAGGCGGCGAGCATCATGGTCTGGCTGTTGCTGTTGGCAACCGATCTCGAAAGCCGCTCGAAAGTGGCACCGGTCAGCTCGTGGACGATCCGCAGGCTGGTTCCGCCGGATGCGTTCGCGGTGATCGTGAAGGTGACGGTACTTTCGAGATAGGGCGGGGCATCGTCGCGCAATCGGTAGCGGATTTCCTTGACCGGTGTCTCGGAGAGCGATTGCGGATCGGCAAGCGCCTCCTTCGGCAGCCATTTCTCCCGGAATTCCGCAATGCTGATCGCGCGCCAGACCTTTTCCGGCGGCGCATCCAGTTCGTATGTCTGTTCGAAGCCGCTTTCTTGTTGCTTGGCCGGCACCTTGGCTTTCACCTCGTTCATTGATCCATATCCTTCAGCAAGAGCTTGAGAGCATCGATGCGGGCCGGCCAGTAGGCGCGATATTTTGCCAGCCATTGGGCAATGAGAGCCAGCCCATCCGGATCGACCTCGTAATTCACGAAACGGCCCTCCTTCTGTTCGCGCACTAACCGTGCCGACCGCAGCACGGCGAGATGCTGGGACATGGCCGGCTGGCTGATATCCATGCCCTGGCGAAGCGCGCTGGCATTCATGCTGCCGGTCGCCAACTTCTCGAAGATGGTGCGGCGTGTCGGGTCCGCCAGGGCGCGGAAAATGTCATGTTCGATCATGAGTAACACATAAGCACGTACTTATGCGATTGGCAATAGATGATCTCGATACTATGCTGGGCATTCTGGCAGAGAATGAGTGGCCGAGGGGGGCGTGTGCCGACGATCAACGCTCGATCGAACCGCGGCGGCGGATCTTTTTCTGCAGCAGCATCACGCCATAGAGCAGCGCCTCGGCGGTCGGGGGACAGCCCGGCACATAGATGTCGACGGGGACGACGCGGTCGCAGCCGCGCACCACCGAATAGGAATAGTGGTAATAGCCGCCGCCATTGGCGCAGGAACCCATGGAGATGACGTAGCGCGGCTCGGGCATCTGGTCGTAGACCTTGCGCAGCGCCGGCGCCATCTTGTTGCAGAGCGTGCCGGCGACGATCATCAGATCGGACTGGCGCGGGCTTGCGCGGGGAGCGACGCCGAAACGCTCCATGTCGTAGCGGGGCATGGCGACCTGCATCATCTCGATGGCGCAGCAGGCGAGCCCGAAGGTCATCCACATCAGCGAGCCGGTGCGCGCCCAGGTGATGAGGTCGTCGGTCGAGGTCAGGATGAAGCCGCGATCGGCAAGCTCGTCATTCATATCCTGAAAAACAGAGGACATGTCCCGGACATTGGCGGGAAGCAGGGTTTTTTCGGATCGGTCCGGCATGGCCTTTTCCTTTCGAAGTGGCTTCCAAAACAACCCGGTGTGAGCGCCGAGGTTCCCGCCGGCCGGAAAAAGGCTCCGTCTCTGGAACATCGCAGGCCCGGCCTTGTTGGGCTTTCTCATGCAAGCCCTTCACGCAAGCCGGAGAACAAGGCCATGACGATTCCTGCCGCAGTGATCAAGGTCCTGGCACCCGAACCTCATCCGTCGGCCCCCGTTCCGCCGCCCGGAAAACCCGCTCCGCCTGTCAAGGAGCCGATGCCCGACAAGCAGGGCGATGACGAGCCGGCGCCCGATCCCGGCGAGGATAAGCCGCCTTCCGGAGCTGTGCCATGACGCCGGCGACGAAATACCGGGTCAGATATATGTCGATCTATATCGGCCTGGTGCTGCTTGTCGCCGTGATTATCACGGTCGGATCTCTTGTCGTCGCCTTATGGTGACGTGCTTTTCAGAAGCAATGGGCTTTCGGGAACAAAGGCGCGAGGCGGCGGTTCGGATCGCTGATCGTCATCAGTTGGAGCAGTGCCATGACTGGACATCAGGAAGGCGCGAATTTCGCGCTTGTGCCGTCAGGCGAGCCGAGCGTTTTCCACCTGACCGTCGACGGCAAATATGTCGGGACCATCGCCAGCGATGGAGAGAACCTGTCGACGGCAAAACCCTGGGGGTGGCGCCTGGTGATTGCCGACGGCAGGCAGGGCGATGTGCCGCTGGCCGGCCGGTCGCACAATGTCGATGAAGCGCTGGCCGAGGCGCGACACGCTTACGAACGGCATCAGGACGAGATCTCTCATCGCATGTGAACAGGCCTCGTCTGCGGGGATGGCAGACTCTTGCACCGCCTTGCCGGTGTGGGAAGAAAGCCGTTTGTTTGAAACATGGGGCGGCATGCAGCGAACGAATGTCGCATTGAGCTTTCCCGCGGATGTCGCTATCACGGATTCGATGCTGAGGTAGGGGCCTCAAGGCGCAGGGGAACGATGCAACGCCGTCTGGACAGGATCGAGCAACTGATGGTGCGCGTTCTATGCGCGCTTGCGCTCGTCTTCGTCGGCTTTGCGCATCAGGTTCCGGCCCTTGCCGAGGATGCCCTCAGCCCCGCAGCACTTGCCCAATATGTGCTGCCCGATGGCACGCTGCCGACGCTCTGCGTCACCGTTACCGACGACAGCGGCAAGGAACACGGCAAGATCGCGCATCTTAATCCGTGCGAAGCCTGCCGTATCGGTGCCTCCGTGGTGCTGCCGCAGCCGGCCGACGTCACCGGTGCGCGCATCGGCTTTACGGTTGCCGTCGAGCCGCCGCGCCGTGTCGAAGCCTTCCATCGCCAGCTTTTCCCGCCGAATACCGGGCCGCGTGCTCCGCCTGCCACTCCGATCCTTGCCTGAACCCGCATTGCGGCCTTGGGCCGTGATGCGTCTTGCAATCATGGCCGGGCCGCATTGACGCCGCCGGCCGAGGATTCGGATACACTCCATGTCTACCACCATTGCCACTGAGGCGGCGGAGAGCGCCGTATCCGGCGTTTCGCTCTATCGCGCCATCTGGCGCTGGCACTTCTTTGCCGGCCTGCTCACCATTCCCTTCCTGCTCAATCTCGCGATCACCGGCTCGCTCTATCTCTTCAAGGACGAGATCAACGATACGGTCTTTGCCTATCGCTATATTGTTCAGCCTGTCGGCGAGGCGCTGGCGCCGCATGAGATCGCCGATATCGCGGCGGCTGCCGTGCCTGGTTCCGTGGCCGGCTCCTACAAGGATCCGGCCGGGCTCGACCGCTCGGCGATCGTCACCGTTTCCACCGAAGCCGGCTCGACGCTGGTCTTCGTCAATCCCTATGACGGCAAGGTGCTCGATACGGTCGGGACGACCGAGGAGTTCAACTATGTCGTCAAGCGCATCCACAGCCTTGCGCTGTTTGGGGCGACGCCCAACAAGCTGATCGAAATATCAGGCGGTTTTGCCATGGTGCTGGTCGTGACCGGCATCTATCTCTGGTGGCCGCGGCGGCAGATGGGTGGCGTCGTGACCGTGCGCGGCACGCCTTCGCGGCGGGTCTTCTGGCGCGATCTTCATGCTGTGACCGGCGCATTCGCCGGCATCCTGATTTTCTTCATGGCGATGACCGGCATGCCCTGGTCGGGCTATTGGGGCGCCAATGTGAATGCCTGGCTGACGAGCCATGATCTCGGCTATCCCGTGCAGTTATGGGATGCCGTGCCGAAGTCGCAGAAGGTGACGGAGGATATCCTGCCGAAGGCCGGCTGGATCGTCGAGAAGGCGCCGGTGCCGCTGTCGGATATCGCGGCGGCGCAGTCGAAAAAGCCGATCGGACTCGATCGCGCCGTCGAGATCGCACGCGGGCTCGGCATGGCGCCGGGGTTCGATCTCGCCATTCCCGGCAGCGAGACCGGCGTCTATACGGCGGCGGTCTATCCCGATGACCTCACCAACGAGCGCACTCTCCATATCGACCAGTATTCCGGCAAGCCGCTCATCGATCTCTCCTTTGGACAGTATCCCTTCCTGGGGCGGGCGATCGAATGGGGCATCAATGTGCATCAGGGGCAGGAATTCGGGCTCTTGAACCAGCTTCTAATGCTGGCGACGTGCCTGGCGATCGTCCTTTCCTGCGTCACCGGCGCGGTCATGTGGTGGAAGCGGCGACCGGCCGGGCGGGTCGGCGTGCCGCCGATGCCGCCGAGGCGCTCGGTCTATCTGGGGCTCTGGACCATCGTGCTCGCCTTCGCCATCGCCTTTCCGATGAGTGGGCTCACGATCCTGCTGATGATCGCCTTCGACCAGATGGTGATCCGCTTCGTGCCGCCGCTGAAGCGCGCCTTTGCCTGAGGAGGAGATGATGAAGACGATTTTCTCTTTTCTTCTCGGCCTGCTGGTTGCGACGGCTGCGGCTGCGCAGGACCCGGCCGCCGGCACGATCCGGATCGACCATGCGGCCTCGCATTCCATGGTGCCGGGGGCCAAGGTCGGCGATGGCTATCTTGTTATCACCAATACGGGCAGCGAGCCGGACAAACTCGTTGCCGCCAGTTCGGACCGCGCCAGGACCGTGCAACTGCACCAGATGAGCATGGATAACGGCATCATGACCATGCGCGAGCTGAGGGGCGGGCTTGCCATTCCCGCCGGGCAGACGGTGACGCTTGCGCCAAATTACCACCTGATGTTTCAGGACGTGAGCAAGCCCTTCAAGCAGGGCGAGACGATCCGGGCGGTGCTGAGCTTCGAGAGGGCTGGAAAGATCGCGGTCGATTTTGCCGTCGGCAGGATTGCCGGGCCGCTCGATGATGTCGGCGGTGCAGGCGGCGGCATGGACCATGGTGCGATGGATCATGGCGGGATGGAGATGCCCGGCATGGAGGGCATGGACATGTCCGGACCACCGCCGGAGGAGGCGATCCCGGCGACGCTGAAGACCATGTTCGAGCGGCCGGACAAGCCGCTGACAATCCTGCCCGTGGTCGTCAGGAACGACTGGGCCATTGCCGGCTGGCAGCAGGATGGGCGCGGCGGGCGCGCGCTCTTGAAGAAGGGGCATCACGGGTGGAGCATCGTTCTCTGCAGCGGCGATGGCATAAGAGAGGCAACGGCTTTGGAGAAGGCCGGGCTTTCCACTGAGGATGCCGGGGCGCTTGCGGCGGATCTGGCCGAGGCCGAAGCAGGGCTCGACCCGAAAGTGCTGGCGACATTTGCGAGCTTCGAGGGCACGGTCATGATGGCGGGCGAGGCCGGTGGCGTCGGTCAGGGCGGCCATGAGGGGCATGGCCAATGAGCGCGCGCACCCTTGCCATGTCAGGCTTTGCCGCAAGTGCCATCTTCGTCGGTGCGCTGATTGCGCTTGTCGTGTCGCTCTATCTTTCGGAGCCGCGCACCGGGCCTTTCGATACGCAGTTTTCCCTCGTCGACGACCGGGGAAACGATGTCGACCAGTCGATCTTCCGGGGCCATCCGGCGCTCGTCTATTTCGGTTACACGCATTGCCCTGAGGCTTGCCCGACGACGCTTTACGAGGTGGCGGACTGGCTGGCGACGCTCGGCGATCAGGGCAGGGCGCTGAAGGCCTATTTTTTCTCGATCGATCCGGAGCGCGACACGCGGGAGTTGATGCATGATTACGTCACCGCCTTCTCAAGCCGCATTACCGGCATTACCGGCAGACCGGAGGAGATGCGGAAGGTCTCCAACGGCTGGTTCATCCATGCGGAGAAGCTGCCGAGCGAAGACGGCAATTATCACATGAACCATACCGTCTCGCTGCTGCTCATCGGCGCCGACGGGCGGCTGAAGGGACTGATCCCCTATGGCGCGGATCGTGACGAGGCGCTGGCGAAGATCCGCGATGTGTTGTTGCGCGGAGGGGTGTGAGATGGCCCGTGCCAATAATCTGCAGCATGCCCGGAATAAATCCGCTCTCCGACTGTCTAATCTCGCGAGGGCCTTGCGCGCCATCGCCTGTCCCAACCAAACGAAAGGCATGATCTGATGCCCCTGATGACCCGCATTCTCTCCGTCACCGTCCTCGCAAGCGTCGCGTTTGCAGGGCAGGCTTTCGCGCACGCGCATCTGAAAAGCTCCGAGCCGGCTGACAAGGCGGCCGTCGCGTCGCCCAGCGAACTCGATCTCACCTTCACCGAAGAGCTGAACCTCAAGTTCAGCGGGCTCACCGTGACCGGCCCGGACAAGAAGGAGATCAAGCTCGGCGAGGGCATGCTGATGGAAGGCAACAAGGCGCTGATGGTGCCGGTCTCCGACGAGCTGGCCCCCGGCAGCTATACGGTCGAGTGGCATGTGCTCTCGACGGACGGGCACAAGACCAACGGCAGCTTCACGTTCACCGTCAATCCCTGATGACACCGGATACGGCCTTCATCCTCTGCCGTTTTGTCTTCGACGGGGCAGCGCTGTTTCTCTGGGGCAGCGCCGCCTATCTATGGCTGCTCGTGCCCAAGGGGTTGAGCAGCGACATCTGGGCGAAGCTCAGGGTGGCGCGTTTTGCGGCCGTGGCGCTGGCGGTGTTCGCCACCATGGCGCTGCTGCCGGTGCGCAGCGCCATGCTCGGCAATGGCTGGGCGGATGGGCTGGATACGGATACGATGAAATCAGTGCTGACGGGAACCTCCATCGGCACCGCATGGGCCTGGCAGGCGGTGTTTGCTGTTGTTCTCCTGGCGGGGACATGGCTGCCGTCGCATCGGCAGATGCCGGCGACAGCCATCGTTTCCGGCTTGCTGCTCTGCGGCCTGGCGCTGACCGGCCATGCGGCGATGAACGACGGCTGGCTGCGGGTGCTGCACCGGGCGAACGACATGGTGCATGTGCTCTCGGGTGGCGCATGGATTGGGGCGCTGGCCCCGGTTGCGCTCGTCCTTTGCCGATTTCGCGACCACACGGCGGGTGCTGATGCACGGACAGCGCTGATCCGATTTTCGACCGCGGGGCATGTCGCCGTGGCGCTGGTCATTCTCTCGGGGCTTGCCAACAGCGTGCTGATAACAGGCGGGTTACCGCTCGACTGGAGCGTGCCTTATCAGCGGCTGCTTGCGCTGAAGATCGGCCTTGTCGTGATCATGGTGCTGATGGCCGTCTTCAACCGGTATGGGCTGGTGCCGCGCATCGGTCGGTCGCGCGCGGCCGGGAATGCGTTGGCGGCCGGGACGATTGCGGAGATCGTGGTCGCCATTGGCGTTGTGGCGCTTGTCGCCTGGTTCGGGACGCTGGAGCCGTTCCCGGGGTAGGGCGCTCGACAAAATTCCAGGCGCCATAACCGGCCATCAGGTCGTCAGCAAAATCCCGGTTATGTTGACAGAGCGCGTTGGCCGCAGTCTTGTGCGTTGGCGTTACGTCGGCGATATGAGCTTTGCTTCGATGAACCTTATTTCTGTTAAATCCGAACACCCGATGCAGTCAGAGGTTTCATCCCTCCTGCAGCAATCGGATGCTGTCGCCGCTATGCTTTACCCAGGTGAATATCGGCGACCGATAAATGCGGAGTCTTTAGCAAAGACGGATACTTATGTTCTGATCGCCCGTATCGCCGGGAAAGCGGTAGGGATGTGCGTGCTGTTTGACAGGCGTGATTATTCGACTGAACTCAAGCGCATGATTGTCGACGCGGAGTCGCGAGGGGCTGGTATCGGTATGGCGCTCCTCAAAGGGGCGGAAGCTCAGGCCATGCAACTTGGCGCACTCACGATGCTGCTCGAAGTGGGAACGCGCAATACCGAGGCGCAGCAACTCTATCGGCGCGGGGGTTATCAGCCTTGCGACCCTTTTCCGCCCTATGCGGGGACGCCAATAAGCCTCTTCATGACGCGGCGTTTAACGGCAGCGGCCTCTCACAGTTAAATGGCCGCTTCTGGCCGCAAGCGGTCATGCCCCTACCACGCATTTTCGGTCCGTAATGTGCCAGCGGTTCTCGTGCTGATGAGCACCAGGGGCACCGCAACCGCATAGAGGGCGATCACCGACAGCCAGATACCGCCCGGCCAATTCTCTTGCGTCACGAAATAGAGCGATGAGAACCCGAGTGGCGCGATGATGGAGGCGAGGCTGACGGTGGAGGCGAGCACGCCTTGCAGTTCGCCCTGCCGGTCGGGTTCGACCTGCCTTGTGGCGAGCGCCTGGAAGGCGGGGTTGCCGATGCCGACGAGGGTGAAGATCGGCATGATGGCGAAGATCATCCAGCCCTGGTTTGCGAAGGCCATGACGAGGAGGGCGATCGCGGCGGCGGCGATGCCAGTCATGACCGAGCCGCGCTCGCCGAGCAGCCGGGTCGCCGGCCCCGGCAGGAAGGCTTGGCAGATCGTCTGGCAGATGCCGAAAGTGCCGAGCGACAGGCCGATCCAGAAGCCGTTCCAGCCGAATGAGTCGAAGCCCCAGAGCGCCCAGCAGGTGCCGTAGGATTCGCCGGCGGCGCTGAAGACGAAATAGACGGATACGATGGGCAGCAGGCCTTTCATCGAGACGACCCATTTCAGCGGCCGCAACGGGTTCAATCCGGCAAGATCGAGCTTCTGGCGCGACGGCGCACGAGATTCAAGTGGTCGGGATTCCGGCAGGACGAAGAGGGCAAGCAGCAGGTTGCAGGCGTTGAGCACTGCAGCGGCGATGAAGGGCAGGCGCAGCCAGTAGTCACCGAGCAACCCGCCGAGAACGGGGCCGATGATGAAGCCGGCGCCGAACATGGCGTTGGTGAGGCCGAAGCGGCGGGCGCGCTGATCGGCCGGCGAAATATCGGTGATATAGGCCGAGGCGACGGACATATTGGCGCTGGTGAGGCCGGCGATGGCGCGGCCGATGAAGAGCAGCAGGAGGGATGGCGCAAAGGCCATGATGACGTAATTGACGGCGGCGCCGGCGAGCGAAATCAAGAGCACCGGACGGCGGCCGATCGTATCGCTGAGTGCGCCGAGCACCGGGGCGAAGACGAACTGCATGGCGGCATAGAGCGCGGTCATGATGCCGACATAGACGGCGATGTCCTGCGCCTGCGTCACCTCCTGAAGCAGGTGCGGGAGGATCGGGAAGATCAGCCCTATGCCGACGGCATCGAGGCAGATGGCGGTGAAGATGACGATGAGGGGTTTGTTCATAGCTGATATCATGGGGAAATGATGAGTTTGCCGGTCACGCGGCCGGCGGCGCTGATGGTCTGCGCTTCAGCCGTCCGCTCCAGCGGAAAGCTCTGCTCGATGCGCAGGCGGAAAAGGCCCTGGGAATGGAGCCGCGCCACATCGGCGAGCACCCGTTCGGGCTCCTTCGGCGGGCCGCGGGAGAATTTCGCGCCATATTCCTCGGCCGAGAAATCGGCGACGGAGAGCACATGGGCGGGATCGCCCGTCATCTCGATCAGATCAGGGATGATGCCGGAGCCGGCGACATCCAGCGCCGCATCGACGCCATCGGGCGCGAGCTGCCGCACGCGGTCGGCAAGTCCCGGCCCGTAGGTGGTCGGGATGGCGCCGAGATCCCTGATATAGTCGTGCTTCTGCGGGCTTGCCGTGCCGATCACGGTGATGCCCCTGATGCGGGCGAGCTGGAGGACGGCCGAGCCGATGCCGCCGGCGGCACCGCTGACGAGCAGCGTCTGGCCGGCTGTGACGCCTGACTCGTCAAGGCTGCGCCATGCCGTCTCCGATATGACGGGAAGGGCGCCGGCGATCTCGAAGGGCAGGTCATCGGGCTTGTGGACCCAGTGGGTTAGAACGGCATGCTCCGCCACCGTCGCTTCGCCGTAGCCGAAGACGGCATCGCCGACGAACGTGTTGGAAATGCCGGGGCCGACCTCATCGACGATGCCGGAGGCCTCGATGCCGACGCCCGCGGGAAAGTTTACGTCCTCGAAAGCGCGATATTGTCCCTCGCGGCGCTTCCAGTCCGAGGGATTGACGCCGGCGGCGCGCACCCTGATGCGCACCTCGCCGGGGCCGGGATGCGGCGGATCGATCTCGACGATATCAAGGACATCGGGGCCGCCATAGCGGCTGAATTGAATGGCTTTCATGGAATTCTCCTACGAAGGATGCAGGCAAGGCTCTGCCGATCGCGGTGCCGGGTATGGCGGCCCGGTTCCTCGTTCATCTGATTGTCGATGTACTGCATATTAATATATACTTAGTACAGTAATAGGCTGTTGAGTGCTGCCTGTCAACGTCGGTGTACTCAGTACATAAATCCTGCTATGGAGGGCGCCATGACGATGCCAGCAGACGACACACCTTCCGACCCAACATTGCTCGATCGGAGATCCCGCAAGCGCCTTGCCACGCGCCGTGCCATCTCGCTTGCTGCCGACCGGC
>Ga0209129_1000241_pt1 | contig 59288 bp, 69 predicted proteins | sample AraplaMF_Col_mMS_FD_184257 | JGI IMG/M metagenome (GOLD analysis project Ga0209129, IMG submission 184257) | Arabidopsis root microbial communities from the University of North Carolina, USA - plate scrape MF_Col_mMS (SPAdes) (version 3) | ecosystem: Host-associated > Plants > Roots > Endosphere... | reverse complement strand
GCCTGCTCCGGGATCTTGACGCGTCTCAGGAAGTGCATGGCGATTTCTTCCGCCTGCTTCTTCGGCATCTTGCGCACCCAGATCGGCGCCAGGGTGCAGTTTTCCAGGATCGTCAGATGCGGAAAGAGGTTGAAGTGCTGGAATACCATGCCGACTTCGCGGCGCACTTCGTCGATCTTCTTGAGGTCGTTGGTCAGCTCGGTCCCATCTACGATGATCTGACCCTTCTGGTGTTCTTCCAGACGGTTGATACAGCGGATCATCGTCGACTTGCCGGAACCGGAAGGGCCGGCGATGACGATGCGCTCGCCGCGCATGACCTTGAGGTTGATATCGCGAAGAACGTGGAAGTCACCGTACCACTTGTTCATATTGATGATCTCGACGGCAACGTCGGTCGCCGACACGGTCATCTTTTTTGATTGGGCTTCTGCCATTGCTTGTTCTCGTTTTACGGTTGATCGCGCCCCTGCGGGCGTACTGCGGGAGATCGCGTCTGTTTTCGAACGACAGGGCGGAGCCGGAAAAAAATCCGGCTCCGCCCTGTCCTATGTGTTCCGCATGTCTTCAGGCGACCTTATGGGATCGCGACGGTAAACTGGATTTCGACGCGGATGTCGGGCAATCCGAGAACGGCTTCGACTGTCGCGCGCGCGGGCGGCTCATCCTTGTCGATCCACTCGACCCAGGCTCTATTCATCTGGTCGAAATCGCCGATATCCCTCAGCCAAATCGTGGCGCTCAGGAGCATTGACCGGTTCGATCCGATTCTTTCAAGGTAGGCATTGGTCTTTGCCAGGATCTGTTTGGTCTGCCCAACCGTGTCTAGAGATTTGTCATCGGCTGTCAGGCCAGAGAAATAAGCGATCTTGTTGTGGACCACGACGCGGCTGAGGCGTTCGGTCCTGTCGATGCGTTGTGGTGTCATGATCTCGGTCCCATTCCATTCTTGGCTGCCAGGAAACGATCCGGGCGGAAATCGGTGAGGCTCTCGTGAGCCTGGCCACCGACCACCTCTTGCGCGACTGCCTTGCCGAGATGAGGAGCAATCGAAACGCCGCTATGCGTTACGGCAACGTAATAGCCTTCGACACCGGGGATCCAGCCGCTGCAGGTCAGGTTGTCGCTCGGAATGGGCCGCACGATCGTTCGAATGGATTCCATGTCTCCCTTGCGGACCGCTGGCAGCACTTTCTGTACGGCCTCGAGCAGAAGCGAAGCTTGCTCGCCTGCCGGATCTAGTGGCTGCATTTCGGTAACCGTGGAGTCGACCGAGATCTTATGAATCATCAGGCGACCCGCGCCGTCCGGGCGCACGTCGAGATCGTCCATGTGGAACTGGCGGCGGAGAGTGGTCGCGATGGGCAGGGTGAAGCCGAGGATCCCCATATTCGACGCCATCGGGATCGACGGCACGCCATCCAGGCCCTTCGCTGCCCAGCTTCCCGTGCAGTTGATGATTGCATCGGCCTCATAGACCGACCCGTCGACAGTCTTCACCGCCTTCGCTGCGCCGTTTTGAACGTCGATCGATGCGGCACCGCAGAAAGGCCGGATATCGGCGTTCCATCGTTCCTTCGCGGCGCGAAGAAGCCACGCCACGTAGAGAGCCGGGTGCACCCAGCCTTCTTCAGGATAGTAGACGATCGGCGAATTGTTGATGGCAGAATGATCGATCTCAGGCTCGAGCTCTGCCAGTCGCGCCTTGCTGATCCATTCGACGCCGTAGCCCCAATCCCGCATCAGGTCGGAATTGTCGCGTTGCGCGTCCCAGTCGCCTTTGTTGGAATACCACTCGATGCTGCCGCTCTGATGAAACCATGGCGCGTGACCAAATTCGCGCGCCAAATCGAGATGGGCACGCATGCCAGCGACATTGAGCGCGAAATAGGGCTGCGGTCTTTTCCCCGTCGCATTTGTCCAGGCGAAGCTGGTCGCCGACGCTCCGCCGCCAATCCTTCCTGCCTCGAGCACAGTAACCCGGGCACCGGCCTTGGCCGCCTCATAGGCCACGGAACTCCCGATGACCCCTGACCCAATCACCACGACGTCCATACGCTTCTCCTCTTTCGATTTTTGCGGACCGCGCCCGCCTTAAGAGGCGGCTTTAACGATCCGCCGCGTTGCACCGATCTATGCGAAAAGTTCGGAGCGGGGGCAAACAACCGGGGAGGGGCCGCTCATAAACAATAGTTATGAAGCTGATGACAGCGCCGCTGCCCTCGGGAAATGGCTGATAAGTTATGACAATCCGACCTGAACTGGCGGCAATGAGTTATGAACTTCGTCGGCATCAAGCGCGCGAAGAATGTTAGATTCGAACCAGACGACATTCCTCTCGAGGCGACGATGGCATCTCTCGTACCGCATAAATCAGCCGCCGGATCTGGCCTGCTCGTCATCGACGGGCCGACCGCGGGCCGCCTCGTCAGCGTGGAAGAGTCGATCGCTCTGGCGGAAATCGCCTTGCGCCGGACGTCCGACGGAACGGCGCATCAGCACATCAGGCGTACACTCGACTTGCAGGGGGAGGCGGGCCGCTGCCTCTCGCTGATGTATGGATCGGTGGCGGAGGTCGCGAACTTCGGCGCCAAGGTACAATCGGTCGCGCCGCTGAACTTCAAGCGCGGCTTGCCGTCGCATCAGGGCGGCATTTTGTTATTTGAACAGGAGGCGGGCAGACCGGTAGCGCTGGTCAATGCCAGCGCCGTCACGGGAATGCGGACACCGGCGGCAAGCGCGGTCGCAACCAGGACCTTGTCCCGGGAAGACGCTTGCGAACTCGCGCTCCTCGGTTATGGCGAGCAGGCTGAGCGCCACATCGAGACGATCGGCGCCATCCGCGCCCTGTCACGGGTGCGCGTCTGGGGAAGGGATTTCACCAAGGCGAAAGCCTTCGCCAAGAAAAACAGCCGAGGTGGGTTGCACGTCGTTGCCTTTGACACGGCTCGGGATGCAGTGGACGGCGCGGACATTGTCTGCACCGTCACGTCCGCGCAGTTTCCGGTGTTGAAGGGCGAATGGTTGTTGCCTGGCACACACGTCAATGCCGTTGGCGCCAGCGTCGCAGCGCTCCAGGAAATCGATCTTGACTGCGTTAAGCGGTCTAGCATCTGGGTCGATTACATGCCGATGGCCATGACGGCGGCGTCGGACATCTTCGAACCGCTTTCCAAGGGGATCATCGATCGGTCGCAAGTCATCGGCGAGATCGGTAGCGCGCTGAATGGTTCGATCCGCGGGCGCAGCGACCACCGCGAGATAACGATCTACCGTTCCCTCGGCGTTCCCGCCCAGGATATCGTCTTTGCCAATTTCATCTTTCAAAAAGCCGTGGACCTTGGTCTTGGCACAGAAGTTTCATTGTGAGGTTCTGAAATGCTTCCCAGCAAAAGACATGAGTTTTCTATTCCTCATCATGTGACCTATCTCGATGCGGCCTATATGTCGCCGATCCCCAATATCTCCGCGGAGGCGGGCAAGCAGGGTACGCTTGTCAAAGTAGCTCCCTGGGAGATGACAATCGGTAATTATTACGACGAGGTCGAACGGGCCCGAGAGTTGGCCGCTTCCTTTATCGGCGCAACGATCGACGACATCGCTGTTATACCAGCCACAAGCTATGGGATTGCCGTTGCTGCAGCCAACATGCCAGTTGCTCCCGGCTCCGTCATCATCATGATGGAAAATGAACACACCTCTCATCGCTATGCCTGGTATGAACTGGCAAAGGCCAAAGGGGCAAGCGTCGTAGCCGTCCAACGGCAACCGCACGAACAATGGGGTGCGACACTTGCTGCTGCGATCCGCTCATCAAGCGTGCCGGTTTCCGTTGTCGCCGGCACCATCGTGCACTGGTTCGAAGGCACCTGCGTCGATATCGAGGCGGTAGCCGAGGCCACACGCGATGTTGGTGCGAGCCTTGTAATGGATGGGACGCAATGGGTCGGCGCAGTACCGTTCGATGTGGCGCGCATTCGCCCGGACTTTCTCTCGTTCGCCATCTACAAGTTTCTTCTTGGCCCCTACCGGCTGGCATTTCTATACGCAAGCAAGAGGTGGCAGGCGGAAGGCCGGCCTATCGAATTCCACTCCTGGAACCGGATGGGCGGCGAACGCTCGGACTTCTACCTGCAGACCATGCCCGACTACCTGTCAGGAGCGCGTCGGTTCGATATGGGCGAACGGTCTGACTTCGCCGTATTGCCAGTCGCGATCAAGTCGCTTGAGCTGCTTCAGAGTTGGGGAGCGGTCGCAGTCTACGAGCGTCTCGTTCACCTCAACAAGCTGATCTGGTCCTTGGCGGAGAGGCACGGTTTTACCGGGCCAGTTGAAAAGCTGCGCGCGCCGCATATTTCGGTCGTCGAGCTCGGCGACAAGTTTCGGCCGGAGCTTGCAAGCCAGCTGAAGCAAGCAGGGGCGATTATCACCGTGCGTGGGAGCAAGATGCGGATCACCCCGCATGTCTATAACGATGAGCAGGATATCGCGCGCTTATTTGAACTCGTCAAAGCCTTGACGTAGTGAGTGGAGGGCAGTGTCTGGCCGAGGCTAGGCGCTGGTCCTTTATCGTTCGGTCAACGCCTTTATGTCCCGATCGACGGTGTTCATGACATCCCGCGTCGATTGGACAAGGTGCTCGATAAACGTTTCAGCGACTGAAGACGCGATTGTTCCCCACGGCCTGTAGACACTGAGATTGATGTCTAATTGTGGATGGAAGTCGCGTATCTCGATCGGCAGGTCGCGCGCCATCCAGGCTGATAGCCTGTCGATCACAGATACCCCGACGCCATTGGCCACGAGATTAACGCAGGTGTTGGACAACGCCGCCTCGACTTTGAGCGAGCGTTTGATGCCGCGCTCCTCGCAAAGAGCGTCCAATTGCCGGCGCATCGGATCTCCGGAGCCCAGAGAAACGAAATCCAGGCCATCGAGATCGTCAGCCTGGATGACGGAAAGCCGGCTGAGCGGATGGCCCTTCGGCATGATGCAAACGGGTGGGGTCGCTGTCAGAGTGCGTCGAACGACCGAGGAAGTTTCATCGTTGACCTCCGCAGCAACACCAATATCCAGCTGATTGCGGCTTGCGCGCTGGACGATCGTGGACGAACTCCTGATATCGAGAGTGACAGCCACATCCGGATACTCCTTTGTGAAGCTGGCGACGATCGATGGCAGCAAAGTCAATCCGAATGCCGGCAGCGCGGTTATATTCAGACGGCCGCTGCGAAGCTCGCGAATTTCCTTGGCTGCGGTCGAAATTCCGCGCACGGTTTCGAACATTCGCTGGACTTCGGCATAGAGCATGTGCGCTTCAGGCGTCGGAATCAGCCGCTGGCGATGGTTTCGGAAGAGCGGAAAGCCAGCTTTGTTTGTCAGATTGACCAGCATCTTGCTGACCGCTGGCTGGGTAATGTTAAGGGCGTCTGCTGCCTTTGTCGTCGTCCCGTGGGACATAACGGCAGCAAATGCTTCGATCTCTCGCGGGGTAAATTCGCCTTCGTTCATGTCACAGAATCTTCGATGCCACGTAGAGCTGTTTATAACCCAATGCGGACCTGCTGTTATAAACTTTTGTCCTATAACCCAGGAAATCTTACAAAACACAGCTTCCGCGAGATCATACCGCCGGTTCCGTGGTCGTGAGGCGTGGAGATCGGGATGGAAGAGTATGACCGGCTGGCGCTGGCCCGCACGCTCTTGAAGCGAACGCTGGAGAGACGGTGGACATCCTCGAGGCTTGCCGGCACTGGTAAGTTATGGCCGTCACGCGCGGCGGAGAGTGCGGGACTCAACCCGCAAAAGACCACGGACCGAACGTGTGTCAATATCTCTGTCGGACCACGCAATTACCGCTTCAGCTAAAACAGCGCCGTCCGAAGTTTGACCGTTGGACCACATTGAGTTCGTTTACGCCCGCTTTGTCTAAAAGGTCAGGCCCTCGTCTGAAAGCCAGTTCGTGTCACAGTGCGGCGGTCATAGCGTTTTTTAGCAAGCTATCACGACGCAGCGTCATGCGAGGGCTTGGCAATTTGAAGCATGACCGGACGAATGCCGTCCTGATCCAATTCCTTGATGAGAAGCCGAAGCCAGCAGTACCCTACCCATAGAGAGACTTTATCTGCGACCTCGTCGGTGCGGATCTCGCCGCGTGCCGCGGCGTCCGTCATTATCTTCCTCACATCGGCCGTGCGCTCGGGCAAAAATTGGTCGCGCAACGCGCTGAGAGCCTCGGCAGTGCCCTGCGCCTCGGCGATCAAACCTCGCAAGGCGGCTCCGGCAGGTTGCAACGCCCAAAACCGCCATAGGTTTGTCGTATATTGCACGAGATCCTCCACGAGGTTTCCCGTGTTAGGCACCTGTACGAAAGTCGAACGCTCAGTGGTGTAGATTGCAAGGAACAGGTCGGCTTTCGTCGGATACCATCTATAAATCGTCGTCTTTCCCGCTGCGGCGCGGCGAGCAACCTCATCGACGGAAAACCCGGCGTAGCCTTTTTCCATAATAAGCTCTGTCGCCGCCGCCAGCACGGCAGCTTCCGCTTCAGAACTGCGGCGCGACCCGACCGAGGTTCGTTTTTTCATCGGAGCAGACTGCTTCGTCATCATACGACAGGCTAGCTTGAATCGCGGGTGCCGATCAACAGCGAACAATCAAAGGGTTCAACGAGCGCGAGGCATGAAGCCGGGGACACCAGATCCAGCAACGCTGTTGACGTGGATGTTGGTCTTGATGTTGTTCCGCATCTTAGTGATGGCATCCTCGGGCAGGGTCGAGATATCAAAATTCTCCTTGATCCGATGAGGGGTCTTCAAGGTCGTAGGAAGCCACGTAAAGTCTGCTGCCGCCACGAAGCTTATTTAGCCATATGGATCATGGTCTGCGATAGAGGTCGGATTTTGGCTTTGCCCGCGCGTCATTGCCGCTGGGCTGCGTTGGTCGCTTTGGCCGCGCTTTGGTGGATCGGCCTGCAATGACCCAATAAGCGACTCCGCCGGTGGCGGCCGCCAAAACACAATTGGCGAGAGCGAGCGTATCGATCCCGCCAATCGGAGGGAGCAACGGACGATGGCTCAGGAGCAATACGAATTGCATCAAGCTCCATGTCCCAAGGTAATAGACGAAGCTTCGCAGTCCCAAAGCCTCTGCAATCGCCACTATGAGAACAATCGGGATTACCAGAACATAAGAAAAGCCGAGAAAGAAAAGCGACGTGGCAATCACCAGGTCTCCCAGATCATCACCTTCGCTTTCAAGAACAGCAAGAACTATGGCTAAGCTGAATGTGCCAGCAAAATATCCGCCGATGATTACGGAAGCGCGGTTCAGGACGTCGACTATTTTTTCGATCTTAGCAAGCCACTTGGCCACGAAGCCCCCAGATAAGAAAGCGCGCGTATTCAGCATACATAAAATCTAAGGGGGATCCAGCACATCCACGCGAGCACTATCCGCGATCGCCGCTGCGATTCAGAAGAGCGGGCAATTCCACGACCGTTATGTAGTTGAGTGGGATGCCCTGATCCTCCGCCGTTTTCACGGAAGGCGATCGAGAAGTTCATCCCAACCTGTTCGCTGGCGCCGCGCAAGTGTATGCTAGCGGGAGCGCGCCCCCACTTGCTCAAAACTCCTCCCATTCGTCGGCAGGGGCTACTACGCTCGTTCGACCCGTGAAGGCTTTCGCGATCCTGCCAACCATGCTGTGCGCGGGGGATGTCAGCGGTGCCGACGCAGGAGAGACCAAGGCAAGTGCCTCAGACGTTCGCCGAAGCGAGGCGGCTTTCGATATGTCCATTGCTCCAGGTTGACGGAGCTGGAACTGACCGATCATCTCACGTAGCTTTCCGGCTTCCGTGGCAAGAGTGGCTCCTGAGGCATTTGTCTCCTCCACCATAGCCGCATTTTGCTGGGTAACCTGATCCATCTGGTTGATGGCGGTGTTGACCTCGGACAGGCCGACCGACTGTTCGCGCGCCGATGTCGCGATGGCGTCCATGTGTTCGTTGATGGAGGCGATAAACTGGCTGATTGTCGCGAGCGCCGACCCGGTCTCGCTAACAAGCTTCACCCCGATCTCCACTTCGATAGACGAGTTCCGGATCAATTCCTTGATTTCCTTAGCGGCCTGTGCGGAGCGTTGCGCGAGTTCGCGGACCTCCTGGGCCACCACCGCAAAACCCTTGCCGGCCTCACCGGCGCGGGCGGCTTCGACGCCTGCATTCAAAGCCAGAAGGTTGGTCTGGAACGCGATCTCGTCGATCACGCCAATGATGTTGGACACCTTCGACGAGGACTCTTCGATCTTGTGCATGGCTTCGACCGCATTTGCGACGACCTTGCCAGATTGGCTTGCACCGCTGCTTGCCTCAACGGCCACGCTACGAGCCTCCTCGGCACGCTTCGATGAGTTCGACACATTCGCGGTTATCTGGTCGAGTGCTGCCGCCGTTTCCTCTAACGACGCCGCCTGCTGTTCCGTCCGTTTCGAAAGATCCTCGGCACTGCGGCTCACCTCCTGCGCGCTTCCGTCGATAGAGCTACCAGCCTGCGCGACGCCGCTGAGCGCGCTTCTCAATTGAGTGACCGCGAGATTGAAGTCGTTCCGAAGGCTTTCAAATTCTTGTGCGAAAGGATACGGCAGTTCGAAGGTCAGGTCTCCAGACGCGAGATGCTTGAGCCCGTCCGCAAGTCCCGTCGTCGCTTGGGCCATGGCCTCGGCGCGGAGCCGATCCTGCTCGGCAGCGACGCGGCGTTCTTCTTCAGTTCGGTTTCGCTGAGCGGCAGCTTCGTTTTCAAGCTTCGCGTTGTTCTGCACGTTGGTGCGGAATACCTCGACGGCAGCAGCCATTTCACCAATCTCGTCCGCGCGACCCGCATATGGGATTGGGGATGCGACGTCGCCATTGGCTAGCCTGTTCATTGAGTCGGCAATCCTATTGATAGGGCGTGCTATGCCCGAGACTGCGAACCATATAGAACCGCTGATCACCCCCGCGGCCGTGACGAGTAGCAGAATGGTAACCAGGATAGTCTGCTGGTACGCCGCTTGACTCGCCTCATAAGACGTTTCTTCACCCTTGGTGTTAAAGTCGATCAGCTTGGCAAGCGCCTCATCCACTCTCGTCCGGATCGGCTCCATGTCTCCAAGGATGATCTGTTCTGCCGCCGCGTCGTCGTGTGCGGCGGATGCCACCTTAAGAGGCTCTATCAGTTGATCGAACTTGGCAAGCTCGTCCCTAATTTTTCTCGTTGTTTGCAGCTCGTCCTGTGTCGGTGACAGGCTGTCGTAATCGCTAAGTGCGTTCGTTAGTCTTAACTTCGCATCGGCAGCATCCGACTCCGCCCGATCCATCCGCTCCGTCGTGCTGGCGATTACGTGGTTGCGCCAAGCGACACGCAAATCGGTGAAAGCGTTGTCTGCATCCTTGGCGAAGGCGAGGCTAGGCATCCAGTTGGCCGCAATATCGGCGGTGTTTTGGTTGATATCCGACAAGCGTGACAGGGCGAAGGCGGAGAAGCCTGCGAAGATGAGGCCGATCGACACTAACACGATGACGAGAGCTGTCTTGATTTTGGGACGGGTCATGGGAAAACTCAGAACGCCGTCATTGCAGATCATCTGCTCCTGGCGTTATGCTCGCGGCTACTCATGCCGAGGCTGTTTATTAGTGTTGCGTACATTAACGTTTCATAAATTCTGTTTGAGACTTCTCAGGTCTAAAAAGTCGTATACGCCGCACATCCGTAGTGGAATTCCCGGCACGCCATGGCGAGTGGCGAGCTTATGCTGAAAATTCACTCATGCACCGTTGAGCATAAATGCGGCCGGGAGAGCCACACGCATGCACGACTGGAACCGTTAAACCCTTGATGGCCCGAGTTACCGAATGCTCGCGCGTTGATTAGGCGGCCTTGGTGTCTGCGCTCCAATGCTCCGATCCGTCCCTCGCCAACTCAACCCAAAGCTCATTCGTGACCGCGAGCGCGTGACGCAGGTATCGCAATTCGCTCTCGTTTATCCGATCATCGCTACCTGCTCGGCCAGTCGCAGATAGACGCTCTACAATGGCATCGCTTACGCGCCTTAGGTCGCCCAGACTCGCCACCTCGGACAAAGCGTGAAGAAGCGCTGCGCCCTGTGACGGTTCCTCTCCTCGGGGGGCGATGTGACTCGATCTTCGCCAGAGGCTCGCGCTTGCGATCACGGCACCACTGACGACCAGGATACCGGACCAGAGCAGTGAAATGTCAAAAACCGCTTTGGTGAACAGAGCTACGAGGACCGCGCCCACAAACGGCTCCACGTAAGAGAACGCTCCGAGAGCTTGGATGTCTCCGCGTTTGAGCCCAAAATCCCAGAAATAAATCGCAAGGCCCATCGGGAGGCATCCCAAAGCCGCTACCGCGAGCCATTCGGATTCGCTAGGATAGACCCACTCCTCGAGGCACGCGTGGGCTACCAGCGCTACGATCGCTGAAGCCGCGTAGAAATGACCCAAAGCGGAGGTGGGAACATCCGGGAGGGTTCTGGTGATCACCGAGTAGAGGCCCCACAGACCAGCGGCTACGCCGATCACGCAGAGGTAAAAGACGGCGCCCTCTGAGGTGGCGGTGCTACCACCTTCAACGAGATTGAGCACGCCCGCGAACCCCATAGCGGCCCCCACGAGATGCCACCACTTAAGGCGTTCGCCAGGCAGAAACGCGGAGCCGAGAACAATCATCAGGGGCGTCGTACCCTGGAGTAGCGCCGCGGCCGCGGGCGGAGCTTTCTGTGTCGCGTAATAGATCGACGCATGATAGCCGACCAGCGAAGTTACGGTCAGTAGCCACACCTGCGGTGGCTGCTTGAAAGCAATAAGCGGATTGGTTTTGGTGACAAACCAAATAAGTGGTGACATCGCAGCAGCGAACATAAACGCCAACGCCACCGTCTGAAACGGAGGAATAGCCACGGTGTAAGTTAGGAGCGTTGTCTCCGTCGCCCAAAGAATGACGCCGATCGCACCGATAGTGGAAGCAACAATCCTTCGAGACCTGCCCACCACTGCCCCTCAGTCTCCTAACGTGACGATCTTATCGGCGAAAAAGCCGTTGAAGTGGGTCCGCATCGACAAGCTATACGCTCCCATCATTCCAATTTCGATCCAGTCGCCTTCTCTAACGTCGGCGGGGAGGTTAAACGGAGCACCGAGGACGTCGTTCGAGTCGCACGTCGGTCCCCACACTTTGAAGTCTGAGGCACCCGCAGATACCCGTGCGCCGTTACGGATGAGCCTCAAAGGCCTCCGCTCTTTCGGATGTCCTAGCTCTTGCAGCGTTCCAAAGATACCGTCATTCAAAAAGAGGTTCTCACCTCGACGCATCACGACCTGGGCCACCGTGGTTCCCGAAGTCGCGACGAGTCCGCGACCGGGCTCGCAAAGGACAATACAATCGCTAGGCAGCCTGTTGGTCCGGATCGCGTGTTCAACTGCCCTGAAATAGTAGCCGCGGCCCAAGACTCCATCGCCGGGATAGGGCGCAGGAAAGCCGCCGCCGACATTGAGGACGCTCAGCTCAACGCCCGACTCGCGTGCCACTATGTCTGCAAGCGCCACTGCGTCACCGAAAGCACCCGGCGAAAGGCATTGCGAGCCGACGTGGAACGAGATTCCCACCTTGATTCCAAGGCAATTTATACACCGGAGAAGATCGACGGCGAGATCGGGGCTCGCTCCAAATTTCGACGACAGGTCATAACGAGCATCGGTCGCGTACGTCGCAAGCCTCACTGCGACGATTAAATCATCACCGCCACCGGTCTCAGCCACGATCTTCTCGATCTCTTCACGGCAGTCGGCAGTGTAGAACCGGATCGCATGTTCGCCGTGGGCGGCGCGGACTGCTTTGCGAGTTTTAGCCGGATTGTTGAAATATTGGCCGGCCGCGCTGCCGAAGAGACCGTGGATAAGTTCCACCTCGTGGAGTGACGCGACGTCGAAATCAGTGATACCTGCTTCGTAGAGCGTCTTCAGCACAAAGGGATGTGGATTGCATTTCACCGCGAAAAGAGGTCGACCGGGAAACTCTAGGAATCCCGCGGCGCATTCGCGCAGCTTGGCTGGCTCGATACAGAAAACTGGCTCCGAGGGCTGGAGCTTCATTACCATTTCATCGACGCTCGCGAAGTTGTCTAGCGAAGGAAATGATCGGGCGGCATATCCGCTGGGAAAGGCATCCCGGAGTTGCGTTTGTAGTTGCGCGGGAGGAAAGGTCTCGTTTCCATGGGGTGACAAGGCATGGGAGTGCATTTTTCAAACCTGTTTTACTTAAATCCTGATTGGGCAGACTTAGGCTGCGTCGCGTTCTCGTTTTTCACGCTCCCAGCGATCCATGAATACCGTGAATTCGCTGGCGGTGATCGGTTTGCTGAAATAATAGCCCTGCAGTTGGTCGCAGCCTTCGTTCCGTAGGAACTCGGCCTGTTCCGGGGTTTCGACGCCTTCCGCGGTTGTGATCATGTTGAGGCTTTGGCCAAGACTGATCACGGATTTGACGATCGCGCCCGACTTGTCTTTGATCCCCATGTCGCTGATGAAAGACTTGTCGATTTTGATCTTGTCGAACGGGAACGAGTTTAGATAGCCGAGGGACGAGTAACCTGTACCGAAGTCGTCCATCGCGATCCGGACGCCCAGATTTTTAAGGCCTGTAAGGATATCAAGCGCGGCGGCCGCGTCGTTGATGAGGACGCTCTCCGTTATCTCGAGCTCAAGCCGTGAGGAATCGAGGCCGGTTCGGACAAGGACCTGTCGTACAGTTTCAACGAGCTCTCGGTTCCGGAACTGAACCGGCGAAAGGTTCACAGCGACGCGAAGGCCATGCCACTCGAGCGCCTGGCGACATGCTGTCTCCAGGACCCATTCACCCACGGAGACGATCAGCCCGGTTTCCTCGGCCAGCGGAATAAAATCGGCAGGCGGAACAAGACCTCGTACCGGGTGACGCCAACGTACAAGCGCCTCTACCGCAGCGACTTGCTGATCGTCGCCAATCAAAGGCTGATAGTGGACTTCGAGTTCGTCCTTCAGAATAGCTTGGCGCAGGTCATACTCGAGTGCCTTGCGCTCTTGCAATTCCGCATCCATCTTCGCCTCGAAGATGCGATAGGTGGCTCGACCGCTTTGCTTGGCGCGGTATAGCGCGATATCGGCGTTCTTCAGTAAACGTTCCGGATCATTGTCGTTTATATCTGCGAGCGAGATCCCAATGCTTACGCCTATGTGAAGGTCTTGTCCCTCAATCGTGAAAGGCGTCCGGACGACCTCTATGAGTTTGCGACTTAATTCCTCGGCATCCAGCGGCTGATTTATGCCGACCTGGATGATAGCGAACTCGTCGCCACCGAGCCGCGCGACAGTGTCCGATTGACGGACACATCCCATCAGGCGGTTCGACAATTGTTGGAGAAGGACGTCGCCCGCGCCGTGCCCCATAGTGTCATTCACTTCCTTAAAGTGATCCAAGTCGAGGCAAATGACCGAAACACGCGAAGTTTGTTCGGTGTTGGACGCCAGAGCAACGTTCAATCGCTCTCGGAAAAGTACTCGGTTGGGCAGGCCTGTAAGAGCGTCATGGTGCGCGAGGTGACTCGCGCGTTCCTGAGCTTCAACTTCATCGGTGATGTCGGTGGCTGTGCCGCGGAAACCACGGAACTCGCCCGCTTCATTCAGTATTGGGCGTCCGGCGAGACGGCAAATCCGCGTGTGTCCATCAGAATCTCGATAGCAGCAGCGCAGATCTCTGAACGAGGTGTGGTCGTGCGTTCCATCGATTAGGCGACGCCAACCATCGGAATCCGAGTCGCTGGAGAAAAACTGGTCGAGGGTCTTGTCCATCACGTTTTCCACCGAAAGGCCGGTGACCTGATTGAAGCGTGTCGAAAAGTACACCAGACGCAAATCCGCGTTGGTTTCCCATATCCAGTCCGATGACGCTTCTGCGACGTCTTTGAAACGCGCTTCGCTCTCCTTGAGCGTTTGGGCGTACGCTTCGACCGTCCTAGCCGACTGCTTGAGTTCGTTTGTCGAACGGTGTGCGTTCCGGATGACCAAAGCTGAGAAGGCGGCGAGAACCGCGAGCACCACCGCGAGAGGAGGGATTATGAAGCTAAGTAACTGTGTGCCGGGCTTTGCCGGCTCCCAAGCGATGTATCCGAGCGGGATTCGATCGGCTGTCCGCAACGGTATCCATGCATCGCCAGCATCGGCATCATGCAACACTATTTTAAGACCGGTAAGGAGGTAGTCTTGGCCGATGCGGTCCAGGAATGCCTGGTCGAGGCGTTTAACGAACACCAGCATCGTAAGATCTCTCGATCTCACGGTGGCGCGGTCAACGGTCGCCGGCAAAATGGCGCTTGCCGCCACGATGTAAATGTCGTTGCCGCTCTTTATTAGGCTGGTCGTTGGGTCATCCTGTGTGGACGCGACTTTTAAAAGGTCTCGCAATCCACGTGGCAGTATCTGAAACGCATCGACCTTTTGAGGGATGCCGTTGATAAGGGCGTAGACGGTCTGCCGTTTGGCATTGATGGCGAATGCCATCTCATAGCCGAGCCCTTCGTAAATGTTAGCGCCAATGTTTCCATCGGTTGCGGCCCACTCAACATCGATACTCTCGTGGAGGTTCTTGTAGGCGTCCTCCCAAACGGCGTAGTCACGAAGGTTGCGACCGACTTCACGCGCCTTCACCTGTAGTGCCGTGGTAGCGAGTTTCGTCGAGGCATCGACTTCGAAGCGGTTTTGCTGACGGGCCGAAACCACTACAAAAGCGATCACGACCACAATCGCAACAACCAGCACGGTTGCCATTGGCAACACGATACGGCGCGTGAACTGGTTTCCGGAAAGTTGAGCGGCGGTCGTGCTCAGATTGCGCATAACATCCTCGTCTTAAGAGTGCGCGGACGCTAGCGGCGCAGACAGAAACAAGAAGTTAATTGATATTTTTCAATTTCCGGGACAGTTAACGGAGAATGTTTCAATTCCAGGAATAAATAAAGTAGACTAAACTAACATTGTGCGATCCTTCGCGGCGATCGGCAGGGGTTTCGTCTCGCACGCGGCTTCACGCAAAAGGTCGACGACGTAGTGCCTCTTGGTAACTCGGAATCGAAAACGATGGTCTTATACATCCCACCTAAGAAGCTAACGGTGACGACTCGCCGTTCTTCTTCAGCCCGTTGCCATCCAACCGACTTCAGTAACGGCCAGCCCGATCAAGCCGATCCGCGCCTTCCGATCCGCGCGCGATCATTGCCATCGCAATGTGCCTTGCCTCGTCCGCGAACCCGCCCATAATCGCGTTGGCGAGCGCAAGATGGATGGTCGGGTTCGGGTCGTAGATCAGGTCCTGCTCGTCGAGCGCCAGATCGGCGGTGAATAGGGTTCTTAGCATGATCTCCAACGAACGCCCGATCCCCTGCAGAAGGCTATTGTGGCTTGCGCGCAGGATGGCAAGGTGAAACGCAATGTCCTGCTCGATTGCTGCCGCAGACGGCAGGTTCGGGATCGACCTGGCTATCGAGAGTATATTGTCGCGCTCCTCACTGGATGCATTGCGTGCAGCCATGGATGCTGCTCCCGGCTCGATAAGCTCGCGCAACTGCGCGACCTCGCGCCGGAACGAAGCGTGGGATTTGCGGTCCTTGAGCCGCCATCTTATGATATCCGCATCAAGGCCGTTCCATTCTTCCGCCACTGCTACGCGCGAGCCGTATCTTCGCGCTGTCCTGATCAACCCTTTGCCAGCAAGGACCTTGACGGCCTCGCGCAGGGCGTTTCTTCCGACGCCGAACCGCGCTGCAAGCTCAGGTTCAGACGGCAATTGTTGCCCCGGCTGCCAATCGCCCTCGACAATGGATCTCCCAAACTTTTCAACAGTGTCGGCAATTACGCCCTTCGGAAGCATCTTCAATCCTTCTTGTAATGCCTTTAGATCCCATCTATAACCCGCGCGAAGCTCGGGGAGGCTTTTCGCGTCATTGAGGATGATGTGGTGACCAACCGATATGTCAATCTGTTTGCCTTCAAATGGGGAAGTTGATGAACCTGAAATTGTCGAGAAATCTTATTGCGGGCCACGTCGCGAGCGCGATGGCGCTCTTGGTTCAACCTACGTCGGCTGCGGCCGATACCGTTGTCAAATGGCTTCATCCGGAGGCGCAGCCGAAAGTCGTCGCAGTGTGGCGGGGTATCGCCGACGCCTTCGAAAAACAGCATCCGGGCGTCAAGATCGAGATGCAGTTCCTCGAAAATCAGGCCTTCAAGGCAAAGCTGCCGACCCTCTTGCAGTCCTCGGACGCTCCAAGCATGTTCTACAGTTGGGGAGGCGGTGTCCTGCGAGCGCAGGCGCAAACTGGCATGATCCGGGACGTTTCCCCGGCGCTTGACGCAGATGGTGGGGCCTGGAGGGCTGCGCTCAATCCCTCAGCAATCGACGGTCTGTCCGCCGACGGCAAGGTTTGGGCCGCGCCGTTCAAGGTCAGCCTGGTCTCCTTCTACTACAACAAGGAGCTCTTCTCCAAAGCGGGAATTGATCCCGCCTCGCTGACCAACTGGGCGAAATTCCTGGATGCTGTGAAAGCGCTCAAAGCGGCCGGCATCACGCCAATCGCCGGTGGCGGCGGCGATAAATGGCCCCTTCACTTCTATTGGGGATACCTTGCAATCCGAGAGGCCGGAAAAAATGGCTTCGAGAAGGCGAAATCCGGGGACGGCGAAGGGTTTGAAGCTCCAGCCTTCGTAGAGGCAGGCAAGCAGCTCGCCGTGCTCGGCAAGATGGAGCCCTTCCAGAACGGATATCTGGGCGCCACCTGGAATGACGCCCTTGGCGCTTTTGGCAATGGCAAGGCGGCCATCATCCTCGGCTTTGAGAACACGCCAGGAACCCAGGCTGTCAATGCCGCCGATGGAAAAGGGCAGCCACTGTCGAATATTGGACGTTTCGCGTTTCCGGTCGTCGACGGTGCGCCTGGCCTTGCGAGCGACAACATCGGCGGTATCAACGGATGGGCGATAACTAAAAATGCCCCGCCCGAGACAGAGCAGTTCCTCCAATATCTGAGTTCCAGCGATCCGCAGCGTACACTCGCAAAGGAGACCCGCATTCTGCCCGCAGCAAAGGGAGCAGCCGACGCAATCGAGGAGCCGACGGTTAGGGAGGCGGCAGACGCCGTAGCTTCAGAAACTTGGCATCAGAACTTCCTCGATCAGGATCTCGGGCCGAATGTTGGCGCTGTTGTCAACGACATGTCGGTTGAGATCGTGTCGGGGGGCGTCACTCCAGAGGATGCCGTGCGACAGATACAAGACGCTCTTTCGCTCGAGATGCCATGAACTGACGAACTGGCACCGCCTCGCAAACTAGCGAGGCGGTGCTCCTCCGGAAGCGCTCACCACCGCGCGGACGCCAACAATCTGAGCCTCCGGCTCCACGCGACTATCCAAACGTCTTCTGAAAGCGAAAAGCGATAGACGGAAGTGACGGACGATACCAATGAAAATCCAGAGAATAGAGTGCTTCACCCCACGCGTCGGCCACCGCAATCAGCTCCTGGTGAAGGTTACCACCGAGGATGGAGTGCATGGCTGGGGAGAGTCGGGACTGACCGGCAGAGAGCATGCTGTCATTGGCGCCATCCGTCATTACCAGGAATTCCTGATCGGGCGCGATGTTCGTCGGGCAGGCGCCTTGTGGCAAGAGATGTACCGCAGCCAGTATTTCGAGGGCGGCCGCGTTCTTACAGCTGCCATCGGCGCGCTCGACATCGCCTTCCATGATATTCGCGCTAAAGCACTTGGCATTCCTGTCTACGAGTTACTCGGAGGAAAGCACCGCGAGCGCGTCCCGGCCTTTGCCACGGCACCGGCCGATCCAGGCCCGGAAATGATCGAGCAGGCAAAGATACTATTAGGTGCCGGATGGAATTCCATACGGTTCGTTCCGTGGGGACAGCACTCACTTGACCTCTTCGAGCCGAGGGAGTCGATTGCGCGCACGGTACCGTGGATGATTAAGGCACGTGAAGAGTTGGGCTGCGAGGTCGTGCTCGGCATCGACTACCATCACCGCCTCAGCGTCGCAGAAGCCGCCTCGTTCTGCCAGAGAATGCCGTCCGGCACGCTCGATTACATCGAGGAGCCCATACGGGATGAAACTCCGGAAGCTTACGAAGCGCTTCGCCGCATGACCGATGTCCCTTTCGCAATCGGCGAGGAGTTTTCATCGAAATGGCAGTTCCTTCCCTACATCGAGCGCGACATCCACCAGTTCAATCGCCTGGATATCTGTAATGTCGGCGGTTTTACCGAGGCGATGAAGGTCGCTGGTTGGAGCGAAGCGCATTACGTCGATCTGATGCCCCACAATCCGCTAGGGCCGATCTGCACGGCAGCCACGGTGCATTTGGCGGCAGCGACCCCAAATTTCGCGTGGCTCGAGTGCCGTGCTTCGCCGGTCGAGCAGCTCGGGTTTGATTCGCGTGAGCTGTTCCCGCAGCAAGCCGATTTGATCGGCAGTTTCTACAAGGTTCCAGATGGCCCCGGCCTGGGGATCGAAGTCAATGAGGAAGCGCTTGGCAAGCTCGACTTCCAGTATTTTGAACCGCCCCATCTACGCAGAAACGACGGCAGTTTTACGAATTGGTAGCAGTTCGATCGAGGGGAGTCGAAGTGACGAATTCTCCTTTCGCGATCTTTGCATCCCAGCGCCACAGCTCTCGAAGGATTTTGCCGCTCGCTCGTTTCATAGATCCACTGAGGATCAATGCTGTGTCGACCAATCGCAGACGCTCATTTCACAATGTTCTCGGGACAGTGCAATCCTGGTGCCGGTTTCACAAGTCGAGCCTGAGACGGCTGGGGAGCAACTACCTTGATCTCGACCTATGCCGGGAAGTGGGTATGTGGCCGAACGCACCTTCGCCTGCTTGTATTTCATTAAGACCGCGCCCGAACGATCCCGTTGGCAAACCCAGCGCTCATTCGGGGCACGTCAAATGCAATTGCGTTGTTACGTGGAGCGCGTATCGTCCGTATATGTGCGAATGCTTATGCATTAGAGGATAACATGTTTCAGGTGTTTGATAGCCGCGGCAAGCAGCCGCTCGGACCGGACGAGCTTTCGATGGTTCAGGGACTTTTAAAAGATTACTGCCGGGAGAGATCAGTCGAACTTACCTGCCAGGAAGCGCAAGACGCCGCGAGAGAGCTGCTGGGGTGGTTTCACCTTGGGGTTACCGACAGTGCCCGCCTACGGGAGTTACTCAACTCGCGCTCCGACTGAAGTTGGCTGTCGTGGAGCACGGGTGCGCGTGACGCACATAAAGGCTGGCAACTGCTTTCCGTCCAGAGATCGGGCCATTGCGCTCTTCGAAGAAGGCAATGCATGCAAGCCTGATGCCTGCATCGTAATCGACATCCTCGAAGATCACGGGCTCAACGGGGAGGTCAGCGCAATGAGCGATTTCGTCCATGCCCTCGTAATCGCCACCGTATTTGCGGTTATCTCGTTCGTTACGGCGGTCCTGCAACAACGGCACTACCGTGCCAAGATGGTCGTCGATAACGACAGCGGCTGCACCTATGTCGGGACACCTGGTGGTGATTAAGTCTTATGCGCAATCCCGATGACTCCCCTCAATGTGGGGCCGCACGGTGAAGCTTAAATCCTCCTCCTGAACTGGATCGCTCCCCAGCCTAACGCCATGCCACCGGTCGGATCATCAAGCGCCTCATTCAGAGCAACGCGCAACAACACATGCGGCCGTTGCCGGCCAACACCCACTGCGGCAAGATCCCGGCTGCGCTGGAACGTGGCCAGCGCATGACATCCCTGTGCGCGTTTACCGTCTGCGGTTGTATCTGCTGAGCGCCGTGTGCGTGAGGTGATCAAGCGGCTCCGCGCTGAGGGGCGGCCGCTCCAAGAACGCTGGATCAAGACCATGGGTGTCGCATGGGTGAAGGAGTTCTGACTGGATGATCCACAGAACTGCCGCTGCAAGCGTGTGCGGGGAGGCCTGTGATGGAATACAAATTCGCGAAATGAGGATGCCTAGTTTAGAGACCAGGCGTCACGATCCAACTCCGCAACGCGATCATCAATGATTAGGAGATTGGCATGTGGTGGCCGTGGAACTGGACCTTGATCGTCGTCACTGCGCATTGGGCGATTTGGCGCATGTATCGCTTTCGAAAGATCGAACGTCGAATCAAAAACTAATCAACGAAAGACCAAACATTGAAATTCGAGAACAAGCGCCACGTTCCTCTGCGCGAAATCAAGCGGGCTGTGGCCAACGTCCTTGCAGATGAGGGAGGCACCCGCCGAAGCTGGGAAGAAGATCGGCGTCAGCCATTCCACCGTGTCCTACACTTTAAGCGGCAAGTGGAAGCCCGGGCCGAAAATGCTGAAATATTTCAGGCTGAAAAGATAACGGTCTTTGTACCGGCAGATGAACCGAAGGAAAGCAACTGATGTGAAACTGCTGCTGATGACCGGCGCCATATTGTTGGGCGATGTGGGGCTGACGATTGGCTTTGCCATGACGGAATACCTGCCGAAGCAGGAAGTAGTCGGATGGTAGCGACGCACATCGATTCGGGATTGCAACCCGTCTAAAGCCACTCACCAAAAAAAGTCGTGGAATATCCACAATAAATAATCGGGATTTTAAGCGGGAACGTATGGGTGAGGGTACAATTGATTCGCGGCGCAATTGAAAGGTTGGTTCGCGAATGTGGTGGAGTACAGTCCCGTATATTACATCGAGTCTCATGCTTGCCGCCTTCGTTTGGGCGGCTTTCCTGACGTATTCGCTAGCAAGGCTCAAAGCCGAGAAAGACACCATACGGTCAGCGCGGCCAGCCGATCGAATCGATGCTATTCAAACAGCAGCCGAATGGATCGGGGTGGACCTAAAAGACATTCCCGAAGCCGAACGGGGGCAAATCGTTCTTGCGCAAATGCGGCATAGGACGAGCATCCGCAAATATCAGCTTGGAGCGATAGTCTTTGTGCTTGTTGTGGCACTAGGGGTGATCGTAGTCGCGATGCTCAAAGATTCGTCTCCTCCGGCTTCGGTTGCGGCGCACGGCGTCGATTGCCCTGTCGAAGAGCTGGGAACGAAGTGCTGAATGCCTGTCGTCACCAGCTGGAGGGCGATCCAATTGCCATACGTAATGAGTTTCGGCGCCTTGGCTTTGTGGCCGACGTCGGAAACGACAAGCTTCTGTATGTGGAAGTGCCGCTAGCTGCGTTTGTCGCCCTCACTCGGAATTACATTCGGCAGAGCTAGGTCCGGTCAAAAAGGGTATTGGAATCACGCTGTAACTGGTGACGCGGACGTCAGGAGGCGCGGGTGGGCAGCTACGGGTCTCGGTCTGGTGCTGAGCAAATCGTTCCTGAGCGCGATAAGATTCCATCAGGTCGTCAGGCTGGTGCGGCGATGGCGTAACAGGCTTCGCCGCTTCCAGCACCACGACAATCTTGCCGTTCTTGATGGCAAGGGGGTTGATGATCGCAAGCGAGCCGTTGGCGTTCATCAGGATGTCGAAATAGCGCGGGCTTCGGACATGCTGCTTGTAGAAATCCAGCCGCATGGGCACGTCAGTAATCATAGGACGTGACCGGAGAATCGGTAACGATAAGCTCAAGCTCACGCTCGCTGTACGGATTTGAAACGTCATCCAACAGCACAACGATAGTGTCAATGCCCGACTCAAGCAGCTTGCCGGATGTCACGCGGCTTGTTGTAACCTTGAAGTGGTAGGAGGGCGCGGCTGGCCCGGCCTTGTGGAATTCGACCTTCATGGATGCCCCCGATTTGACAGGAATCCCCATGGTAGCGGTTGAAGGCGTCCGGCGAATCCCCCTTCGGCCGGACTCTTTTTGGCACAATTCGAGATAGGGCAGAATCTGGCTCGACTCTCAATAGGGGCACACAGGGCTCTGCCTGCTGCGCCCGTAATGGAGGAGCGGGTCAGGCGCGAAGCGCCGGGTGCGGATAACCTTCTCCACCGCGTTGAAACGAGGCTTTAAAACCGCTAGTTGGTGGATCTCGCTGGGAGAAAAGCAATGGCATCGCAGAAGGAAAAGCAGCCCGTCTGTTTCGTGGTGAGTCCGATTGGGGAGGATGGAAGCCCAGAGCGGATACACGCCGATTGGCTGCTTGAAGGCATCATCAAGCCGGTCTTTGTCGCGCATTATGCGAACTACAAGATCGTGCGAGCCGATAAGATGCCTGCGCCTGGCCTGATTGACGTTCAGATTATCGAGCAGCTGCTTGATGCCGATCTGGTCATTGCGGACATTACGACGCTCAACCCGAACGTTTTCTATGAGATCGGCGTCCGCCATGTCGTGAACAAGCCGATCATCCATATGGTCCGTGCCAACGACCCCATACCGTTCGATGTGAAGCTGTTCAGGCATATTCCGTTCTCGGTGGCGACTCCGCAGGCGCTCGAAACGGCCAAGGCAGCGCTGAAGGAAGCTCTGGATGCGACGTTCGCGGATGACTTCAAGGTCGATAACCCTGTCACCCGCACGCGGGGTGTAGTGAAGTATGAGGAGAACGCCACACCGGGCGAAAAGGTGATGCAGGAGCAGATGGCGAGTCTCGATGCTCGTGTCGCAATGCTCGAACGGGCTGATAATCCGGTTCCGATGTATTCGCCGCTTGTCGCGGGAGCTTTGAGACGCCCGATCGCCAAACCCACGGTTTGGGTCGGTGACAGATCAGGCCAAACGGCGATAAAATTTGGTCGGGACGATATTTCGATAAAAGTTTATTCGAGCGTTCAGTCAGCTCCCCATCTCATCGCAGAAGCACGGAAAGTGATGGAAACACACTTTGAGTCATTTGGGACGATTGAGGAGAACGTGGCTCACGTGTTCTATGCTGTGCTGCACAATGACAGGAACATGAAGGCCGCCAAAGAAGTGGCCGAAATTCTCACGGAGATGGAATACCGCGTCGAGGTTTCCACGAGTAGGCAGATAAAATAAGCCCCCTTTCGAGGGCTAAATCTGCGAAGCGGGCATCGAAACGAATTCCCGTCCCTGTAGAAGAAGATCTCGCTGACGCGGTTGATCTTGATGAGAAACGTCAGACAATCCTTCTGATCCGACGTCAGCCTGCCGTTCACATTCTCGATGGCGACCTGCATCATGTCGTGCAGCTCGATCGGCTGCGGGCTCCATTCCGTACAGATTTCCCTCCTTGTCGATGAACGCGTCGTAGAGGGCGGGCACTTCCGTGCCAGAGGCGAAAAGCTCGATAATCATAGGTGTTGCTACAAAAAAAAGCGGCCGCCTGCAATGCCGTTGAACAGGGGGCCGAGTCACCGACGAGGCGCTTGGGAGGATGCCCAGCCGGTCCGGACAGGTGGTGCGAGCGACATTGATGTCATCCGCAAACTGGTCGGGCGTTTAACGAGCGGCCCGTAGCTCGATGCAGTCTCGACGGACCCGGACGCGAAACACGCACTCCACTACGGATCACGTGGGGGGTCCCGCCTGTTGGCCTGTCATGAGCCTTTGTCGCCTCGGGCCAATTGCTCAGGCGAGCTGTCGCGACTGTCATTTGGTGGAACGGGGCGATTAACGTCAGCCCCGAAAGACGAGACGAAGATCACCTCCCTTCAGTGGACTGTCTCGAAAGCTTCCCATTGCAGGCAGGGGCACTTCTCGATTGCGCAATTTGCGCAGGGCTTCTTGAAGTCCTTCGCCCGGTTCGCCGTCATTGGCGGTGGCATGTCAGGTAATTCAAACTGCTCCTCGATGTCCTCGCGGAGGTGTTCGGTTGAAGGTTTCATGATGGCGCTCCTTTACTGGATGCACCTGAATCATGATCGGCCCTATAGAATTCGTCAAAGTATACGTTGTTGCTTTAAGGGGTTTTAAATAGCGTATACTGTCCCGATCGACGCAACTTAATGTGCTCGTCAGTCAGCGGTTCGACTATGTCAGTTTGGAAATTCAGTTTCACCTTATCACTCGAAATAACTGGGATATTCCACTCGCGATGTTGAAACCATTGCGTAAGCTGGGGGAGCCAGAAGCTGCAGTACCCGATCTGCCGAAAGATGGTTGCGTAGCGAACTGCTTCATTTGAAGAGACGGGTACCCGCGACAGGACTACAAGATTGCTCATTGTGTGTTCAAAGCCAATTGCTGTAAGCTGCTCAGGCGGTAACCAGAGTGAAAGATGGTTATACTTCTCGTTCGTTTCGGCAATCGCACGAGAAACATCGGCTCGATATTTCGAGCGATCGAATTTGGCGTAACTGTACCCCAGATCTGAAGCCGTAACGACCAAACTTCCCTCGTTAGGCCGTGCTTCGACGTCGAAAACCATGCCTGACGGAGTAGGGTCCAGCACTTTGCAGAGATTTGACCAAGACGTGTAAAACTCTTCAAACGTCCGGTTAAGGTCAGACGCCGATAGCGCGTGTCTCGCGTAAACCGCCTGTTGTGCGGTTTGATAAGCTGCGTAGGCGGATGCGAGCGCTGAAAACGCCGAAAGGCCGATGCCGATAAGAATTGAATATCTCTCGAACTTGTTCACGCCGCGATCCCCTGAGCTTGCTGCAATATAGATGTGGTTCAGGCTGGGGATAACTTATAGTTGCCGAAATCCACAACCTGATTCATTCTGTGAGTAAGGGGTGCGGTCCGATGCCCGCACCCCAGTCCAATTTATTCGCATCGGTGGACATTGAAAGCATCGGGATGTGTACGTCCTCGACTTATTCTCGGGCATCGGTGGCTTTAGCCTCGGCCTTGAACGCGGTGGTTTTCAAACAGTTGCGTCTTGTGAAATCAATCCCTTCTGCCGCGCAGTCCTTCGGAAGCATTGGCCCGACGTTCCATGTTTCGAAGATATACGTTCGCTCAATCGAGCGAGCCTTGAAGCGCGAGGGATTCCTCCAATTGACCTTATTTGCGGGGGCTATCCCTGCCAGCCATTCTCTGCGGCCGGGAAGCGGAGAGGCGAGGCAGATGACCGCCACCTCTGGCCTGAGATGTTTCGCCTCACCGAAGAACTTCGGCCCGCTTGGGTCACTGGAGAAAATGTTGCTGGGCACATTACGATGGGGCTCGACGATGTGCTTTATGACTTGGAGGGCACGGGCTACACCGCAAGGGCGTTTGTTATTCCAGCTTGTTCCATCAATGCCCCGCACCGGCGCGACAGGATCTTCGTCGTGGCCCACGCCAACCGTCAACGGAAACAACAATCGCAAAGGTTTGACAAAGAAGAGTGGGAATGAATTGGCGACGGCAGTGCGGATGTACCCCACGCCCAAAGCGACCTATCGCGACTACTGCCCCAGCGAACGGAGACGTCGGAGCCCAGATCTGAATTCCGTCGTCCCGACAGCGTCAGAGGTATTAGATCAAGAGAGCCGCGCCACTGGAACGCTGAACCCAGAGTGGGTCGAGTGGTTGATGGGGTATCCGGTCGGGTGGACCGAAATATGTCCCTCGGAAATACGGTCTTGCCGGAAATCCCGGAAATCATCGGCCGAGCGATAGTGGGAGGGCTGAAACTATGACCGCCTTCTGCTCATGGCAGCACGCCATCAGGGCCTCGAAGCTCGAAAGCACCACCAAACTGGTCTGCTATACCATCTGGAGCCATATGGCCTCGGGTGGAACGGGCTGCTTCCCGTCAAATGCGCACATTGCTGAGGAAAGCGGGTTAGGTCGGTCAACTGTCATCCTACACGTTCAAAAAGCTGCGGATGCTGGGTTCCTCGTCATCGATAGCCGTCAACGCGAGAATGGTTCTGCCAGCTCGAATATGTACCGGCCGTCAATGCCGGGGGTGGTCCAGCATCTGGACCCCCATAACAAATCATCTCTAACAGCCCAAGATAATACCCCCAAAGCCCCCAAGGGGGCGGAGCCGGGATTTGAAGAATTCTGGTCTGCTTATCCGAACAAGGTCGGCAAGCCTAAGGCGCTGCTGGTCTGGAACCGCTTGAAGCCGAATCTCGATGTAGTCATAGACGGCCTATGACGTGGATTGCATTGCGTGAACTCTGATGATGAGCCTCGCAAAGCGGGATCACCTCGTCATCCTTTGCCTTCTGCCCCATCCCACGCCATTCAACTCCGATAGGGTGGTGACAGGGCATGCGGCCGGCCATTCATGCCGCCAACGCTCCGCAACCAAGCACTCAAGTTGAGCAACGCGGGCGAGGTGCGCGGGATTTTTTCTTCACGCACGAATCTTGATCCGACCCGGGGTGGCGTCAAGGATAAGCTGATTGCTTGGCAGCGCCGCCATGTAATCCCGCTTACCCATCAGCCGCTTCACGTCTCGAGTGCTCTCTTCATCAAAAGCATAGACCGAGCGCCTGCCCTGACCGATCACGGCTTCATTCACGTTGCGGATCAGGCGGCCGAGTGGCATGGCTTGGATATTCATTCCAATTTCTCGGTTCATGAACGCGATGAACACCAGTTTTGGACTGATCGGCAGGGCGAAATGCCCGTCCGGCCTGCCAAGGCCGTTGGTCATAATGAGCGGATGGTCGGAGGTCAGGATCTTGCGCCTCTTGCTCGAAGTGTCAAGAATCCACCAATCCGCGCGCATCATCAGCCGCAGAACTTTTTCGTTCTGGATAAGCTTTGTAATCATGATGACCGCCTGCCGTTCCGGCATGGTCGGGCTACGCTGGAGCATGTACTCCTCCAGCGTCGCAGGCCAGTTTTCCTTTTTCAACGCATCGTATCGCGCCTGAAAGTCAGGGTCGGGCGCAAGGAAGTCCGAGCGCACCTTCGACTTGAAGGACCGTACTGCTTCCGGAGTTCGCATAATGAGAGAAAGTAGGAATCTCGCCCAGGCGTGCCGGAGGTTCGCATCGGTCGGCACCGTCCCTTCGAGCATCATGTTACGCGCGGTCGCGGCATGCTTATCCACGGCACCCATGAAGATCCGCTCGACGTTCTGCTTCGTTTCCTTCGTCGCTCCAGGGATGCGGTAAAGATTCTCGACGAACCCAGTCTCCATCTTTCCCCGCCGTTTGATTTCAAGTCGGGGAAATGGCTCGTGGGGGTATTTTAGGCTGCGGTACTCGGTGAGCTTGTTGTCAAAGTCCCGATTTACCCAAGGCTCAAGGTAGAACTGCGGAATATAGTGGTGCTTCAAGCGTGCTCACTTCTTTGAGGATGCTTCGCCCTTATACCATTTGTTCCAGTTCGCGCCCTTCCCCCGCTCCCTTGGATCAAACCATTCTCCACCGAATTTTTCCATGAAGGTGACCGCGCCTGCACGGGTTGCAAAGCAAAGGACGTTGTAATGCCGGTCCTCATGGAAGACGGAGTGGCTGCGCACACAGCGCATAAGGACGACCGTTACGAGTGACTTTATGTCCGGAATAGAAGGCGGAGTGCTCCCATGCAATCCTGCCTCGTGGCGAACAGCGGGTGGCAAGCGTCAACCCTCTTCACGGGGAACCGGATGCACCGCAGGGAAGCTGGGCGGAAGGGGGATTGATGCGCGTGAGGGCAGAGCCCTAGCTCTTTTGATTGCTACGCGGGTATCCCGAGTACAGCCGTGACGACACCGATGTAAAACCCTACGATCATCTGGATCATACTCTGAGAGAATTTAATCTTCTCAGGGTCTTCCGTTTTAAAGTAGATGTAGAGGAAGACGAAGAGCAGGACCGAGATCGCGGTCAGCATGAAAGCGGCGACACCCTGCCTCATGTACTCAATAGGGCTCGTCTCCCGCGCCGCCTTCGTTGCGTCTTGAGCACGAGCGGCTGGAAATATAAGGTTGAGGAAGTAGTCGCCGGTACGCTGAATGAAGTTCGGCTTAGCATAATCGGGTACGCGAGCTGCCTCAATGGCTGCTTTAGCCCGGAGGAGAGCATTTGTAATCTCGTCCATCTGAGTCGCAAATTCCGCTGGGGTGCTGTTCGCATTTGTGGCCGAGTCGGATCGAACCAATGTCGCGAACCTGAGTGCAAGACCTATGTTGCTTTGCGCGGCAACCAGGTTGCCTTCATAGATCTCGATAGTACGAGGTCGATGATCACCTGCGCTGATATAGTTCGCAACAATGGCCGAGACCGCACCCAGCATCGTTGCCACAAGCATCGGAAGGAGAGTTGTCGGCAAAAGCGCCTTTAGGCGATGCGAAAAACTCGATTTAGCAATTTCCTCGTCTGAAGGCAGTGGCATAGGGGCTCCTCAATACTTGAGGAACACTACCAGAAAGTGTTGCCAATATTCGAGTGGTGCGCCATCGTTATCCAGTGAAGAAAAGCAGCGACAAAGATCTATCGATACCCCGGCAGGGGCGTGGTCGTCCTACCGACTATGCCGATGAATTAGCCGATATCATCTGTGAGAAAATCATCACCGGCCTTTCCGTGCGCAAGATCGGCGACATGGAAGACATGCCGTGTGAGGACTCGATCTACACCTGGCTGTCGCAACATGAGTATTTCTCCGAGAAGTACGAAAAAGACTGCCAGCATCGCACCAACAAGTTCATGGAAGAATGTGTCGAGTTGGCCGACACGCTTTCGGACGGGGTGACCTTTCTCGGCCTTGATGGACGACTTTACGAGCGTATCGAAGTGCTTCAGCTCACGGTGCAGGAGCGGGCAGAAGCCGGCCTTGTAGCCATTGGGCTCACAACTGAGCTGATCAATAAGCGCAAGCTTCAGATTGAGACGAGGATGAAAGCCGCTGCCCGGATGCACCGCAAGAAGTGGGGTGACAGGTCGGAAGTCGATGTAACCACCAAGGGCGAAAAGCTTCCGGCCGGTGGTCTCGATGCCGAGATACTTGCCGATGCCATGCGGATGTTTAAGGAAAGCCTCTAATGGGTGAATGGCGTTGATCGCCTAGCTCGCAAGCTGGTTCTTGAAGAGAGCTTGCTCGATTTCACGCGCTACACCTTCAAGGCCCGCTTCGGCTTCCCCTTCGTCCTGAACGACCACCATTACACCATCTGCAATGAGCTGCAGGATCTGGTGAACGGCAAGAGCGTCAGGCCGGTTATGGGCAGATGAAGCATGACGGGAAGACCGTAGGCGCGCACCGCGTCTCCTACCGGTGCTTCCATGGCGAGATTCCGGAAGGGATGTTTGTCTGCCATCGGTGCGATAACAAACGCTGCTGCAATCCGGATCACCTGTTCCTTGGAACGCAATCCGACAATATGGTCGATCATCGCCGCGAAGGTGGACGCCTTGGTCCAAGGCGCAAAATGACCCCCGAGAAATTAGCGCGGGCTAAAAGCCTAATTGAGAGTGGGCCCACATACGCCGAAGCCGCTGAGGATGTCGGGCTATCGGCAATGACCATCTGGTATCACCTCAATGCACCGGCAAACGACAACAATCCATCAGAAAGTGCCAGCGACATCCCGCGTAACAAACGCGTTACAGGTTGACCAAATTTCCTTGCGCTTTCAACTGTGAAACATCTGTGGAACGAACAGATGATGAATTCGCGGTCGTTCCAAAATGTAATGCACCAGTTCAGCAACTGCTGCCATCTGTAGTCGGATCAGCGCGCGCGAAGCCACAGCTTAGTATAGTATCAACTATCGTGCTGTAGCTTTCAACAAATCCCACTGGTGTCGCTTGAAAATTGTGGTCAATAAAGGGAAATCATTGATGGCCGAAGAGATAGCTTCGAACCCGACCTCCGAGAAGACAGAAGTAGTTCCTGCAGCACCCGCGGAAAAGAAGAAGCGCGCGCCACGGCAAAAAAAGGCCGCCGCTAATTCCGCGGTAGCAGTGTCTGCGGCGGCTGAATCCAAATTGGGTCGTGGCCGCAAAGGCGTTGCGCCGGCCGAAGTTCCACAAACGGAAGCGAAGAAGCGCGGTGGGCGCGTGCAAAAAACCGAGACAAACAAGGTTGAAGCTCCCGTTAAGGTGCTCTCGCCCCCGGTATCGAGCGGTTACGAGATTTCGGACCTACTTGAGCTTGAGACGGAGAATCAGCGTCTGCGCAAAGCGCTCGCGGAAAAGCTCCGCCAGGAAAATGACGATCTCCGTAAACGCCTCGGCACCAAGTAAATCGGGGTCTGGTGATTCCAAACTCAGTTGTTGGGGAGTCGCCCGGATACCTCTAGAATACCCTCACCGGCTCATGATTCGAGGCGGTGAGGAACCGCGTCGAGCCGATGGCGGTGAGCCACCGGGGCTTTGACTTTATGAAATCACCGTGGAAATGGTTTTCGGGACTTCGAGCGAGAGAACGCTCCGCTCAAGGTACCGGCGGGGCGGTTCCTGGTCTCCCAGACGCGGTCACTGAGATCGCTCCGGAGCAGCCGGAGCTTGATCAACAGCCAATAGTTAGCCGTGATGCCGCGGATGAAGAGGCACAGGCCGAAGTTCCCGTGCCCGGTTCGCCCGTTAACGCGACTTCCGCTGACGAGCCTCAACCTTCTCGAGACAAGGCGAAGCCGGCTCGAGGACCTCGCTCGGTACATCGAGGTGCAAACGTCAGGACATCCGACGACCGCACCCCGCCGTCAAATCGAATAATGCGGGATGGATCAAGCGAGCGCCGGTCCGTACTCAAAAAGCAGGCAAGGCAATCAGACACAAAGACGGGGCTGGCGAGATCCACACAGATCGCTACTACAGGTTCCGAGTCTGCTGACCCTATGATTTTGCTTGACGCGGATATCGCGCGTCTGAGGATCGAATTGAGCGAGAAGCTTAGAATTCAGAACCGCCAGCTTTCCGAATTGCTCAAACGCTATGAATAGTCGAGAAATCCAGCGTTCCCAAAAGCGGCGCGGCTGCGCAAATGCGTTTGGGGTATGCGATTTGAGGCTGTTGCTCGTCCGTGTTGTCTAATCTCGTAGCGAAATCCTATTCGTGCCACGCCATGTAAACGGAGAAACCGTCTTGGGCTTGGGAGCGGCTGAATTCGCCACCCGGAATGGGCTGCCTGGTTCACTCATTCACTGGTTACGGAGCCCATAGGCAACACCCCGCCGGCTGAAGTCGAGGAGCAGTATCACCCCATGCTGGTCGAACCAGTCATGGCTGCATAACTTAAACCGAACGGCCTCCAAGAAACCCTATGCGGTTCAATACCTCAAAGAAAGAAGGTCACACGCGCACGTGCGATCAACGAATGTCAACGACCCATGGGCTTGGGCCGGACGTCGAAGAGGTCATGGCGTGAGATGAAAGCCCGCCGAGGGTGTGCAGGCTTTCGGGAGGGTGCCAAGTCAGGGTGGACAACCGCCTCAAGCTTCAGGAATGCCGAAATTCAAGGAAAGAGCGCAGTCTTTACAGCGCGAAGAAAAGTGTCGGATAGGCTAACGCCCAACGTCTACTTCAGTGCATATTCCGAATGAAGCCGCGCCTTCGCTCCGAGGATATCTGCGCGTTTAAGCTTGATATTGAAAATAGACGCAAAATTTCAAAAGTAGGCGCTCGACGAGATGGGCTCGGAGCGCCTGAGAAAGCATCGGTTGCCTGTTGCAATGCGCCCGATGCCTAATGCCTAGAATGCGGAGATTCTCTCCATATTTCAACCGCTAACTTCCACACTCTCGTGCGGCCGGGCGAACTCGCTAGCGTTCAACAAGCGCGACCTTGAATTGTGTCATCGGATCAACTTACCGTCGACGGTCGCAGCAGTCCCTCGCCACCGGCACGCGTCATCGTCCCACGCGACTTGCGATGTCACGGAAAGGTTTTTGCCAGCCGAGGCCGTAATCGACATGGCGTCGAAGAACGGCTTCAATACTGAGCCGTTAGTCGCGTCCCCAATTCCCACCCGCGCGCTGCCGTTGCATTGGCCAGCACCATTACTCTGGTCGCAATTATAGCTTCCGTCGAGGTAGAGAAAGAGAGTCACGAGGTCTCTCTTGCCGCCGCCACCGCCGACGTGAATGACACACTGCGATCCGTTGACGCTGAAAGTAACTGCTTCCGTATACATTCCCGCCAACATCTGCATGTTGAAGCCCATCGAGTGCATCTCGCCAGGGCCGCATATTTTTTTCCAGATGTAGTTGTTGGTAGCGCCCGTGAGCTCGAGTTCTCTTGGTTGCCTGGGAGAACCGTTGAGCGTGCAAGGCTCGCCATGCGTAGACATCACAAGTTCGCGGGTCTCGGTGATTTCCGGGCTTGGCCAGTAGTTTGGATCGGGATGTGGATCATTCCCCAACTGAATGCCTTGTTCGTCGCAAATCCCCTTGGCCCATGCTGGTTTGCCCATTTCCGCTACGATCAACAATTCCTCGGGGGCCGTTCCTTTGATCGTTTCGTCGATGACCAACCTGGAATCATCAAGACCGGGAGTTTTCAAGACGTGAAACGCTGCCTGCCATTCATTGGAAACCTCCGAGCCGCGATACCAGGCCACGTTCACAACCCCCTTGGCGTTGTTAAGCCAAGGCTGGGTAGTCAATGTGACCTTCACTAGACGCGACGGACTAGGGCAGTACCTCGCGCCGTAGTAGGCTTTTTCCGTTGGCGCTCCGATCGCTACTCCCCATAATCCGAGTAACATCATAAGCATCAGAACAGCACGAACCATGATGGTGACCTCTCCTCGCAGTACGGAACAAGTGTTACTTCAAGCAGAACCAGCTTGGTCGTACAATTCGACCTGCCTCCACAATAATGAGGAACAACAGCTACCTCTGGGATATGGGATCCCCTGCCGCTAAGCGCGGCGTCTGCGAACTCAAGGCAAGCGGTTGTCTTCGGGGCCGCGCGCGCCATGTCCGCATCCAACTTAAATCGCTTCAGTTTCGTACCCAGGTTCCTCGGCAGGAAAGTGCAATACATTGCCCCTACTGGATCGTGTGCGTGTGCCAGAAGGTCCCGATCGTTAGCTCGCCTTTCGTCGAAATGAGGGGAGACTAAAATAAAGCGGAGCAGAACCAAAAATAAACATCGCGATTTGCAATCACAGGTTTTTGAGTTAGCCAGTGAGTGATGCGATTCCAGACCATAACTATGGCGAAGCGGCAATTGTTGGCGACTGCGGCGGCGACGGCGTGGCTACCGATGTTTCATCTCGGTCGCGACCCGATCACTCCGTAGACACGACGAGATTGATCTCCTACCGTTGCTGCGGATGGACAGCCAGCGTAGTGGACGCCCTCTGGCATCGCATGACAGTCACATTGACCTCGGTGGGTATCGAATCAGCTCTTCTCGCAGAAGCTGTGCTTGCCTTCATCAGCCGAGCGAGCATCGCTTACGACTGGCCCGTAGACCGGAGCCGACAGCTGGGTGGCAGCATATCGGCGAGTCGTAACACACCTTCGATTACAAGGTGGTTCAGATACCGCAACACAATCATGGGGCTCTATGCAGGTCGGTTTAAAAACGGGTGTTTGCGCTGATCCTCATCGGTTAAGTTGGGAAGGGACCGCAGCACGTCCTCTGGCTTGGACAGCCTGGTATCCCGCCGACGAGGCTTGGGTTGCTCACGTACCCTTAGAGAGGTCATGGTTTCGGCGAGAACCGGTGGCCTTCAATGCGCCTCTAGCTCGACCAGGGGAAGCCCATCCCCTCGTTGTCCTTTCGCACGGAACAGGTGCGACAGGGGAAGCACTGGAGTGGTTGGGATTCCGGCTGGCTCAGCGCGGCTTTGTGGCACTAGCAGTCAACCATCACGGTCACACAGGCTCTGAACCCTATCGTGCAGAAGGTTTCCTTTGCATGTGGGAGCGAGCACTTGATCTGTCGACAATTCTCAATGCGTCTGGTTGGCGAAATTCATTGGGGGTCGGCAGAGAAGAACAGATTTTCGCTGCGGGTTTCTCGGCAGGCGCATACACGACTATCTTGTTGGCTGGAGCCCGTGTTGCATTTTCGCAGTTCGAGCCAGACAATCCGGAAAAGAGCCCTGTCAGGGGACCCCGAGAATTTCCAAATCTCGCCGATGAACTGCCAAGACTCTACGAGAACCCGGTTTTTCGGATGTCTTGGGATCGGCGGCGAAGTGATTTTTCCGATCCCAGAATCCGCGCTGTCTTCGCCATTGCTCCAGGCCGCTCCGTCTTGGGTCTTTCGCGGGAAAGTCTTCAAGCGATAAACCGACCAGTGTACCTGATAGGCGGCGACGAAGATAATGTCGCGCCGCCCGAACGGTGCTGCGGGTGGCTATCACAGAACATCCCTCGATGCAGTTCTGAAATTTTGGGCGGAGGTGTTGGCCATTACACTTTCCTTCCAGAAGGATCGGCAATCGGCCGAGAAGTCACGCCGGAACTGTTTGTCGATCGAGAAGGGCTAAATAGAACTGTCGTCCATGATGATGTGGCAGCGAAAGCCGCAGAGTTTTTCGCCAAAGTGTAAAAGGGGTGGCAGTTGCTGCGGTTGACGGTGCTGGAGGTATGGCAACACCTTCAAGGTCAGCTATCTAGTCATGGAAGTAAACTGCCGCGGAGTTCAGTCATAGCGACGGACCGTCCTGTGGCTGCCGCCGACGACATGACGCCAAAGACCTCGCGGTATCCCACGAGGTCTTTTCTTTGTTTGTGATGCGGGGGGACGATATAGGCCTGGCTAGGAAAGGTGTTCCGCGGCCCTAAGATTTTCAATCGCAAACCCTTGCGCGATACATGTCGCCCCATGCATTTTGCCTCCAGACGACGTGGCACGAGGGGTAAGCCTGGACAGCTACCGGGTAATTTGGCACGTAGCCGGGGGCGACGTAGGCGGGAATGTCGTAGACCGGGTGACGCTCAGCTCCCGCGACGAGCGCGCCTCCGATCAAGGTGCCGGCAATGCCTGCGGCAAGACCGCTGCCGAAGTTGTTGTGAGCTTCTGCCGACGAGGTCGTGGCAAGCGCAGTGCCTGCGAGAGTCAGGGCGACAAGGCCTAAAGTGATGATAGTGTGTGTGCTTCTGGGCATGTCCTTATCCTTCCGAAATCGCCAATCGAATGCCCCGATAATGGACATCATTGGCGTCCGATATCATTGGTCACGGGAAACTGCGTAGAACGACAAAACGACAATCACGAGCGTGCTCGTCATCGGACATCCTGGCTGACATTGCGGCCTGGTAGAATTCCAGCGCGCACGCGAACCTACGAGAATTTCCCGAGGAATCATTTGCCCGAGCGCTGCAGCGATCGGGCAAATAGGGCTGGCGTTTCACTTCACCGAGATCATGATGGTGCCGTCGGCGGCCTGTTCCGCGTTGACGATATCCTTCACCTCAACACCGCGGCTCTCGAGCTTTTCGACAAGGGCCTTGTTGGAGTCGATGGAGGACTGAATATGCTGGACGCCGGCATCCGTGCGCGGGGTCTCGGCATCGGCGCCCTCGGAGCTTTCGAGTTTGTTGTCGTCGTAGTCGTCAAGGTATTTCACAGCGAACGGCTTGTTGTAGTTGAGCAGAGTTTTTTCGATTTCCGGACCATTATTCATGGTGAGGCTGTCAGCGTAGCTAACGCCCGAGAACGAAACGGCGGAAGCGCTGGTGAAGATGGCGAGTGCTGCGAGACGGTTCATTTTCTGATCCTTTCTTGTTACGGTGACGACATTTGCATCGGCAAACGATTGCGTGCGGCCCGTTTGTTGTTTTGTTCCTCACCGGGAACGATCACAAACTATCAAAATCCATCTTTTCGTGAACAATACACCAGTACGCTTTGGTCTATACTTTACGGTAGGGAAGCCTCTTCGGAGGAGGAGTGCATGAGGGAAGAGCCAAGCGCTGTCCTTTCCCCGAACCAAGAACCATGGAGCGGTTGCTTGTCGCTGAGCCTCATTCAGTCTCTGCGCTGGCCGTTGGTATTGGGTGAATCAAGGCGCCCTGGCCACTAGCGAGACCCCTGCGGGGCTTGGCGACCGACAGCTTCAAAGCGGGCATTGGGGGAGGGCGCTGGAGCAGGAAGGGGTCTACTGGTTCAACCACCGACGACTTCCTGGAGCCCGTCGGAAACATACCGCCACGAGGCTGACGAACGCCATCACGCCATGCGGGACGAAACAGTCATGGCGGCATAACTTAAACAATACGGCCTCCGGAAACCCGGTGCGGTTCAACCTTTGAAATGGCAGCGGCGATTCTGAACGACCGGTTTCATCACGAACTTTGATGTGAGGCGCAGGAACCTCGGCGGGGAACGCGTCCCGGGGCGCGGTTTAGGTGGCGGAGATACACAACTGCTATCGCCCATCTACGCGCAATAAAAGCCATCCTGTGCTGTGTGCTTTAAAGAGAGCAGTGCTTCAAGGCGACCTGCTCTACAGCTGAAAGTGGAGGGCGTTCAGCAAACCGACACTTAAGGCACGACTGCGATTTATCCAGCGACTTTTGGAAGAAAAGTCTCGGACGGGCTAACGCGCAGAGAGGTGGAGGAGAGACCGTAGTTGGTTGGGTTCATGCTGATCCAAAAAACGCGACGCACTCCAACTCACCATGACCTCCGACACGAGCCCACGAGGCTCAAACTCATGTGTGGCCACCAAAGGTCGTCGCCAGAGCCACAGGGCAACTGACGGTGACACTGGCATGCTCTTCGGACGTGCGAGCGTTCGAAACTCGGCGCATGGAGATCATGTCTTAGAAGTAATGTCGGATAACGAGAATGTCAGTACATCTTCACTCGCGAAGGTCCTTACCCATTGTCGTCATTAGACATCAATTTTGCCTGGATTTATCGGATCGACGCTTCGGACTCACCATTCTGCTCAGCCGTTCAAGGTAGAGATAAACAACTGGCGTCGTGTAAAGCGTCATGATTTGGCTAATTACGAGACCGCCTACTATAGAGTAGCCGAGTGGTTGGCGAAGCTCTGATCCGGTTCCATGGCCAAGCATCAGGGGGATGCCCGCAAGTAGTGCGGCGCTTGTCGTCATGATGATGGGACGAAAGCGCAGAAGACAAGCTTTTCTGATGGCCTCTTTTGGCGAAGAGCCGTTGTTTCTTTGATCCTCGACGGCGAAATCGACGATCATGATGCCGTTCTTCTTAACGATACCGATCAGAAGGATAACCCCGATAAGGGCGATGACAGTAAAATCGAAACCGAAAATCCAAAGCATCAAAAGGGCACCCAAGCCCGCAGACGGCAACGTCGACAAAATAGTGAGAGGGTGGAAGTAGCTTTCGTACAGAACGCCCAGGATGAGATAAATGACCGCGACCGCTGCAAGCACCAGCAATGGCTCAGAGGCCAGGGACGACTGAAAAGCCTGGGCGTTGCCTTGGAAAGAGCCTATCAAAGTCGCCGGCGTTCCCATTTCCTTCTCGGCTGCCTGGATGGCAGCTACGGCCTGACTCAAAGCGGTCCCGTTCGACAGATTGAAAGACAAGGTCACTGACGGAAACTGGCTCTGATGGTTTACTGCCAGGACGGCGGTCGGCTCGGTAGTCTGCTTCACGAGAGCGTTCAGCGGAACCTGCTCTCCGGTCAATGGCGACTTGATATAGAGATTATCAATGGACGATGGCGAACCGCCAAGTCTGGGAGCAATCTCCAAAATTACATGATAGCTGTTCAAATCGGTGAAATACTGCGTAACCTGTCGCTGCCCAAAAGCGTCATACAGGATGTTGTCTATCAGCTGCGGCGAGATCCCGTAGCGGGATGCCTTGTCTCGATCGATCTGAAGGGTGACGGTTGCTCCAGCGTTCTGTTGGTCCGTTGCTACGTCGGTCAATTCAGGCAGCGACTTGAACTTGGTCAGCAGCTTGTTTGCCCACTCATTTAGTTCGGCGGGATCGCCGTCCTGCAGCGTGTACTGGAACTGCGTGGCAGAACTTCTTCCGCCGATGTTGATGTCCTGTGAAGGCTGCAGGAAAAGTTGAGCGCCCTCAAGCTGCTGCAACTGTGGCCGGAGCCTGTCGATGATCTGGGTGGCGGACGCGTCCCGCTGCTCGAGAGGCTTCAAGGTGATGAACATTCGGCTCATGTTGACCGTCGAACCTAAGCCACCACCAACTTGCATGCTAACACTCGCGACAGCAGGGTCGCTCTGGACGATCTTCCCTGCTTCTAGTTGGATGGCGGACATCTTGTCGAACGAGATATCCTGTGACGATTCGAGAACCCCAGTGATGAGACCCGTATCTTGAATCGGGAAGAATCCTTTAGGTATTTCGACGAAGACGTAACCTGTTGCGGCGAGCGACAGGAAAAAGGCGGCGAGGGTAATGCGATGGTGGTTTAGTGCCTTGTCGAGTGTGTATTCGTACCCCGACAGCATACGGTCGAAACAGCGTTCGGAAAACTGATAAAGACGCCCGTGATCGCTACCGGTTTCAGCCCTGAGGAACCGGGAGCTCATCATCGGTGTAATCGTCAATGAAACGATAGCGGAAACTGCGATTGTCATTGTGACGGTTATCGCGAACTCACGAAATAACTCTCCGACGATACCTCCCATCAGCAGAAGGGGAATGAATACGGCTACGAGGGAAAGGCTAATGGACACGATCGTGAAGCCAATCTCCGCCGATCCGTCAATGGCTGCCTGGAATGGGCTCTTTCCCATTTCCATGTGGCGATGAATGTTCTCGACCATGACTATGGCGTCATCGACTACAAAACCGACAGCGATGCTGAGGCCCATCAGGGATAAATTGTCGAGACTGAAACCGACGACGTACATCAGCGCGAGCGTCGCCATGAGTGCTAGGGGCACTGTCACGCTTGGTATCACGGTTCCCCAGAAGTTGCGAAGAAAGACGAAGATAACAATAACAACCAGCACGATCGTAATGAGGAGTGTTTGTTCGACGTCCAACACCGACGCGCGAATTGTCACCGTCCGGTCGCTAAGAATTTCCACGTTCAGTGCTGCCGGAGCGATCGCTTGCAATTGCGGGAGGATCTGCTTGATGTGGTCAACAGTGTTGATGATGTTCGCGCCAGGAAGTTTGAACACGGGGAGTATGATCGCGGGTTTTCCATTGGCCCAAGCCGCAAGCTGAGTGTTTTCCGCGCCGTCAATCGCTTGGCCGATGTCGCGCACCCTTATTGGCCCGCCATTCTTGTAGGCGACGATCGCGTCATTCCAGGGGGCAGCGTCCAGCAACTGGTCATTGTCATAGATGGTATAAGATCGCTCCGCACCCTGGATACTACCTTTGGGAGCGTCGGTTGTGATCGTGCTCACGGCGGTTCGGACGTCCTCCATTGACATCCCAAGAGACGCGATCTTGCCTGGATCGACCTGAATTCTGACCGCGGGTTTTTGCTGACCAAAGACGAGAATTTGAGAAACTCCGTTCAACTGGCTGATGTGCTGGGCAAGGACGTTTTCGGCGAAGTCATCGACTTTGGTCAGCGGAAGGGCGTCAGAAGTAAGGGCAAGGATTAAGATTGGCGGATCGGCGGGATTCACTTTCCGGTAGGTCGGCGGCGAAGGAAGTGCGGACGGCAGTTGTCCCGCTGCGGCATTAATGGCTGTCTGGACATCCTGGGCGGCGCTGTCGATGTTTCTCGACAGGTCGAACTGAAGCGTTATCGAGCTGCTGCCGAGGGTACTGCTTGAAGTCATCTGGGCGACGCCGGGTATCTGTCCGAATTGGCGTTCGAGTGGTTGGGTGACGGACGACGCTATGGTTTTGGGGTCGGCTCCCGGAAGCTGAGTCGAAACTTGGATCGTTGGAAAATCCACTTGCGGGAGAGGAGCGATCGGCAGCAGCGGGTACGCCACGACCCCTATAGCAAACAGGCCAACCATCATCAACGAGGTCCCAATCGGGTTCCTGATAAACCAGGAGGAAATCGACATTGATCAGTTCCCCTTGCCAACGGTGTTTGCTGCTGCCGGGCTCACCGACACAAGAGAGCCATTCTTCACCCTGTACTGGCCTTCGCTGATGACCTGTTCGGTGCCTGCAAGACCCGAGACGATAACCGCACGCCCGCCACTGATCGGCCCAGGCTGCACCTTCCGTTCTTCGGCTTTGTTATCGTTGCCGACGACGTAGACGTAGAAGCCGTCGGGGCCGCGTTGCAGCGCCGAAGAGGGAATCGTGGCCACGTTCTCAAGAGTGTTTTGGAGCACGCGCAGGATGACAAACTGCCCCGGCCAGAGGGTTCCGTTTGTGTTCGGAAACGTGGACTTTAGCCTTACTGTCCCGCTGTCCGGATCGATCTGGTTGTCGATCAAGGACAGCGTTCCATTATCGAGTACCGTCGAGCTGTCGCTCGGGAGCGCGGATACCTGGACTGGGCCCTTGCTCATTGCCGTTCGAACTGCAGCCAGGTCCTGTTCTCTGAGGGTTGAGACGACGGAGATAGGCTGTGTTTGCGTTATCGTAACGATGCCTGTGGTGTCCGTAGTGTGAACTTGGTTTCCTGCGTCGATCAGACGAATCCCGGTCCTCCCCGCGATAGGCGAGCGAATTTCAGTGTAGGATAGGGAGACGTCCGCCGCTTCCTTAGCCGCCTTGTCCTGCGCAAGCTGAGCAAGAAGTTGGTTTACCTGGCTTTGCTGAGTTTCAACCGTCTCGTCCGTAGACACGCCCTGCTTGGCCAGCTTTTGATCCTTGGTAAGTAAATACTGAGCATTAGCGATATCAGCCTGATCCTGCTGGATCTTTGCCGCGGCCTGATCTACTGCCGCTTGGAAAGGTCTGGGGTCTATGAGAGCAAGCAAATCGCCCTCTTTAACGATCTGCCCCTCTGTGAAGAAAACTTTCTGCAATTGGCCGTCGATGCGCGTCTTCACCGCGACGGTGTTGAAGGGCTGGACTGTTCCCAGCCCGTTGAGGTAAACTGGGAAGCTTTCTATCTCCACCCTCGCGATTTCGACAGGAACTGCAGCTGTGGAAGACGACGGCTGGTCCGCCCCTTCCGAGACATTAGTGAAAAGCATGCTCGCAGAGAATGCGCACACAACGGCCAATGTAGCCAATGCCGTTGCGGATTTCGCTTGTCCATTCCATCGTGTGAATACGCGTTGCCTGTCATGGGTCTCGTTTTCCATCGGTATCGGTCTCCGCTTGTTAAGACGAAGCAATCGGTCTCCCGGCATATGTGCCGGAAGGCAGATTGGCGTTGGCCGCCGACTATCGATGGGCGCAATCAGCTACTTCATCCTGCCCGGATCGACGCGTCAGCTCTTTCTACACTTGCTCTTGGTTCATAATGGAAACCGCCAGAGCGGGTTCATGAACAAACCGTAATGTGAAGGATGTCGTCACGCACCTATACAGTTTGGTAGGTTCGAAATGCCGTCACGGTACGTACCACCTGATTATGGTATTTGCGCTGGACGGCGGTTGGCCTCGTCTCCCGACTGGAGGCACGAGAGCACTTTGCGAGAGCCCGAAGCCAACCTTTGTCGACGTCGTTTAGCCGCAAGGAATGACTGTCGTGATATGACAGGAAATTACCGGAGTGGTTGATTGCACGTTGATTCGTATGGCGTCAGCACAGCGCAGCTGTTCTCCATGTTCGGGAAAGGTCGACCCGAAATGCAAAACTCGGTTGATCTTGACTTGCTGTGTAAGGCGGCCGAAGACAGGTTTATCCACGAGGACGCAAGCGATGACAGACGAAACCAATCAGAAAACGAGCGAAACCGCCGCCCTTACACATTCGCTACCCCAGAAGAAGCCGAAGCTGCCCGCCCTGGCAAGTGCCACCAAGACTTCTCGCAAGACTTCTCGATCTCGCTCTCCAAGCACGACCCGAATGGTCGCGCCGCAAAGGTCGAAACGACACACCCCGGAAGAAAAGCAGGCAAAGATCGGGCAGATTGAAAGCGACATCTCTAATGGTGCGATGACGCTTAAGGATGCTGTTCAGAAAGCCGGGATTTCCGACGAGACCTATTATCAATGGAAACGAAGCGCGAAGCTCGGCGAACCGACGATGACGGGTTCTGATGTCAGTGATGAGATCGACGATCTCCTGGCGCTCGAAAAGGAGAACTTGCGTTTGCGAACGATCCTTGCGGAAAGGCTGCGCAAGGAGAACGCTGAGCTTCGGCGCAGACTCAAACTGGACTAGGTCGTCCGAAACAGGGGGGCCATTCAACAAAAGCGCATAGAAAGCAATTCTGGAGCACAGTGCCTGAGACGCTCCCGAACCACGAACTTAAAACTACAGAAAGTCAGACGATGAGGGCGCGTCAGCGAAAGTTTGTTATCGAAGTCCGTTCCAACCGCCGACAAACGCGAAAACAGCCTGAATCGATCTGGGGCGGCATTGATCTAAAGGCCATCGTGCGTGAAGCCGAGGGTGAAGCTCCCGAATTGTTCAGGGCCGACGCATGCACTGACCGAAGTGCTGAAGGTCAATGCGATCCTCTTATGGGGCCGACGAAGGCCAACGAGGCCATCGAGGTCGTCGAAGTCGTCGAAGCGACGCCTGCACGACCGGTGCTCGAGAGTTCAGAGCCTTCACCCATTCCCCGGTTTGTAACACCAGAAAATCAAGCATCTCCACTTACGAGAAAAGCCGGTCGAGGCCCAAGAGCGAAGCAGGAGGCAAACGAGGCAGCGAAATTTCCACTTCGCAGCAATTGGGAGAAGGGTTCGACAGCAGAAAATGTGGCCGCTCCGGAAGACGACACGGGCGAAGTCTCAAATGAGGCACTCGCGGTGCTGGAGGCAGAAAACCGGAGGCTGCGCAGGCTGCTAGCTGCCCGGCTGAAACAAGAAAACCTTACGCTCGCCTCAATGTTACGCAAAGTTGATCTCCGAAAGTCTTGAAGGCGCGACCTCGGTCCATGGCTTTTTACGATGTCTAGTTCCGGATCGAATCGACTCGCACCTCAACTGGCACTGCTCCGGCAGACATCAATGAAGGCGCGGAGCGGTGTCGACGTAAAGCGGCTTGGGTAGTAAAGGCGGGGTCCCTCTTGTTCAGTCCACCAATCGGGCAGCACAGCGATCAAGTTCCCCGCAACAAGGTCCTCTTCAAGCCAGTTGTAGAATGTGCCGATAATGCCTAGCCCAGCCCGCGCGTAGCTCAGGCTGGTGTTCAATGCGTTCACGCTCAAAGTCAACCGCGTCAACGGTTTTACGACTGCCGTTCTGTGTCCGTGTCGAAGAGTCCACGGAAGAAGAGGTCCGCCGGGTAACTTATATCGGATCGCGTAGTGATCCGCTAACTGTTCCGGACTTTCGGGGAGCCCATGCTGTTCGACATAGACTGGCGATGCCGCGAGCGCCATCCGCTGGAGGCGAGGGCCGATCGGAATTGACACCATATCCTTTTCGATCGATTGACCGTACCGGACGCCGGCATCGCACCCGGCCTCGACGATATCGACTAGATCGTTCTCTACGACTATCTCGACTTCGACTTTCGGGTGTCGCCTTTGAAATTCCACGATCAGGGGCGGAAGTATGTCGGGCATGACCGCGCCAGGAACGTTCAGCTTCAAACGTCCTTGAACAAATTCCGTTGTACTCGCCGTTTCCAGGCAGGCCGCGTTTATTTCGGCCATCAGTGGCTGAATTCGGCTTGCAAGTGCTTCGCCTTGTTCAGTCGCCCGTGTACTGCGAGTCGTTCGTAGTAGAAGCGGCACCCCGAGCTGTCTTTCCACGCCCGAGACGGTCGTACTGACCTTGGACGGCGCGACACCCAGTCGTTTTGCTGCCGCCCGAAAGCCGCCTTCCTTAAGGACCATCAGGAAAACCTGAAGGTCATTCGGTGAAACATTGTTCTCCATGGAGAACAGGCTATTGCACAATCGCCGGATTATCAACATTCGAAGCCCTAATTAGGATGTCCTCACTATCCACGGCCGTTAAGGCTTTAACTGAGGAAAGTTCAGCATGTTTATTGTCACAGGCGCTTCCGGCAACCTTGGGCGCAAGGTCGTAGACAACCTTCTGCGTCACGTGCCTGCCAGCGAAGTGGGCGTGAGTGTTCGTGATCCCAGCAAAGTCTCTGACCTCGCAGCGAGAGGCGTTCGAGTACGACGCGGCGATTTCAGCGATCCGGCGACCCTGAGAAATGCGTGGTCAGGCGCGACACGACTTCTCCTGATCTCGTCTAACGTCGCGGCTTCAGGAGGTGATCCACTGAGCCAGCATGCAACCGCCATACGCGTTGCAGGGGAAGTTAATGTTGAGCGCATTTTCTACACAAGTCAGATATCAAGTTCCCCTAGTTCTCACTTCCCGCCAGGAAGGGACCACGCTGCTACGGAGAAGATGCTCGCGGAATCGGGCATTGCCTGGACGGGGTTGCGACATGGATTCTACGCGGCAAGTGCGCTTATGATGAACAAGCATTTCATCGATAAGGGCGAGTTGGAAGTTCCAGAAGACGGGAAAGTCTCTTGGGTAACCCATGATGACCTCGCTGCAGTTGATGCATCACTGATGACTGGTACCGAGGTTATTGATGGTCCTACGCCGCCACTTACGGGCAGCGAATCGTTGGCCCTAGCGGATATTGCAGAGCTCGCGGGAAGGCTGCTCCACAAACCGATTTCAGTCAAAGTCGTTAGCGATGAAAGCATGGTCGCGAACGCGCGACGTGCAGGAACGCCCCAAGGTATCATCGATCTCATGCTGGGATATTATCAGGCAGCACGCGCCGGGGAGTTTCAGACCGTGGACCCAACGCTCGCCCGATTGTTGGGTCGTCCACCCGAGACTATGGCTACGTTTCTCAAGACGCACCTATGAATTGGTGACGATTAAACGGTGGCATTGGTCGCGTGCTCGGCATGACTGCTTGGCAAACATGTTCTCGTTCAGCTCGGCGACGTTTCGAGGTGTGAACGTTGCATACCGTCTTTCTTCCCGTCCCGTGGCGGCGCTGTGTAAGCGCTGCCACGGGATCGGATACGTAGAGGTTATGCAATATCGTGCGTCGGTTGCCGTTTGTGTACCGTGCGATTGACGAAACTGTTACGCGCCGGAGATCTGCTTAATCGCGCGCGTTACCATGTGACAAGTGGCGATTTGCCAAGCCACGCTTCCGTTGTGAGCTGGTCCAACACAAACCGCGCAACGTCTTCACGAGCGATGTTGCCACCATGGAAATTGGTGAGGTCAGTCAAGGTCCGAACCCTTCCGCGCCCCTGCTTGTTGTTTAGGATCGATGGCCTGACGATAGTCCAATCGAGACCACTGTTTGTGATGAGGTTCTCCTGCCGGTTCTTGTCAGCGTATACCTTTCGTAGAAGCAGCGGGAAGATGAGGTTGTCGAAGATGAAACCGCCATGGCCGTTGCTGTCGCCCGCGCCGATGCCGGTGATCGCGACGAGACGTGAGACATGTTCCGCCTTCATCGCATTGATGAGAGCCCGGGTCGCGGCAGACAGAAAGATTACTTCCCGAAACGGGCTTGCCGGTGTACCGAGCGCACTTATGACTGCGTCGTGGCCTTTCAATGCCTTGCGCAATGTCATCTCGTCGGTTGTGTTGCCGACGATCAATTCCACGCCCTTTAAGCTTGCGGCTTTCTTAGGATCGCGCACCAGCGCGGTAACTTTGTGGCCGCGTTTCTTGGCCTGGTCGATGATGTGACGACCGGTCGGGCCAGTGCCGCCGAGAACCAAAATTTTCCGTGCGGCAAAGGCTTCGGTCTCTATGGTGGAAGTTTTCATGGCATCATTCCTTTGGTCAGGCGCCTCGGTTGGAGGCCGTCCGTTGTAGCCCACTGAGTGTGATGATCAAAGTTGGCCGGCAGCGAGTAGCTCGCGCGTCCGCTTCAGGGTCGAAAGCAGCGCCGACTTGTAGCCTTTGTCGCTGTCAAACTGCGTTTGTTCTGCTTTTTCTTCCGGTCCGTTCGGTTCTTTGCCGCGCAGGCCGAGATAGCAGTAGAAGCGGAGTTGAAGCGCGCCGGAGTCATCTTCGTACAGTTCGTTTACGATGGCCCCTTCGCGAGGGCCGGTCGCCTGGAAGAAGGTGACCTTGTTCTGCTTTTCCAGAGTGATGATCTCTCTGATGTTCGAACCGGCAATAGTTGCCTCGCGCACCAAGTGGGTGGCGCTTTCTTCCACCACGTCACAGCGGGTGCAAAGGCCCGCGGGAAGAAACAGGCGAGCATCTCGGGCTTTTAGTTCGAGTCCCTTCCAAGCCTGTTCCTTGGTGAGTATGGCTTCGCCTTCCGGGTTCACCGGTACGGTTGCGGTCGAGTAAATCATGACTGTAGTCCTCGGTTGATTGTAGATGGGGTGCGATCGTGAGCTACCGCAGGCAGGGGCAGCGATTTGGCGCAAAAGAGCGATAGGAACGTAGCGGTCCCGTCGCGCCAATAACTGGGATGGCCATGTGAATTCTCCGTGTTGATCGTCTTGACACCCTGAATATGATCGGGTGACATTTGGTCCGATAGCCCTCGTTTTAAGACGGGTCGTATCGGGAGCGGAACAACATGGATCTTGTGGCACTTGCGGATTTCAATCTCGTGGCACGCTATGGAGGTTTTGGAAAAGCAGCGCGCGCATCAGGCCGACCGAAAGCAACACTGTCACGACGCGTTACCGAATTGGAAGCGTCCCTGCAGCTAAGGCTGTTCGAGCGCGGCACGCACAACCTGAAACTCACCGAGGAAGGGCGCGCTCTTCATGAACGAACAGCCGCTTTGATTATGGAGCTCGATGAGACGGCCGTCGCGATAGCTTCCGGCGCAAACAACGCGCGAGGTCGACTGCGTATCAGCGCGCCGCTCCTCTTGTCTCAGACTGCCATGGGAAAAATCGCGGCAGGGTTTGTACTTAAATTTCCGGACGTTAGGCTCGAGATAACTACAGAGGATCGATCCGTGGACATGATCGAAGAGGGATACGACCTCGTTATCCGGGTAAATCCAGATCCCGACGAATTCCTTATCGGGAGAGTCTTCTTACACGATCGCCTTGTAGTCGTAGCCAGCCCCCAGCTTCGAAAGCCGATCGGGGATCGTCCGACGCCGGCCGTAGTTCGAGGGGAAGCAAATCAGCAGACCTGGAGTGTCGCAACAACGTCGGGTGATGCGGCTATCCCAATCGAGCCGGTACTAGCCCTGTCGTCGCTCGTTATGATCCGCGATGCCGTGCTAGCCGGTGTTGGCGTTGCACGTTTACCTATCTCGCTAGTCGCAAACGACCTGGCGGATGGTTCGTTAAGCCACTGGGGAGATGTGAAGGGGCCGGCCATTGCGCTATGGGCGCTTTACCCATCCCGGAGGCTGCTAAGCGCGCGGGTGTCGGCTTTTCTCGACTACCTCAAGGAGTGTTTCCCGAATGGTTCGCCAGACGAACTCGCTGCATATATTGGGAGGCGAAATGAGGGAGCCGTTCGATGACGTCTGTCGCATATGCGCAAACTACAGGGGACCGCGGCGTAGTATGGATTCGATCTGGGCAGTTCTTGCTGCACGGGCTATGCAATAATTGATACCTGCCTTCTGTTTTTGTCGCATCGTTTGATTCCGCTCCATCACTACTTTGATAGTGTGCTTGTCGAATTGCGGGCATGCGGAAGCGCTCCATATCTCCTAAAGCGACCGATATTTTGAGCCAGCGTTTTGGGAGGAATGTCGGAACAGCATCAGTCCGATCGAAATCCGCGCCAACATTTGCTTTTAAGGGGGTTGAACATGGTTACCGCTTCTGTGAATTACCGTGTTGGCAGCGCACGAGTAACCCGTATCCCTGAAACGTCAATGGAGATCGCCCCGGCACGGTTGTACGTGAATTGGCGGGATGTCATGCGAGAGAACGGTTCAGTTATTGTGGACGATGAAAATGAAGAGCCACTTACAATCAGCGTGCACACCTGGGTAGTTGAGTACAATGGACGGACGGTGGTTGTTGACACGGGGGTCGGCAACATGAAGGAGCGGTCGTTCAGCCCCCCGTTCCACCATCTCAACACGCCGTATCTTCAGAAACTTGAGGCGATGGGTGTTTACCCGGAAAAAGTTGATCTTGTTCTCCTTACCCATCTTCATACCGACCATATAGGCTGGAACACATACCACGACGGCGTCCAGTGGAGGCCGACGTTTCCAAATGCACGTTACATATTCTCGCAGGCAGAGCTGGATTTTTTCAAGTCGCCCGCAGCCGAAGAACGTCACCAAGTCATATTTGAAGATAGCATCAAGCCCGTGATTGATAACGGTAAGTATGAGACCGTATCAGCAACAGGCGGCGTGTTCGAGGGCTTCAGGTTTCATCCGACTCCTGGACATAGTGTGGGTCATATGTCCATTTCTTTCGGAAGCGACGGAGAGAACGCGCTCTTCACCGGCGACGTTGCCCATAACCCAATACAAATTTACTACCCCGAGCTGACCTCCATCTTCTGTGCTGATGGAGGACGGGCTCGCATGTCTCGACTTTGGGTGATGAACTACGGCGCTGACCATAATGCCACACTTTTTACCGCGCATTTCCCGGAGACGTCCGCCGGGAAGATTTCGAATAACGGTAAAGGCTTCGAATGGAGCTACGTTTAAATGACTGTCAGCGGTTTGTGGTAGCCGGTGTTGCATTCCCACATTTGTTCTGTCCGCCGCAATCTGTGATCGGTTCTCCATGGACGAGCAACGGGACTCTCTCCACGGAGAGTACATTGGGGTTCTCACGACCAGGTGAACCGCCCCCGCATTCGGCCGGACACTCAGCACGAGCAGGTAGGCTCAACCGCAAAGCTGCGGAGGAGCCCAGGGCACATTAGTCTCCAGGAAACTACCTGCATTGGACATGTTGCGCGCTCCCAGCGATACGCGACTATTACGATTTTTTGACTGAGACGGTTTCGACTATCCGCGACAAACTGGTTCTCGGGTTAATCCAAAAACTGAGGAAGTTTCGGCATCGCCGCGAAGTCCTCTGGTGAATGATGGATGACAACCCGCGCCTTCATATTCGCTGTCAGTCTCGAAAAGCGATCCATGGATGCAAGTGTATTGGGTCGATCATTCATCCGGGGTACCAAATGTTTGTCGTAGTTTTCGTGTGTGTGATAGAGGTCGCCGGTGATGAGAACGATCCCCGACTTTTGAAGCTTGACCATCAATGAGTGGTGACCAGGCGTGTGACCTGGTGTTTTTAGAGTCACGACTGTCCCGTCACCGTAAACGTCATAATCGTCGTCCGTCGAAATCATTGGAGCTTGATTGAGCGGCGTGAGTTCTGAGGGATCGACACCAAAAGGTGTTGGCTTACTGAGAGCCCACGAGAGTTCGTAAGCGGGGACTATGAAGGTTGCCTTTGTGAAAAGCCCAATGTTGCCAGTGTGATCGAAGTGTAGGTGGGACAACCCGACATGATGCACGTCCTCTGGTTTTAGACCGAGTTGCGCTAGTTGCGATACGAGAGACTTCGTGACCAGGAAGCGTCCGCCGCCTTGTTCGATACCCCCCGGTTGAGTGGCGAGTTGATCTCCCAATCCAGTATCCCAAAGCATCCAATCACGCCCGTGTTGAATGAGAAAGCATGGTGTCGGGAGCGCCAAGGGTTTGCCGGCATACTCGCCAGTGTCGGAAAAAATGTCTCCGTCTTGAAATTCAGCTAGGCCGCAATCCAAGGTGTACAGTTTCACGTCGACCGAGGCCGTAGCGCCAGCCGGCTTCTGAGCGGATGATGGACTTGGCACACCCAATGCGGCAGCGACGATCAGCGTATGCAGGTATTTAAACATAGTCAGCACCCCCAATGGTTTGTAAGCAAGAATTTCAGAGTCCCGCCTCAAGCTTCGATTTAAGATACGTAAGGAACCGACGGCGGCGAGGGACCAAACCTGTAGAGCTGCTATACATAATCGTATAGGTTCGCCGGACGCTGTGCTCGCGAGCGGGCTCGCCAAACACCTCGATGCGATCGATAAGCCGAGAGCGCTTCGGAATCTAAATCATTGGGTATTTACATAAGCTTCGACAGACATGCCCGGCCGCAGACGTGACAACTCGTCCTGTCCATTATCCGGAATGATTTTAACGGGTATTCGCTGAGGAACCTTGGTGAAGTTGCCAGTGGCGTTGTCAGGGCGAAGGATTGAGAATTCCGAGCCGGTTGCCGGAGAAATTTCGACGACTTTGCCTGTGAACTTTTTGTCTCCCAGGGCATCCACAGTAAACCAGGCCATTTGTCCCGCTGACATGCGTGCCGTCTGTCTTTCCTTGTAGTTCGCGATTACCCATCGAGTATCGGGGACAAGAAAAAACAGCTGTGATCCGTTCGTTACGTATTGCCCCAACTTCACACCAATATCACTCAACTGCCCGTCCTCCGGCGCAGTTATCCTGGTGTGGGAAAGGTTGATTTCTGCCTGTTGCTGGTTAGCCTGGGCCGCTTCGACCTGTGCAGACAAAACTTTGCCCTGTACCTGCGCTGCCTTCACGGCTTCTTGGGCTGTTGCCACGCCTGCGTTGGCTTGCGAAAGCCCAGCCTGCGCTGTCTCAAGTTCCGCGCGTGCGGAGTCTACCTGGGCGATTGGACCCGCACCTTGGGCTGACAGCTCGCTTGCCCTCTTGTTGTCGATGGTAGCTTTATCAAGCGCAGCCTGAGCAGATTGCACACTGGCCTTGGCCGCTTCCACATCTGCAAGTCTGGAAGCGATAGTCTGATCATTGTTTGCGAGATTCGCTAATGCGACATCGACCTGCGCCTTCGCAGCGTCAAGTTGTTGCCGATAGATCGCGTCATCGATTTGGATCAGGAGATCGCCTCTTTTCACCTGCTGATAGTCGACTACGAGAACCTTTAGTACATAACCACTGGCTTGGGGGCTGATCACAGTTGTTCGGCCCCGTACGAAGGCGTCTTCTGTGCCCTGGACGTTCGTAGAAAAAGGCGGGAGTTTCCAAGCCGCCAGAATGCACAAAGCTCCGACGACCGCCAAGCTCAGCGCGATAGTTGCACCGAACACACCTGTGCGTGGAGGTTTCCACGAGGGTTGGGCCTGAGCAACGCCCTGCTCACCAGGCTTCGTCGTATCCGGCTGTGACGTATTGATTGGCTGGCTCATGTCGGTTTCACCCCGTCCCTCGATTTAATGATTTTGATGATAAACACGCATCCTAAGAAGCAAGCGGTCAGCATTGCAATTGCGCTGACCAACCGAAATGTATCGTTGTAAGCCAGAATATTGGCCTGCAGTGTAGTCTGTTGACCAAGCGTCTGGATGGAAACGGCTGTCAGCTCTGCTGGATCAGTAAGCACACTGGAATAAACCGCCGAAAGCTTCGCGATATAGCTATCCACGGCGGGATTCATGCCCGTGACATACGAAACAAGCCGTGTCGAATGATATCGTTCGGACACGAATTGTGCCGACTGGATAAGCGCGCTGCCAACAAGCGATCCAACTGATTGAGTGATTGAAAACAGGATGACAAAGCTTGACAGAATTTGCCCTCCTTTAGCCAGAACACGGGTCAGGCCGAACAATAGAGCCGGTCCGATGAAGAACGTTGTCGCGAAGGCGATAAGCGCTTGTGTGAAATAAAACTGCGGCGCGCGAGTCAGGTCGCTGGAGTAAGAATCGAGGTAGCTTCCAACCATGACCAGAAGGAGAGCTGTGATAATCATCGCGGGTATCCGATCAGCGGTGATCAATATTGCCGCGACGATCGGACCCGCGACCGAACTGGCCAGGATGATGATTGAAAGATCTCTGAAATCGTCGTTGACCAGGCCAAAAAGACGCAAGAGACCGACGGCTCCTGACGGCTGCTCCGCAAGAACAATACGGATCAAGATAGCCACGATCGCAAACCTGACCAAATCGAACCCGCTTAGCCATTTTAGGTCGATAAGCGGCGCCTTCCGACCCGATTCAATGATGAAGGCGATAACGAACAGCGGAAGGGATGCGGCCAGACACCATCCAATCCACGCTTGGTCCCACCACCAGAGATATGGACCGAGTCCAACGGCCGATCCAAAGCACGCAACGGCTGCACCGTAGAACGCCATCGTCAGAAAATCCCGCTTCTCGAACGCCTTTTGCTTAACGCTCGGAGGCAGACGAAACGCTAGGACGCAGGCGAGGCTTACAGCGGATAGTCCGAGTTCGATAAGATAAAGACCTTGCCATTTGTCCAGCGTTATAGTGTCAAGAGGAATAACGCGTGCCAGAGGGATAGCGAGCTGTGGAATACTTATGCCGAGAACTATCCCGCTCGGACGGTGACTGGGAGGGAAAGCCTGGGTCATATAGTAGATGCAGAGCGTAGTCATCGCCGTAGCAGACAGGCCGCTGACTGCGCGAACGAGTATTGCGCTACCCAGGTCTTGAACGAAAAGGTGTGCGACAATGATTGCCAGTTGTAGGGTCAAAAAGGTTACGGCAAACGAACGAGCTCCAAACTCCTGTCTGTATTTGAACAGGAGCCCCCCGCCTAAACAGTTCATGATGGCGTAGACCGTCGGCAACCAAACGATCTCATACGTATCGAGTCCTAGCGCACCCTCTAGATATGGAAGGTTGACCGAGATCAATGCATTACCGAACCCGCCCGTCAGTCCTACGAGGAGAGATATTGCGACATACGCGATCTTTCGCCAGAGAGGGTGCTCGGGGTACCCCGGCGATCCGGGCACCGGGGACCGCTGAGATGGCGCATATTCCCATTCTTGCTCTCTGAACAATTCACGAAGTTCACGGAATGGATTTCTTGGTAACACTCCCAATGTGGCGGCTCCCCCCTGGCAGGCTTGAAAACGTGAATCACGAATTGCCGGAAAGTTCAATCGAGCGTCGATAATCATCGACACGGCGAGAGTATGCATCCGGATCGTCGAGGTTGGAGCGTGCGTCACGCGCCAAGCCGAGGCTGACTGTATAGCGGACCTGGGTTAGTGGGTTCTCGAATCGCAACGCCAAGGCCATCCTGTCTTTAGACTCGCGAAACGATGTATGGATGATCGTAAACATGTGCTCTCCAATTCGTGGTTCCGTGTAGAGGATGATGCCCGCGATTTTCCACGGGCGGAACCATACCTGGGTCTAGGTTTGCCTCGCTAATGGGAATGAAGTCGGGTCTCGTAGCTGCACTGAAGGAGCGTTTTAAGATGATCGGCATTCGGGAATGCCGGACGCTCGGTTTCCGGCACAGAGGCCGACGATGTCGGGCGCAGCTTTTATGCTCCGTCCAGTCCTCTGCTTCGAGAGCGGAAGGAGCGATGAGAACCCGTCTAACACATGAAAGCGAAGTGAGTTTGATCCCGCATCTTGGTCGACGATGGTGCGTCTTTGCAAAACTATACTTTCGTGTGGTCCGACCTACCGGCAAAGCGACTAACAACCAATCGACTATCGCATCACCTTACCGCTGCATCCCGGCAAGGGGTTAAATCTGATTGACTCGTTTGGAGAAAGCATGGTCCGCAACAGCCTCATCATGGTCGCACTTCTCGCGCCACTCACTCTATCTAGCGCAGCTCACGCCGAAAATATTCAAATCGGAAAACTCGAATGCGATGTCTCTTCGGGCTTCGGGGCGATCATCGGTTCACGTCAAGACGCCAGCTGCGTCTTCAATCCTTCCGACAACGGCGGATCCTCGAAATATCTCGGCACCATTACAAGCTTCGGGCTCGATGTTGGCGAGGTGACTAAAGGTCGATTGATCTGGCTCGTATACGCCCCCAGCCGCGGTTCTCAGGGTACCATCGAGGGCACTTACAGGGGCGTCGGTGCTAACGCTAGCCTTGGAGTTGGGATCGGTGCCAACGCTCTTGTAAACGACGGCAAACGCTCCATCACACTTCAACCGTTCTCCATTGAAGGCGAACAGGGTGTCAATCTTGCGGTAGGCGTCGACGAATTCAAGCTTCGTATGGCCCCTGGGCAGTAAAATCCGGAGCGGCTACGAGTGCCGTGGGTAAAACACTCTCACCAACAAATGCCGCTTTGCAAAAACTCTTTGGGCGAGGCTTCGAAGGAAGCCTCGGTCCCTGTGCACAAGGCGGCAGTGAAATATAGCGTTGAGAGTACGCACAATCCCCTGATCCAAGTGCTTGAGGGCGATGACTGAGATCAAAATCAAGTCAAGCTGCTCGTCTGAAAAGAGCGACAATGCTTTTGGTTTTGGTCGAGTCTTAGGCCTGCTAATTCAAGTTATTCTGCTTCCAGCGCTGATAGGGTGCCTGTCGGGCCTCAGCGGCATGGTGCTAGCGATCACACTGCATTTTGTCCAGCACTTGGCATACGGGTATAGTTTAGATGCGGTCATCAGCTCGGAAAGTTTCCTGCAGGGGGTGACCGCCGCCTCAGCGTCTCGACGCTTTTCGATCTTGGTTCTCTGCGGCGTTGTTGCTGGCGTCGGTTGGTACGGCCTGGCGAGATTTGGACGCCCGCTGACGAGCGTAGGCGCTGCAGTTGGGTCAAACTTGACTCGCATGCCATTCGTCGAGACGATTGTTCACGGGCTTCTGCAGATGATTACGGTAGCGCTCGGGTCGCCGCTCGGCCGCGAAGTTGCGCCGAGAGAGTGGGGTGCGCTGATGGCGCAGAAGCTTGTGGATGTGCTGCACGTCCCGCCGGATGGAGCTCGAACCTTAGTCGCTTGCGGAGCAGGGGCGGGATTGGGTGCGGTCTACGACGTTCCAATCGCCAGCACGATCTTTGTAATGGAAGTGCTCCTCCGCCACTTCCAACTTAAGGCATTCGTTTCAGCCGCGGTCAGTTGTACCGTCGCCGCATGGCTGGCGCGGACGGAGCTGGGCAACGATTTGCAATATTCGGTTCCCGAGTACATCGTCGATGGTGAGCTGATCTTGTGGGCGGCACTCATTGGAGTTCCTTTTGGCGCAGCTGGGTTTGCATTCGGACAATGGATATCCAAGTGCTCCGCGAAGGCGGATAATGGTGCGAGTCGGATCTGGAAAAGTCTTTTAAGCTTTTCGATGGTCGGATTGGTCGCCACAGTGCTTCCGCAGCTTCTCGGTAATGGGAAAGGGCCGGCTCAGCTGGCGTTCGCAAATCACCTGCCCCTTTCACTGGCTGCGATTATCATTGCCGCCAAACTTCTCTGCTTGACCCTGGTTCTGAGATCGGGAGCAAAGGGTGGACTTTTGACGCCGGGCTTTTCACTTGGAGCACTTTCGGCTGTCGTGGTCGGGGGACTTGTTCAGCCGTGGTTCCCGATAGCTTCTACGGGAAGCCTGGCGATATTGGGTGCCGCCGCCTTCCTCTCGTCGTCAATGGCTATGCCGATAACAGCAATATTTCTAGCAATCGAGTTCATGGACGCGCCGATGACGTTCCTGCTTCCGATAGCGATCGCCGTTTCGGGAGCTACGATTGCGCACGCGATCCTCACGCGCTTGTTCGGGGCCGACTGCAGGCCCTCCTCACGCGCGGCTAATGCGGAGGTTCGACAATCTGAATAAGCCTGATGCCTAGAGTACTGCTCTCGCCTATTGCGCCAACATCCGCAGCGCGCGAGCGCCCGCTGCGCGGACAAAAGTCCGGTTAGGGGAGAGTTGAGAGCAGGGGACCTGGCGTCTTAGAGGTGGGCAGTGCAAGCGTCGAGCGGAAGCGCCAAGGCAGCAGACCAGTCTTCTTGACTAAGTTCACTGGCTTCGGCTTGCGAAAGAGTTGCGCTCACGACTCCGAGTAATTCGGCCATCACAGCTTGGTTCATGGCGGCCTCGGAGAGCGAAACCATATCCTCCATCGGAAGAGTAAGCCCGCTTGGAGGAAGCGTTGTGACGCCAAGCACTGATGGCGTAGCGCTAGATCGGAGACGGAAACAACGGTTCCGTCATCAGGGTCAAGAACGCCGAAGCGTCACCCATTTTCCGCAGCAATGATGCCTGCTGGCTCGGCCATCGCACAGATTGCTGCCCCGAACATGAAGTTTCCGCACAACTTCGCAACCCTCGCCTGTCGGTTTTCAGCTGCGACCGTGCAAACACCCGAAGCTCTCTAGGTATGCGCGAGCTTTGAACCCCCTGTTTCCAATGAGAACCGCTAGCACACTTACGTCTAGACCTGGACGGACCTGTGTATGATTTTATGCCGGCCTTCCTATCGATAGCCTTCTTTCGTCACCGCCTAACTGGTGGCGAATTAACAACAGGATTGGCCGCAAGCTTCAGGCAGCGGTGCGTAGATATCATAGAAAGGACATCCAATGAAACACGTCTTGAACACTGCAATTGCCGCAGTCATCTCATCGCTTGTCTTCGCGACCGCGAGCCATGCCGAGAGCCTCGAGATGAATTACGGCCCCGAAATCGAAAAGACGCTGCAGACGTTCAACAGCAATTTCGACGTCAGACACATCGTTGACTACTCTAACTACAAGGACCAGGACGGCGATCGCATTGGTGCGCAGCCTCGGACGGATGCAGGCGTTGAGCATATCCAATCCTCGATCAAGGAAAACAAGGATCTCGTTCAGCGGCTTAGCGCGCGTGGCGTCAAGATCGACAATATCGTCAATGCCGAGCAGGCAGCAGACGGAAGCATGACTTTTTGGGTTCGTTGAGCAGCTCGGAAGGCTCGGAGCCTTATAGTTCCGAGCCTCGTTCAGCTTTGAACCCCGTCGGAAACGGACGCTAAGGAGAAGGACCATCGTGTTCGCTCTCCGTCTGCGATGGCGTGGTCGTGTTTGGGCAAGTCAGGCTGCGCGCGCAAAGATCGGACTTATTTCCGATCACCCCTCTCCAACCGGAGAGTAAAAAAAAGTTCTTCGCAGCGGCCTTGTCGATGGCCCAAATCAATCGTCGGCGAGACTCGGTCGACATCGTATTCTCCACTGTTGGCTGCGGCGATTGTAGACCGCCTCGTGAACCGATGGGCGTTACAAGTTGTTTAGTAATCTCTTAAATTTAGGGGGTAATGGACCGCGACGGCAACAACCCGGTTGGCTTTACTTCTACGATTGTGAGGGAAGCCGATGACCCCAACAGTAGGGGCGCAGTGTCACTGCCTTTGGCCACGGTACTTCAAAAAGGCTTCCACAGGATGTGACCGCTGGTCTGACACGTCGGATTCCGCGACCAGAGCTTAAGACCCGCAGGGCGTGGGCACGTGTTTAGCCCACAAATCCTCATTGTGTAGCAAATGCCACCAACCGGTAACGACGCAGCGTGGCAGCTTTGCACCAAGAGCGGACATCCAGCCGCTCTGGTTAGAAGAGACCTACGGAGCCATTGTGAATCAGCCTTTCCCTCCTGAACCTCCGTCGCTCGCGCGAGGGCCTTGCATCCTTACGCACAAAAAAATCTCTGACTTCCATGCTGCGTGCCCAACCGATGCGGCTCAAGCTCAAGATGATTGCCGATCCACGCGCGAGGTGATCGGTGCCAACGACGGGTGGCGAGCCGGATCGTTGAAGAAATTCTTGGAAGATCGCAAATGATCGATATCGCTCAAAAAACTTCCTTTTCTGATGAATAACTTAGCGACGCAGCGTGCCGCTAACCCGAAAATATCCTTGATTGCAGGGATTTATGTCATAGGATTGTCATGGAGCAAAGATAGATATCGCTCAAAGGGATGAGCGATATCGTTCAATTGGTGGGAGGAAATCTGGTCGTGCTCACGCAAGCTGAAGATCGTCAGGCGAAGATTGTCGAGCTACTCCGGGAGAAGAGCTTTCTCGATCTGCGCACGCTGACTGAGCTACTTGATGTCTCCGTGGCGACGGTACGTCGGGATCTGGGCGAACTGGAGGAAATGGGTTTACTTCGTCGCACCCATGGCGGGGCGGTCAGCGTCAATCAGGTCGGTCTCGATGCGACCAATGCGGCGCGCCTCGTTTGGAAGCAGGCCGAGAAGGCGGCGATTGCGCAGACAGTATCCGGAATGATCGTCGATGGCGACACGGTGCTGCTGGATTCCGGCACGACCGCACTTGAGGTGGCCCGGGCTCTGGCGGGGCGGAGCAATCTGACGTTCATCTCAAATGGTCTCGACATTGTTGCTGAGCTCACCCGCGTTGAGGGCCGGAGCATTTACACGGTTGGCGGAGAATATTTCGGAACAAACAGATCGTTTGGCGGCCCCTTGGCGGAGCAGTTCGTTCGGCAGTTCAATGTCGACAAGCTCATCCTCAACGCGGCGTCCGTCGATGTCGATCGCGGGCTGGTCTGCACGTCAACGCCAGTGAACGCCAGCATCGCCCGAGCGATGATCGAGGTCTCCCGCCGCACCATCGTTGTTGCGGACCATTCGAAGTTCACGAAATCAAGCATGTCCGTCATCACAAAAATTGAGGACATCGGGGTCATTGTGACCGATTCAGGCTCGAAGTCGATTATTGACGCGGCCCCCGAAAAGCTGCGGAAAAAGTTCGTCATCGCGAACTGACCTCTTCCAACTCCCATACCCGTCAACACCATCTTGCCAAGCAGGAGACAACAGATGCTTTCGTCCAGCCGTAGAAACTTCATCATTGGAGCAAGCGTCGCTGCGCTTGCGTCAACCACGAGCCTCAAATTTGCGATCGCCCAGGAGCGAAAAGCCCTGCGCATTGGCGTGAATGGCCTTCCCGCCACGCTGGAGCCGGTCAACGCCATCAGCAACGTCGGTCCACGGATCGTCAACCAGATCTTCGACACGCTTCTCGTTCGCGATTTCTTCGGAAACGGCGCGCCTGGCAACGGCATCGACCTTGTTCCCGCACTCGCCGAAAGCTGGGAGCGCATCGACGAGAAGTCAGTCCGCTTCAAGCTGCGCCAGAAGGTCATGTTCCACAATGGCGTGGAAATGACGGCCGACGACGTCGCATATACTTTCTCTTCGGAGCGTCTGTGGGGACCGGAAGCAATCAAGGCGATCCCGCTTGGCAATGCCTATTCGCTCGACTTTGCCGAGCCCCAAGTCGAAGACAGTTACACGGTGGTCTTGCGTACGAAGACTCCCACGCACCTCACAGAAAGCTACGTTGCTTCCTGGATGGGCCGCATCGTTCCCAAGGACTATTACAAGAGCCTGGGGCCAGTGGCCTTTGGCAATAAACCGATCGGAACCGGGCCGTACAAGTTCGTCGAGATGATCGCTGGCGACCGGGCAGTGGTCGAAGCGAATGACGCCTATTGGGGTGCCAAGCCGACGGCCTCCAAAATTACCTACCAGCTCGTGGCAGAGCCCGCCACCCGCGTCGCCGGACTGATCAGTGGTGAGTACGATATCGTCACGACGCTCACGCCGGACGATATGGACCTGATCAACGGCTACTCCGATCTGGAAACCCGCGGGAACGTGGTCGAGAACTTCCACATGTTCACCTTCAACATGAACCAGCCCGTGTTCAAGTCGAAGGAGCTGCGCCGCGCGTTGGCGCTCGCCGTTAATCGTCCGATCATGGTCGAGTCACTTTGGGAGAACAAGGCAAGCATCCCGCACGGCTTCAACTTCCCGAACTACGGCAAAACCTACGATCCGGCTTCG
>Ga0209129_1000222_pt1 | contig 64597 bp, 52 predicted proteins | sample AraplaMF_Col_mMS_FD_184257 | JGI IMG/M metagenome (GOLD analysis project Ga0209129, IMG submission 184257) | Arabidopsis root microbial communities from the University of North Carolina, USA - plate scrape MF_Col_mMS (SPAdes) (version 3) | ecosystem: Host-associated > Plants > Roots > Endosphere... | reverse complement strand
CGGTGAGCAGCGGCATGGCCGTGCCGTTGGCGTCCGGGGCCAGGCTCAGGCTGGTCAGTTCTCCGTCGGTGTAGCCCAGCACCAGCTTGCGCCCCGACGGGTAGGTGATGCTGGTCAGCCGGCCCAGCGTGTAGCCGTAGCGGGTCGTGCTGATGATGGCCGAGCTGTTGGCACCTGCGGCGGCATACACCGCCTGGACCGCCTCGACGACCCGACCTTGCGGGTCGTACTTGAAGCGGCTTGCACCGCTCGGGTGGTCCGTGCGGCTGAGCCGGTTGGCGCTGTAGCTGTAGTCCGCGCCCTTGAGGTCGTAGCTCCAGCTGAAGGTCTGGCTGGCTTGCCCGCTCTGGCTGTAGACCAGGCTCGTCAGCCGGCCCAGCCCGTCGTAGGTGTAGGTCTCCAGCACGCCGCGGCTGTCGGTGCGGGTGAGCAGGCGTCCGTCGGTGTCGAAGGTGTGGTTCGCCGTGCCGGTGTCCGGGCTGATCAGCTGGGTCGCATCGCCGAAGCCGTTGCGCGGGTACTGGGTGACCAGGCTCCTCGGGTCGGTGACCTTGGTGGTGCGATCACCCCCGTCGTACTCGAAGCCGGTCTTGCCGTTCTTCGAATCGGTGTGCTCCTTCACGCGCGACAGCGGGTCGTAGCTGAGCCGGGTCTCCAGGTTCAGCGTACCGGCGCCGCGGATGATCTTGGTGCGGTTGCCTTGGGCGTCATACTCGTATTGCGTCACCGGCGTCGGCGAGACCGGCGGCGGGGGCAGGGTCTGCGCAGAGGCCAGTTGCGACAGGGTTGCGCAGGCGAGCACGAGGGCGTGCATGTTCAGGTTCTTCATGATTCTCACTCCCGGCCCGAGCCTTGTTGCACCCGGCCCAGCGCGTCCATTACGCGCGCCAGGCTGCGTTTCAAGCTGCCCGTCGGATCCTTCACCGTCTGGCCGATCTGCTTGCCGGCGTTGTCCAACTGGTACTCGATGCGGTTGCCGCGGCTGTCCTTCACCGCCGTCTGGCGGTGCGCGTCGTCGTACTCGTAGCCGATCCAGCGGCCGTCGGGCTGCGTCACCTGCGTGAGCTGGCCCACCGGGTCGTAGGTGTAGGTCGTCGTCTCGGTGCCCACCGTGCTCGTCAGCAGGCGCTGGCGGGCGTCATACGTGCGCAGCGTGACCACGCCGTCGGGGTCGGTGCTCTGCAGCAGCTGGCCCAGCTTGTTGTACTTGTCGTAGGTCGTCGTCTTGCCGGAGGCATCCGTCATCGTGGCGAGGTCGCCCACGGTGTGGTTCGCATCGGTCGCCGCGTGGTATGTGTACGTCGTCGTGTCGCTGCTGCGCGTGCCCTTGGCGGTCAGCACCTGGCCGCGCTCGTTGTAAGTCCACGTGCGGACTCGGGTCGACGGGCCAGCCTGCAGGCTCGCGCTGAAGCCCAGGTGCCCATCCGCATCCGTCGTCGCCTGCTCCACCTGCTTGCACAGCACCGCGATCGGCTTGCCGTCCGGAAGCGTGGCCGTGCTCGGCGCGCAGCTCGCGGTGGCATTCCCCGCGAACGGATCGGGTTGCCCGTTGTAGACGTTGGTCGTGATCTGCCCTGGCGCGGCTTGCTTCGTCTGCAGGCTCCAGTCCGGGTGCCGCTGCGTGCTGGTCTTGCGCGCTCCCGCTGGCAGCGCCGCATTGGTTGCGGTCACCGCCTCACACGCCTGGCCCTGGCCCAGGCCGACCACGCTCACCGTCACGAGCGGGCGCGCCCCGTCGTTGACGAAACAGCTGCGCGTGCCGTTGAAGTCATCCCGGCTGGCCAGGTTCCCGTTCGCGTCGTACGCCTGGCTGCGGCTGCTCGCCAGGCTGCCCGCCCCGGCCTCCTGCCCTTGGGATGCGAACTGGTTCTTGCCGTTGACCGCCACCGTGCTCCAGCTCGTCGTCTGCCCGTCCGGCTGCGTCAGGCTCACGCCCTGCGGCTGCGCCCACGTGTAGGCCCGCACCAGCACGCCGTCGGTGAGCTGCTCCGTCAGCTGGATGCTCGGCGGCACGGTGTAGCTCACGCTGTAGCGGTCCACCCCTCCGGCGTGCTCGGTGCTGATCGCCCGGCCCGCGCTGTCGTAGCCGAAGCTGGCATACCGCACCGTGCGCTCATCGCGGATGCCGCTCAGCGCCCACGGCAGCTCACCGTTCTCGTACAGGAAGCTGCGCGCCGTGCCGTCGGCCCAGGTGATGCCACCCAGGTTGCCCTGCGCGTCGTAGGCCAGACGTGTCACCCGCCCCGCGGCGTCGGTGATGGTGCTCAGGCGCGTCGCCCCATCGGTGCCGGGGACGACATACCCCAGACGCAGGCTGCGCCCGGTGTTGTCGGTGGCCGTGATCAGCAGTCCTGGCGCCGGTGCAACGTCCGCAGGCGTATCGGCATCGCTGTAGCCGAAGTCGACCCTCGTGCCATCCAGCCAGGCCATCGACGACAGCACCCCCTCCGCGGTATACCGCTCCAGCACACCGCCCCGGCCGTCCCGGTAGAGATACCCCCCACCGGGCTGCTCGACGAGCCGGTCGGGATCGCCGGGCTCCTGCGTGGGCGCCCCTGCGCCCTGCCGCGTGCTCGTGCGCGAGACGCCCGTCCCCCGATCGGCCACCGTCGCCGACTTGCCGCTCGAGACCGACGGCGTCCCGACGTACAGGCGCCGGTGCAGGTTGCTGAACCACAGCGGGCTGCCGAGCACGCTGCCGCGCTGCTGCAGGCCCCTGGCCCCTTCGAAGACAGCGGGCACCTTGGGGATCCTGCTGCTGGTGTCGTAGGTGAACTGCAGCGTCAGGTGCCCGATCGACAGCCGCGTGTCCACCACCTCGCGCTTGACGCCGCGCAGCGGGTAGATCGGGTTGCCCGCGCACACCTCGCACTCGGGCGGCGGCGGCGCCAACGCGCTGGGCGACTCGACCACCTCGCTGCCGTATTCGCAGGTCCCCGCATTCGGCCCCGCTTCGTAGCCCACGAGCTTGTACAGCGGCGGGCACGAGGCAATGTGGAACACCGCCGAGTACGCCGTCGTGGACGTCACCGGCACGCACTCACCCACCTGCCAGTTGCCACCCCAGTAGACCGGCGCCATCGGCCGGTAGACCAGCTCGCTGCCCCACCGGGCCGCCATCAGCGCGCAGCTTCCGCCCGGCGAGGCCGAATCGGCGTACGACTCCGAGATGTAGTGCCAGTGCGGCTCCATGACATCGGTCGCATGGGCGCCGCCCATCCAGCCCGCGCAAAGCAAGGCGCCGCACAGCGGGCGCATCCAATCCCCGACACGATTTGGCACCCGCCGCGCCCATGGCGCCGCTCCATCGACCACTGCCATCAAAAATCCTCCTGAGCCCGACACTTACGCCGCGCATCCCTCTCCAAGGGGAGTACTGCTTCGGCAGCGCGGCGGGGCGTATTAGACGTGAAGGATCTGACAGGTACAGGCGTCGAGCCCCGTCATTTGACGGTTGTTGGCAATTCAGCACAGAGGCCCCTCCAGGCCGTCTACCCCCGCTTCAGCTTCGCCAACTCATCCCCCACCAGCTTCACCACCAGCCGGTCCAGCGTCTGCACCGAATACTGCTTCACGTCGTGCTGCGTCTGCGTCCCCGGCCCGCTGCCCGGGTCGGCGGCGTCGCGGTAGGTGAGGAACACGAAGCGCCCCGCGGTGTACTGCGCCATCTGCCGGTAGATGTACTCGCCCACCGGATCGAGGCCGCTCGCGCCGACCGCGAACAGCTTGATGCCCTTGGCCAGCGCCGCCTGCATGTCCTGGTCGTACTGCGGGCCGCCGTAGTCCAGGTGCGGCGGCGCATCGGCCACCAGCACCACCATGCGCGCCGCATCACGCCGCCAGCCCATGCCGTGCACCACCTCGTGCAGGGCCTCGTTCAACGCCTCCGGCGTGTCGCCGCCGCCGCTCGCCTGCAGCTGCGCCAGCACCTGCTGGAAAGCACCCAGGTCATCGGTGAAATCCTGCGTCCGCGTCAGGAAGGCATCCCCGCGGTCACGGTAGGCCACGAGCCCGTAGCAGACGTCCGGCTGCGCCGGCAGGCGCGCGATCTGCTGCGCCATCGCATGCATCGAGTTCTTCAGCTTCGCGATCTCGTCGCCCATCGAGCCGGTCGCGTCGACCAGGAAGACCAGGTCCAGCCGCGGCCGCTGCGTCGCCTCCGCCTGCCCCAGGCGCACCTGCACCGCCTGCGCCTGGCCGCGCAGCAGCAGCGCACGGCCCTGCACCCCGCCCTTGCGCACCGCCACCCCCAGCGATCGCTCACCCTGCACGCCCTGCGGCAGGAAAGCCCGCGGGTGCAGCCAGACCCGGCCCGCGGTGTCGGTGCGGGCCCACATCACCGGCTGCGCGACGCCGGCGCGCTGGATCGCCACCTCGGCATCGTGCACCGGGTGGCCCGTCGCATCAGTGACCTCCAGCAGGTAGCGCTCGCTGATGTCGCGCTCGCGCACCGGCAGGCCGGCGTGGCGCTGGCGGTAGGCCAGGTACTCGCCGAAATCGGCGTTGTCGTCGACCATGCCGGCCGTCACCGTCTCGCCTGCCGGGCGCTGCAGGCCCGGCTGCGGCTGCGGTTCCGACGGCCACGGCGGCGACGGCGCAAAGGCCGCACTGGAATCCGGCGCCATCATCTTCGCGGCAGGCGCCGGGGGCGACATCGGAACCGCCTCCCCGACCGCGCCGGCCGCCGACTTCGCATCGCTGCGCGCCTCCTCGCGCAGCAGGCGTTCGCCGCGCCGCGCCACGCTGCGCGGGTTGTGCCCGCCCGGCACCTCGCGCAGGGCCGGCAGGCGGCGGCAGCTCGTCGCCGACGGTGGCGTGAAGGCCGGCGGGCCGTCGTCGGCCTGCACCGGCGTGTCCTGCCACACCGGCGGCCAGGGTTCGGCGGCTTGCGCCAGGTTGGCGTCCACGCTGCCGGCGCAGGCGGCCAGCAGCAGGCTGCCGAGGAGCGCCGTCAGCATCGGGCGGCGCGATGAAGAAGGATTCGGAACGGTCATGGTGGGTCTCCAGCGTGGGGTCGATCAAGGGACCCTGGTTGACACGCGGCAGGCCGCGCGATGGGGTGAACACCGCGCCCATTTTTTTGCGGGCCAGGAGTCACCCCGATCCCGGCCGAGCGGCGTATCACGCTTGGCATGAGGCAGACTGCCAAGCCATGCACCCCGGTCCCGACACCCGCGACGACGACACCCTCATGAGCGCCTACGCGGCCGGCGACGCCGCCGCCTTCGAAGCCCTGTATGCCCGCCACCAGGCCGGGCTGTACCGCTTCGTGCGGCGCCTGCTCGGCGCTTCGCTCGCGGCGCAGACGGACGAGGTGTTCCAGGACACCTGGCTGCGCGTCGTGAATGCCCGCGCCAGCTGGCAGCCGCAGGGGGCGAGCTTCCGCACCTGGCTGTTCACCCTCGCCCACCACCGCGTGATCGACGTGTGGCGGCGCAGCGGGCGCGAGGTGTCGATGACGACCGGCGACGACGAAGCGCCCTGGGAGCCCGAGGCCGCGGCGCCCTGGCAGCAGTGGCCGGCGCCGCAGGGCGAGGACATCGCCTTCTGGCGCCGCGCCGGCGAACGCCTGCTGGCCTGCCTGGAAGAACTGCCGCTGCCGCAGCGCAGCGCCTTCCTGCTGCACCATGACGACGAGCTGCCGCTGGCCGACGTGGCGCGCGCGCTGGAGGTCGGCTTCGAGACCGCCAAGACCCGGCTGCGCTACGCGATGAGCAAGCTGCGCGCCTGCATGGGCGCCTACCTCGCGCCGGAGGCAACGCGATGAGCCGCGACGACGACCTGGACCGCGACGCCCACCTGCGGCAGGCGCTGCGCCATGCACCGGACGCCGACGCGGCACCGCCCGCCGCGCTGCGCGAGCTGATCCTGCGCGAGGCCCAGGCCAAGGCACGCGAAGGCCGCGCGGTGCCAACCGCGCCGGCCCCCCACCTGCTGCACCGGCTGTGGGCCTGGATCGGCACGCCGCGCTTCGCCGGCGCGCTGGCGGGCGTGATGGTGATCGGCTTCGCGGGCCTGCTGTGGCGCGACAGGCCGCCGGAAGAGATGGCCTCGCCGAGCGTCCGGATGCAACCGGCACCTGCGGCACCCACGCAGGCGCCGGCGGTCGTGCCGGAAGCCGCGTCCCCGCCATCGACGCAAGCGGCCGACGCGGAGTCGAAGGCCGCAATGCCGCCGTCCCCGGTCACGCCCGCCCCCGCCGCAAAGCCCAAGCGCAACGCAACGCCCGCACCCCGGGCGGAGCCGCCGCCGCCCCCGGCACCCGCCCCGTCGCCGCAACCTCCCGTCGCCACCGGAGCGGCCGCGCCCTCGCCGCCGCCCGCCTTCAGCGAGAGCCGCCCCCAGCCCGCGGAACCCGCCCGCGAGGCGGCCGCCGATGCAGCGGCCGAGCGGCGGCGCGACCTGAACCTGTCCCGCAGCCAGAAGCTCGCGGCAGCGCCCGCGCCGGCGGCACCCGCCGCCCGGCTGGCCGAAGCCGCACCGGCCTCGCTCGCCGACCTGCGCCGGCGCATCCACGGCGAGGCGACGCGCTGGACCTGGCAGCGGCCGGGCTTGGCGTCCCGCCCCTACGACAATGCCGTCGGCGACTGGCTGGGGCGCGCCGAACAGGCCTCGCGCGGGCGATGGCAGCCCGACGGCGCGCCCGCCGGCGGCGACACCGGCGCACCCGCCATCGTGCTGCTGCGCAACGGCCAGCCGGCGCAGCGCCTGCACCTGGCCGAGGACGCCCTGGTCTGGGAGCAGCTGGACCGCGGCGAGCGCCTGCGCGCACCGCTCGATGCCGCCACCCTCGCCGCCCTGCGCCTCGCCCTCGACGCCCTGGCACCGTAGGGAAGGCCATGGCCTCGGAGGCCCCGGCCCCGGGGGGCGCCGCTATCATGCTCGGTTTCGCGCCCCACGCCCGATGCCGCCGCCCCGCCCCACGCCCCCCGCCGACTCGATCGAAGCGCCCGTCATCCGCGTGCGGGGCGCGCGCACCCACAACCTCAAGAACATCGACCTCGACATCCCGCGCAACCGGCTGGTGGTGATCACCGGCCTGAGCGGCTCGGGCAAGTCGAGCCTCGCCTTCGACACGCTGTATGCCGAAGGCCACCGCCGCTACGTCGAGAGCCTGAGCGCCTACGCGCGCCAGTTCCTGCAGCTGATGGACAAGCCCGACGTCGACGTGATCGAGGGGCTCAGCCCCGCGATCAGCATCGAGCAGAAGGCCACCAGCCACAACCCTCGCTCGACGGTGGGCACCGTCACCGAGATCCACGACTACCTGCGGCTGCTCTACGCCCGCGCCGGCACGCCCTTCTGCCCCGACCACGACGTCCCCCTGCAGGCGCAGAGCGTGAGCCAGATGGTGGACACCGTGCTCGCCCTGCCCGAGGACACCAAGCTGATGGTGCTCGCGCCGGTGGTGCGCGACCGCAAGGGCGAGTTCGGCGAGCTCTTCACCGAGATGCAGGGCCAGGGCTACGTGCGCTTCCGCGTCGACGGCCAGACCCATGAGGCCACCGAGCTGCCGAAGTTGAAGAAGTCCGAGAAGCACGACATCGACGTCGTCGTCGACCGCGTCAAGGTCCAGGCCGACGCCGCCGCCACCGGCCTGCGCCAGCGCCTGGCCGAGAGCTTCGAGGCCGCGCTGCGCATCGCCCAGGGCCGCGCGGTCGCGCTCGAGATGGACCACGGCCGCGAGCACCTGTTCTCCAGCAAGTTCGCCTGCCCCGTCTGCAGCTACTCGCTGAGCGAACTCGAGCCGCGCCTGTTCTCCTTCAACTCGCCGGTGGGCGCCTGCCCGAGCTGCGACGGCCTGGGCTCGGTGACCGCCTTCGACCCCGAGCGCGTGGTCGCCTTCCCCTCGCTCAGCCTCGCCAGCGGCGCCGTCAAGGGCTGGGACCGGCGCAACGCCTACACCTTCTCGCTGCTCGAGAGCGTGGCCCGGCACTACAAGTTCGACATCGACACCCCCTTCGAGGGCCTGGACGCAAAGGCGCAGCAGGTGCTGCTGTACGGCTCGGGCGAGGAAGAGATCTCGTTCACCTACGAGAGCGAAGGCGGAAAGGGAAAGACGCGCAGCGTCAAGCGCTCGCACCCTTTCGAGGGGATCATCCCGAACTTCGAGCGGCGCTACCGCGAGACCGACTCGGCCGCGGTGCGCGAGGACCTGGTGCGCTACCAGGCCGCCCGCCCCTGCCCCGACTGCCACGGCACGCGGCTGCGGCGCGAGGCGCGCAACGTGTTCCTGCAGGGAACGGACGACGCCAAGGGCGAGCCGATCTTCCGCGTCGAGCACTTCACGCTGCGCGAGTGCCTGCACTATTTCGCCGGCCTGCAGCTGCGCGGCGCCAAGGCGGAGATCGCCGACAAGGTGGTGCGCGAGATCCGCTCGCGCCTGAAGTTCCTGAACGACGTCGGCCTGAACTACCTCAGCCTGGACCGCAGCGCCGACACGCTTTCGGGCGGCGAGGCGCAGCGCATCCGCCTCGCGAGCCAGATCGGCTCCGGCCTCACCGGCGTGATGTACGTGCTGGACGAGCCCAGCATCGGCCTGCACCAGCGCGACAACGACCGCCTGATCGACACCCTGCGCCACCTGCGCGACATCGGCAACAGCGTGCTGGTGGTCGAGCACGACGAGGACGCGATCCGCGCCGCCGACCACGTCATCGACATGGGCCCGGGCGCCGGCGTGCACGGCGGCCACGTGATCGCCCAGGGCACGCCGGCCGCGGTGGCCGCCAGCCCGGAATCGCTGACCGGCCGCTACCTGGCGCGCGCGCTGCGCATCGCCGTGCCGGCGCAGCGCCACCGCCCGCCTACCGACGCGCAGCCGCTGCGCATCGTCAACGCGCGCGGCAACAACCTGAAGGGCGTGACGGTCGAGGTGCCGCTCGGCCTGCTGACCTGCGTCACCGGCGTCTCCGGCTCGGGCAAGAGCACCCTCGTGAACGACACGCTGTATGCCACCGTCGCGCGCAAGCTCTACGGCAGCCATGCCGAGCCCGAGGCGCACGACGCGATCGAGGGCCTGGACGCCTTCGACAAGGTGATCAACGTCGACCAGAGCCCGATCGGCCGCACGCCGCGCAGCAATCCGGCCACCTACACCGGCCTGTTCACGCCGATCCGCGAGCTGTTCGCCGAGATGAACACCGCCCGCGAGCGCGGCTACGGCCCGGGCCGCTTCAGCTTCAACGTGGCCGGCGGGCGCTGCGAATCCTGCCAGGGCGACGGCGTGCTGAAGGTGGAGATGCACTTCCTGCCCGACGTCTACGTGCCCTGCGACGTGTGCCACGGCAAGCGCTACAACCGCGAGACGCTGGAGGTGCTCTACAAGGGCCGCAACATCACCGAGGTGCTGGACATGACCGTGGAGGACGCGCATGCGTACTTCAACGCCGTGCCCAACATCGCGCGCAAGCTGCAGACGCTGCTGGACGTGGGCCTGGGCTACGTGCGCCTGGGCCAGAGCGCCACCACGCTGTCCGGCGGCGAGGCGCAGCGCGTGAAGCTGGCGCTGGAGCTGTCCAAGCGCGACACCGGCCGCACCCTCTACATCCTCGACGAGCCGACCACCGGCCTGCACTTCGCCGACATCGACCTGCTGCTGCGGGTGCTGCACCAGCTGCGCGACGCCGGCAACACCATCGTCGTGATCGAGCACAACCTGGACGTCATCAAGACCGCCGACTGGGTGATCGACATGGGCCCCGAGGGCGGCGCCGGCGGCGGCACCGTGGTGGCCCAGGGCACGCCCGAAGACATAGCAGCAAATCCGGCGAGCTTCACCGGGCAGTACCTGAAACCCCTGCTGGCGGAGTGAGCGAAACCCCGGCCTGCGGTCGCGGCGTCTCGTCGCTAGACTCCAGCCCATTTCCAGAGGAGTGCGCCGTGAGCCTGACCATCGATTACTACCTGTCCCCGCATTCGCCCTGGACCTACCTGGGCCACCAGCGCTTCTGCGAGATCGCGAAGGCGCACCACGCCACGGTGAACGTGCTGCCGGTGGACCTGGGCGGCAAGGTGTTCCCGGTGTCCGGCGGGCTGCCGCTGTCCAAGCGGGCACCGCAGCGCCAGGCCTACCGGCTGCTGGAGCTCAAGCGCTACGGCGAGTACCTGAAGCAGCCGATCAACCTGCAGCCGAAGTACTTCCCGGTGAACAGCGACGACGCGGCGCAGCTCATCATCGCGGTCGACATGAAGGACGGCACCGAGGCCTCGCTGCGCCTGACGGGGGCGGTGCTGCGCGCGGTGTGGGTGGAAGAGCGCAACATCGCCGACCTGGCGGTGCTGCAGCAGATCGTCGCCGAGCAGGGCCTGCCGGCGCAGCGCGTCGACGATGCGCACACGCAGGCGGTGCACGAGCGCTACGAGCAGGATTCGGAGGCCGCGATCGCGGCCGGCGTGTTCGGCGCGCCGAGCTACGTCATCGGCGGCGAGATCTTCTGGGGACAGGACCGGCTGGATTTCGTCCAGCGGCGGTTGCAGCAGGGCTGAAATCGGCGACGGGCGGGCCGTCCCCGGCTGGGCATCCGGGCTACGGGTTGTCGGCGTCGGGGGCGTCGGCGACCCAGTTGCCCTGGATCAGCTCGTCGACGTGCGGCTGCAGGAGCAGCGCGATCAGCGCCACGAGCAGCCCGACGGCGGTGATGACGGTGACGGTGCCAGCGATGAAAAAGCTCATGTCGATCGCTCCGGTCGAGGGCCGCGCCGGCCGGCGCGGCCCGGGTCATCACATGTTGAACTTGGCCTTGGCGTTGTTCACGCACGCCGTCTTGGCGTCGCCGGCCAGCGCGTCGCACTTCTCGGCCTCGGCCTTGTAGGCGGCGGTCTTCTTGTCGTCGGCGGCCTCGTTGTTCGCCTTCTTCGTGTCACGCTCGGCCTTTGCATCCGCCTTGGCCTTGGTCTGCACCGCCTTGGCTTCCTTGACGCAGACGTCCTTGTCGTTGCCGGCCTTGTCGTCGCAGCGTTCCTTCGCGACCTTGTACTCGGCATCGGCGATGTCTTCCTTGGCCTTGTACGTGGCGCGCGGCGTGCCCTTGTAGTCGGCCTCGGCGGTCGCCTCGGTCTTCACGCGCGCGGCCTTGGCCTCCGCGACGCAGACGTCCTTGGCATTGCCCGACAGCGATTCGCACTGCTTGTGCGCCGCCTCGTACGTCGACTTGGCGGAGGCCTTGGCCTGGTCATAGGCGGTCTTGTCGGCCGCGAAGGCGCCGCCGCTGAACATCAGGGCAGCGACCGCGGTGGCGATGTACGACAGGGTGAGCGAACGTTGTTGCATGTTGATCTCCTCGAAGGAATGGCATCGAGCCGGTGCCGGAAGCTTAGGCAGCGCCCCCTGCGAGATCTGCCGGACAACCCGGGCGTCGGATGTGGGACTTGCCCTACAGCAGTGCGTCTGCGGCATCCGGGGCTTGAGTGAGCCGCAGCCGCGCTTGACAATGCACCATGTCCAGCGAACCGCCCGATCCTGAGCGCACACGTTTGCTCGATTTCGCGCGGGCCTCCGGCGACTGGATGTGGGAAACCGATGCCGAGCTGCGCTACACCTGGGTCTCGGGCGCCTTCGAGGCGATCACCGGCCTGCCGCCGCAGGAGATGATCGGCCGGCAGATCGCCGATTCGCCGCTGCTCGACCCGCAGGGCAATCCCCACCCCGGCTGCAGCAGCTTCCACCAGCTGCTGCAGCGGCACCAGCCGATTACGCGCGTGCTGACCGACAAGCAGACCGGGCACGGCGTGCTGCAGATCTCGCGCAGCGCGGTGCCGGTGTTCGACGCGCAGGGCCGCTTCGCCGGCTACCGCGGCACGGCGCGCGACGTCTCGGCCCACCTGGCGGCCGAGCGCGAGGCCCACGTGCATGCGCAGCTGCTGCGCAAGCTGTCCTCCCAGGTGCCGGGCGTGATCTTCCAGCTGCGGCGCTGGCCCGACGGCCGCTCGACCTATCCCTACGCGAGCGATGCGACGCGCGAGCTGTTCGGCGTCGAGCCGCCGCAGGGCGAGGACGGCGGCGACCCGACGGTGCCGCTGCGCCTGCTGCACCCGGACGACCGCCGCGCCTACCTCGACAGCCTGGCCGGCTCGCAGCGCACGCTCGCCCCCTGGCAGTGCAGCTACCGCATCGTGCGCGAGGACGGCCGCGTGCGCTGGCTGGAGACGCGCGCCACGCCCGAGCGGCTGGGCGACGGCTCCACGCTGTGGCACGGCTTCACGGCCGACATCACGGCCCAGAAGGAGACCGAGCTGGCGCTGCGCGGGAGCGAGGAGCGCTGGGACATGGCTGCCGACGCAGCCGGCATCGGCATCGCGCAGTACTCGCTCGCGACCGGACGCATGACCTTCGACGCACGGGCCTGCGCCAACCACGGCCTGCCCTTCCCGCACCCGCCGCTGGCACTCGACGACTGGCTGGACACGGTGCACGCCGACGACCGAGGCGGCATGCGCACGGCGGTGCACCAGGCGCTCGCGATCGGCGGCATGCTGGAGACGCGCTACCGGCTGCTGCGCGCAGACGGCATCACGCCGGTGCTGGAGATCTTCGCCCGCGCGACGATGGACGCCGGTGGCGTGGTCAACGGGCTCGTCGGCACCTGCCGCGACGTGACCCAGCAGGCGGCCCTGGCCCAGATGCGCCACGAGAAGGAGGCGGCCGAGCAGGCGAACCGCGCGAAGAGCGAGTTCCTGTCCCGCGTCAGCCACGAACTGCGCACGCCGCTGAACGGCATCCTCGGCTTCGCGCAGCTGATGTCGCTGGACCGGGTGCACCCGCTCGCCCCCGACCAGCGCCGGCGCATCGACAGCGTGATGCATGCCGGGCGGCACCTGCTGGAGCTGATCAACGACGTGCTGAACCTCGCGCGCATCGAGCAGGAGGATTTCTCGCTGCGGCCGGCGCCGGTGGACCTGGCGGCGGCGCTGGACGGCTGCCTCGCGCTGATCCAGCCGCTCGCCGACAGCGCCGGCATCCGCCTGCTGGCGCCTGCCCGCGCGGGCGCGGCGTCGGCCGCCGGCTGCTGGGCCGAGGCGGACGCGCGCGCGGTCGAGCAGGTGCTGCTGAACCTGCTGTCGAACGCCATCAAGTACAACCGCCCGGGCGGCAGCGTCCACCTGCAGACCGGCTGCGCCGACGGGCAGGCGTGGGTGGTGGTGCGCGACGAGGGCGAGGGCCTGACGCCGGCGCAACAGGCCCAGCTCTTCCAGCCCTTCAACCGGCTCGGCGCCGAGCAGCGCCGCATCGAGGGCAGCGGCCTGGGCCTGGTGATCGCCCGCACGCTGGCGGCCGGCATGCGCGGCGAACTGCGGCTGAGCAGCCGGGTCGGCGAGGGCTCGAGCTTCACGCTGCTGCTGCCGGCCGGCTGCGCGCCGCCGGCGCCGAGCGGCACGGCGCCGGGCGTGCCCGAACCCGCGGCGGCGGCGCCGGCGCAGCGCCACGTGCTCTACATCGAGGACGAGCCGTTGAACGTGCTGCTGATGCAGGAAGTGTTCAAGGCGCGCCCGCAGTGGCGGCTGAGCGTCGCCGCCGACGGTGCGGCGGGGCTGTCGGCGGCCCGCGCCGAGCGGCCCGACCTGCTGCTGATCGACATGAACCTGCCGGACACCACCGGCCTCGCCCTGATCCAGGCGCTGCGCGGCGATGCCGCGACGGCGGGGCTGCGCTGCATCGCGCTGTCGGCGGACGCGATGCAGCCGCAGATCGACGCGGCGCTCGCCGCCGGCTTCGACGACTACTGGACCAAGCCGATCAACGTCACGCGGGTGCTGGACAGCCTCGGCGCGGCGCTGGCGCCGGGCTGACGGGGCGCGACCTTCAGGCGCGCTCGGGCAGCGGGCTCGCCCAGCTGTCGGGCAGGCGGTCGAGCACGTCGCGGGCGTCGAGGGAGCGGATCGGCACGCGCACGTCGACCGGGATGCGCTGGTGCGCCTGCAGGGCCATGTAGCGCAGCGCGCTGACGCGCAGGAAGGAGGCGAAGTTGCCGACCTCGCCGCGCGCCTCGACCAGCTCGTCGTAGAGCCGCTCCAGCAGGTGGGTGACGCTCATGCCGTCGCGGGCACCGATTTCCTCCAGCACCTCCCAGTGCAGGTTCTCGAGCCGGATGCTGGTGGCCACGCCGTGCAGCCGCACCGAGCGCGTGCGCGATTCATACGAGGACGGGTTGGCGCGGATGAAGACTTCGCACATGGTGGGCTCGCGGAGTGCGGGCCTGCCATCTTCTGCGCATCTGCGCGGCGGCGCAACCCGGATTCCGCTTCGCTGCATCCGGGCTGCGGGGTCGGCGTGGTCAATGCTGGATTCTTGTGCCGAGGACGGCGAGGAACTGCGACAGCCAGGCCGGGTGCGCCGGCCACGCGGGCGCGGTCACGAGCTTGCCGTCGGTCACCGCCTGGTCGACCTCGATCTTCGCGTAGCTCGCGCCGGCGAGCTCGACCTCGGCCGCGCAGGCCGGGTAGGCCGACACCCGCTTGCCGCGGATCACGCCCGCCGCGGCGAGCAGCTGCGCGCCATGGCACACCGCGGCGATCGGCTTGTCGGCGCGTGCGAAGTGCTGCACCAGGCCGATCACCGCCGCGTTCATGCGCAGGTACTCCGGTGCGCGACCGCCCGGGATCACGAGCGCGTCGTAGTCCTCGCCCTTCACCGACGCGAACGCCGCGTTCAGCGTGAAGCGGTGGCCGGGCTTCTCGGAATAGGTCTGCTGGCCCTCGAAATCGTGCACCGCGGTCATCACGAAATCGCCCGCCTTCTTGTCCGGGCACACCGCATGCACCGTGTGGCCCACCGCCTGCAGCGCCTGGAAGGGCACCATCGTCTCGTAGTCCTCGGCGTAGTCGCCGACCAGCATCAGGATCTTCTTGGCCATCGTTCGTCTCCTTCGAGAAGGCGATTCCGCACCGCGCGGGACCGTCGATCCGCATTCTGCGAAGCGCGCGCGACGAGCGGGTAGTAGCCCGCTACAGCACGACACACACCACCTCGAAGGCACGCAGGTGAGGCTCCCAGGCGACAAAAGAGCGCTGCAAGGCGCATGAATGCGTGTTTCACCTATGAAAACTGCTTCTCAATGCAGCACTCTCGCAGTAGTATTCGCTCCGCACGTGGACCTGGAGAACCGAGAGCTCATGCGGCTCTCACCCAACCCGGGCACATCAACAACGTTATTGATGGAGAAATTCAACATGGCAACTGCGAAACCGCCCGCTCGGAAAGCGGCTCCTGCGAAGAAAGCGGCCCCGGCCAAGAAGGCGGCCGCGCCCGCGAAGAAGGCGGCAGCCAAGAAGGCTGCACCGGCCAAGAAGGCCGCTCCCGCGAAGAAGGCTGCGCCGGCCAAGAAGGCCGCTGCGAAGAAGGCCGCTCCGGCCAAGAAGCGCACCCCGAACGCCGCCTTCATGAAGGCCATGACCCCGAGCGCCTCGCTGGCTGCCGTGATCGGCGGCAACCCGCTGCCGCGCACGGAAGTGACCAAGAAGGTGTGGGAGTACATCAAGAAGAACGACCTCCAGGACAAGGCGAAGCGCACGATGATCAACGCCGACGCCAAGCTGAAGGAGATCTTCAAGAAGGCCCAGGTCTCGATGTTCGAGATGACCAAGCTGATCAACGGCCACCTGAAGTAATCAGGCGCTGCCGCCTCAAGAAGCCGGTGCATCGCACCGGCTTTTTTCATGGGACCTGCGGCTTCAACGGTCTCGTAGCCCTGATGGAGCGCAGCGGAATCAGGGGATTCACGGTCACCTCGACGATCCCCGGATTCCGCTGCGCTGCATCCGGGCTACGAGGAGAGATGCCTCAGTAGACATCGCGGCGGTAGCGGCCGCTGTCGGCCAGGTGGGCCAACGCCTCGGCGCCGAGCACCTCGGCCAGCACCGCATCCACCCCCGCCGCCATACCGGCCAGGCTGCCGCAGACGTAGATCGCGGCCCCCTGGTCCACCCACTCGCGCAGCCGCGCCGCCTCGTCCCGCAGCCGGTGCTGCACGTATGGCCGCTGCGGCTCGTCCCACGAGAACACCCGGTCCACGCGCGCCAGCAGGCCGCTTGCCGTCCAGGCCGCGACCTCGTCCGCGAAATGCCCGTCGAAGGCCGCCTGGCGCTCGCCGTAGACCAGCCAGCAGGGTGGCCCCTCCCCCTGCCCCGCGCGCGCCTGCAGGTGGCTGCGCAGGCCCGCCAGGCCCGTGCCGTTGCCGACCAGGACCAGCCGCCGCGCCGCGTTGTCGCCGATGCGGAAGCTCGCATGCGCGCGCAGGCGCAGCGGCAGCACATCCCCCGGCTGCAGCCCCGCCGTCAGCCAGCCCGACGCGAGCCCCAGCCCGCCATCGGCATGGCGCTCCTGGCGCACCAGCAGCTCCAGCCGGCCGCTCGCCGGCACCGAGGCGATGGTGTACTCGCGCGGCCGCGCCGGGTCGGCCGGCACCTGCACCTGCACCAGGTCGCCCGCCTGCCAGTCGGGCCAGGCCGCGCCCTCGGCCGGCCGCAGCGCGAGCAGCGCGACCGGCGGCGCCGCACTGCCGGCGTTCAGCACACGCCGCTCCAGCAGCTGCCAGCGCTCGAAGGTCGGCGCCTGCCAGTCGGGCAGGTCGGCGGTGCCGGCGAGGTGCCCGACCTGCTGCTGCCAGGCCCGCAGCGCCTGTGGGTCCGCGTTGTCCAGCTCGATGCGGTCGAACAGCGGCGTCGCGCCCTGCGCCTGCAGCCAGGCGTCGAGCCGGCGGCCGAAGCCGCAGAACTGCGCATAGCCGCGGTCGCCGAGCGCCAGCACCGCGTGGTGCAGCCGCGGCAGCGGCAGCGCTGCGCCGTCGATCAGGCGGGCGAAGCGCGCCGCCGCATCCGGTGCGTCGCCCTCGCCATGGGTGCTCACGATGAAGAGCGCGCGCCCGGCGCCTTCGAGCAGCGCCGGCGTCAGCTCACCCAGCGGCAGCAGCCGCACCGGCACGCCGCCGGTGTGCAGCAGGCGCGCGGTCTGCCAGGCGAGCTGCTCGGCGAAGCCGGTCTGGCTCGCGAAGGCCACCAGCAGCGGCACGGCGCCGTCGCCGGTAGGGTCCAGCGCCGCCGCCTCGCGCGCCGCACCGGCCCGCAGGCGACGCTCGCGCCAGGCGATGAAGGCGCAGAAGGCCGCATAGGCGAGCACCACCGCGCCCGCCGCCAGCGCGCGCTGCCCCGGGCTCACAGCAGGTCCGCGAACGCGCGGCTTGCGCGCTCGCGCAGCCGGCCCGCGGCATCGCGCACGACGAACAGCGCCGCGAGGCCGCGCGCATCCGCCCACGCCGGCCCCTCGTCGGGCCCGAGCACCGTCAGCGCCGTCGACAGGGCATCCGCCGCCATGCAGCTCTCGTGCAGCACCGTCACCAGCGCCATGCCGTGCGCGACCGGCCGGCCGCTGCGCGGATCGAGGGTGTGCGGATGGTGGCGGCCCTCGCGCCGGTAGAAGCGCCGGTGGTCGCCCGAGGTCGCGATGCACAGGCCGTGCAGGGCGACGCGCGTGGGCACCGCATCGGGATCGGGTCGCCAGGCGCCGTCGTGCCAGCGCGGCGCGGCTTCCACGGCCACCCACCAGGGCTGGCCGTCGGGCTTGACGCCTTCGCCACGCAGCTCGCCGCCAACCTCCACCAGGTGGTCCTCGAGGCCGAAGCGCTCGCGCAGCAGCCGGGCCACGCGATCGACCGCGTAGCCCTTGGCGATCGCCGACAGGTCGAGCTGCAGGCCGCCGGGCTGGCGCACGCGGCCGGCCTCCAGCTGCACGCGCTGCCAGCCGCCGGCCGCACGCGCGGCCTCGGCCCGTGCCCCGTCCGGCGGCTCGAAGCCGGCCTCGTCATGCCGGTGCCGCGGCCCGAAGCCCCAGGCCTCGACCAGGGCGCCGGCCGCCGGGTCGAAGGCGCCGCCGCTGTCGCGCGCGACCGCCAGCCCGCAGGCCAGCACCGTCTCGAACGCGGCCGGCAGCGCATGCCAGCTCCCGGCCGGCGCGCGGTTGTAGCGGCTGATGTCGGAGCCGGGCTCCCACGGGCTCATCTGCGCGACGATGCCGTCGAGCTCGCGCTGGATGGCCTGTGCGATCGGCGCGGTCGCGAGACCGGCCGCGCCGGCCAGGCGCACCGACCAGCTCGTGCCCATCGTCAGGCCCTGCAGTGCGTGCACCTGCCCGCCGAGCGCGGGCGGCCGCATCGCGATGTGCCGCGGGACCAGGACGCGCGCCGACGCCATCGGGCCTACTGCGGCAGCACTTCGACCGTCGCGCTCGCGTTGACGCGCCGCGTCGGCGGCGCACCCTCGGCCGTGCGCACGCTGTGGCTGACGCCGATCCAGTACCGTCCCGGCTCCGGCCAGGTGACGCTGAACTGGCCCTTCGCATCCGTCTTCAGCGCGATCTCGCCCAGCTTGTAGCGGTAGCGGTTGCCGCCGCGCAGGATGGTGACGTCGACGTTCGCCGCCGGCTGCCCATCGAGCAGCACGCGGAAGCTGGAGCTGTCGCCCGCGCTCAGGTCGGTGGGCGGCGTCAGCGGCACGAACTCCAGCCCGGCGCCCTGCGGCGCAAAAGCCTTGTCCTGCGCCTTCGCGCCCTTTGCATCGTTCGACACCCAAGTCTCGACGCGGTTCTGCATTCGCGTCACCTGCAGCTCCTGCGCATCGGCAGGCACCTCTTTCGCGAGCGCGTCCGGGCTGCCGCGCCAGCGCCTGGCCTCGCCGTTCAGCTTGTAGCTGGCGAACACGCTCTCGCTGTAGTTGACGATGCGGTAGGTGCCCGGCTGCGCGAGCTTCAGGTCGAAGCTGCTGCGCCGGCGCGTCGCGCTGCGGTTCTCGGCCTCGACCTTGCTGCCGTCGGGCGCAACGACGGCCAGGCCGTCCAGCACGAGCGCGTTGGTGTCGTACTCGAACAGGTCTTCGGACACCGCGGCATCGACCGTGACCTGGGCCTCGCGCCCGCTGACCACGGTGGCCGAGGGCACGAGCCAGGTGCGGTGCGCCTCGGCGAGGCCCGGCAGCAGCGCGACGGCGCCGAGCAGCGGCGCGGCGAGGCATCGGAGGGAGGTGTTCATCGGGGCTCCTCAGGGCTTCAGTTCCAGCGCGACCGCGCCGAGCTCGTGCTCGCCCTGCGCCCGGGCGGCCTGGGCGGCCTTCACCGGCCAGTCGAAGGGCAGGCGCAGCACCTCTCGGCCGCCGTTCTCGCGCGCCGCCTCGACCACCAGCTGGTAGCTGCCCGGCGGCAGCGCCGCCAGCGCCTTGCCGGCCCCGAGGCCGATGACGTGCTCGCCCGGCGCGCGCGTCGCCGCGGTGACGCCGTCGATCGGCGTCTGCAGGTCGCGCCCGCTCTTGCGCCACCAGCTGCGCATGTCCTTCAGCCACTTGGCGCCGCCGTTGTCCTTCTTCTTCAGGTCGTACCAGAGCGCGAGGTTGGCCGCGAAGCCCTGGTCGGCGGCCTTCTCGGCCCAGACGGCGACATAGGGCCGGTGGTACTCGGCCACGGCCAGCTGCGGCAGCTGGAGCTTCAGGTTGGCCTCGGTGGCGAAGGCCGGGGCGGCCAGCGCGGCGGCCGTGCCCAGGGCCATCGAATAGCGCAGTCTCATGGGAGGTCCTTCAATACATCAATGAATGAACAGGATCGCGAGCAGCAGCGGCAGCACCAGGCCGCCGGCCACCACCGGCCAGGTGCCGGGGCGTCGGGCCGCATGCATCTTCAGGATGAACAGGCCGGTCACCGAGAACACCAGGCAGGACGCGGCGAAGAGATCGATGAACCAGCTCCAGGCGCTGCCGGTGTGGCGGCCCTTGTGCAGGTCGTTCAGGTAGGAGATCCAGCCGCGGTCGGTGCGCTCGTAGTCCAGCGCCCCCTCGGCGCGGTCGATGCGCAGCCAGGCGTCGCCGCCGGGGCGCGGCAGCGCGAGGTAGATTTCCTCGGGCGACCACTCGGCGGCGCGGCCGGCGACCTCGATCGCGAGCGTCGCCTCGACCCAGTCGGCCAGGGCCGGCGGCAGCGCGGCCTCGGCCGGCTTGTCGCCGGCGTCCCGGCCCGCGTCCCGGCCTGGTGCGGGCTTCACCAGCGCGAGCAGCGCCGGCGTCAGCTGCGCCGTCTTGCGGTCGACCTGCGGCCGGGCCTCGATCTGCGCCGCATGGTTCAGCGTGAAGCCGGTGACGGTGAACAGCAGCAGCCCGACCAGGCTCAGCGCCGAGCTGATCCAGTGCCACTGGTGCAGGGTCTTGAGCCAGTACGCGCGGCGCGGGCTGGGGACTGCGGCGGCCATCAGGTCTCGGCCCAGAGCCGCAGCAGGTTGTGGTAGTGGCCGGTCAGGGCGAGCAGTTCGGGGCCGTCGCCATGGCGCTCGCGCAGGCGCTGGATGGACTGGTCAAGCTCGAACAGCATCGCGCGCTGCGTGTCGTCGCGCACCAGGCTCTGCACCCAGAAGAAGGCGCAGACGCGCGCGCCGCGCGTGACCGGCATGACCCGGTGCAGGCTGCTGGACGGATACAGGACCAGGTCGCCGGCGGGCAGCTTGACCTCGTGCGCGCCGTAGGTGTCCATCACCTCCAGCTCGCCGCCGTCGTAGTCGGCCGGGTCGCTGAGGAAGAGCGTGCACGACAGGTCGGTGCGCAGGCGCAGGCTCGTGCCGGGGACGCCGCGCACGGCGCCGTCGACGTGCAGGCCGTAGTGCTCGCCGCCCTCGTAGCGGTTGAACAGCGGCGGCACGTAGCGCAGCGGCAGCGCCGCCGACGCGAACAGCGGATGCGCTTCCAGCGCCTGCAGGATGAGCGGGCCGAAGCGCTGCGTCATCGGCCCGGCCTCGGGCAGCTGGCGGTTGCGCTTGACCTGCGCCCCCTGCGCGCCGACCGTCGCCCGGCCGTCGTTCCAGTCGGCCGCATCGACGGCCTGGCGGATCTCGGCGACCTGGGACGGCGTCAGCACGCCGGGCACGTGGTGGAGCATGGATCGGTCAGTACGTGAAGTTGGCGCTGATCAACGCGTTGCGGGCCTCGCCCGGCTTGTAGCGCGAGCCGCCATTGTTGACCGAGGCGACGTACTCCTTGTCGAACAGGTTGTTCACGTTCAGCTGCAGCGCGACATTCTTGCTCAGGTCGTAGGAGACCATGCTGTCGGCCACCCAGTACGCCTTGGTGTTCAGCAGGTTGGTGACGACGCCGCCATTGCTGCTGCGCGCCACCGTGTCGACATAGCGCACGCCGCCGGCGATCGTCAGCTTGTCCAGCAGCTTGTAGGCGGCCCACGAGCTGAAGGTCTTCTTGGGCGAGTAGACGATCACGTTGCCGTCGTTGCCGGTGGCGCCGGGCACGCCGCGGGTGATCTTCGGGTCCATCACCGCCAGGCCCAGGCTCAGGTCGAGCCGGGGCGTGACCTGGCCGACCAGGCCGAGCTCGATGCCGTCGACGCGGCGCTTGCCGACCTGGGTGAAGACAGCGGGCGTGCCGCCGTCGGAGATGAGCTCGTTCTTGTTCTCGCTGCGGTAGATCGCGGCCGTGGCCGCCAGCTTGCCGCCGAGCAGGTCCCACTTCGTGCCCAGCTCGATGTTGCGGCCTTCCTGCGGCTTGAGGCTCGGGGCGGCCTGGTTGGTGCTGGACCCGCTCAGTGCGAAGTTGTTGCCGCCCGGCGGCTGGAAGGAATTGGACACCGTCAGGTAGACGCTGCCCTCCCTGGTCGGCTTGAACAAGGCGCCCAGCTTCCAGCTCACCAGGTTGTCGGTCAGGCCGAGTTGCGCGTTCTGCACCAGCGTCTCGGCCGTGACCGGCGTGGCGTTGGTGTTCGACGCGGCGGTGAAGGTGGCGCCGTTGGTCTCGGTGCGGAACTTCTCCCAGCGCACGCCGCCGTTCAGCAGCCACTGCTCCGACAACGTCAGCGTGTCGAAGGCATAGACCGCGGCGCTCAGCGTATCGCCCTTGGTGTAGCCGCCCTTGAAGGGCGGGCTCAGGAAGGTGTCGCCGGTGCTCGGGTGGTACAGGTCGGCGCGCGGCTGCGACAGCGGCGAGGTCGGCAGCGTCGTGCCGGTGCGGCTCACGTCCGTCAGCGTCTGCGCATTGGACTGGTTCTGCTTCTCGTAGATGAACTCGACGCCGCTCGACAGCGAGTGCTTGACCGCACCGGTCGAGAACTCGGTCGTCACGTTCGTCTGGTTGGTCAGGATCTCGTTCGTCTGGTGGCGGCCCTGGCGCGAGCGCTGCACCGTCAGCTGGCCGGCCGTGAGCGCGACGCCGTTGACGCCGGTCAGCACGTAGTCCTGCTCGGTGTGGCCCAGGCGCGTCGTGTTGCGCAGCGTCGTGCCGCCGCCGAAGTCGTGCTCGATGCGCGCCGTGAACATGTGCAGCGTGACGTCGTCGAAGTCGTCCAGCGAGCCGTAGTAGTTCTTCGAGTCCACCGCCGGGCCGGTGGGCAGCGAACCGAACATGTAGCCGTCCAGGCCATAGGTCGAGACGCCGCCGTCGGGGCGGTTCTTCTGGTCGATGTAGAGGTAGTTGAAGGTGGCGCGCGTCGGCGTGCCCAGGCCGAAGGCGATCGACGGCGCGAAGCCGAAGCGCTTGCTCTTGACCTCGTCGCGGCCGGGGGTGCCGTAGTCCTGGGCCAGCAGGTTCAGGCGCAGCGCCGATCCGGGGATGGCCAGGTCCAGCGGGCGGTTCAGGTCGGCGGTGGCGCGCACGCGGTCGGCGGTGCCCACCGTCAGCGTGCCGTTGTTGAAGGCCTCGCGTCCGGCCGTCTTGGAGACCAGGTTGACGTAGCCCGACGAGGCGCCGCGGCCGTTGTCCGAGCCGGACGGGCCCTTGACGACCTCGACCTGCTCGACGTTGAACACGTCGCGCGAGATGTTGCCCAGGTCGCGGATGCCGTCGACGAAAATGCTGCCGCTGGTGTCGAAGCCGCGCATGAAGATCGAGTCGCCGGTCGTGGTGTTGCCGTTCTCGCCCAACTGCATCGTGATGCCCGGGGTGTTGCGCAGCGCCTCCGACAGCGTGGTCGCGACCTGCTGCTGCAGCACTTCCTTCTTGATCACGGTGATGGTCTGCGGCGTGTCCAGCAGCGGCTGCGTGAACTTGGGGCTGGAGGGCGCGTCGGCCTTGAACTCGCTGCCATTGCTGCCGGTGACCTTGACCGCGGGCAGCGTGACCTCGGACGACGCCTCCGGCTTCTTCGGCGCGTCGGCGGTCTGCGCCGCGACCGGCAGGGCGGCAGCCATCAGGCTGATGGCGGCAGAGGTCATGCTCGCCGCATGCTTGCGGCTCTTGATGTGGGCCAAGATCGACTCCTCGTTGGCGGACGTTGTTCTAAAAAGAGGCCGGGTCGTCGCCGACGCCGGCCCACAGATGGAGAAACGGGATGAAGGGGTCAGCGCCGCAGCGCGTGCCAGGCGGCGACGCCGACCGGCAGGGCGAGCGCGGCCCAGGACAGCGCGTCCCAGGCACCGTCGCCAAGCAACGCCGACAGCAGGCCGATGGCGCTCAGCACGGCCAGCCCGATCGGCCAGCCCCACAGTCGCATCGCAGGGCTCATGGCGCGGCGGCCTCCGGCTCGCTGACGAAGCCGACCTTGGTCAGGCCGGCCTTGGACGCATCGGCCAGGGTCTGGGCGACGTAGCGGTAGGCCACCGCCTGGTCGGCGCGCAGGTGCACCTCGGGCTGCGGCTGCTTCGTACTCTCGGCGGCGAAGCGCTTCGCGGCCTCGGCGCGGCTGACGGGCTCGCCGTTCCAGTACAGCAGGCCGGCGGCGTCGATCGCGAACTCGACCTTGTCCGGCGGGGCCTGGTTGACCTGCGAGCTCGCCTTCGGCAGCTCCAGCTTGACGGCGTTCGTCAGCAGTGGTGCGGTGATGATGAAGATGACCAGCAGCACCAGCATCACGTCGATCAGCGGGACCATGTTGATCTCCGCCATCGGCGCGCCGGCGTGCCTGGAGTCGAAGCTCGCGAAGGCCATCGTGCCCTCCTCAGGCCGCCGCGCCGCGGCCGGCGAGCGTGCGCACGTTGGCCGGCTGCGTCGCCTCGGCGCCGAGCGGCTGGCCCATCGAGACGAAGGTGTGCAGTTCGTAGGCGAAGGCGTCGAGCTTGGACGTCATCACGCGGTTGGCGCGCGTCAGCCAGTTGTAGCCCATCACCGCGGGGATCGCGACGGCAAGGCCCAGGCCGGTCATGATCAGCGCCTCGCCGACCGGGCCGGCGACCTTGTCGAGCGTGCCGGCGCCGCTCATGCCGATGGCGACCAGCGCGTGGTACACGCCCCAGACGGTGCCGAACAGGCCGACGAAGGGCGCGGTGGCGCCGACGGTGGCGAGCATCGCCAGGCCGTTCTCCAGCCGCGTGGTTTCCTCGTCGAGCACCTTCTTGATGGTGCGGGTGACGAATTCGCCGGAGGTGCCGGCCTCTTCGAGCTTGGCGGCGCCGTACTTCGCGTGGTGGGCCTGCGCATGCATGGCATGGCTGGTGAGGTGGGAGAACGGGTCGTTGACGCCGTGGATGCTGATCTCGCTGGCGACCGCCTCGAGCGAGGTGGCGTTCCAGAAGAAGCTCAGGAAGTTCTGGCTGTGTCGGCGGCGCGAGATCAGCGACAGGCCCTTGACGGCGATGATCACCCAGGAGGCGATCGACATCAGCACCAGGATGCCCAGCAGCGTCTTGCCCACCGCATCGCTCTGGGCGATGAAGTGGCCGAAGCCCAGGCCGGCGTCAGCAGCATTCACGGTCATTTCTCCAGGTCAAAGGACAGCGGGATCAGGGCCCAGCCCGCGGTGGGACGGCCGTTCTCCGTGTAGGGCTCGAAGCGGAATTTCTGCACCGCCGCGACGGCGGCGTCGTCGAGCCGGGAGTAGCCGGACGACTTGCTGACCTGCACCGATTGCGGCAGGCCGGCCTCGTCGATGTAGACGCGCACGGTGACGCGGCCGGTCTCGTTCAGGCGCTTGGAGGCGCGCGGGTATTCCGGCGGCTCGGCCTTGAGGTACTTCACGGCCGAGGCGGGGATCTGCTTGGGCGGGGCCGGCGGTGCGGGCGGGGCCGGGGGGGCCTCGACGGCGACGGGCGCGGGCGGCGGCGGCATCTCGACCGGCGGGGGCGGCGCGACGAAGGCAGCCGGGGCCGGCGACGGCGCGGCAGTGACCAGGGGTGCGGGCGGCGGCGGGGTCTTGGTGACCGGGCGCACCGGCGGGGGCGGCGGCGCGGGGGGTGTCGGCGGGGCGGGCGGCGCGAGCAGCTCGACGAAGATCGGCGGGGCGACCTGCGCCACCGCATCGCGCACGGCCGGAACCTGCATCAGCGCCCAGCCACCCACCAGGTGCACCGCGGCGATGGCGGCGACCACGCCGCGCATCTGCGTCCGCGTCAGGCCGTCGGCGCGCGCCGGCCCGCGGCCGAGCGGCGGCAGCTGCGAAGGCATCGCGGAGGAAGACACGGCAACCATGGCGGAGGGGTGGCGGAAAGAGCTGGCACGTCAGACGACAGCGAAAACTCTAACACAAACGAGAACGATTCTTAATTAAAAAGCACGCACTCGTAGCCCGGATGCCAATCCGGGATCGTCATTCATTTCCACCGCCGCTCCCGGATTGGCATCCGGGCTACGAAAAACGGGCCGCACTGTGGCGGCCCGTCGGGGGGTTGGGGGCGCCCGGTCACCCGGGCGCTCAGCTCACTTCGCTACGACGATCTGGGCTTCGGTCCCAGCCTCCCGGCGCAGCATGACCAGGAACCCGGTCTGCGACGGCGAGGCCGTGGCGCCGCCCGCCGGAGCCAGCGTGTCGACACGCTGGATGCGCAGGCTGCGCACGATGCCGCTGCTGTCGCCGTTCACCGCATAGCGCGGCTTGCTCGGCGTGAAGGTCATCGTCGGGAACGAGTCGGTGACGTTGCCGGTGTAGTAGTTGTCCGCCGCCAGCGCCGTGAAGTCGAACTGCTGGTCCGGCGTCAGGCCCACCGCCGCCAGCGGCACCGTCAGGATCGCGTTCGACGAGTTCAGGTCCGCATCGGTGTAGTAGTACGCGCTCGTCACCCCGGTCGCCAGGTTCTGCACGTTGACCAGGTTGATGCCGGTCGCACCGAACCCGCCCTGCTCCGCATTGAAGACCGCGAAGTCGGGCACGCCGTCCCGGTTGGTGTCGATGTCGATCTCGAAGCCCGCCGGGTAGTTGGGCGTCGCGCGGCGGCCGAAGGTGCTCAGCGCGAACTGCAGCGCCTCGTCTCCCGGCACGTAGCGCACGCCCACCGCCCGCAGGTCGATCAGCGCGAAGTTGTCGCCCGGCTTGGGCAGCTCGCTCGGGTCGGCCTTCTTGCTGACGCCGGTCAGCGCGAAGACGTCGAACTCGCTGTCGGCCGCGCCGACGTTGCCCATCAGGATGATGCCGCCCGGCCAGTTCGAACGCACGGCCGACACCGCCAGCACCTGCGCCGCCTTGCGCGGCAGGATGTGCCAGGGCACGCTCAGCACTTCCGTGCCTGCGGTCAGCGTGACGTAGCCGTCGTACTCCGGCCCGTCCAGCAGGTCGCCGCGACCGCCCTGCGCACCGCCGTCGAGCGTCCAGTCGGGCAGCTTCGCCGGGTTGACGCGCAGCTTGACGGTCACGACCGCCTTGCCGTTCGCCGGCACCTTCACCGAGCCCGGTGCCAGGATCGTCACCGCGCCGCTCGATTCGTCATCGGCGTAGCGGAAGGCGCTCTTGATGCTGAAGGTCTTCGCCTTGTTGTCGAAGTTCTGCACCACCAGCTTGCGCTCGTACTCGCTCGGGGCCGAGACCTCCTGCGCCCCGTACGACAGCGCCGCCGACAGCGAGCTCGGCTCGTAGGCGATCGCGTTCAGCGCCAGCGCCTTGTTCACCCGGACCTCGCCCGCGCCGATGCGCGTGATCGGCGCGAGCCGCCCCGGCAGCAGGGCCGGGTTGGTGTAGACCTGGTTGGTTGCGCTGTTCATCAGCATCGCCTTGATCTGCAGCGGCGTGCGGTTCGGGTACTTGCCGATCAGGATGGCCGCCGAGCCTGCCACCATCGGCGTCGCGCCCGAGGTGCCGCCGAAGGCTTCCTCGCCGGTCGCGCTGCCGGCCACCGCCGACACCGACGCGCCGGGCGCACCGATTTCCGGCTTGATGGTCTGGTAGCTGATGCTCGGGCCGCGCGCCGAGGTGCTGGCCATGCTGCCGACCAGCGCCACCTTGGTGGCGTCGCTGACCGACACCTTGACCGGCGCCGCGATGTTGGCCTTGATCTTGTTGGCCGCCGATTGCTGGATCACCAGCGTCGGCACGAAGTGCGTGCCGCCGCCGTTGCTGAACGACACCGCGTCGCCGGGAGCGACCAGGCCGAGCAGCACGCCGGTGGCCCCGGCCGCGCCGGCCGCATCCACCTTCAGGCTCACCGAGCAGGTGCCGCGGTCGATCAGCGCGACCTTGCCGGCCGGATCGGCCAGCAGCGCCTGGCCCGGGCAGGCCGTGCCGACGTACACCACGTCGCCGCTGAAGCCGGCGCCGATCGGCGCCCACTCCACCGTCGCGGTGTTGCCGTAGGTGCCGGCGATCGAGGCCGGCGATTCGATCTTCAGGCCGTACGCCACCGCGCTGGGCACCTGCGTCTGCGCGACGCTGATGGCCCCCGGGGAGACCGACGGCGAGCTGACGATGTAGGGCTTGTTGGCCGCATTGCCGGCCGCCACCACCGCCACGATGCCGGCGTCGACGGCGGTCGAGATCGCCTCGGTCGAGTCGTCCAGCACCTGGCCGTAGTCGGAGCCGAGCGACAGGTTCATCACGTCGACCGCGTCGGACGGGTCCCCGTCGCCGTTCGGGTCGATGGACCAGTCGATCGCCTTCAGGATGGCCACGCCGTTGCAGCTCGTCGCGACGGCGCTGCACACCCGCAGCGCCAGCAGCTTGACGCCCGGGGCGACGCCCTTGTGCGTACCGTCCTTGCTCTTGCCGCCGATGATGTCGGCGACGTGCGTGCCGTGGCCCTGGAAGTCGATCGGGTTCGGGTCTTCGGTGCGCGGGCCGTTCGGCCACGTGTCGCCCACGAAGTCGAAGCCGCCCACCACCTTCTCGGTCGGGTAGACGCTCGGGTCGACGGTGGTGTTGCGCGGGTCGGTGTTGCTGGTCCCGTAGGCCTTCTCGTAGGCCTCCTTGGTGCCTTCGCCGCCGAGGTTGCGGTGGGTGTAGTCGATGCCCGAATCGAGCACCGCCACGCGCACGCCGGTGCCGTCGGCGCCGGCCTGCTGGGCCGCGGCCGCGCCGATGTACGGCACGGTCTCGCTCAGGCTCATCTCGTAGTGGTTGACGCGGCGCACCTTGGCCACGCCCGGCATCGCCGCGATCTCCTTCAGCTTCGAGGCATCGACGGTGACGGCGATGGCGTTGTGCGCCATGGTCACGCGGCCGAGCTCCTTGGCGCCGACGGCGGCCAGCCGCGACTGCAGCGCGTCCTGGTGGGACAGCAGCGTCTTGCGGTGCGAGGCCAGCGCCTCGCGGGTGGCCTGCGGGGCCTCGCGCAGCGTCTTGAGGCTGAGCGTGCGTTCGTTGGTCGAGGCCGCGGCGGCGAGCTGCGCGGCGGCCGCGGCGACGGGGGCGTCGTCCAGGGTCACCCAGACGTCGACCGCGCCGGTGGCCCGCGCCAGGCGGGCGTCGAGCACGTCGGCCTTGCCGCCGGGCAGCGCAACCTGCTGCACGGTGCGCGTCGGCGCGTCGGCGAGGGGGGCATCGTCGGCGGATGCGGTGTCGGGCCCGCTGCCGCTGCCCCCGCCGCCACAGGCAGCGAGGACGAGCGCGGCAGTGACTGCCAGCCCGGCTTTCCAGGAAATGCGGATAGACACGTGACACTCCTTGTGGGGCACGTCCACCCGGCCCGTCCGACTGCTCGCTGCTGGGCCGGGACAGCGCCTTGCACGATCTGTGCGGCGGCGCTGTGCGTGAGGTTGATGGGAGCACGGATGCTCGGTGGCCCCCCTTCGGTGTGTCAAGGCGTGTCCGACCATGCCCCCTATCTCTAGGGGGGAGCGGAAACCCAGGGGTCGGGGAACTTTCGGAGGTCCAGCGGCGCCGCCGGGTATGCTGCGCGCATGGTCAAGACCCTCGTTCGCTGGCTGCTGCTCGCGGCCGCCCTCCTGCTGGTGGCCCACCTCTACCCCGGCGTCACGGTCCAGAGCTTCGGCGCCGCCATGTGGGCCGCCCTGGTGCTGGGCCTGCTGAACGCGCTGCTGCGCCCCTTGCTGGTGCTGCTGACGCTGCCGGTGACGGTGCTGACGCTCGGACTGTTCCTGTTCGTGATCAACGCGCTGATGTTCTATTTCGCGGCGCAGCTGCTGTCCGGCCTGGCGGTGGCCGGCTTCTTCGCCGCGCTGGTCGGCTCGCTGATCTACAGCCTGTGCGGGGTGGTGATCGACGCCGCGCTGGAGGCGATGTTCAAGGGCTGAGGGCGGCCTCGGCCTTGAACATGGCCTTGATGCCGCGCACCGCCTGGCGGATGCGCGCCTCGTTCTCGATCAGCGCGAAGCGCACATGGTCGTCGCCGTGGTCGCCGAAGCCGATGCCGGGCGAGACCGAGACCTTGGCCTGGGCGAGCAGCTGCTTGGCGAACTCCAGCGAGCCCAGGGCCCGGTAGCGCTCGGGGATGCGCGCCCAGATGTACATCGAGGCCTTGGGCGTCTCCACCGGCCAGCCGGCCTCGTGCAGGCCCTTGACCAGCACGTCGCGGCGGCGCTGGTACTGGGCGGCGATGTCCTTGACGCACTGCTGGTCGCCTTCCAACGCCGCGATCGCCGCCACCTGCAGCGGGGTGAAGGTGCCGTAGTCGTGGTACGCCTTGATGCGCGCGAGCGCCGCCACCAGGTCGCGGTTGCCCACCATGAAGCCGATGCGCCAGCCGGCCATGTTGTAGCTCTTGGAGAGCGTGAAGAACTCGACCGCGATGTCCTTCGCGCCCGGCACCTGCATGATCGACGGCGCCTTCCAGCCGTCGAACACGATGTCGGCATAGGCCAGGTCGTGCACCACCAGGATGTCGTGCTTGCGCGCGAGCGCCACCACGCGCTCGAAGAAGTCGAGCTCGACGCACTGGGCGGTCGGGTTGCTGGGGAAGCCGAGCACGATCATCTTCGGCTTCGGGTAGCTGCCGCGGATGGCGCGTTCCAGCTCGCCGAAGAAGTCGATGCCGGGCACCAGCGGCACCGAGCGGATGTCGGCGCCGGCGATCACCGCGCCGTAGATGTGGATGGGGTAGCTGGGGTCTGGCACGAGCACGGTGTCGCCGCGGTCCAGCGTGGCGAGCATCAGGTGCGACAGGCCTTCCTTGGAGCCGATGGTGGCGATGGCCTCGGTGTCGGGGTCGATGTCGACGCCGTAGCGGTCGCGGTACCAGTGCGAGATCGCGCGGCGCAGGCGCGGGATGCCCTTGGAGGTGGAGTAGCCGTGGGTGTCGGGGCGCTGGGCCACCTCGGCGAGCTTGGCGACGATGTGCGGCGGCGTGGCCCCGTCGGGGTTGCCCATGCTCATGTCGATGATGTCTTCGCCGCGCCGGCGTGCGGCGGCGCGCAATTCGGCGGTGATGTTGAAGACGTAGGGGGGAAGGCGGTCGATGCGCGCGAAGCGGCGCTGGCCTGCGGATGAGGACATGGAGGAAAGACTTTCACGTGAGCGCCCGGAACCGTCCGAGCGACGTGAGCCGCGCATGCGGCGCGGCCCGACGCGAATGGTAGCCCGGATGAAGCGAAGCGCAATCCGGGAGCAGCGTCAGCGCGACGGACGGCCCCGGACCGGCGCCCGGCTCACGGTCGCGCCCCGCACCTCGAACCGGACCGCCTGCAGCAGGGCCCCGTCCCGCCCCAGCAGCTTCAGCTCGTGCCGCCCCGGCCATGGCATCCAGTGCAGGCGCGTGCCCTGCCCCAGCACCTTGCCGTCCATCGTCCAGGTGCCGCCTTCGCCTTCCAGCACGATGCGCTGGCTCGCCGCCGGCATGTCCGGGTCGACCGCGAAGATGCTGCCCTCGCGCGGGCTGACGATGCCGAAGCGCTGCGTGCCGCGCACCTGCGCCGTCGGGCTCCACACCGCCTGCTCGGTGCCGGCCAGGAAGACCTCGTCGCGCGCCGCCTCGCGCCCGCCCTCGTAGCGGATCGGCAGGCCCACCACGCCCGCCGGCGGCGCGGGGCGCCGCGACGGCGACCCCTCGTGCAGCCAGCGCACCAGCGCCTGCCACACCGGCGCCGCGCCGCTCACGCCGCTCACGTCGTGCATCGCCTCGCCGCTCGCGTTGCCCACCCACACGCCGACCGTCCAGCGGTCGGTGTAGCCGATGCACCAGTTGTCGCGCATGTCCTTGCTCGTGCCGGTCTTCACCACCGCCCAGCCCGGGGTCACCAGGCTGCTGTCCAGGCCGAAGGTGCGCGCGCGTGCGGCGTTGTCGGCCAGGATGTCGGCCACCAGCCAGTTCGCCGCGGCATCGGCCACGCGCTTCGGCGCCACCCCCGGGCCGCGCAGCGCCGGCGGGGCATACAGGCCGCCATTGGCCAGCGTGCGATAGGCATTCGTCAACCCGAGCAGCGTGACGTCCGCGCTGCCCAGCGCCAGCGACGGCCCGTAGTAGCCGCCCTCCTGCGGCAGCGCCAGCCCGAGCGCGTTCAGCCGCGCCACCAGCGCATCCGGCCCCAGCATCGCCCCCACCCGCACCGCCGGCACGTTCAGGCTCGCGCCGAGCGCGGTGCGGGCGCTGACCCAGCCCTTGAAGTCGTGGTCGTAGTTCTGCGGCAGGTAGAGCCCGTTGGCGGTCGCCAGCTGCGCCGGCGAATCGTCGAGCAGGCTCGCCGGCGTGAGGAGCCGCCGCTCGAAGGCCAGCCCGTACACGAAGGGCTTCAGCGTCGACCCCGGCTGGCGGCGCGCCAGCACGCCATCCACCTGGGCGGCGTCGGACAGGCTGCCGCTCGAGCCCACCCAGGCGCGCACCTCGCCGCTCGCGTTGTCGAGCACGACGATCGCGCCATCCTCGACGTTGCGCCCCGACAGCTCCGCGAGCTGGCGCCGCAGCGCCGCGATCGCGACCCGCTGCAGCCGCGCATCCAGCGTCGTCGCCTGCGTCGGCTTGTCGCCCAGCACCAGCTGCCGCGCGAAATGCGGCGCCAGCTGCTCGCCCAGCGGCATGCCGCCCGGCCGCGCCAGCGCCGACTGCGCCAGCGCCGTCACGCCCTGGCACGACAGCTTCTGCAGCTGCAGCACGCCGCAGGCGCGCTGCGCCACCACCGCCGGCGTCGCGTTCGGTCCGCGCAGCAGCGCCGCCGCGATCGCCGCCTCGTCCACGTCGAGCCCGCTCGCGCGCTTGCCGAACAGCGTCTGCGACAGCGCGTCGATGCCCACCACCTCGCCGCGGAAGGTGACGCGGTTGAGGTACGCCTCCAGGATCTCGCTCTTCTTCCAGCGCGCGTCCAGCCGCGTCGCGGTGACGGCCTGCGACACCTTCTGCGCGACGCTGCGCCCGCCCACCGGCCGCGCCAGGTCCTCGTCGAGCAGGCCGGCGAGCTGCATGGTGAGCGTCGAGGCACCGCGCGTGCGCGTGTTCCAGAGGTTGCCCCAGGCACTCTTCGCCGCCGCGCCCCAGTCCACGCCGCTGTGCTCGTAGAAGCGCCGGTCCTCGCTCAGCACGATGGCCTGCAGCAGGGCCGGCGAGACCTCCTGCAGCGGCACCCAGGCCAGCCGCCGCGCCGCCTTGTCGACGCGCACCGTCTGCAGCGGCGTGCCGTCGCGCGCCAGCAGCGTGACGTCGGACGGCTTGTGCGCCGCCCGCACCTCGGCGAAGGTCGGCAGCGCCTGCGCCGGGCCGGCCATCGCCAGCGCCAGCGCCAGCAGCAGGACGATGCCGCCGGTGCGCGGTGTCACGGCGCGACCTCGATCGCCGCGTTCGGCAACTCGCCGAAGCTCTCCGGCGCGTACATCGCCTCCACCCGCGTCGGCGGCAGCGCGAAGCGACCCGGGTTGTTCAGGCGCACGCTGTACTCGATGACGTGCCGGCCGCGCGGCAGGTAGTCGTAGTAGCTGCGGAAGGCCTCGAAGCTGCGCTCCTCGTACACCGGCCAGCTGCCGCTGCGCTTCTCGCCCTGCGTCGCGATGGCGCTGTCGCGCCCGAGGCCGGAGCCGAGCAGCGTGGCCCCGCCCGGCACCGGGTCGCTGACGACGACCCAGGTCATGTCGGACTGCGCGTCCACCTCGATGCGCACCCGCAGCACGTCGCCGCGCGACCACTTCGACTTGTCCTTCTGCTCCACCGCCGTCACCGTCCGCACCAGGCTGTAGCCGGCGCGGATCGGCTCCTTCAGCGGCACCGCCGCGAGGCTCTGCACCGTGAGCCAGGGCTTGCCGCTGCCTTCCTGGGTGACGGCCAGCGTGCCGGCCTTGTCCGGCCAGGGCAGGCGCACCAGGCCGCCGTCTGCCGACTTGCTCCAGTCGATCGCCGCCGGCGTGCCGCCGGTGCTGGCGACCGTGCGGCCCGCCACCTTGGCGGACTCGAACTTCGCCGAGAACTTGTCCAGCGCCAGCGAGCCCCAGAGGTTGGCCGTCGTCGTGAGCCAGGCGCCGCCGCGCTGCCGGCCGAGGCTGCCCACCACCATGCGCGGCAGGTCGTCGCGCCAGGCCGGGTCGTCCAGCACCGCGAGGATGAGGCGCGCCGCGTTGACATCGGCGCTGTCCATCAGCCACCACCAGAAGTCGTCCTGCTCGGTGCTGAAGCGCAGCGTGGTGCCGGCGTAGGTGAGGCGGGCGCGCAGGATCTGCTGCACCTCCTCCAGCCGCTTCGCCTGGTCGGGCACGCCGGGCACGCGGCGCAGGATGGACAGCCAGTCGATCAGCGCCGCCGTCGGCCACAGGTTGGGCGTCGGGTTGATCGAGCCCAGCATCTTGGGCTGGGCCCGGCCGTAGCGCGACAGCGCCTCGATGGCGGCCAGCTTGCGCACGTCCAGGTCGGCGCGCGGCGACCAGAACTTGCGCTCGATGCGTCCCTCGACGAAGGCGGCAAGCCCGTCCAGCATGCTGTCCCGCGCGGCCGGGGGCAACTCGAAGCCGGCCTCGTGCGTGGCCGCCAGCATGTAGGCGGTGAGGCGGTCGCTGCCGCGCGGTCCGTCCTCGGCACGCGGCGGGAAGTAGCTCGCGAGGCCGTCGCTGTCCAGATAGGTCGGCAGCGCGTTGGCGACGCCGGCCCACAGCTTCGCGTCCTTCAGGCCGACCGACTTCGAGGTCTTCTGCTCCAGGCAGATGAAGGGATAGGTTTCGAAGTAGCGCCGGATGCCGGGCAGCGCGCCGGTGAGCTTCGGCTGCACGCCGACGTTCAGGCCGCCGCGCTTGACGCCGTCGGCCGGCAGCGCATCGGCCGGCGCCGCCACCGGCAGGCTGAACGGGCCGTCCAGCTGCGACAGCGTCGCCTGCAGCACGCGCACCGGCACCGCGGCCGCGACAAGCTGCGTGAGCTTGAGCTTGTCCTGGGCCTTCTCGCCGCCGGTCTCCTGCACGCCGGCCTCCCAGGCGATGCTGAAGGCCTCGGCCGGCACGCTGACCGGCCAAGCCAGCTCCTTCGCGCCGCCGGCCGGCAGCACCACGTCCTGCGGCGCGAGCTCGATCGGGCTGCGCTGGATGTCGGCGCCGCGCTCGCCGCCGCTGTTCGCAGTGCCGGCGAGCGTCGCGCGCACCGTCATCTCGCGCGCCGTGGTGTTGCGCAGCGTCAGCATCGCGCTGAACTGGTCGCCCCCGCGCACCAGCGGCGGCAGGCCGGACAGCACCTGCAGGTCCTGCGTGACGCGGATGCTGGTGCTGCCGGTGCCGAACTGCTGCGTGCCGGCGTCGGCCACCGCAACCAGGCGGAAGCTCGTCAGCGAATCGTTCAGCGGCACGTCCACCGTGGCCTCGCCGTTCGCGTCGAGCGCCACCTGGGCCTTCCACACCAGCAGGGTGTCGAACAGCTCGCGCGTCGCGTTCTTGCCGCCGCCGCCGCCCGCCGCCACCGCCTTGCGGCCGTAGTGGCGCCGGCCGATGATCTCGCTCTGGCCGGTGGCCGTCTCGACCCCCAGCGCGCGCGGCCGCAGCATCGCGCCCAGCAGGTCCCAGGACTCGTTGGCACGCAGCGCCAGCAGGCCCTCGTCGACCGCCGCGAAGGCGACCTCGGCGCCGGCCAGCGGCTTGCCCTCGTGCAGCACCTTGATGCGCGCCCGGGCCGTCTGGCGCACCGCGTACTGCGGCTTGTCGGTCGTCACGCTGACCTGCAGCCGGTGCGCGTCCAGCCCGACCTTGAGCGCCGCAATGCCGAGCTTGAAGGCCGGCTTCGACAGGTCGACCATCGCGGTCGGCGCCTGGTACTCGCGCCCCTCGTACCAGAACGAGCGAGCCCACTCCAGCGGCTCCTTCCAGCCCCAGGTGAAGAACGAGTACCACGGCACCTCGCGGATGCGCCCGCGCAGCACCAGCACGTCGACATAGACGTTCGGGCCCCAGGACTTCTCGATCTTCAGCTCCACCGTCGGGTCGTCGCCGCGCAGCGTCACCACGCGCGTGGCGATCACGCCCTCGCGCTCGACGCTGACCAGGGCCGTCGCCTCGCGGAAGGGCATGCGCACCTGCAGGCGCGCGGTCTCGCCGGGCTCGTAGCTTTTCTTCTCGGGCAGCACGTCGATGCGGTCGTCGTTGTCCTGCGCGAACCACAGCTCGCCCTGCTTCGTGACCCAGACGCTGGTGGCCGACTCGGCCAGGTGGCCGGCGCCGTCCTGCGTGTGGGCGATCAGCTCGACCTGGCCGGCGTTCTCGAGCGCCGCGTCGCACAGCAGCAGGCCGCGGTCGTCGGTGCTGCCCTTGCACACCGCGCCCAGGTCCTTGACCTCGGTGCGGTTGTCGTAGGCATAGAAGCCGCCGACCATGCGCTTGCGGGTGCTGATCACCTGCGAGAGCCGGCCGCGCACCTCGACCGACTGGCCCTTCAGCGGCTTGCCCGCCGTGTCCAGCGCGAGCACCTGGAACTTCACCTGGCCGCGCGCGCTCGCCCAGGAGCCGGCCTTCAGGCCCAGCACCACGCCGCTCGGCCACAAGGGGACGGTGGTGGACGCGGTCTGCACCTCGCCATTCGGGTCGTTGAAGGTGAGCTCGGTGACCAGCTCGCTCGGGCGCTGGATCGCCGGCAGCTCCTTCAGCACGAGGCTGGCCGCGCCCTCGCGGTCGGTGGTCAGCGGCAGCTTGTCGGCAACGATGCGGCCGCCGCCGCTGCCCTCGTCCTCGCCGCCGCTGTCGGCGCGGTTCGGGTCGCGCGGCGGCTCGAAGCTGAACTCGTCGTAGCCGGGGAAGCCGCTCGCGCGCGGGCGCAGCAGGGCCGTGAGCCGCGCCGGCGCCTGGCCGATGCCGCCGCCCGAGAAGTAGTTCAGCTGCACCGCGACCGGCAGCTCCTTCGGCGCGATCGCCACCTGCTTCGGCCCGCTGACGCGCGCATCCACCAGCGGCAGGCGGAATTCCTCGACGCGGAAACTGCCGCTGCTCCAGCTCGCGCGGTCGCGGTCGTTGCCTTCGCGTTCCAGCGTCACCTCGTAGACACCGAGCTTGGCGGCCGGCGGGATGTTCCAGCTCGACACCGCATGGCGCGTGCCGGACCAGGCGAGCGGCTGGGTGTACTCCTGGCCGCTGCCCTGGTGCACGATCTTCAGCCGCGTCGGCAGCCGGTCGGCCGGCACAGGCTCCAGGCCGTTGCGGCTCTCGCGGCGCAGGAAGTGCTTCATCGACACCGTCTCGCCGGCACGCAGCAGCGTGCGGTCGAACACGGTGTGCGCCTGCAGGTCGGGCTGGGTGTCGGTGCTGGTCGGGAAGCTGAAGCGCCAGGTCTCGATGCCCTTCTGCCAGCCGCTGAAGACGAAGGCGGTGTCGGTCAGGCCCTTGGGCGTGGCCTTGCGGGCGCTGACGAAGTAGCCGCCGTCGGCCAGGCAGTCGCCGGGCTGCGGATCCAGCACCTGGTCGACGCGGGCCAGGCCGTTCGCATCGGTGCGGCCGGCCCACAGGCGGCGGCCGCGGCAGTCGTTGACGACGACGTCGGCATCGGCGACGGGGCGGCCGCGGTCGAGCGAAGTCACCCAGACGAGGCTGTTCTCGCGCCCGTGCTTGAAGTGCACGCCGAGGTTGGTGACCAGCACGCCGGCGCGCACGTACATCGGCGCTTTCTTGTCGAGCAGGGCCTCGCCGAGGCGGCGCGATTCGATCTCGACCACGTGGTAGCCGGGGTCGGCGAGGGGGATGCCGACCACCTCGAAGGGCCGCGGGTCGCCGCCCTGCAGTTGCGGCAGGTCCATGCGCTTCGCATCGGCGGCGCCGTTCAGCAGGGACAGCTCGCGGGTCTCGATGACGCGCTCGCGGCGCACCTCGCGCGCGCGGCCCTTGGCGTCGACGACGCGCTCGGTCTCGAACTGCTGCGACGCGGGCAGGCCGGCCTCCTTGGCGGTGAGGCGGTTCTCGTGGTAGCGCGCGACGCGGGCGTACCACTGCAGGATGTCCGCATCGGTGCGCAGGGTCTTGATGCGCACCGCGCCGCCGCCGGCCGCGGGCCGCAGGTCGCCCTGCACGTGGCGCAGCGTGACCGGCAGCATCGGGTCGGCGTTCAGCTCGATGACGCCGAAGGGCGCGGCCGCGAACTTGGCGATGGGGGGCGCGTCGCCGGTGGCGACCTGCAGCGGGAAGCTGGACGCATTGGCCAGCGTGCGGCCGGAGACGTCCTTCAGCTCGCGCGGCAGCTCGATGCGCAGCGTCGCGCGCTCGGGCAGCGGGATCGGGAAGCGCAGGCTGTCGACCTCGGCCGACTTGTCGTCGGCGTCGAACTGCGGCGCGAGTGCCTTGCCGCCGGCCGGCTGCAGGCGCACCGCCGCCGCCTGCTCGCGCGGCACCGGTGACGAGAAACGCAGCGTGAGCGGCCGGATCGGCAGGCAGGGCGCCTCGGCGCGCTCGCGCTCGCAGCTGAACTCGGCGGTGAAGGCCTTGCGCACCTGCCAGGCGAAGCGCTGCTCGGTGCGCGTGAGCACCTTCGGGTTGGCCTGGGCCGCGATGCCGGCGCCCCAGACCAGGCGCAGCGCGCTGTCGGCCGGCAGGGGACGCTGGCAGGTCAGCACCAGGATGCGCTCGGCCTCCTTCTCGAGCCGTCGCGACTTGATCATCTCGTCGCGGACCGCCCCGCCGACGATGCGCACCGGGATGCGCTCGCCCACGCCCTCGACCTCGCAGTGCGCATGCGCCGCCACCGTGGCCTCGACCGCCGGACCGCTGAGCTGCAGCAGGAAATGCTGGTCCTCCTCGATCGGGCTGCCGGCGTAGGGCTGGGTCGACACCACGGCCGGGCCGCCGGTGCCGAAGCTGTACTCGGTCGTGCCGGTGAGATTGCCGTTCAGGGGTTTCCAGTCCGACCGGGCCTTCAGCGTGCAGCGCGTGCCGGGCGGGAGGGCCTCGCGGAAATCGTAGAGCCAGACGCGGTCGTTGGCCCAGCGGCCGCTGCCCGCGCGAGCCGGGCCTTCGCACGCGACGCTGAACGGGTCCGGCAACCGCAGGTCGCCGAAAGGCACGACCGCCTCCGAGAACTTGACCGTGACCTGGCGCACCTGCGCCACCTCGCCCTGCGGGCTCACCGCGGCAACGGTGGCGGCCCGGGCCAGTGGCGCTGCGGCGGCGCAAAGCACCAGGGCGGCCGCGGCCAGGGCGCGGGTGATCGATCGTGGCATGCCGTCGTCTCCTCCAGAAAGTGCCGGGAGGATACGCGACAGCGGGGGGCGTTCAACCGCCCTGTTGACGTTCCTCACTCATCCGGCGGCGGCGCTGGCCCTCGAGCTCGCGCAGGCGGGCGTCGATGACGGATGCGTCGATGAAGTCGACCTTGCCGCCGGGGGCGCGCGCGATGCGCTGGCCGGCGCGCAGGCGGTCGACCGCCCCGGTGAGGTCGCCGATCGCGTAGTGCGCCTCGGCGTCGGCACGCAGGCTGCGCAGCGGCTCGCCCTGCTGTTCCCAGCTGCGGCCGAGCAGCTGCCAGGCGAGGGCGTCCGAGCCATGCAGGGTGGTCCAGGTCTGCAGGTCGTCGATGCTGCGCTTGAGGGCCGGGTCGGCCTTGGGCATGGCGAGCGCGGCCTGCGCCTGGGTCAGCAGCAGGGCACGCGAGGCCTTGCCGTCGTCGAGGTAGGGCTTGAGCACCTGCAGGGCGCGCGCGCCGTCGCCGCGCTCGGTGAGCGACTGGGCCTGCAGCATCACCACCTCGCGCTCGGCCACCGCATCGCTGCGCGGGCTGCCGCGCACCAGGCCGAGGGCCAGCTGCAGGGCGGTGTCGGCGCGGGCCCAGTCGCGCAGCATCGTCGAGGCGAGCGCGCTGGCGTAGGCGGCGTTCAGGCGCTCGGCGACCGGCGCGGTGGCGGCCACGTTGTCCTGCGACTGCCAGCGGCGCAGCGCATCGGTGCGCGGCTCCATCAGCACGCGGGCGCGGGCCTGGGCAGCGACGTGGGCGAGCACGCTGACCGGCGGCACCGGCGCGGCCGTGCCCAGGCGCTGGCGGGCGTCGCCGATGCGCTCGGTGGTGATCGGGTGGGTGCGCAGGTAGGGGAAGCCGCCGCTGTCGTTGAGGTGCGAGGCCTGGTCGAGCTTCTCGAACATCGCCGCCATGCCGCCGGGCGCGAAGCCGGCGCCGGTGAGCACGCCGAAGCCGATGCGGTCGGCCTCGCGCTCCATGTCGCGCGAGAAGTTGAGCTGGCCCTGCATCGAGACGGCCTGCGAGCCGGTGAGGATGGCGTTGGCGCCGTCGGTGCGGTTGCTGCGCGTGGCGGCGATCACGCCGACGATCATGCCGGCGAGGCCGAGCAGGGACTGGCGCCGGCTGTTCACCATGCCGCGCGCGATGTGGCGCTGCGTGACGTGGGACATTTCGTGCGCCAGCACCGAGGCGAGCTCGTCGCGGGTGGAGGTCATCGCGATCAGGCCGAGGTGCACGCCCACGAAGCCGCCCGGCAGCGCGAAGGCGTTGACGGTCTTGTCGCGCACGAGGAAGGGCTCCCAGGCGAAGCGCTGGTCGGTCTCGGGGCCGATGTTGCCCTGGGCGCGGGCGGCGGCGACGAGCGGCTGCCAGATCGACTCCAGGTACTCGAGCAGCACCGGGTCGTCGAGGTAGTCGGGGTCCGGCCGGATCGAGCGCATGATCTGGTCGCCCAGCTTGCGCTCGTCGCCGACGCTCAGGTCGTCGGAGACCGAGTCGCCGAGGGCCGGCAGGTTGTTCTGGGCCTGCGCCGGCAGCGGGGCGGCACCGGCGAGGAGCGCGAAGGCGCACGCGACGGCGATGCCGCGGGTGGCGGCGGACGGGCGCGGCGGCGAGGTCGGGAGGTGTCTGGACTTCAAGCGGGGCATCCGGGCGGCCGCCGAACAGGGGACGGCCAATCGCTATGATGCCAGCGCCACGTTGCCCGGATGTTTCGCTTCATGACCAAGTCCCTTCCGCCTGTGCAGGCAGCCGTCGAACCGGCCGCGACGCCGGCCCCCGTGCTCAGCCACTTCGACCCGCACGGCCAGGCGCACATGGTCGATGTGTCGGCCAAGGCCGAGACCCACCGCATCGCGCGCGCGAGCGGCACGATCCGCATGCAGCCGGCCACGCTCGCCCTGGTGCGGGGCGGCAACGCGAAGAAGGGCGACGTGATCGGCATCGCGCGCATCGCGGCGATCCAGGCCAGCAAGCGCACCGCCGAGCTGGTGCCGTTGTGCCACCCGCTGCCGATCACCCGGGTGGCGGTGGAGTTCGAGATCGACGCGGCGCAGAACCTGGTGCGCTGCACGGCGCAGGTCGAGACGCTCGGGCGCACCGGCGTCGAGATGGAGGCGCTCACCGCGGTGCAGGTGGGGCTGCTCACCGTCTACGACATGTGCAAGGCGGTGGACCGGGGGATGGTGATGGGGGACATCCGGGTGCTGGAGAAGCACGGGGGGAAGTCGGGGGACTGGGCTGCCGGCGGGACCTGAATTCAAAAGTCGCGCCAACGGCTGAGCAGGCCACCCTTCTTCGATCGGATCATCAGGATCCTTGGCGCCCGGAAGTGCACGAGCCGCGCATACAGCCACACGTACAGCAGGCAGAACAGGGCGGCGACCACCTGCAAGGCCACCGTGTGCCGCCACAGCAGCGAGGCCGGCAGCACCGCGACGCTCGACAAGGCCCACAGGTAGGGCGCGGTGAGGCTGTTGCGCAGCGTGAGGCTCGCCGCCTCCTTGCGGCCGACCGCCCAGCGCACCAGGCGACGGAAGATCAGCGTGTGCAGGTGCAGCCCGTCCGGCAGGCCGGGGCTGGTGCCGCGCAGCACGCGCCGCCGCCAGATCGAGAACACGGTCTCGAAGACCGGGTAGACAAAGAGCACCATCGCGTACCAGGCCGAGACCTCCGGATGGCGCGCCACCAAGAGGATCACCAGCACCGCGAGCAGGTAGCCCACGAAATAGGCGCCGCCGTCGCCGAGGAAGATAAGGCCGCGCGGCCAGTTCCAGACCAGGAAGCCGAGCAGCGCCCCGGTGGCCGCCAGCGCGGTCGCCACCACCAGGGGGTCGCCCACCTGCAGGCCCACGTAGGCGAGCGAGAGGAACATCGCGCTCGCCACCACCGCGGACAATCCGTTGTAGCCGTCGATGATGTTGACCGCATTGGCCAGCCCCCCCACCGCCATTGCGCTCAGTACCAGGCTGGCTGCGTGATAGGCCAGCAGCGCGTCGAGCACGCCCACGTCGACGCGCCTTATCTCGGCGCCGAGCCAGAAGAAGGCCAGGGCGCCGCTGAGCATCGTGGCGAGCAGGCGCGGCAGCACGCCGACACGCTTGGTGACGTCCTCGGCGAGGCCCGTCAGCAGCGCCGGCGCACCGGCCACCAGCAGCAACGCATAGCGGCCGGCGAGTGCCGGCGAGCTCAGGATCATCAGCAGGCCGAGCCCGCCCAGCGCAGCCGCAATGGCGAGCCCGCCGACGCGCGGCACGGAGACCGCGTGGAACTTCTGCACGCCGGTGCGCGTGTCGTTCCAAGGCAGCGCGTCGTGCCGCCGCGAGATCCGGATAATGAGTCCGGATATGACGAATGAGATCATCAGCGCGACAACGAAACTGGTCATGGACTCGGCAAAAGGGGCGCGGCACGCCAGTCGCCGCACGCACAACGGTAGCAGATGCGCCGTACGCCGGCGCCATGGCGGCGTGAACGGTACGCCATGATCCGCCAGATCGCGAAGGCCAACGCCATCCTGCTGCTACAGTATGCAGCCGCTGCACTGGTGCCCCTTCTCCTGGTGCCCCACATCGTGCGCTCGATCGGCGTTGCCGTCTATGGCGAGCTCGCGGTGGCGCTCGCGTGGGCCGGCTTCGGCGGCCTCGTCACGCAGTACGCGTTCCCGCTGACGGGATCGCAGCGGCTCGCTGCGGGCGCAGACCCTGCGCAGGTGCTGGTGCAGGCGGTCGCGACCAAGGCACTGCTGCTCGTCGCCGTGCTGCCTCCGCTCGCGCTCGTCGGCCTCCTGCACGCGCCTGCCGGTGCTGCGGGCTCGGGCACGTGGCTCGTGCTGCTGGCCGTGCCGGCCGGTGCCGCTCTGAATGCCGCCTGGTTCCTGCAGTACCACGGCCGCTTCCTCGGCGTGGCGCTGACATCGATCGTCGGTACATGCGGCGCGCTGCTGCTCGGCGGCTGGGGTGTTGGCGGCGCCGCGCCGGGCGATGTGCTCGCGGCAGCGGCGGCCCTGTCCTTCGGCGGACTCTACGTCGGAGCCGCCACCTTGATCGCGGCATTGCGCCTGGCCGGCGTGCACCGCCCGACGAGCGGCTCCCCACGCGTGCTGCAGGCGTTGCGCGAGGACTGGCCGCTCTTCGCATCCCAGCTTGTCTCGGCGCTCTACACCGTCTCCGGTCCCATCGTCGTCGACCAGATCGCGGGCGCCCATGCCGCAGGCCGCTACAGCGCTGTAGAGCGCGTCATCAGCGCGCTCGCGGCCGCCTGCCAGCTGACCTATGTCGCCGCCTGGCCGCGACTTGCGGGCTGCTTCGCCGCGGACCGCCCGGCATACTCGCACCTGCTGAAGCAGGTCATGGCCACCTACGTGGCAGGCACGACCCTGATCGCACTCGCGGTATGGCTGGGCCGGGACCCGCTGTTCGCCTTCCTCTTCGGCAGCGCCGCCGCGGAGGTCAGACCCGGGGCATTGCTCGCATGGGGGCTTGCCTGGCTGGTGGCGGGCATCGCCGGCCCGGCGCTCACCGGCTACCTGACCCTGAGCGGACGTAAGGCACAGGTCATGACGCTGAACCTGGGAGTCCTTGCAACCTGCGCGCTGCTCGGTATCCCCTCCGTACTCGCCTTCGGCCCGGCCGGGTGGATGGCCGCCCTGGTCGGTTCACAGCTCGTCGTGCTTGCTGCTGCCATCTACCACTGGCGTCGTCGGGACGGTCCAGGGGAGCGGGTCTGACATGTGCGGCATCGCAGGCTTCCTCCAAACACGGCTGGCAGTCCAGCCGACGGTCGATGCGGTCGCGCCGACGCTGCAGGCCATGCTCGACCGCATCGCACATCGCGGTCCTGACGACTGCGGCACCTGGGTCCACGACGGACTCGCGCTCGGGCACCTGCGCCTGGCCATCGTCGACACCTCGCCATCCGGCCACCAGCCGATGCTGTCGGCCGGTGGCCGCTATGTGCTCGCATACAACGGCGAGATATACAACCATGCAGCGCTCCGCAAGGAGCTGATCGCACGAGGCGCGAGCTTCCGCGGTCATTCCGATACCGAAGTGCTGCTCGCCCTGATCTCGGAACTCGGCCTGCCCGCAGCGCTCGACCGCTGCGTGGGCATGTTCGCCATCGCGCTGTGGGACCGGGACGAGCGACGGCTCTCGCTCGCGCGCGACCGCTTCGGCGAGAAACCGCTCTACTACGGCTGGCAACGCGACAGCTTCCTGTTCGGCTCGGAGCTCAAGGCGCTGGCCGCCCATCCCTCGTTCGAGCGCCGCCTGGACCACGATGCGCTCGCTCAGCTCCTGCGCTACGGCTACGTGGCTGCGCCGCACAGCATCTACGAGGGCGTGCACAAGGTCGAGCCGGGCACGATCCTGACGCTCGACGCGGCGAACGGCGCGCGCCGGCACGACGTACAGCGCTTCTGGCAGCCGCAGGCGGCTTTCGCGCGCGGCCTGGCACAGCCGTTCCGTGGCGACTTCGAGGAAGCCACGGATGCGCTCGAGGAGCGCCTGCGCGAGGCGGTGAAGGGCCAGATGCAGGCCGACGTTCCGCTCGGCGCCATGTTGTCGGGCGGCATCGACTCCTCCGTCGTGGTCGCGCTGATGCAGGCCCAGTCCACGCAGCCGGTCCGCACCTATTGCATCGGTTTCGACACGCCCGCCCTGGACGAGGCGCCCCACGCCCGCGCGGTCGCCCGGCACCTGGGGACGACCCATGCGGAGCTGTACGTCAGCAGCGCGCATGCGCGGGCTGTCATCCCCCGCCTGCCCGCGATGTACGACGAGCCGCTCGGCGACTCCTCGCAGATCCCCACTTTCCTGCTCGCGGGCCTGGTGCGGCGCGACGTCACCGTGGCCCTGTCCGGTGACGGCGGGGACGAGGTCTTCGGCGGCTACCCGAAGTACCTGCTCGGGCGCCGCTTCGCCCAGCAGCCGGCACGACGCGCGCTCGGCGCCTTGCTGGGTGCCCTGCCCTGGCGGGCCGCGGAGGCGCTGGGAACACGGCTGGGAGGCCGCCTCGCCGCACGCCTTCGCGTCGAGCGCCTGCAGCTGCGCCATGCGTTGCTGGCGGCCCGCGGCCCGCGGGACATCGCCGAGGTGCTCGCCCGCGTGTCGCCGGACGAGCTGCGGCTCGTGCCCGGTGCGCGACGGCTGGACAGCGTCTTTTCGCACGCGCCGGCGGGCCTCGACGGGCTGGATCCGGTGCGCCTCGCGATGCTGCTCGACCAGTGCAGCTACCTGCCGGGGGACATCCTCGCCAAGGTAGACCGGGCCACGATGGCGATGAGCCTGGAAAGCCGCGCCCCGCTGCTTGACCACCGCGTCGCCGAGTTCGCGGCCTCGCTGCCCACCGACCACCTGGTCGGCGGCGGCTTGTCCAAGCGCATCCTGCGCGCCGTGTTGTACCGGCATGTACCGCGCGAGCTGGTCGAGCGTCCGAAGCAGGGCTTCTCGGCACCGCTCGCCGACTGGCTGCGCGGCGACCTGCACGGCTGGGCGGCGGACCTCATCCATGACAGCAAGGGCAGCGCAGCGCTGGATCGCGCCGCCTGTATCGCGCTCCTCGAGCGGCACCGCAGCGGCAAGGCCGACCACGCCGGCGTGTTGTGGAACGTGCTGAGCTTTCTTGAATGGGCACAGGCCTGGTTGTGAACAGCACCCCGTCCCGCCTGCTCGTCTACACCTGCATCGCGGGCGGTTATGACGAGCCCCGGCCACCGCGGGTCGATGCCCCGGGGATCGATTTCGTTTGCCTCTCGGACCGCCCCACGGAAGTACCTGCGCCCTGGGTGGTGCGGCAGTTGCCCGCCATGGCTCTCGGCGCGGCCGAACTCAACCGCTACGCCAAGATGCATCCGCATCTGATCTTCCCGGAGGCGGCCAAGAGCGTCTACGTGGACGGCAACATCCAGGTCGTGGGCGACCCGACGCCCTTGGTGGACCAGGCGCTCGTGACCCACGACCTGGCGCTGTACCAGCATCCGTTCCGCGACTGCATCTACCTTGAGGCCGAGGAATGCGCAGCGATCGGCCATGCCTGGTCGCGCACCGTGCGGCGGCAGATGCGTGGCTATGCAGCGGCGGGTTTTCCAGCCGGGCAGGGGCTGTTCGAGGCCGGCGTGATCGTGCGCCGCCACGCTTCGCCGGCCGTGCAGCGCTTGATGGCAGCGTGGTGGGCGGCCTACCTGGACGGCGTGCGGCGCGACCAGCTCAGCCTGCCGTTCCTTGCCTGGCAGCTGGGCGTACCGATCGGCAACCTTGGACCGAGCGACCCCCGCTACGCACACCGCTACTTCCGGCTCGCCGAAGGCCATCGCCGCCCGCTGCCGGCGTGGTTGCTGACGCGCGGCAGACTGAACCGGCTCTGGGACCGGATGGCAGGCCGGTCCCGCTCAATCGGCTGAGGGCAGCCGCCCGCTGCGGCCGCGAAAGCCGTCGCACAGGCCGCGCCACATCATCGGCAGGATGTCGCGCCGGTCATTGCCGAGAAGGCCGAAGAACAGCACGATGTGCAGCCATTGCTTGGCGTCGGCGCTGCGCCAGCGCCAGCCGGCCTGCGGCCGGCGCCACACCAGCAGGCTGTTGCGCACGATGTAGTAGTAACGCAGCGGCGGGTGCGCCGGCAGCTCGCGCCAACGCAGCCACCAGACCCTCAGGGTGCGCTCGCCGAGGCGGTGCTGCAGCCGCGCAGCCGGCACGCCGGCGAGCGCATAGCCATGGAAGGCCGCCCGCAGGCACCACTCGGTGTCGACCTTGTCGATGAAGAGCGTCTCGTCCATCGCACCGACGGATGAGAGAGCGGCCCGGGTGAGCAGGCAGCCCGAGGCAATCAGCAGGTCGCAGGCCACCCAGTCCCGCCCGGACGGCACGGCGAGCCGGCGATAGCGGAACCAGCCGAAGCGCACGAAACCGGCGGCCACCCCGCTCCCGTGCAGGACAGGCCCGACTGCGCCGACGCGCAGGCCGGCCTTCTGCATCGCGTCCGCGGCGCCGACGAGGACAGCGACCATGTCGGACGCGGGCTGGCTGTCCTGGTCGAGCAACAGGACGAAGTCGCTGCCCCGCTCGAGCGCGCGTCGGATGCCGTGGTTCTGCGCCGCTCCGATGCCGAGGTTGTCAGGCAGCGCGAGGTGCTCTACCCCGCGGCGCGCCGGCAGCACCTCCATGGGCCGCACGCGGCTCGCATTGTCAACCACGAGGACGTGCGCGACCTGCCCGTCCAGCGCCTGCAGCAGCGCCGCCAGACGCGGCATGTCTGGCTCATAGGTCACGACCACGGCGCTGACGCGGCTGGCGACCGTCATGGCGCCGAGCCCTTGCCGCCGAGACCGAAGATGCCCGCCACCGCCCCGCGTGCCAACTGGAAGAGCTTGGCCAGGCGCCGGTCCTCGGCGAGCGCGATGCCCGTCGCCTCATAGCCCAGCCGCAGGAGGCACAACGCAGCGAACGCCGGTTCGACCAATGCGTAGCGGGTCGCCAGCCACATGGTGTTGCGCCCGATCATGGCGCGGCGACGCGGGCCGTGCCCGCCGGACTGCAGGCTGCGGCCGAGCACTCGGTAGGCCCGGCGTGCGCCGACCGAATGCGCGAACTCGCAGGCGCCGTTGATGAAGACCTGCAGCCCGGCGCGCCGAGCACGGAGGCAGTACTCGGTGTCCACGTGGTCGACCGCCAAACCTTCGTTGTAGGACCCGATGCGTCGCAGCGCGGCGAGGCGCCAAACCGACATCGAGTTGATGGCGAAGGCCACCGGCCGCAGGTCATCGAACTCGCGTGGCAGGTGGTGGAAGCGCCAGCGCGACAGCTGAAGATGGCGCGCCCGCAGGCCGGTCGCCCTGTCGCGGTGGGCGGGCGCGACGGCCGCCGTGCCGGGCCGCGCGAAGGCCTCGCGGGTGGCAGGGTGTGCGAGGAAATCCGAGAGGTGGTGTGGATCGGAGTCGTCGTCGACGAAGACCACATGCCGGATGCCGTCCGCGGTCCGGTCCTGCAGGACGCGCAGGGCAGCGTTGTACGCCCCGGCCAGGCCGCCAGCATTGCGGTTCATCACCACCGTCGCGTTTGGCGGCAGGGTGGCCGGGCGCGCCAGTGCGGGGTGGGGCGTCGCGGCGTTGTCGACAATGAACAACCTGCCGACGGCGGCGCCGAGCGCGGCGATCGAGGCGGCGCTGCCCGCGGCCGGGTCGTACAGCACCAGCACCGCGGCGAGGGCGGCGGGCTCGGGCGCGGGCTCGGCCGGCAGCATCATGCGCACCCCGGCACCCCGTCCGCACCCACGACATAGACTTGGGGCCCATGAATGCCGTCACCCTCTCGGTCGTCAGCCATGCTCAGGGCGCGCTGGCGAAGCAGCTGCTGGCGGACCTTGACCGACTGCGCAGCCCGCTGCTGCACGCCGTGGTCGTGACGCTGAACCTGGACGAATCCTGGTCCCCGCCGTCTACGGTCGGCGGCGTGCCGGTGCTGACGCTGCGCAACCCGCGCCCGCTCGGCTTCGCCGCCAACCACAACCAGGCCTTCGGCCACTGCGCGACGCCGGTCTTCGTGATCGCCAACCCGGATGTCAGGCTGCACGAGGATCCGCTGCCGGCCCTGGCACAGGCGCTGGACGAACCATCCTGCGCGCTGGCCGTGCCGTGGCAGGTCGATGGTGCCGGAAGGACCGAGGATTTCCGGCGCCGCGTCCCGACGCCGCTGCGCCTGCTCGCACGCGCGCTGGCGCGCGAGCGGCGGTACACCGAGACGTCCGACATGGAGTGGGTGGCCGGGTCGTTCATGGCCCTGCGCGGCGAGGCCTATCGCGGCGTGGGCGGCTTCGACGCCGGCTACCGCCTGTACTGCGAGGACGTCGACCTGTGCCTGCGCCTGCAGCTCGCCGGCTGGCGCATGCGCGTGTTGCCCGACACCGTGGTCGTGCACGACGCGCAGCGTTCCTCGGGGAGCAGCGGGCGGCATCTGCGCTGGCATCTGATGAGTTTCCTGCGGCTGTGGACCTCGCGCGCCTTCTGGCGCTACCGGAAGTCGCCGTAGTCGAACGGCATGCTCGGCGCCTGGCACTGGAAGGGCTTGTCCTGCACCGAGCTGTCCTCGCAGGGCGCGAAGAAGGACTCGGCCTGGTCGTTGCGGAACTCTTGCAGGCGCTGTGCGACGTAGCGCGCCCGTTCCACCTGGCCCGACTCGTCCAGCGCGCGCGCCCAGGCCATCATCAGCCGCGCGTCCAGCAGATAGTGCGGCGCGCGCCGGAAGCCTGATATCGCATCGGATGGGTGCTCGACCGTCGTGACAGCGGCATAGTCGGCATGGTGCGCGAAAAACCAGCTGCGCTGGCCGTCGGCGATGCGCTGCTCCAGGCTTGCGGCTCCTATGGGCGGCGAGAAGATGGCGACGACCCGCACGTAGTCGACCACGGCAAGCATGGCGCCAGCGACCAATGCGGCACTGCCCGCAACCAGCACGACCGTCGGCAGGCGGCGGCCCGTTCCGCTGCGCGCCTGGGCATCGGCCGGCCCGCGTCCGAGCACCATGCCGAAGGCGAAGGCAGTGGGCAGCAGGAAATAGGCGTACCAGAGCGGATACTCAAACTGGCTGTGCACCGCCATGGTCAACACCATCATGGCGGCGCTGCGCGCCATCGACGCTTCCGCAGCCGGCGCGAAGAGCGCCGTGGCCGCGGCGCGCCAGAGTGCGTACAGCAGCAGTCCCAGCACCAGCAGGCCGAGCGGCAGGCCGAGTTCGACCAGCAATTGCAGCACCAGATTGTGGGTGTGGTCGAAGAAGGCGGTGGGCCGCCCCGGAAAAGGGGTCAGCGTCCATGCGAGGTTGAACTCGCCCCAGCCGACGCCGCTCCACGGCTGCGCCGCGATCAGGTCCAGCGTGTTCTTCCAGATACCGAAGCGCGAGCTCGAGAGGTCGGAGCGGTGCAGTTGAGACTCGCCGCCGAAGGCAAGTGTGCCGGCGCGCGCCCAGGCCTCCATGCCGGCCCAGGCGATTACGAACACGACCGGCGCGAGACACAGCAGCAGGCGGGTCGGGCGGGACAGCCGGCGGTCGGCGACACCCCATGCGGCCAGCAGGGCGACGCAGATCGCACCGGTCCGCGAGGCGGTCAGCACGATGCCGAGGATGAACAGCGGCATCAGCACCGCCGTCAGACGCCGCATCAGGACGTCGGGCGATTGCTCGCGCAGCCAGACCAGTGCAATGGCCGACAGCACCAGCAGGCTGCTGAGGTGGTTCGGCTGGCGCAGGTTGCCGCCGACGCGTCCGGGCGTGGCCGCATTGGCGATCCAGCGACCGTCCGCCCACTGGGGCGCGAAGGACTGGATGAGCGCGACCGCGCAGCTGAGCACGCCGGCCCACACCAGGCCTTCGCAGAAGGCCCGGAATGCCGCCTTATGGGTGACACTGCCGGCCGCCGCGGCGCCGACAGCGGTGGCCAGCAGGGCGGCCAGCAGCATGCCGGCGCTCGACAGGGCCAGCGGCGCCGGCAGGCCGGCGAACATCGCGGACGCCAGCACGCCAATCAGCACCAGGCCATAGGCTGCCAGCAGGCTGTTCGTCCCGGCCCCCGACTGGAGGGCGGGTGCCGGCCGCAACGACCCGGCCAGCACCGCGAAGAAGCCCCCCCAGCCGATCAAGGCCGCCGCCTGGTTGAGGAAGGTCGCGGAAGGCGGCACGTTGTAGGCAAGCAGCGCGGGCACGACGATGCCCAGGGCGGCCGTGGCACGCAGCAGCAGCAACAGGCGCGAACCGGCATCGTCCACCGCCGTCATCAGAAAAAGCCTTCCAGCGGCAGGTGGCCGACGATCTGCGCATCCGGCTCGCGAACCAGCGCCACCCAGCTGGCGCGGCGCGACATCAGCGGCAGGAAGCGCAGGCGACTACGGTCGATGCGGGCCCGGACAGCAATGGCCTCGACCTGCGGCGAGGCCTCGGGATATTGCCGGAGCAGGTCGCTCACCGGGCGGGCAGCCTTCAGCATCTCCGCACGCGCGCCTGCGATGTCGGACCAGTTCGCCGGATCCATCGAGAGGTCGACGCCGCCCAGACCCTTGCTCATGGCGCGGAATGCCTGGTCCGGATCCGTGGGCTTGCGCGCGGCCAGCAACACCGGGCCGGTCCAGGACAGTCGGCGCAGCTCCGGCGGAGCGTTGGCGAGCGACTCGGTTTCGATCTCGACCGCGGTGACGACGCGCAAGCGGTCCACTTCGAAGGCAATCACCGCTGGACGAGCGAGGGCGATGGTGTAGATGCCGTAGCCGAAGGCGGCGAGTTGCACGCAGGCGATCAGCGCGACGTCGCGCGCCAGCTCGCGCAGTGGCTTGCCAGGCGCGGCGACGACGCCGGTCAGCATCGGCCCGAGCACTAGGTCAACGCCGGTGAGCAGGACGAAGAGCTGCAGGCTGCCCGTCATCTCGCCGTAGGGATGTGGGTACCAGATGAAGAAGACCAGCACGCTGGCCAGCGCAGCGATCACCCCGCTGGCCAGGACGTGGATCGAGATGGCGCGCAGGCGCCGCGGCAGGGCGTGGAGAAGACTCATCATGGACGGAGAGGTAGGTCGGGCAGGCTCGCCTCGAACGCCAGCAGCGCGGGCAGGTGCTCCAGCTCGCCTTGCTCGCGCATCACCTTGCGCTGATTGTTGTAGGACTTGTCACCGTAGATGGAGCGAATGGTAGCGAAGACCCGGCGCGCCTCGTCGACGCGGCCGGTCAGGACCAGGGCGCTCGCGTAGTTCGAGATCGCGCCCGGATAAGGATAGCGCCGCATGCTCCGCTCGAGTTCCGCGAGCGCGTCGGACGTCATGGCGGGGCCGATCGGCAGGCGCTGGGCGCGCACGTAGGCGGTCAGCGACGACAGCATCGGCGCGTCCGGCGCGAGTTCCGTCGCCCGAAGGTCGCCAATGCGCGTCTTCTCAAACCGGAAGAGCCGGAAGTCTTCCTCGACATCCCGGTAGTCCCAGGCGATCGCCATGCCCAGTGCTGCGGTGGCCGCGACCACGGGAGCACCCCACCAGGCCGGGAAGCTGCGGCGCCCTGCAGCGGACCGCTCGATCATGCCGATCCACAGGCCCGCCGGCACCAGGAGGTACAAGTAGTGGTGCGGCAGCTCGATCATGCTGTGAACCCCCAGCACGCCGAGGGTCAGTACGCCAGCAGCGCCGGATGATGTCCGCACCGCCAGCGTCCGGCTCACCGCCCACCCAGCGATGAGGAAGCACAGCAGCAGGCCCAGAGGGTAGCCGCACCAGATCAGCAACTCGAGGAACAGGTTATGGCCATGCAGCCACAACTCGTTGAACTGCACGCCCGGCTCGGCACGGCTGAGCTGCGCTTCGCCCACCTGGAGCCAGCCGTAGCCGCTCCAGGGCGACTGGTTCACGGCCTCGACGAGCTGCGGCCAGACCTGGAAGCGGTTGGAGGAAAGTCCCCGCGATCCGAGAGGATTGGTGTTGATGAGCAGCAGCAGCCCCTGCAGCTTCGGCCACAGCCACATCAGCAGGAACTGTGCGGCTGACACGAGCGCCACGGCATACCAGGGCGTGCGCATGGGCACGCGGCGCCGCAGCACCACGATCCCCGACAGCACCACCGGGCCGAAGAGGAGCGCTGTACGCGACTGGGTGACCGCGATCGCTGAGAGCAGCAACAGCAGCAAGACGCTGCACGTGAGCCGGCCCAAGCGGCCGGTCTCGTGCAGCAGCCACAGGCCGATCGCCCCGATGCCGATCAGCGAGGCGAGGAGGTTGGGTTGCCCCAGGTTGGCGCCAGGTCGGACGATGGGGCTGACTTCGACGACCCACAGGGCCCCGCCGAACTGGAAGGTTTCCAGGCCTTGGTCGATCGCGATCCCACCAGAAAGCACCGCTCCTGTCAGCAAGGTCGCGGACAGGGCTTGCGCGAAGGCCGGATCGGCCACGGAACGCAGGTGGCCGACGGCGATCGCCGAGGCAAATCCCAGCACGTAGAAGGCCGACACCCAGGCATCGCCGGAATAGGCGAGGCGGCCGGTCAGCCACTGCAATGGGGGAATCGCCGCGACGGCGCACACGACCCAGAACATCACCGGCAGGCGTTCCGAGCGCCAAGATCGTCCAACGGCCAGCGCGAGCAGGAACAGCGCGATGCCGGCGCACAGCTCGTTGTAGAACGAGGTCCAGGGCGGGTAGTGGTTCGGAACCAGCCAGGCGAAGGCCAGCGTGGCCAGGGACAGCAGCTCGAGCATCAGTTTGCAGGGGGAGCGCCGCAGAAATGACAATGGCGGCCAGAGGCCGCCATTGTCTGCTGAAGAATCAGCTCAGGGCGATCAGCCGCGGCACGAACCCGGCAGGAACTTCGCCAGGATGGTGGTGCCGGTGCCGCCGCAGGTCCACTTGCCGACCGTACCGCCAGCGGAGACAGCGTTGCCCGACGGATCCTTCGGGATCAGGGTGACGACGCCGCCCGTGCCGCCGTTGGCGAGGTTCTTGATGTTCTGGCTCGTGACGGTGATGGTGCCGTCAGTGCCCGTGGCGACCGTGGCGACATATTGCGAGGGCGAGGTGCTCGACTCGCAGCCCCAGCTGTTGGCGGTCGTGGGCAGCGAGGTGGCCGACTGGACGACTTCCGTGATGGTCGTGCGGCAGGCCGAAGCCGCCAGAATCACTTCCGAGTTCTTGGCACGGACGGTGTAGTCCTGGTAGGCCGGCAGAGCCACGGCAGCCAGGATACCGATGATCGCAACAACGATCATCAGTTCGATCAGGGTGAAACCTTGTTGAACGCGCTTCATGTTTAAGAGCTCCTGAGAAGGGAACGGGTGGGACACGCCGGGAATGAATGCAGTCCCCGTGCCAAGCTCAATCCCTAGTTTTAGTGTGCATTCCGCCCTCAGTTCTGACACGGGCGGTCACCGCCTGCACCATCTGCCTACTGCACCGGTCCGGCATTGACGAAAAGCGTCAGTCCGAAGGTGTTAACAGCCCGGCGAAAAGCGTTGTCAGATGATTCAGTCCAGCTCGATCATCTGACCTGCCTGCAGCGCCCGCAGGCGATGCGGCGTGACGAGCTTGGCAATTTCGGCCATCACCGACTCGACCTCGCCCGGCTTGATGTGCGTGATGTGCACGTCCACGCTGCCTTTGAGCGAAGCCAGCTCGTGGTCCAGCGCCGCCGGGCACAGGTGCCGGCTGATGCGGGCCAGTTGCCGCTCGTCGTCGCTGAACGCCGTCTCGATCACCAGGTGCGCGACCGGCAACTCGGCCAGGCGCTCCCACAGCAGCGGGTTCGGCCCCGTGTCGCCGGTATAAATCCACCAGCCTTGCGCCCCCTCCAGCCCGAAGCCGACCGCCGGCACGGTGTGCGCCGCGCTCAGCACCTCGAACACCTTGCCGCCCAGGCGCAGCCGCTGGCCCACCTCGAAGGGCCGCAGCTGCAGCACCGGCTGCTCGCGGCTCGGCAGCCGCGTGAAATCCGGCCAGATCACCCCGTTGAAGATGTGCTGGCGCAGCGCCTCCAGCGTCTGCGGCAGCGCATGCACCTGGATCGGCGGCCGCCCGGCCGCCATGCGCCGGCGCATCACGCTGTCGGCCAGCAGGCCGATCGACAGGATGTGGTCCAGGTGGGAATGGCTGATGAGGATGTGGTCGACCTGCGCCAGCTCGTCCAGCGACAGGTCGCCGACGCCCGTGCCGGCATCGACCAGGACGTCGTGGTCAACCAGGAATGCAGTGGTCCGGCTGCCAGCGGCAATGGCCCCGGAGCACCCGAGGACGCGGATTTTCATGGCGGTGGCAGGGGCGAGCGCAGGATGGAACGCTCAATGCTGACCGCGACCGCCGGGGGATGCAAGGTGCGATGCCGCGAATGGGGCCACCTTGAGTACCTCGACACCCGGCAGATGACGGTGGCGTGAATTGCTTCACGCCGCCAGGGCTCAAGAAATCAGACCTGCACGAACTGCATCTGCGTGCCGGCCAGCTCGATCACGTCGCCATTCTTCAGCGGCAGGGTGTCGGCCGACAACGGGTTGCCGTTGATGGTGGGGCGGGTGGCGCCCTCGACATGGGCGAACACGTAGCCGCCCGGCCGCTTGGTGATCGAAGCCACCTGCACGCCCGGCTTGCCGACGGTGGTCACGACCTTGGTCAGCGCCACCTCGCGCCCGGCGGCCGCGCCGTTCAGCACCTTGATCGTCGCCGGGTTGTTGGCCGACGAAACGGGCAGCCCGCCGAAGCCGGAGGCCGGCGCCAGCGTCGGCGCGAAGCCCTGGGCCGACGCCACCGGCGCCGCACCCGGCTTCATGATCATGGTCTTCTCGTAGTCGGTGCCATCCTCGACCAGGTACTTGATCTTGTACTTGCCGATCTCGACCGTGTCGTTGTGCGCCAGCAGCTGCTTCTTGACGGCCTTGCCGTTGATGTAGGTGCCGTTGGTGCTGTTCAGGTCCTCGATGAAGACGTCCGCCCCCACCATCTGCAGCACCGCGTGCTCCCCGCTGACCGCCAGGTTGTCGATCACGATGTCGTTGTAGGGCCGCCGGCCAAGGGTCGTCTTGTCCTTGGTGATCTGCACTTCCTTGATCACGACCCCGTCGAGCGATACGACCAACTTGCCCATGCTTGACCTCTAGTCTCTCTTGTATGTCTGGAGATGATGTGGCTTCAACGCCGGAACGGCCACCAGGACCTTGGCGCGACGCTCTGGCCCCGTACCCGGACCAGGACGACCGCAATATTATCCTTTCCACCCGCATCATTGGCCGCGTCAATCAGCGCCGCCCCCGCCTCGTCCAGCGAGTCGTGCGCCTGCAACACCTGCGCAATGCTTTCGTCATCCAGCATGTCAGACAGGCCGTCGGAGCACAGTAAGTAGATGTCTCCCGGCATCAGGTCGTGCAGGTGGGTCTCCAGCAGCACGGTGTCCTCGACGCCGACCGCCCGGGTCACCAGGTTCTTGTTGGCAGAGAACGCGGCCTGCTCAGGCGTGATCAGGCCGGAATCGATCTGTTCCTGCAGCAGGGAATGGTCGTGGGTGATCTGCTGCAGCCGCCCGGCGCGAAACCGGTAGCCGCGCGAATCGCCCACGTGCCCCATCAGCAGCCGGCCGTCGCGGAAGGCCCCGACGACCAGGGTCGTGCCCATGCCGGCGTACTGCGGGTTGGAATTGGCGGCGTTGAAGATCGCCCGGTTGGCGTTGTCGACGCAGATGTCCATCGCCCGGCGCACGTCGGTGTCCGAGGCATTGCCCGACGCCTCCTGCAGCCAGCGGCCCAGCTCGGTCTTGATGAACGAGGTGGCCATGCCGCTCGCGACCTCGCCGGCGTTGTAGCCGCCCATGCCGTCGGCCAGCACCACCAGGGCCGACGCCTCGTGGACGGCGACCGAGTCCTCGTTGTTGTTGCGCGCTCGGCCGGTGTCCGTGGCACTGAAGAATTCGAGCGACATGGCAGGGGCGGACGCGGGCAGAGTCATCAAACCTTCAAACCGATCGAGGTCAGGAATTGTGCCCTGGATCGGCACGGTCAAACTTGACGGTCGCGGCGAATCCGCTGGAATCGGGGGTGACGGATGCTGCGCCCGCCGGCGCGGGGGCGGCCACGGGCGGCACGGCGGCGTCCAGGACGGCGTCGATCAGGCCGGCCACCTGGCGCAGGTCGGCGGCCAGCTGGCGACCGTCGGCATAGCGCACCTCGGGCCGCTTCTCCAGCGCCAGCGTGACGACGTTGGCCAGCATCTCCGGCAGCTCCGGCCGCAGCGTGCGCACGTCGGGCGCCGGCTCGTTGGCGATCTGGTGCATCAGGGTGGCCATCGATTCCGAGCGGTGCGGCAGCAGGCCGGTGAGCATCTGGAACAGCATCACGCCCAGCGAATACAGGTCGCTGCGGCCGTCAACGCGCAGCCCGGCGAGCTGCTCCGGCGACATGAACGAGGGTGTGCCCAGCACCATGCCGGTCCGCGTGCGGCTCGAATCCGAGATGCGCGCGATGCCGAAGTCGGTGACCTTCACCGTGTCGCTCGTCAGCTCGACCATCACGTTCGCCGGCTTGATGTCGCGGTGCACCACGCCCTGGCTGTGCGCGTAGGCCAGCGCGTCGGCGATGCGCGCCACGATGCGCAGCACCTGCGTCACCGGCAGCAGCCGGCCGGGCTGGCTGTGGCGCTGCAGGTCCTCGCCCTTCAGGTATTCCATCGCGATCCAGGCGAGTTCCTGGTCCTCGCCGGCGTCGTAGATGGTGACGATGTCGGGGTGCTGCAGCCGGCCCGCGGTCTCGGCCTCGCGGAAGAAGCGGCGCCGCGCCTCGGCCAGCTCGGCGCCCTCGAACTCCTGGCCCAGGGCCATGGTCTTGATCGCGACCTGGCGGCCGATCTTGCTGTCGCGGCCCAGGTAGACGGCGCCCATCGCGCCGCGGCCGAGCTCGCGCTCCAGGCGGTAGCGGCCGAGCATGCGGTCTTCGATGCCGGGCCGCGTCGACGGCGCAGGCTGGGACGGGGTGGCGGCCGCGGCCGTGCGCTGCGCCGGTCGCGCGGCCGGCCGGCGCTCGAACCCGAGGTGGCCGGCCAGCAGCGCCGCCACCGGCAGCCCCCAGGGCAGCCAGATGCCCAGCGGCAACACGGCCCAGGCGATGGCGAGCTCTGCCAGGGCGAGGCCCCCGGTCACCGCCCGCTGTCGCCCGGGGGCGAGGCGGGGCAGCAGGAGCCCGACATGGCTGACGCTCACGGCCAGCAGCAGCAGCACACCGGCGACCGTCGCGCCGGCATGGAAGGCACCGCCCGGCGGCGGCAGCAGCGCGCCGCTGAGCATCATCGGGGCTGAAAAGAGAGTGACGGCGGCGATGGCCCGCTCCAGGAACCGGGAGCGGGCACCTTATCACAGGGCCCACAGGGCCGGGCGGGCCCCGTCACCGACGCGGGGCCGGCGGCCGGCTCATTCGGCGGCCGGGGCCTTGGACGCGCCGCGCTTCTGCATCCACAGCCCCACCACGACCACCAGCACCGCGCACAGGCCGCCGATGATGAAGTCGGCCTCCGGAATGGTGGCGTGGAACCAGTCGCGGCTGAAGGGGTCGCTGACGAACATCTCGCCGGCCAGGAAGCCGAGCAGGGCCGCGCCCAGCGTGATGATGATCGGGAAGCGGTCCATGATCTTCATCAGCAGCGTGCTGCCGGCGATGATCAGCGGGATCGACAGCGCCAGGCCGACGATCAGCAGCGGCAGGCGCGCGCCGTCCGGGGCCCGGTCCGCCGCGCCGGCCACCGCGAGCACGTTGTCCACGCTCATCACCAGGTCGGCCACCAGGATGGTGCGGATCGCCGCCCCCATCGTGCCGTGCGACTTGACCTCGCCCTCGTCTTCGGAGTCCACGAGCAGCTGCACCCCGATCCACAGCAGCAGCACGCCGCCGATGATCTTGAGGTAGGGCAGCTGGAGCAGCTGCACCGCCACGATGGTCAGCACGATCCGCATCACGATGGCGGCGGCGCTGCCCCAGAAGATGGCCTTCTTCTGCTGCTGCGGGGGCAGCGAACGGGCGGCCATGGCGATGACCACGGCGTTGTCGCCCGACAGCAGGATGTTAGCGGCGACGATGGCGCCGAAGGCGCCCCACAAGGCGCCTGACGTGAAGTCCATGGGCGAATCCTGTCGGTGTGTTGTTGGGGGAAAGGCGGGATTGTCTTTCAGCCGCCGGGCCGGCGCTTCTGTAGTTTCCACAGCGCACGGATGGGCCCGGCCGGAAAGCAGAAGGGCCGCCCCTTCGGACGGCCCTGCAGGGGGCGGAAGCCGCCCGGGCTTACAGCAGGCCCTTGAGCAGCTTGCCCATCTCCGACGGGTTGCGCGTCACGGTGAAGCCGCAGGCCTCCATGATCTCCAGCTTCGCGTCGGCGGTGTCGGCGCCGCCCGAGATCAGCGCGCCGGCATGGCCCATGCGCTTGCCGGGGGGCGCGGTGACGCCGGCGATGAAGCCGACGATCGGCTTCTTCATGTGGTCCTTGCACCAGCGCGCGGCGTCCGCCTCGTCCGGGCCGCCGATCTCGCCGATCATGATGACGGCGTCGGTGTCCGGGTCGTCGTTGAACATCTGCATCACGTCGATGTGCTTCAGCCCGTTGATCGGGTCGCCGCCGATGCCGACCGCGCTCGACTGGCCGAGGCCGATCTCGGTCAGCTGGGCCACCGCCTCATAGGTCAGCGTGCCCGAGCGCGAGACCACGCCGATGCGGCCCTTGCGGTGGATGTGGCCCGGCATGATGCCGATCTTGATCTCGTCCGGCGTGATCAGGCCGGGGCAGTTGGGGCCCAGCAGCAGCGTCTTCTTGCCGCCCTTGGCTTCCTTCTGCTTCATCTTGTTGCGCACTTCCAGCATGTCCTTCACGGGGATGCCTTCGGTGATGCAGATGGCCAGGTCGAGGTCGGCCTCGACGGCCTCCCAGATGGCGGCCGCGGCGCCCGCGGGCGGCACGTAGATCACGCTGACGGTGGCGCCGGTGTTGGCGGCGGCGTCGCGCACGTTGGCGAAGATGGGAATGCCTTCGAAGTCCTCGCCGGCCTTCTTCGGGTTCACGCCGGCGACGAAGCAGTTCTTGCCGTTCGCGTAGTCACGGCACATGCGGGTGTGGAACTGGCCCGTCTTGCCGGTGATGCCCTGCGTGATGACCTTGGTGTCTTTGTTGATCAGGATGCTCATGGATGTTCCTTCGGGGTCGTCGCGCTGATTCAGGCCTTCAGGGCGCCCATGACCTTCTGGGCCGCTTCGGCCATCGAGTCGGCGCTGATGATGGGCAGGCCGCTGTCGGCCAGCATCTTCTTGCCCAGGTCTTCGTTCGTGCCCTTCATGCGCACGACCAGCGGCACCGACAGGTTGACCGCCTTGCAGGCCGCGATCACGCCCTCGGCGATGGTGTCGCAGCGCATGATGCCGCCGAAGATGTTGACCAGGATGGCCTTCACCTTGGGGTTCTTCAGCATGATCTTGAAGGCCTCGGTGACCTTCTCGGCGGTCGCGCCGCCGCCCACGTCCAGGAAGTTGGCCGGCTCGCCGCCGAACAGCTTGATGGTGTCCATGGTCGCCATCGCGAGGCCGGCGCCGTTCACCAGGCAGCCGATGTTGCCGTCGAGCTGGATGTAGGCGAGGTCGAACTTGCTCGCCTCGATCTCGGCCGGATCCTCTTCGTCGAGGTCGCGGTAGGCGGTGATCTCGGGGTGGCGGAACAGCGCGTTCGAGTCGAAGTTGAACTTCGCGTCCAGCGCCTTGATGCTGCCGTTGCCTTCGAGGATCAGCGGGTTGATCTCGGCCAGCGAGGCGTCGGTGGCCATGTAGACGCCGTACAGCTTCTTGAAGACGTCGATCGCCTGCGCCTGCGAGGCCTCGGGCACGCCGATGCCCTTCGCAAGCTCGAGGCCCTGCGCGTCGGTCATGCCGGTCAGCGGGTCGATGAAGACCTTGATGATCTTCTCGGGCGTGCTGTGGGCGACTTCCTCGATGTCCATGCCGCCTTCGCTGCTGGCCATCATCGCGACCTTCTGCGTCGCGCGGTCGGTGACGGCGGCGACGTAGTACTCCTTCTTGATGTCCGCGCCTTCCTCGATCAGCAGGCGGCGCACCTTCTGACCCTCGGGGCCGGTCTGGTGGGTCTTGAGCTGCATGCCGAGGATCTCGCCGGCAAGCTTCTTCACGTCGTCGAGCGAGCGGGCGAGCTTGACGCCGCCGCCCTTGCCGCGGCCGCCGGCATGGATCTGCGCCTTCACGACCCAGACCGGGCCGCCCAGCTTCTGCGCCGCCTCGGTGGCCTCCAGCACGCTGAAGGCGGGGTAGCCCCGGGGAACGGGGACACCGGCCTGGCGCAGGATTTCCTTGCCTTGGTACTCATGGATTTTCATCGCGGACTCTCTCGCTCAGTTTCTGGAAATGGTTCAACGGGCAGGCCCGTCGACGGGAGTGCCTGGCACAGGCAGGGCTCGGTACCAGCGGGGGTAATGGATCTGTACCACGGGGCCGTCGGTGCGCAGGGCATGGCAGCGGTCGAGCTGGAACGGCTGCTGCCCGGACGCATTGTCCTCGCGCGTGTCCAGCACCTCGCCGGCAAAGGCCTGCACGACCGCGGTCGGCAGCACCTGGGTCATCTCGGTGAGGTGGGTGCAGCCCTGCAGGCCGCCCAGCCGCTGGCGCACCGCCTGGCGGAATCCCTGCAGCAGGTTCAGGCCGGCCAGGCGGGCGTAGGCGTCGCCGCGCTCCTGCGCCTCGCCGTGGCGGTCGCAGTGGCCCGGGTAGGGCATGGCGCGCGTTTCCGACCCGGCCTCGACGATGTTGAAGGACTCGTCGATCACCAGGCGCAGCAGCATGTCGTGGATCGGCTGGCCGGCCGGGCGCACCTCGCCAGCCAGCCGGGCGTCGCGGGTCTTGACGTCGCCCAGGTGGGCATCGACCTCCCACAGGCCGTTGCCGCGTGCGTAGACACGCACGTCGATGCTGCGTCGATGCTTGAGCTGACGCTCGGGCGCGGCGGAGGGCAAGGCCATGGGGATGGGTTACAGGGTGGTTACAGCCACGGGCGAGCCTTGGAGGCAGGACCCGCGCAGCCCTTAGGGCAAACCCCCGAAATGTAGCATCCCGCACCGCAACATCACGGCCGACCCGGGTTCAAACCGGGCGGAATGCCTGCTCTTTCCCCGGCGGCTGCCGGCCTCCGATGATCATGCCCAGCACCTCGTCCTCGGTGACGTCGGCGGTGCGGTAGGTGCCCACCATGCGGCCGTTCTTCATCACCGCCAGCCGGTCGCTGAGCGCGAAGACGTCCGGCATGTCGTGGCTGATCAGGAAGATGCCGACGCCCTCGGCCTTCAGCTGGCGCACCAGGTCGCCCACCATGCGGGTCTCCTCGGGGCCGAGCGCGGCGCAGGGCTCGTCCATCACCAGGATGCGCGCATTGAAGTAGATGGCGCGCGAGATCGCGACCACCTGGCGCTGCCCGCCCGACAGGCGCCGCACCGGCGTGCGGATGTTGGTGAAGTTCTTGTTGAGCCGGCTGAAGACGCGGCGTGCCTGCACCTCCATGAAGTGGTCGTCCAGCGTGCGCCAGGGCGTGAGCTTCTCGCGGCCGAGGAAGAGGTTGGCCACCGCATCCAGGTTGTCGGCGAGCGCGAGGGTCTGGTAGATGGTCTCGATGCCGTGCGCCTGGGCCTCGGCCGGGGTGCGGATGTGCACCTTGGCGCCGCCGATGCGGGTCTCGCCGCTGTCGATGGGGTAGGCGCCGGCGAGCATCTTCATCAGGGTCGACTTGCCGGCGCCGTTGTGGCCCAGCACGGCGACGACCTCGCCGGGGTAGAGGTTGAGGTTGACGCCCTCGACGGCGCGCACGCCGCCGAAGGACTTGTGGATGTCGACGAGTTCGACGAGGGCTTCCATCGGTGGCGGCTCAGCTTTCCTGGATGTAGCGGCGGTAGAGGACGTCGAACACCACGGCGACGATCAGCACCTGGCCGATGATGACCATGCGCTTGCCGATCGGCACGTCGAGCAGCAGCATGCCGCTGTCCAGCGATTGCATGATGAGCGCACCCAGCACCGAGCCGAGGATCGACCCGCTGCCGCCCGACAGCGCGGTGCCGCCGATCACCGCCGCGGCGATGACGTACAGCTCCATGCCGCTGCCGAGCGAGTTGGTGCCGGCGTTCAGCCGCGCCACCGAGACGATGGCGGCCACCGTGATCAGCACGCCCAGCAGCGCGAACAGCAGCAGCGTGACGCGGCGCACCGGGATGCCGACCAGGGCCGCCGCGTCCGGGTTGCCGCCGATCGCGAACACGTAGCGGCCGAAGCGGGTGCGGTGCACGAGGAACGAGAGGCCGGCGGCGACCACGCCCCAGATCAGCACCGGCACCGGGATGCCCTGGGCCTCGGTCTTGGACGAGATGCGGTAGGCCGACATCACCGCGACGAAGCCGAGCACCAGGGCGATGGCGCCGCCGGTGAGCAGGGCATCGAGCCACAGCGGCTCGGGCTCCATCGCATGCTGCCGGCGCGCGCGGCGGCGCAGCACCATGCGCGCGACGAGCAGCGCGCTCAGCACGCCGCCCAGCACCCAGCTCGGGCCGACGCCGATCGCGCCGTCGTAGCCGCCGCCCAGGTTGACGAAGAAATCGTCGCTGACCGGCTGCGTCTTGCCGTCGGCCACCAGGAAGGCCGCGCCGCGGAACGACATCAGCCCGCCCAGCGTGACGACGAACGAGGGCACGCCCAGCACCGCGGTGAGGCCGCCCTGGTACACCGACACCAGCAGCGCCACCGCCAGGCCGGCGAGGCAGGACGCCTGCCAGGACCAGCCGGCGCTGTACTGCAGGTAGGCGATGAGGACGCCGACGAAGCCCATGGTCGAGCCCACCGACAGGTCGATGTGGCGCGCGACGATCACGAGCACCATCACCGTCGAGACGATGCCCACCACCGCCGTCTGCTGGGCGATGTTGTAGAGGTTCTCGGGGCCGAGGAAGATGCCGCCGGACATCACGTGGAAGACCACGGACATCGCGGCGAGCACCACGCCCATCAGCACCAGGCGCCAGTCGACGGACGACTGGCGCAGTCCCTGGAGCAGGCCGGTCACTTGCAGGCCGCGGGCGCCTTGTCGCCCGTCACGCCCTTGCAGAGCTCGTCCTTCTTGATCCAGCCGGCCTTGACGACGACGTCGAGGTTGTCGCGCGTGATCGCCACCGGCGCGAGGAAGCGCGACTGCAGCGCGATCTTCTTCTCGCCGCCGTTCCAGCTCACCGCCTTCTCGGGCTTCTTGCCGCTGCCCAGGGCGACGGCGGCGCTGGCGGCCTCGCGGCCCAGGTCGCGCGCATCCTTCCAGACCGAGACCGTCTGGCTGCCCGCGGCCACGCGGTTCAGCGCGGCGAAGTCGCCGTCCTGGCCGGACACCGGGATGCCCTTGATGCCCTTGCTGGTGAGCGCCGCCACCACGCCGCCGGCGGTGCCGTCGTTCGAGGCCACGACGGCGTCGATCTTGCCGCCGTTCTTGGTGATGATCTGCTCCATGTTCTTCTGCGCGACCTCGGGCTTCCAGCCGTCGGTGTACTCCTCGCCGACGATCTTGATGTCGCCCTTCTTGACCGCGGCGTCGATGACCTCCTGCTGGCCTTCGCGCAGGAAGTTGGCGTTCGGGTCCGTGGGCGAGCCCTTGATCATCACGTAGTTGCCCTTGGGCTGGGCCTTGAAGACGGCGCGCGCCTGCAGGCGGCCCACCTCCTTGTTGTCGAAGGTGATGTAGAAGACGCCGGGCGCCTCGATCAGGCGGTCGTAGGCCACCACCGGCACCTTCTGCTTCGTCGCCTTGTTGACCGCGGGCAGGATCGCGTCCTTGTCCATCGCCAGCACGATCAGCACCTTGGCGCCCTTGGACATCAGGCCCTCGATGTCGGCGAGCTGCTTCTCGGGCGAGCCGCCGGCGTCGGCGCTGACGTACTTCGCGCCCAGCTTCTCGAGCTGGGCCTTGATGGCGGCCTCGTCGGTCTTCCAGCGTTCTTCCTGGAAGTTCGACCAGCTGACGCCGACGGTCAACTGGGCGAAGGCACCGGTGCTGCAAAGGGCCAGCGCCACGGCGCCGAGGGTGTGCTTGATCTGCATGTCTCTCTCCTGTCGTGTGGGGGCATCACTTCGGATTCCGGCAGGCCCGGTGGGGGCACGGCGGATATAGTTTGAGTGACGAACGAAATGTTGCTTCATTCCGTTTCGGCGTCATCGGGACTAGCCCTAGCCTGGGCCCCTGCACCGGCTGCGACATCCGGATCGCAGGCGCAAAAAAGGGCCCCGCACGGGGCCCTGAAGGAGTCGACTTCGCAATGCAACCGGGAACTCAGAACCAGATTTCGGCCTGTGCGCCGTAGGAGGTCTGGCGGGTCTTGTCGGGACGGCCGACGATGTTGCCCTCGGCGACGTTGGCGGCCGCGTTCCACTTGGCGGTGGTCACGTACAGGCGCA